>OLIQ01000002.1_pt1 | contig 324089 bp, 301 predicted proteins | sample 1609631 | NCBI WGS metagenome assembly OLIQ01 (sample SAMEA4350114, study PRJEB24818) | metagenome | biome: human; feature: gut; material: faeces | place: Denmark | collected 2013-09
AGCGGTTAAGACATCGCCCTCTCACGGCGAAAACAGGAGTTCGATTCTCCTACGGGTCACCACATTGACCTATAGGTTCATTTTTTAAAAATCAGTAGTGCTTTTACATTACTGCATAGTCGGTGTTTATTACTTTGAGGGTCCACCCGTTCCCATCCCGAACACGGTAGTTAAGCTCAAACGTGCCGAAAATACTCGGAGGGCAGCCTCCCGGAAAAATAGGTAATGCCGACACTACCCTGTATCTTTTGATGCAGGGTTCATATATTCCTCCATAGCTCAGTCGGTAGAGCGCATGACTGTTAATCATGATGTCACTGGTTCGAGCCCAGTTGGGGGAGCCACTAAAAAAGCAAGTCTTAATTGACTTGCTTTTTTGTTTTACAGTCCATAATATTTCCCTTAAATATAATTCTTATTGCAATTCTTTTTGCTAATTGATATATTTATTTTAGAATTAGCGCGAAAAGAGGAATTGCTATGGCAAAGAAAAAGCATACCAGAATTATCACTGAGCCTGATGGCACAAAAGTTGAGCTTGATTATAGTTTTAGTGCTTTTATGGACATGCTTATGAATCATCCACCGGATAAAGCTGCGGCAAGTATCAGGCGTAGCCGCAATACAAAGAAAATGGCTAAGAATCGCAAAAGAAATCGCCGTAAGGCGACAAATTTGGTTATTGCCCGACATTGCGGCAAAGCGTTAAATGAATTTATATTTGGAAAACGATAGGAGTATAATTATGGCAAGAGTACTTGAATATGACCTGAATTTATTAACCAATTATCTAATTAAATATCCTTATGACGAAATAAAATTAACAATTGATGAAATTGAAAAAATTGCTTGCGGAAGGTTACCTGATTTTATGCATACTTATTCAGGCAGCTATCGTTTTTGGTATAACGATTATAACCGCAATCCGACATATGCGCATTATTGGCTTGACGCAGGTTACTTTGCTCATCCTGATTTTAATAATTCTGTTGTTTATTTTACCAAGTCTGATTATAAACCTATTAAGCGAAAGACCGATTATAAAAAGCCTGCCGCTGTTAAAAAAGCTGATATAAATTTAGATACCGCATTAAATGCAATTAAAAAATATCATAATTCCGTAAAAAGCAATTATACAAGGTACAAATCTTGGGAACACTGCTATAACGCTTTTAAAAAATATAGAAAAGACGAAAGCAAAACGGAATTATTATGCCTTCATTTAAGCTGTTACCTTGCAAGCTGGGGTATGCTTCGTAATTCGGGCTTGATGAATTATGACTATTTTGTTCATAAACCTTTTGTTGAAGAAATATCAAAGCCGAAATATGATGAATTATACAATGATTTTTGTGATATTGATTCTATATTCCAAGCAGTAAAGGAAATTGAGAATAAATATCCGAATGATATCTCATCAACCGATACATTTAAAACGAAAATATTATTGGGCGTGTTCGGTTGTGCTCCTGCTTACGATAGATATTTTAAACAAGCGGTTAAAAAATGTAACGTTTGTTCTTCTAATTTTAATGAACGTTCTATGGCTCAACTTTATTCATTTTATAATGATAATAAAGAGGCTTTTGAGAATTTACGAAAGCAATTTGATAGTAATGGGACTTTTTATTCGCCTATGAAGTTGATGGATATGTGCTTTTGGCAAATCGGCATTGATTTAGAAAAAGAAAAAAGTGAATTTTGAAATAGATAACCCCCTGCTTCGATATTAGCGAAACAGGGGGTTTTAACATTTATTGTGTTTGTTGATTTTTCTTCGGCAAAAGCACGATATTACATTCTAATTTTACCGAATGAATATGATTTTATTTAAACTTATAACCTCTGCCCCAAATGGTTTTGATACAGTCGGTGTTTTCGTCTGCCTCCTTAATTTTGTCACGCAGGCGGTTGATATGCACTGTTAATGTTGATGTATCCCCGAGGGAATCATAACCCCAAACGCTTTCAAAAAGCTCTGCTTTTGAATATATAGTGTTAGGGTGGGAGGCTAAAATGTAAAGCACTTCAAATTCCTTTTTGGTAAGTGTGATTTCTGAATCGCCTACAAAGGCTTCACCCGTGTTTTTATTCAGCTTTATATTATCGCGTACAAGAATATCTCCGTTTTCGCTATTTTGGCTTGTAAGAGTTTTATATCTGCTGATGTGAGCCTTAATTCTTGCCACAAGCTCGGCAGGTGAGAACGGCTTAACAATATAATCGTCTGCACCGTATCCAAGGCCTGAAATTTTATCAATTTCATCACGCTTTGCAGTTACAAATATAATGGGGGTATTTTTTGTTTCTCTTATCTTTTTACAGATTTCAAAACCGTTTATACCAGGCAGCATTACATCAAGTAAAATTAAATCATATTCATTATTAAGCGCAAGTTCAAGGCCCGTATTTCCGTCTGTTGCACCGTCTGCGTGCATATCGCTTGCTTCTATATAATCTTTTTCAAGGTCAAGTATATTTTCGTCATCCTCAATAATTAAAATCTTACTCAATATTATCTTTCCTTTCTTCGATTTTTGGCATTGAAATAAAAATTGAAAGCCCTTCGCCCTGCTTACTGCTCGCCCAAATAAGACCGCCGTGCAGCTCTACAATTTGCTTGCATACCGCAAGTCCTAAGCCTGAACCTTGCGATACTTTTGTGCGTGCCGGGTCTGTGCGATACATAGTATCAAATATTTTTGATACATTTTCTTTTTCAACACCTGTTCCGTTGTCCGTAAGTTCAATGATTACAGTTCGCTCGTATTCGCTTACAACCAAGCGCACATTGCCATGCACATTATCACGCGCGTATTTAATTGAATTCATAATAATATTTCTGAATACGCGTGCAAATGCATCTGTATCAACGCTTATTTGTGTGTTTGGATTAACATTCATTTGAAGTGAAAAATCGAAATTGCTTCTTTCAAGCATTGTTTTGATTTCACTTGCACCGTCATTTATAAATTCTTTTAAATTTACATTAACTTTATTTAGCCTGTAACTTTTTAATTCATATCGCGATATATTTAAAAGGTCGTTAAGTATTTTTTCGGTATCATCAATTGATGTGCAAATTCTGTTTAAATACTTCTTTTGCTTTTCGGGAGTGGTGGCAATGCCGTCGCGAAGCCCCTGTGCATATCCCTTTGCAGATGTAAGCGGAGTTCTTACATCGTGTGCAATTCCCGCTATAAGCTCTTTGCGCTCCTCTTCTGCTTTATTTTGCTTATCTATATAATGTTTAAGCCTGCGGCGCATTTGGTTAAAGCTTTCAACCGTTTGCCCAAGCTCGTTTTTAGAATTATAATCTATTTCATAATCAAGGTTGCCGCGGGCTATTTCATCTGCTCCGTCGGCAATTTTTTTAATTGGGCTAATAATTGTTTTAGATGTAATAAGTGAAATGATTACTATTGATAACACAAAAACTAAAGCTATAATAATGGCTATAATGCCCGTTCTGCCGAGTAAAAGATTTGTAAATTCTTTTGCGGCATAGTGCGTGCTGGCATTTTTTACGGTGTAATCCTTGTTTATCGCCACAATTAAATATTTATCTTTTTTTCCATTTGCGTGGTTGACGATTACAAGTCCGTTATTAGCAAAATAATTCAAATTTTCATTTTTATTTACTTTTACAATTTTATTTGCTTCTTCTAAAATATCTGATTTGGAGGAGGAGTAAAACGGTTTTCCGTTTTTTTCAATATATATGCTTGAACCAAGCTTTTCAATAGGGGATACAAATTCATTTAACCCATCAAGCTTCTCTTTATCCTCACCCTCCGATAAAAGTGCATTTGAAATACTGCTGATTGTTTGCGCCCATTGAATTTGGTTTATTGTGCTGTAATAATTTGTTGTAACACTTGAAATGTTGAAATAAGAGCCTGTAAAGTATATCAAAACAGGGGAGAATGCACCGATTAAAAATATAGGTATAAGTATACCCAAAATAGCGGTGAGCATAATCCTTGTACTTATTTTAAAGTTTTTGGAACTTCGCATTTTCGTTCCGGCTTTTTTTTCGGATTTTTTGTTATTGCTCACTCTTTATAGCTCCGTTCCTTTTTGACTTTCCCATAGCTTCAATCAGCCCGCCAAAATGAATTTCGGCAAAATGGTAAGCTTCGCTGTCAAGATTTGAATATTCGTGGGTAACATGATATTTGATTATGCCACAGATTCCTGAAATTATGTATTGCAGTGAATATTCGCTTATTGAATCAATATCGCTTTTGATAAGGTCAAACGCACGGCGAATTGCCTGCTGAAGCTTTTGGGTGAGCAAATCAGAGCCTGAACTTGTAAGCAATATTCTGTAAGCCTCCCTGTCTTCCTCAATAGTTTTAATTCCCATTTTTATTACACTTGCTGCACCGTATGTATCAACTCGCAGCTTTCTTGTTTCACGCCTTAACTGCTTACCTACACCGAGAAAAAGCTTAAATACAATTTCATCACATATTTTGTTTAATAAATCAAATTTATCACTGTAATGCAGGTAAAATGTGTTTCTGCTTATCATTGCACGCGCGGTAATATCTTTTACTGATATATGGTCAAATCCTTCTTCTTCAATTAACTCGAAAAATGCCTGCTTTATTGATTTCTGTGTTCTTTGTATTCTTAAATCTACTGTTCCGTCTTTTTTTGCCATTTCATTCTCCTTGAAAATATCAATTATTTATCACACTGTTAAATAAATAACTCGTTGCTTTATTTTACCATTATTTAACACAATAATCAATAATTATTTGTCATTGCCGAGTTTGACAATACACGCTATATACTATAAAATATAATCATCTTTACTATTTCTTTATTTTTTCTTTGCCACGCTTTAGATTATATGTTGTTAAATATAATCATCGGATGGAAAATATTTTATTACGGAGAATTGATATGCAAAATGTACTTGTTTGCGATGATGACGAGGCTATCCTTGAATCATTAAGAATTTATCTTGATAACGCAGGATTTAATGTTATTACGGCAGTGGACGGCCGGGATGCACTCGAAAAGGTGCAAAATAATGATATTCACTGCGTTGTGCTTGATATTATGATGCCCCGCCTTGACGGACTTAAAGCCACTTTAAAAATTAGGGAAAAATATAATTTTCCTATAATTTTGCTTTCGGCTAAAAGTGAGGATACGGATAAAATTACAGGTCTTGGCTTTGGTGCAGATGATTATGTAACTAAACCATTTAACCCGCTTGAACTTGTGGCAAGGGTAAAATCGCAAATCAGGCGGTATGTAAATCTTGGTAGTATGGTTGCAACACCTACAAGGCTTGTAACGGGCGGGCTTGTGCTTGATACAGACGCAAAATGCCTGTTTGTTGACGGTGAAAGTGTTAAAGTAACGCCTATTGAATATAAGATTATGGAATATCTTATGAGTAATATGGGCAAGGTGCTTTCATCTTCACAAATATATGAAGCAGTGTGGAATGAACCGAGCTTTACAAGTGAAAAAACAGTAACAGTGCATATCCGTAATATCCGTGAAAAAATAGAAATCAACCCAAAAGATCCGAAATATATAAAGGTGGTGTATGGCCTTGGATACAAATGTGAAAAAATTTAAGTATTCCTATTTAGGAAAATTATTGTGCATAATTCTTGCACTTATAACGGGCCTTTCGGCGATATTTTTGACTACTGCCGAGGTTTTGACCGTTATAAATAACACTGTAAACGGCAAGGATTATTCAAATTATACTCTGAATACCGCTGTTCAGTATGAAATTGAGCATAATATAGCCTACGGAGTAAACACGGCGCATTTAGACACAAAGGGGCTTAAAAAGCATCTTGATTCTCAAAAGGAGAAGGTTTGCAAAAGTGTTTATAATAATGTGATGAGCCAGCTTAATTCTTATCTTGACAAGCTAACGATTGATGAGGGCGGCTTTGACCAAAACGATATACAGTACAGCGAAACCAATCCAATCAGCTATTATGTAGATGATGCTTCATATAGTGTAGACACCGCAGACTATTTTAAATACAGAGTCGATTTAGATGAATTTTCATACAACTCCGATGTCGTAACTCTCAAAAATTATGAGAGTATGCTTTATAAGGATATTGAAAAAAAATATGATAATTATGTAAAAAACGCTTTAACACAATATGAGAACTTTGATTATTGGGGTATCAGTGACGGCATTGCATACATAATCGTAAAAAATAATAAGGTTGCTTATAAAACCACGGATTTGCCTGTAAAAGAGATTATGGAAAAGCACGATAGCTTTAAGATTGAAAACGGCAAAATCGAAAGCAAGGAAATTCCTGAAAAAACGCTTAAAAACATAATGGAAAGCAATCAGGCAAACTTCAAGGCAAAGGACTATTCCCTTTATGCCTACATTATTACCGCTAAAAACGAGCCTAATGTTTCAAACTATTTTGAGTCTATGAGGCAGTTTAACGATTATGCAGGCAAGGTTAATGATAATCTTGTTAAGCTTACAGCTGTTGATGTAATTTTGATTGTCGCTTCTGTTGCTATTGCGTTTTATTATTTCAAAATAGTAGGCAAAAAAGACAAAAATTCGCCTGCAAAGCTGATATTCATAGATTATATTCCTCTGCTTCTTCAGCTTGGTATAGTCGGCGGTAGCGGATTCGGGCTTGTTGCGCTTTTGATAAGCGCATCTGATGAGTATTATGATATAACGCTTCTCTTTGCAATTTTTGCCGGTATTTGCCTTGGCTGTTGGGCGCTTCTTTTTGAACTTTGCTGTTCAATTTCAAGGTGGAGCAAAAGCGACAAGAAGTTTTATAAGCACCTGCTTCTTTATTGGCTCGGTTTTGCGCTTTACTATATTTTTAAATTCATATTTAAAATATCAGTCAAATTCTTTAAAAAATGGCACGAATTCAATAAAAAGTTTTTCGGCACATTTAAGCTTTTTGCTTATAAGCCAAAGACATTTGTAAGAAATATAATTTTGCTTTCGCTTGCATTTTTTGCAGTAAATATCGTCTTGATGATAATTATTGCATTTTTCTTCTCGGTTGACCTTCCTATTTTCAGTATTATATTTATTGTGGGCGATATAGTTGCAAATACATTTGCACTCAGGGCGGTGTGCAAGTATTTCAAGGCACTTGATGAAATCATTTATGCTGCATCACAGCATATTGATTTGCCGATGGCAATTGATTCTCTCCCGCAGTCGCTCAAAATTCTTGCCGATAGTATGAAATATACTAATGTTGAGCTTCAAAATGCGATAGCAAAGGCAGTTAAGGATGAAAGGCTTCGTGCGGAGCTTATCACAAATGTTTCCCACGATTTAAAAACTCCGCTTACATCTATTATCACTTATGTTGATTTGCTTAAAAATTGCGATATTTCAGACCCAAAGGCGCAGGAATATATCCATGTGCTTGATGATAAGGGCGCAAAGCTTAAAAGGCTTATTGATGATTTGATTGAAGCGTCAAAAGTAACAAGCGGCAATGTTACGGTTAACCTTACGCCGATGAATTTATCAGAACTTTGCCTGCAATCAACTGTTGATGTGCAGCAGGATTTTGAAAAAAATAATCTTAATCTCGTTGTAAAGCAGGGCGAAAAGCCAATAAATGTTACAGCCGACGGAGCAAAAGCATTCAGAGTGGTTGAAAATCTGCTTTCAAATGCACGCAAGTACAGTGCAAGGGGTACTCGTGTTTATGTCAGTGTTTATGAGGAAAACGGCAAGGGTATTTTTGAAATTAAAAATATTTCCGCCCAGCCGCTTGATATTACACCTGATGAATTGACGGAAAGATTTGTACGCGGCGATAAATCACGAACTGCCGAGGGTAACGGCTTGGGCCTTTCAATTGCAAAAGAACTTTGCAAGGTTCAAAATGCAACGCTTGATTTATCAATAGACGGTGACTTGTTTAAAGCAAAGGTAGCTTTCCCGTTAGCATAAAACAAAATAAATAAGAATGTAAGACTTTGAGAAAGTGAGATAAATTTCGTATTTTGCGAGCGGGAGCTGTACGACGGTACTGCCCCCGAGCAAAAGACGGAAAGCGCCAAAAATGGCTTGGACTCGATGTCCAAGCCATTTTTCAATCCCTCCGAGTGCAACTTGTTGCACCCACCGTCTCACCTGTCGGTTCGGTCGGTGCTTCTGCACTTTGTGCAGAGGTCTCCACCGGAGACCCGCACCCTTTGCAAGGGAGGCAAAAAAGGTTAATTTATTTTTATTCAGCGCGTTTTAGCCACTTTATCAACAGTCTAAAGGTTCGGAAAATCCGAACCTTTTTATATTTGTAGGGGCGAACATTGTTCGCCTTATTGTTTTTTTCCTTTCAAAATCGGTGAAAGCGGCTTATAAATAACCATTGTTATTATTGAAACGATAAGCCCTTTAACAAAAGTGAAAGGCAGATTGAAGATTAAAAGTGCCTGCAAGATACTTTTGGTTTTAGGCAAAATAATCTGATACATCTGCAAAACAGCAGCTTGCGGGAATCCTAAAACATTGTAATAAAGCGGGTATATCACAAAATAATTGAAAGGCACGCTGATTAACGCCATAACAAGTGAAGCCGCTACGCTTGCTATTATTGCTTCGCCTTTTGTTTTTTTATGCTTATAAATCAAGCCGGCAACAAGCGAAAATGATGCACCGAGTAAGAAGTTTGAAAGTTCACCCACAAACCCGCTTTGGCTGACTGCCATATGTATCAAATTTTTAAGCAGTGCAATAAGCACACCGGCAAGCGGGCCATAGGCAAATGCGCCTATAAGTTCCGGTAAGTCCGAAAAATCAAGCTTAATAAAGCTTGGCATAATCGGAATTGAAATTTCGATGTACTGCAAACCTACGGCAACTGCCGTCAGCATAGCCGTGCCTGTGACGGTGCGAATTTTGGTTGATTGTTTTGTTTCCATAATTTTCTCCTTTTGGGCAAAAGAGAAGCCCCAACTGAAAGTTGGGGCGCAATGCTTTGACCTTGCAAGATATTATTATACCTTGCTTTAAACATTTCTCTCATCCGGACTTTAACCGTCGGTAACGGAATTGCACCGTTTCGGCCGCAAAAGCGGTTCGCAGACTTTACTGCCGGTGAGGAATTACACCTCGCCCTGAAATATTTTATTTGATTTTAAAAATGCACTGATTAGGCGAACGGTGTTCGCCCCTACGGTATTCCTTTTTCCTTGCAAAATACCAAATGCTTTTTCAAAACCTATAATCATTATATTCTATTTTACGAATTTGTCAATAGCGTTGTTAAATTCATCAAGCATAGAGGTATCGCCCTCTTTAACTGCGTGTACAATGCAGTGGTCAAGATGGTCTTTCAAAATCACCTTGCCTGTATTATTAAGTGCAGATTTAACTGCCGCAAGCTGAATTAAAACATCCGAGCAGTCATCCCCGTTTTCAACCATTTGCTTAACTTTTTGCAAGTGGCCTATTGCACGGGCCAGGCGGTTTGAAACCTCTTTTGTATGTTCGTGCGAATGAGTATGGGTGTGATTTGCAGTATTAACTTTATTTTCATTGCTGTTTGCTTTTTCACCCATGCTCGTTTACTTCCTTTAATTAAATTTGTGCAAGTGCTTGCTCAATATCGGCAATAATATCATCACTGTCTTCAATTCCGCAGCTGAAACGCACAAGGTCGGCACTTACACCGCATTCTTCAAGCTGCTCATCTGTAAGCTGGCGGTGAGTGGTTGAAGCAGGGTGCAGGCAGCAGCTTCTTGCATCTGCCACATGGGTAACGATTGCCGCAAGTTTAAGTGAATCCATAAACTTTGTGGCTGCCTCTCTGCCGCCTTTAATTCCGAAGCTTACTACACCGCAAGTTCCGTTTGGCATATATTTTTGCGCTTTTGCGTATTGCTTATCATCTTCAAGCATTGGGCAGTTAACCCAAGCGATTTTTTCGTGCGATTTAAGATAATTTGCAACTTTTTTCGCATTTTCACAGTGTCGAGCCACACGAAGATGCAGTGATTCAAGCCCAACATTAAGTAAAAATGCATCGTGCGGAGACGGCATTGAGCCGAGGTCACGCATAAGCTGAACCGTTGCTTTTGTAATATATGCGCCTTTGCCGAAAGCCTCGGTATATGTAATACCGTGATAACTTTCATCCGGAGTTGTTAAGCCCGGGAATTTATCGTTTTGAGTCCAGTCAAAATTGCCGCTGTCAACAATCGCACCGCCTATTGTGGAAGCATGCCCTTCCATATACTTGGTGGTTGAATGTGTTACAATATCAACACCCCAATCAAATACACGGCAGTTAATTGGGGTTGCAAAGGTGTTATCCACTATAAGCGGAACACCGTTTTTGTGTGCCACCTTTGCAAAGCGCTCAATATCAAGAATATCAAGGCTTGGGTTAGATATGGTTTCGCCGAAAACAGCCTTTGTATTCGGCTTAAATGCGGCTTGGATTTCTTCTTCGTCAGCGTCAGGGCTTACAAAAGTAAAATCAATTCCAAGCTTGCGCATAGTGACATTAAAAAGATTGTATGTGCCGCCGTATATTGCAGATGAACTTACAATATGGTCACCTGCTTGCGCAATGTTAAATACAGCGTAAAAGTTGGCAGCCTGCCCGCTTGATGTGAGCATACCTGCCACACCGCCTTCAAGCATAGTGATTTTGCCTGCTACGGTGTCATTAGTAGGATTTTGAAGTCGTGAATAGAAATATCCGCTTGCTTTTAAATCAAAGAGATTTCCCATTTCCACGCTTGAATCGTATTTATAAGTTGTGCTTTGAACAATAGGCAAAACCCTTGGTTCGCCGTTTTTTGGGCGGTATGCGCCCTGCACACAAATTGTACCTAATTTCATAATATAATATTCCCTCTGTTTAGGCCGCTTCTTCGCAACCTTACTATTTTATATTTTTATATTGCGGGCAACCATTGGTCGCCTTACATTTTTAATCGTTTAAAAAATGCTTCATAATGCTTGGCCCGTTTTCAATAAAGTTACCTGTTTCTTTAGCTGTTTCTTCATTGATGGTGTCAACACCGTCAATTTCATTTTGCTTGTGGTAAATAAGATAAGGAACAGGGTCACTTGCGTGAGTGCGGGTAACAATCGGAGTAGGATGGTCAGGCAAAATCATGATTTTGTAATCATCATATTTTTTAAGTCCGTCAAAAATAATCGGCAAAACTCTCTCATCAATAAGTTCAATTGCTCTTACTTTATTTTCCGGCTCATTTCTGTGGCCGCATTCATCCGGAGCTTCAAAGTGAACATATACAAGATCGTTTCTTTCCAAGCAGTCAATTGCGGCTTTTGCCTTGCCTTCAAAATTGGTGTCAATATATCCTGTTGCGCCCTCAACTTCGGCAACTTCCATTTTAGCACAGCCGCCGATACCTTTAATAAGGTCAACAGCAGATACAACCGCACCTTTAATGCCGTAAATTTCTTCAAACGGTGAAAGTGCAGGCCTCTTGCCCTCACCCCAAAGCCAAATTGAGTTAGCAGGTCTTTTGCCTGCTTTCTTTCTGGCAATGTTTACCGGGTGGTCTTTAAGCAAGTCATAGCTTTTTTTCATCAATTCAATAAGCGGCTTTGCATTTTCGCTTGTTGAAAGATATTCTGTGATAACCTTGCCTGTAATATCGTGTGGAGGTGTCATTTTGCCAAGGTCGGTTGTACCGTTATTCCAAATTAAGCAGTGGCGGTATGATACGCCCGGGTAAAACTTGAATTCATCTGTACCAAGCTTTTCATCTATATATTTGATAAGTATTTCTGCTTCTTCTGTTGAAATATCATCTGCGCAGTAATCTTCAATAGTCTTTTGCTCATACGGTAAATCATCTTCCGAAAGAGTAACAAGATTTGTACGAAGTGAAACATCGCTCGGCTTCATATCAATACCGATTGACGCAGCTTCAAGCGGGCTTCTGCCGGTATAATATTTCATTGGGTCAAAGCCTAAAACGCTCATATTTGCAACATCAGAGCCTGGTTTTAAACCATCGGCAACAGTTTTGATAAGTCCAACTTCACTTCTTTTTGCAAGAAAGTCCATATTCGGCTTTTTTGCGCACATCATCGGTGTTTTACCGCCGAGTGCAGGTACGGGATAGTCAGCCATACCGTCATATAAAACAACTACATATTTCATATCTGCTAATTCCTTTCGATATGTATTATATTATTTAAAGTAGTTTACGCCGCTTTCAAAGATTTTCATATCCTTTTCAAACGGAACATTGGCATAAAGGTCATTGCCTTTTCTTTCAACATGGCCCATTTTACCGAGGACTCTGCCGTCAGGTGATGTAATACCCTCAACTGCACAAACAGAACCGTTAGGGTTAAACGGCATATCGCTTACAGGTGTACCCTCAAGGTTAACATACTGTGTTGCAACCTGTCCGTTTTCAATAAGCTTTTTCATTACATCATCATTTGCTACAAATCTGCCTTCACCGTGGCTGATAGGCACTGCAAATACATCGCCTGCATTTACACTGCTAAACCAAGGTGATTTAACACTTGCAACTCTTGTATAAGCCATTGAAGAAATGTGCCTGCCGATTGTGTTAAATGTAAGAGTAGGGTCATCTTCGCCGATTTCCTTGATTTCACCGTAAGGTACAAGGCCAAGCTTTATAAGTGCTTGGAAACCGTTGCATATACCGAGCATTAAACCGTCACGGTTGTTAAGAAGTTTTGTAACTGCTTCTCTAACCTTTGGATTTCTGAATGTGGTAGCAATAAATTTACCTGAGCCTTCAGGTTCGTCACCGCCGGAGAAACCGCCCGGAAGCATAATGATTTGTGACGATTCAATTTCTTCTACCATTTTATCAATTGTTTCATTGATAGCGGAAGATGAAAGGTTGTTTACTACAAGGATACTTGTATCTGCACCGGCTTTTTCAAATGCTCTTGCCGAGTCAACTTCGCAGTTAGTACCCGGGAATGCAGGAATAAATACCTTTGGCTTTGCAACTTTATTTTTAGCTACAAATATTGAGCGTTCCTTGTAAAGAGGAACATCATATGGCATTTTGGCTTTTTTGCCTGAATCTGTTGCAAATATTTTTTCAAGCTTGCCGCACCAAGCCCCGATAAGTTCGTCAACGGTTTGCACATCCCCGTCAATGATAAATACACCGTTATCATTTGTTTTACCGAGAGTGATACCGTCATATGTATTTTCATCTGCAAGTTCAACTACAAATGAAGCTTCCTTTGCCGCAAATAAAGTTTGCTTATCAAGCCCCTGTGCAAAGGTGAAGCCGAATTTGTTACCAAATGCCATTTTGCATATGCAAGCGGCCGCACCGCCCTCTTTAATAACAGAAGCTGAAAGGATTTTTCCGTTTCTTATTCCTTCATATACGCTTACCATAAGTTCCATAGCCTTATCATAAATCGGTAAGCCTGTTTCATCATCAATAGGAAGTTCAAGAAGTTTAACTGTTGAATTTATACGCTTAAATTGTGCAGAAACTGTTTTTGAAGCTTCGCTCATACCCACTGCGAAAGAAACAAGGGTAGGCGGTACATCAAGGTCGTTAAAGCTGCCGCTCATTGAATCTTTACCGCCGATTGACGGGCATTTGTAACCAACCTGTGCAGTAAGCGCACCCAAAAGTGCAGCGGTAGGTTTGCCCCAGCGTGACGGTACATCGTTAAGTCTTTCAAAATATTCCTGGAAAGTGAGCCTTGCTTGTGATGGGTCACAGCCGACGCACGCAAGCTTTGCAAGTGATTCCGATACAGCAAATGCTGCTGAATGGAATGGTGACCAGCGTGAAAGTTTAGGAATAAAACCGTAGGCCATAACAGTGGCTGTGTCTGTTTCGCCCTCTAAAACAGGGATTTTTGCAACCATTGCTTCTTCAGGGGTAAGCTGATACTTGCCGGCATAAGGCATAAGTACGGTTGAAGCACCGATTGATGAGTCAAAGCGTTCAACAAGCCCCTTTTGGCTGCAAACTTCAAGGCGTGAAAGGTTAGCTTTAAGTGCGTCTGCAAGTGAAAGGCTTTCAAGGCAGGTTGGCACTTCATTTCTGTAATTTTTATTTTCATCTACCGATGTAATTTCAACCTTTGCGTGCTGGGTCACACCGTTTGTGTTGAGAAAATCACGGCTGAGGTCAACAATCTTGTCGCCTCTCCAGGTCATTTCAAGCCTGTTTTCATCTGTAACAACTGCTACAACGGTAGCTTCAAGGTTTTCTTCATTTGAAAGTGCAATGAATTTTTCAACATCTTTTTTATCAAGAACTACTGCCATTCTTTCCTGTGATTCGGAAATAGCAAGCTCTGTTCCGTCAAGCCCGTCATATTTCTTCGGTACTTTGTCAAGGTCGATTTTAAGTCCGTCTGCAAGTTCGCCGATAGCAACGGAAACGCCGCCTGCACCGAAGTCATTGCAACGCTTAATCATTTTAGCCACTTCGGCTTTGCGGAATAAACGCTGAATTTTACGCTCGGTAGGTGGGTTACCCTTTTGTACTTCTGCACCGCAGGTTTCAATTGATGATGAGTTGTGTGCTTTTGATGAGCCTGTTGCACCGCCGCAGCCGTCACGGCCGGTTCTTCCGCCGAGAAGTACGATTACATCATCTTTTTGCGGGCATTCTCTTTTTACATTATCTTTTGGTGATGCACCTATAACAGCGCCAATCTCCATTCTCTTTGCTACATAACCCTCATCATAAAGCTCTGTAACTTGGCCTGTTGCAAGGCCGATTTGGTTACCGTAGCTTGAATATCCGGCAGCAGCACCTGTGGTAATCTTTCTTTGCGGCAATTTAGCATCAAGTGTTTCTTCAAAAGGAGTGGTAGGGTCGCCTGCGCCGGTAACACGCATTGCCTGGTAAACATAAGCTCTGCCTGAAAGCGGGTCACGGATTGCACCGCCAAGGCAGGTTGCAGCACCGCCGAAAGGTTCGATTTCAGTAGGGTGGTTGTGAGTTTCATTTTTAAACTGAACAAGCCACTGCTCTGTCTTTCCGTCTATCTGAACAGGAACTTCGATTGAGCAAGCGTTGATTTCTTCGCTTTCATCAAGGTTGTTAACAAAACCGCGCTTTTTAAGTACCTTTGTACCGATGCAAGCCATATCCATAAGGCAAACGATTTTATCCCTGTCACCGTAAACTTCTTTTCTTATATCAAAATACTGCTCTAAAGCTTTGTTGATAGCTTCGGTATATTTTCCGCTGTCAATTTTAATTTCGTCAAGCTCTGTTGCAAAAGTGGTGTGGCGGCAATGGTCAGACCAATATGTATCAATAACTTTAAGCTCTGTAAGGCTTGGGTTTCTGCCCTCGTCATTTTTAAAATAATCCCTTACCCAGCATAAATCTGCAATGCTCATTGCAAAGCCCATTGATGCATGGTAAGCTTTGATTTCTTCATCGCTCATTTCAATAAAGCCGTCAATTCTTGCAATGTCGGCAGGAATTGAAGATTTAATGTCAAGCGATTCAGGAATTTCAAGCGATGCAACCCTTGATTCAACAGGGTTGATGATGTAATTTTTAATCTTTTCAAATTCATCATCGGTAATGTCGCCTTTAACTGCAATGATTTTTGCGTACTGAACAACAGGGCGTTCACCGGCAGTCAAAAGCTGAATGCACTGTGCGGCAGAATCTGCCCTTTGGTCATACTGCCCCGGCAAAAATTCAGTTGCAAAATACCTGTAATCTTCCGGAATTGAAAGTTCGGTATAAACATTGTCAAGGTTTGGCTCTGAAAGAATTTGCTTTACCGCAAGATCAAATTCTTCTTCGGTAAGGCCCTGTGCATAGTAACGGTTGATAATTCTTAAATCATCAAGAGCGTTTAACCCTACATTGTCACGCAAATCTGCAAGAGTTTGGCCTGCTTCAATGTCGTTTCCCCTTTTTTTCTCAACAAAAATACGAAAAACTTTAGCCATATTTTTTGTTCTCCTTTTGTCATCTTAACTTGATGTATATAATATACATCCCTATTTTAACACAAACGCACCGCTTTTCATATAGTAAAATTATATTTTTATATAAAAAATTAAATAGAAAAAATCTTAAAATTTAATAAAAATTTACAAAACATATTCAATAACACCACAATTTATGCTATAATTGTTAATGGAAATATATGACACAGTCATTTCATATACACTTTGGATAATACATAAAATTATTCTAAAGGGGGAGATAGAAATATACAGCGTTAGTGATGATGATGTTTACGAGGTTGATTTTATGAACCTCGTCGTAGATAAAGCAGATGGATTAAAAGTTGTTGATTGCGACAATCATTTTTGTGAATTTACAGGCGTACATCCGTCTAAAATCAAACAGGGAAAGCTCTTTCTTCACGATATAATAAAGCCTATTTACAGGGAAGAAATTATGCGTGTCCTTTGCAAAAAAAATTCGCCGTATGTTTATTTTGACGCCGAGTTTGTGGATAAAGATGAAAACGAAGTTTTTATTCACTGCACAGGTCAAAATTATGAGGAATCAAGCCTTTGCAGGCTCACTTTGGCGGATGTGTCAAAATCGCAGGAATTGCAGCTTCAGCTTCGCAAAAAAGCCAAGGAAATGAACTATCTTATTGACCTTGTAACAGGCGGTGTCTGCCTGTTTAAAGTTACAAGCGATATGCATATTGAAGTGCATTATTTAAACGAGGGTGCGTGCAGAATTTTCGGCACTACAAAGCTAGCGTACGGTCAGCAGATTTACCGCTTGGATGAGCTTATTCATCCTGATGATAAAAGCAAGGTTTTTCAGGCTATCGGAAAGGCTATGGCCACTGACGGCGAGTGCGATTTGGAAATAAGAACCATAGTTCATAAAAACGAATATAAATGGTGTAAATTTAATGCTGCCATTCAAAAATACGATGAGGATAATACCCCGATTTTTCACGCTATGATTACGGACATTACCCGTATTAAAGAAGCGGAGGAAGAGGCGGATAAAATGAGGGATATGCTCGTTGAAATGTTTAAAAATTTGCCTGACCCTATTTTTTGCACCGATACGCAGGATATTTGGCAGCTTCAAATCGTCAGCGAAGATTTTATTAAATTTTTGGGCTTTACCCGTTTTCATATTTTTGAAGAGCATAAAGGCAGGCTCGATGATTTTGTAAGCGAAAGGGAAGCGAAATTTATTGAAGCGCAAATCAAAAAGCAAATTGCAGAAGGCAAAAGCACCACTGTTTCAAGGTACAGTGTGCGTACTAAATCCGGCAGATTTATTGTTGTTGAAGACAGGCGAAAGCTTGTAAGGCAGGCGGATGGCTCATATTCAATGATTTGCAGGCTTAAAAATGTGACAAATACATATTCGGAAATGTTTTAATTAAGGGCGACTTTCGATTTTGCCTCCCTTGCAAATGGAGGTGGGTGCAACTTGTTGCACTCGGAGGGATTGTGAAAAAGAGCTTGGACTCAATGTCCAAGCTCTTTTTGGCGTGTGCGACAAAAAAGATAATTTCAGTTTAATTGTGAACAGTTTGTTAAATATCACCAAACAACACCTATAATTTTTGTAGATTATAACGGAAGAAAATTTGATTGTATTTATTGAAATAAAAGTAAAATAATATTATAATTAAAGTGTGTATTACTTTGAGAATAATATGATATTACTCTCGGGAATTTTGGGCGAAACAAATTATAAAAGGAGATTTGCGTATGAAAAGAAAAAGCAAAAAGATAATCAGTGTTTTTCTTGCTATCCTTATGGCAGTAACTAGCGTAATGCCTGCTGTAACCGCCTTTGCCGGTGACGGTGTTGAAAACTTTTGGGATATTCAAATGTTCTATAAGGATACCGATACCATTGTACCTGAATATGTGGATGAAACGGCAGCGGAAAAGCAGGAATATGTTGAAACTATGAAGGAGGGCCAAAAGCTCAACCTTACATATAAGTTGCTTAATGCAGAAATGCCGGATAACAGCTATGTTAAATGGTACAGCGATATGCCGACTTTGGTTGATGTTGACCAAAACGGTGTGGTTAAAGCTTTTGACTCATCAAAGGGTGCTGTAATCCAAAGCTGGATTGATAATGAAGTTAAGCCTATTCCTCTTGTTGGTAAACTTATGGCAACTGTTCTTGAAAAAGCACTTTTCAATGATAAGGTTGATATTGACTCAATGGATACCGAAGCCATTATTGATATTGTTGAAGCGGCTTTCGGCTCCGATTCGCCGATAGCAGGTTGGATTGATTCATATAAGGGTCAACTTGTTGATTCACTTCGTAAGTATCTTAATAATATTAACTCGGTTATTCATGTGGATCTTTATAATAAAGACGGTGAAAAAATCGGTACTGATAAGCTTCGTATCAATGTTGTTAAAAGCGATGAATGGTATGCGGCTTTCCTTCCAAACGGAACTCATATTACAAATAAATCTACCGTGCCTACTACCGTAGCGGTAGGTTCTACTGTTCAACTTTACGCTATCACAACTCCGCTTCGCCTTCACTATAAAACGATGTATTCTGTTAAGAGTTCATCAGTCTTCACACAGGGCAAAGTTGTTGCCACTGTTAATGACAGCGGTCTTGTAACCTTTAAAAACAAGGGCAAGGTTACAATTATGGCTTCGCCTGATACAGAAGATATTATCAACGGTATTTTGAAATTGGTAAATAAATTTTATGAAGTTAACGGTACTATTGATTCTGATAAACTTGCGGGTATTCTTATTGATTATATCGGCATTGATATAAACAGAGCGGTGCTTGCAGCTATACTTGATGTTTGCTTTGCAATTAAGGATATTGTCGGTGATACAGCTAACCCTGTTCAGCTTACTGCAACAGCTATTAAACTTATCAGTAACCTCGTTCTTCAATTTGTATATAACGATTCAATCACATTTGAAGTTGTTGATTCACAGCCTCTTGAAAGTTTTGAAATTTCAGGTGCAAACACAGTTCAGGAAGGCTCACAAATTCAGCTTTCAATTACAGATATTAAGCCTTCAACGGGCAATACATCTGATATTGTATGGTCATCATCAGACCCAAGTGTTGCTTATGTTGACCCTGTAACAGGTACAATCACTGGTAGGGATGCCGGCGGTTCGTTCGGTAATATTTCAACAAAGAAATGTACTATCACAGCCACATCAAAAGCAAATAATGTTTCAAGGGAACTTCAGCTTACCGTAACGGGTAAAACGGGTAAGTACCTATCCGATGTAGAAATAACCGGTGAAAATTACCTCGAAATAGGGCAGGAAACAGATCTTGCCTACGCAGTATATCCAAAGCGTGTTGCTGAAAGCAGTAACCTTTATATAACTTGGGGTATGGTGACCGGTGAGGATAAAGACGGTAACACAACTTATTCCTGGGCAACTGCCGATACTCCTGCTACCGACGGCAGAGGTCAGATTGACAGCGCAGGTCACTACTCGGTAGTATCCGGTGGGCAATCGGTTGTTGTGTTAAAGGCGCAAACGGGCTACTACCTTTCAAACAATAATTTCTATGAAATTTCTTCCAAAACTGCAACATTTGATATGTCAAACGGTATTCCGGTTGAAAACATCACAATAAATGTTGACAGCGCACTTGGTATTGCAGGCAAAATAAATAAAACAACAGATGTAACCGTAGGTGACAGAACATATAAATATGTATCTATCAACGCAGGTACACAGTATGCAGGCTTGGGTGCTAAGCTTACAGCAACGGTTGAGCCTGAAACTGCTTCAAACAAAAATCTTACTTGGGTAGTTGATAACGGATATTATTCGCAAAAGCTTTCAGATGATACCCATACTGCCGAGATTACTCAAAAAGCCGGCCACGAAAATGCTGATACATTTAATGTATATGCCGTTTCGGCAGACGGACGCATAAAATCAAATGAAATTACGGTTACGGTAGCTAAAAATACTGCCGATTCCAATACAATTGATGAAGATTCATACAGTGTGGTTAGGGGAAAGACTGCCGACGCTACACATACTATCAAATTCAGCGGTTCAGACGGTACATATTCAGCTTGCTACAAATGTAACTGGTATTCAAGTGATGAAAGCGTATTTACAGTTGAAACAAAGAATAATGATAACAGGGATGCTGTTATTACCGGTGTTGATGTAGGTACTGCCACACTTTACTGCGTATCTGCCGACGGTGGTATTGTTGATACAGCCGAAGTTACGGTTTATCCTGATAAGGAATATCTCCAAAATATTGTTAACCTGTGTGATTCAACAGTAGTTAAAAAAACAAGTGAAAATAAAGCACTTTATAAGCAATATTGCGGTAAGCTTGACCTTGCGTATTATGTTCTTTACGATTCACCGCTGGCAAGCCAGGATACTTGCGATACATACGCTTCCGAACTTCTGTATGCATTTTATAAAATAGGCGGATTTATCGGAATTTTGGGTGTTGATATTTTAGGAACAAACAAAACCCCGCTTGAAAGTAATCATGTAACCGTTAAAGTTGCGACAGCAGGTATATATACTAATTATAAATATGACTTCGATGTGCAGTTGAAACCTGCAAATGCAATGTATAATAACATTGAATGGGAGTCATCAAATCCAAATATTGAAATTGATAAAAACGGTGTTGCCAAGCCGAAAAAGAATGAGGCTTGCTCGGCAATGATTACCTGCACGGTAACCGACTATATGGGTACAAAGTCAAGCAATTTTGCATTCCTCACTTTTGCTAAAATCCCTGTAACAGGTGTTTCGCTTGATACAGATACTATCACAGGCGGAAAGATAGGCGAAACTCAAACCCTTAAAGCAACTGTTACACCAACCGGTACACCGGGTATCGGCGCAAGCTGTACTGATGTATATTGGTATTCAAGTGATGAAAATATTGCAACTGTTGACCAAAGCGGTGTAGTAAGCTTTAAAGAGGGCGGCGATTGTGTAATCACCTGCCAAACTTTTGACGGCGGATATGAAGCAAAATGTAATGTTAATGTTGTTACAAACTATACAGCACTTGAAAATCTTGTTAAATCATATAATGACCAGCAGCTTAACAGTATAAACTATTATCCTGAAAGCTGGGAAAATTTCACAAATACTATGAATAAGGCTCAAGCTATGATTGACGAAAACAATAGCTCGCAGGCTAAAGTTGACGCAATGGTTATTGAGCTTGAAAAAGCATATAACAGCCTTGAAAAATATAATTATATTCAAAAGGTTGAACTTTACCTTGATGGTGAACCTACAAAGGAATTTTATCAGTACGATTTAAAAGTTCTTAAAGACGGTTTCAGCTATAAAAACGCTGTGCTTGACCTTAATGTAAGGCTTTATCCTAACAACGGTTCATACAAATCTGTTACTTGGGAATCATCAAACGAACTTATCAGTGTAACTGAAGACGGTAAATGCACCCCAACCAAGAATGAATCTTGCTACGGTTTAATTACCTGCACGGTTGAAGACCATTTCGGTAATAAATATCAAGATACTGTTTGGGTATCGTATGCATTTAATCCGGTAACGGAAGTTGTTGTTTCACCGGCAACTATTTCAGGCGCAATCGGTTCAACTTATCAGCTTTCTAAAACCATAAAGCCTGAAGGCACAGGCCTTGCACATATTGGTGCGGCAAGTATTAAAAATGTTTACTGGGAATCTGATGACGAAAATATTGCAACGGTTGATGAAAACGGACTTGTAACATTCGTTTCTGCCGGTGCTACAACTGTTCGCTGTGTATCATATGACGGCGGTATATACGGTGAATGCCATGTATCATCAGCCGGTGACCGTACCGTACTTAAAGGAAGAGTTGATGAATACAAAGATATTGATTATAAAGACTATGCATATGATTACGGGCAAACATTTAAAACTGCATATGAAACTGCGGTTAATGCCCTTACGGATGATACTTTAAGCCAAGATGAAATCAATGAAATTGCTGAAAATCTTTTAAATGCTTATAATGAAATGATACAGCATCCTTATATTCATGTAACAGATGCAACTATCACATATAAAACATATGCTAAGCCGTTCGCAGGCAAATATGAAGAAAAGGAAAGCGGAACAGTCGGTGATAATAACAGCGTATCCGTTAACCTTGGTAACGGTAAGTATTCAAATTATAATGATTATAATAAGATTGAGCTTACATCATCAGTTGCACCTAAAGGCGCAATGTATAAAACATTCAGCTGGAATGTGCTTGATTCATATCAAATGACTTCATCAATAAGTGACCAAACAATTACTCTTACACCTAAAAAAGCAAAAGAGGGTGCTTGGGCAAAAGTTAAAATTACTTATACAGATGAATATGACAGAACATTTGAAAAAACAGTTAATGTAACAATGAGTGACAAAGTTGCAACCGGATTTGATATTACCGAAAGTGCACTTACATTTAATGCAACATCACCTGAAACCCAGCTTGCTTACACACTTTCAGGTTCACCTGAATTTTCAACAGTCATTTGGCAGTCAAGTAATGAAAATGTTGTTAAAGTATCAAGCGAGGGCAAACTGACCTTTGTTGAAAAGGGCGAAGCTGTAATTACGGGTACTGCATTTGACGGTGGGTTTACAGATAAAGTTAAAATAACTGTAATAACCGATTTCAGCGCTCTTGCTTCAAAGCAAAATGAATATAACAATATTATTGAAAGTGTAAAAGATACTTACACTTATACCAAGTCAAGCTTGGATGTACTCAGTGCGGCAGTAGCAGACGCCAAAACTATGATTGATGATGGCAAAGCTACTCAAGCCGAGGCAAACGCAATGCTTAAAAGGCTTAATGATGCGTATGATGCGCTTGTTCCTTATGTTGCAACAACCGGTGTTGAAATCGGATATGAAGAAGCAACAGGGGTTACAAGTGAAAACGCGGGCTTCATTAGATTTACAGGTACATTATTAAACGGTAAATGCATAAATCTTGTTGCAAATGAACTTCCTAAAGGTTCGGTTTATAAATCAGTAGAATGGACTTCATCAAACAGCAATGTTTCTGTTAACGAAGAGGGCGTTGTTACTAATAAAACCGGCGCGGCAAATGCTTCGCAAATTACTTGCACAGTTACAAACGAAAAGGGTGAAACCTGCTCGTCAAGCGTTTGGGTAACATTTGTAAGATACGGTGTTAAAGCTATAAGCTTTGCTGATGAAAAGGTATTCGGCGCTCCTGCTCAAACAGTTACCCTTTCACCTGAATTTGATATTGACGGTTCGATTTCCGTAATTAAAGATTGCTTTTATTCATCTGATAACGAAGCTGTTGCCACTGTTGACCAAAACGGTGTTATAACATTCGTAACACAGGGTGAAGCAGTGATTACAGTTATATCAAAAGACGGTGGTTATAAAGCTACAATTAAAGCATATACCACTTGGGACACAACAGCACTTAAAGCTGCAATTGATGAAGCTGAAAAAATCACACCGACAGATTATGAAGTGTCATATGCAAATACATTTACATCTGCACTTGATAAGGCAAATGAAGTGTATGCAAATATGTATGCAACACAGCAGGAAATAAACGATGCCTGCACAGCTCTTACAGAAGCTATGACTGTACTTGGTGAGCATAAGTTTATCGTACCTGAAATCAATATTAAAAATGGTGATACCGTGCTTGAAGAAACTGCACTTATTCAAGTTCCTGAAGATACGCAAACAGCAAATCTTTCACTTGCACTTAATGACGGTGCAATGGTAAAATCATTTGAAATCACTGCAAGTGATGAAAACGGAGCTTCGGCTCAAATTAACGGTGGCAATGTTGTTATTACCAAAACAGCAGATGCCGGCTCACTTAAACTTAATGTTAAAGTGATTGATGAGTGGGATAGGGAATATACAAAAACTTATACACTTAATGTAATCAATACTGTTATTCCGGTAACTTCACTTGAACTCACGGTTGACGGCCAGGCAGTATCCGGTAATTATACAGCAAGTGCAGGCGGCAGGTATTCAAACTTTAAAGGTGTTGCAATTGGCTATAATCCTACTCCGGCTGATGCCAATGCAATTACTTCGGTTGAATATAAAGTGTCAAATGTTTTGCAGTTTGAAATTGATTCAAACGGTAATCTTAAACTTACAAATACAGGTGCAGCGTCATTAAGAAAATCAGTAGCAACTACTGTAACGGTTACTGTTACCAATGCTGACGGTTCAAGCGCAACTGCATCATTTGATTTCACACTCACAAGGGCTTAAGGAGGCAGATATGAATAAGATGTTTAAAAAATGGTTATCTGTACTTCTTGCGTTTATAATGGCAACGCTCTGCCTGTCGGCAGTCGTTGCCTTCGGCAGTGACAGCGTGGCTATAAATGAAACTAATTTTCCTGACGCAAATTTCAGAGAATTTGTTAAAGATTATGATTTGGATGGTAACGGATCTTTGAGTGCCGAGGAGAGAGATATTGTAAGCATTATGACTGTATCTGATGATTACGAAATCAAAACTCTTAAAGGTATTGAATATTTTTCAAATATCAAAATTCTTCGCTGCAGTAATATTAAACTTGAAGAACTTAATGTTTCAGCGCTTAAAGATTTAACAACCTTGACCTGTATGGGTAATGAACTTAAAGAGCTTAACCTTGTTGAAAATAATAAGCTTAAAACATTAAATTGCACCGGTAACGAGCTTACTTCAATTACCATTTTGGCACCAGCGTTAACTACGCTTGACTGCCGCGGTAACAGCCTTGCAAGATTGGATATTACACACGAAACTGCGCTTGAAACACTTTATTGTGCAAATAATCAGCTTTCTTCGCTCGATTTATCACAAAATACAAATCTAACTAAGTTAAACTGCACAATAAATCATATTACTTCGCTTGATTTAAGTAAAAATACCAAGCTTACTAATGTTACAAACGCAATGATTGGTGACCAAACGGTTGATCTTAAGGCAACATTTGAAAATTCTTTAATTTATGTTCCTTTTAAAAACAGCGGTCTTGATTCAAGCAATTATGTTACAAGTTCACTTGAACAGTACGGTGACGGTTCAGGCTTCAATTTTGAAAGTTTTTATGCTTTTGATGTATCTGAAATTGATAACGGTATTACATATGAATGTAACACCAAGCTTGATTCAAGTGAAAATATGATAGTAAAAGTTAATGTTACAAGGGATTTCTATCAGGTAGGCTTTTATGCTGACAGTGATTATTCTTCCCTTATCGGCAGAACATTTGCGTACAGCGGTAACAAAGCGCCTAATCCGCCTACTATCACTCCACCGCAATGCAAGGCATTTGATACTTGGAATGAGTCGGTTGAAAATATTACAAGTGATAAAAAGGTTTATGCAAATTGGAAAGATGCGCACACATATGAACTTGCTTCATTTGCAAATGGCACAGCAACAGTTAAATGCTCTGTATGCGGCGATAGCTTTACTTTAAGCTTTATTGACGCAGTAAATTCAAAGAAGGGCGATTCAAATTACAGCCCATATCTTGATGTTTGCAGTGACGGAGTAATAAATGCAAAGGATTACTCAATATTAAACAAGATGCATTAGACTGTCGATAAAGCGGCTAAAGCGCGCCGCGTTATAATTGTCATAGAGTTATATCGTATGGCAAAGGTTACTCTTGCTAAAACAAAATCAAAAAACAGCATTTATAGAAAAATGGCTTGGACATCGAGTCCAAGCCATTTTTGGCGCTTTTTGTCTTTCGCTCGGGGGCAGTACCGTCGTACAGCTCCCACTCGCAAAATACAAAATTTATCTCACTTTCTCGAAGTCTACCAGCGTGTAGAAATTTATAAATTGATTTGATGTGCTTTTTGTTTACTAATTATTATGTTTGTGCTATTATAAAAATCAATAATTTATGGGTTATGAGAAAATAATCAAGTTATTGTCTTTTTGCACAAATAATTATCAACTAATTTGTATGAAATGTCGATTTTCAGTCAAAAAGTTGAAATTCATCCTATAATATGTCAAAATAAAAGGTGCATTGCAATTTATAAATTTATAGGAGTAATTCCAAATGGACAGAAGAATCAGAAGAACACGCACTGCTGTGTTCAATGCAGTTCTTGACCTTATGGTTGAAAAAGATACAAGCAAAATTACCGTTCTTGAACTTTGCAAGCGTGCAGATATTAACAAAAGTACATTTTATTTGCACTATAAAAGTATGGAAGACTGCCTGCAAAACTGTTTTCAGATTATAATGAACGGAATTATTGATATTTCCAAAAAAATAAAATATGATGAAATCAAGCATAATCCTCAAATAGCTGTTGATAAATTGCTTGATGAAGTTGAGCGAAATATTGATTATCTTTCAAAATTCAAATCAAGCAGTATTTGCGCACCTGCAATAAAAATGCTTAAAGAAAATCTTGTGTCCTCAATATCTCAAAGCAACGGTTTTAATATTGAAGATAATTATTTTGAAGTTTCAACTATTACTTTTGCCGTGGCAGGGTGTATTGATGCACTTATTGAGCCGCTTCCGGTGTTTAATAAAGAGGAACTCGGCAGGGCGATTGTATCAATGCTTAAGTCATCAAAAAATTAAGTTATAGTATTTTAAGGAGATATTATGGCAAGGCCTAAAAAATCAAGAACGGTTTGTTTTGAACCGGATATAGCGGAATTTATCAAAATTAAAAATAATAGGGAATTTGTTGAAATCACTGTTGATGAATATGAAACGCTCCGTTTGATTGATTATATGGGTCTTACTCAAATGGAATGCGCACTTCAAATGCAGGTTGCCCGCTCAACTATTGCATCAATTTATGAAAGTGCAAGGTATAAAATATCCGACTCGCTTGTTAACGGCAAGGCGATAAAAGTAAGCGGTGGGGACTATAATATTTGCCCTAATTCCAAAACCTGCTGTGGCAGGTGCGGCACTAATGTATGTGGCAGGTGCAACCACGGTGCCTGCGAAAAATGCACGGGCAAATTCCATCCGAAAGGAAAGGAATGTAATTTAATAAGTTAAATTAAAAACGCATCTTTGTGCATAAAGCTTCAAAGATGCGTTTTGTTTATTATTTATTAGAGTTGTTCGGCAATTGTGAAAATCATATCTTTTGTTTTATCCCAGCCAAGGCAAGGGTCGGTAATGGATTTGCCGTATACACCGTCTTCAACTTTTTGGCTTCCGTCTTCAATATATGACTCAACCATAAAGCCCTTAACCATATTTTTAATATCGTCGCTGTGGCGCATTGAATGCAGAACTTCGTTAGCAATTCTAACCTGCTCAAGATACTTTTTACCTGAATTTGAATGGTTGGTATCTACTATAACAGCAGGGTTTTTGTAATTTCCGGTGCAGTATGCATCGTGAAGTTTTCTTAAATCTTCATAATGGTAGTTTGCGTGGTTGTTACCGTGCTTGCTTACGCTTCCGCGAAGAATTGCATGTGCAAGTTCATTGCCCTTTGATTCAACCTCCCATCCTCTGTAAAGGAATGTGTGGTCGCCCTGTGCTGCTTTGATTGAGTTGAGCATAATTGAAAGGTCGCCGCTTGTTGGGTTTTTCATACCTACCGGAATATCAAGCCCGGATGATACAAGCCTATGCTCTTGGTTTTCAACGCTTCTTGCACCCACTGCAACATATGAAAGAAGGTCTGAAAGGTATCTGTGATTTTCAGGGTAAAGCATTTCATCCGCACAAGTTAAACCTGTTTGCTCAATCGCATCTTTGTGAAGTGAGCGAATTGCTTTAATTCCTTCGAGCATATCAGGCTTTTTATCAGGGTCAGGCTGGTGGAGCATACCCTTATATCCTGCACCTGTTGTTCTCGGTTTGCCTGTATAAATTCTCGGTATAATTAAAATTTTATCTTCAACTTCCTTTTGCACATCTGCAAGGCGGTGAATGTAATCAAGTACAGCATCGTGCCTGTCAGCTGAGCAAGGGCCTATAATAAGTAAAAATTTATCGCTTTCACCCTTAAATATTTTGGCTATTTCTATATCTCTTTTTGTTTTAATTTCTTCTGCCTCTTTTGAAAGCGGCATTTCTTTTTTTATTTCCTGCGGAACAGGAAGCTTTCTTTTAAAATTTGTGTTGGTCATATTATCCATAGTTTTACCCTCCATACTAACTATTATAATTGACTGCTGAAATTTGTCAATATTACAACTGCAATTTAGCACTTAAAAGCTTTAACACTTTTAAGTGCAAAAGTGTATGTTCAAATTATAACAAAAGAAAATCTTTTTGTCAACACCAAAATAAATCAATATTATCGTTATATAAATATTTTAATGTTTTTTGTTTTTCTTGATGTAAATGTACGCTTATGATATAATAATTTAAAATAATTATATGGTGATAATATGTTAGAACTAAAGGATTTGAAAAATAATAAGCAGTATTATGAAAATGCAAAAAAATTGTATAACACTGCATTTCCCCCTGCGGAAAGAATACCGTTTGCAATTCTTTACCGTAAAGCCAAGGGGAGCAATGTAACTTTCTTTGCTGTAACACAGGGTGATGAATTTAAAGGTTTAGTGTATACGGTGTGGTTTAATGATATTGTATTTATTTTTTACCTTGCTGTTTCACCTGATGCAAGGGGAAACGGTATCGGCTCAAAAATACTTTCACTTGTTAAAGATAAATTTCCTAATTGCCGCCTGGTGCTTAATATTGAAGCACTTGATGAAAATGCCGAAAATAATGATGAACGCATAAAGCGAAGGGAATTTTATGTTAAAAACGGATTTTTCGGCGCAGGGTATAATGTAAGGGAATATAGCGTAATATATGAAAATATGTGCTATTCAAAGGATTTAATACCTGTAAGTAAAGATGAATATACTGCGCTTATTAAAGCATATCTCGGCAAAATTATGTATTATTTTTACAGTAAATTAAGTGAGTAGTGTTGACATTGGGTGCTCCTTGTGTTAATATACTGCTTGCAGTCGGTGCCGATTACTTTGAGGGTCCACCCGTTCCCATCCCGAACACGGTAGTTAAGCTCAAATGTGCCGAAAATACTTGGAGGGCAGCCTCCCGGGAAAATAGGTGACGCCGACATTTTTAAACCGCTTACTTATGTAGGCGGTTTTATTTTTGTAAGTTACCGTAGGGGCGAACATCTTTCGCCTAAAATTCACAAAGAAAAAGGAAGTTGATTTCTCAACTTCCTTTTGTCATATGTATGATTATTTATAAAGCGGGCCATAGGTTTTGCAAGCTGAATAATCGGCTGCCTGAATATTATCAGTGCCAAATGAAGCCCAGCAATGCGGACGGAAGATTTTGCCCTCGTCTACATTGTGCATATTTACAGGAATGCGGAGCATTGATGCAAGTGTGATAAGCTCGCTTCCCACATGCCCGTAAACAGTAACACCGTGGTTTGCGCCCCAATTTGCCATAACGCTGTATACATCTTTAAATGCGCCTTTGCCGGTAAGCTTCGGTGCAAACCAAGTTGTAGGCCATGATGGGTCTGTGCGCTTATCAAGTGTGGTATGAATATCATCCGGCAAATCAACCGTATATCCCTCAGCAAGCTGAAGAACAGGGCCGATACCCTCAACAATATTTACACGAAGCATTGTAACAGGCATTTCAGCTTTGCAGCGGAAGTGAGATGAAAATCCGCCGCCGCGGAAATATTCATAATTTGCTCTGCACCAGTCTGTTGCATTAAGGCAGGCTTTAATATCGTCGTTTGTCATTTTCCAGAACGGTTTCATACAGCCTTTGCCCTGCGCGTTTTTAGATGCGCCTGAACCGTCAAGTGCGGTTGCACCTGAATTGATGAGGTGAATAAATCCGTCTTTCGCAATGCCTTCAGGCCTTTTGCCTGTAACTCTTTCGCAGGCGTCAGGACTCCAGTAAGTACGAACATCATGGAAACAAGGTGCTGTGTCAGATACAAGTAAGCCGAGCATCATTGAAACACCGTTTAAAGTGTCATTTTCCGTTGCAAACGGGGTAGGCATTTTTTTACCGTTCCAGTCAAATGAAGATGCCATTATAGATTCTGTAAAGTCAGCGTTCGGAAGCCAGTCAGTCCAGTTCCTTTGACCTTGGAAACCGGCGGCAACAGCGTTTTTGCCAAGTGCTTCTTCGTGCCAGCCCATTTCATCAAGCTTCTTGTTGCCGAAAAGAATATCACGCACGATAAGTGTCATTTTAGTGATGAATTCCCAATCTTTATCAGGGTCAACAACTTTTGATTTTGTAATAACTTCAGGTAAATCTTTGCCTGCGTTTACATCAAATCCCTCTTTGCAATTTTCTTTAATCCATGCATATGCTTTGTCATATTCATCATGGTCATAAATGCCGAGGGTAATTCTTCTGCAAATTTCTGTCATATCCACCCATTCAGGACGAATTCCGAGATATTTCTGGAAAAATGAAGCGTTGCAGTAAGCACCGGCAATACCCATTGTTACTCCGCCGATATTTACATATGATTTATCTTTCATCCAGCCTACCGAAACAGCACATTTTGCAAAGCGGATAATTTTTTCTGCTACATCGGCAGGAATTGTGCTATCGTCTTTATCCTGCACATCGTGGCCGTAAATTGAAAATGCAGGCATACCCTTTTGCGCATAAGCAGCCATAACAGCGGCAAGGTATACTGCGCCCGGGCGTTCAGTTGCGTTAAGCCCCCAAACAGCCTTAATGGTTTTTGGGTTCATATCGTATGTTTCCATACCGTAGCACCAGCAAGGTGTTACAGAAAGTGTTGCAACAACATTTTCACTTGAAAATTGCTCTTCGCACTTTGCAGCTTCTGCGCCGCCGCCGATTGTGGTATCACTTACCACACACATAACCGGTGTACCGTCAGGATAGCAAACATTTTCGCTGATAAGTTTTGCCGCAGCGTTTGCCATACCCATAGTTTGTTCTTCAAGGCTTTCACGAACTCCGCCCCATCTTCCGTCAATTACAGGGCGAATACCGATTTTTGGATACCTCATAAATTTTACTCCTTTATATTTTATTTGTTTAATATTTTTACAAATTTATCGTAATTTTTATCAAAATCACTTGCGTTTTCACTTTTATAAGCAGTCAGCTTTTCGCTTGATTTGATGATTTGCCTGCCTGTGTTTACATCTTCTATATCACCGAGTGCGATAAGCTGTAAAATAATGTTTCCGAGTGCGGTCGCTTCCGTCGGCCCGGCAATAACATCAATGTTCAAACTGTCTGCTGTCATTTGGCATAAGAAATTATCTTTCGTACCGCCGCCTAAAAGGTGGAGTACATCAAATTTTTTGCCTGTGTTTTCTTCAATTTGCTTTATTGCAAATCTGTATTTCATAGCAAGGCTTTCATAAATGCACCTAATCATCGCACCGTCGCTTTCAGGTTTGCCTTGCCCGGTTTTTTCACAATATGTGCAAATTTTTTCCGGCATATTTTTCGGCGTTGCAAAGCTTTCATCATCAGGGTCTATAAAATATTCAAATGCTTTTGCATCCCTTGCAAGCATTTCCATATCGTTGTAAGAATATTTCTTGCCCTCATCTGCAAAGTTGCGCCTGATTTCCTGAATAAGCCATAAGCCGCTGATATTTTTAAGATAGTTTATCTTTTTGTTTGCGCCAAGCTCGTTTGAAAGCTCATCTTTCATACTTTTTTCGCTTAAAATCGGTTTATCGTTTTCACATCCGATAAGCGACCAGGTTCCGCAAGATAAAAATGCGGAGTTTTCATTTTCTGCCGCCGGCATAGCGCATACGGCGCATTGCGTATCATGCCCTGCAACTTTGATTACTTTTATACCCTTATATTCGCCTGCAATTGTGGCACTTTTAACTATCGGCGGAAGTATTTTTTTATCCTTTTCGGTGATTTCAAATACTTTTTCCTGCCATTTTATGTTTTCAAGGTCAAGCATTTGCGAGGTTGATGCAATGGTTTGCTCCGCAGTTTTGGCACCGCATAAAAAATAAGCAAAAAGGTCAGGCATAAATAAAAATGTATCTGCATTTTCTGCTTTTTCAACACAAAGCTGAAAAAGTGTGTTAATAGGCATTATTTGGTTGCCTGTAAGGCGATAAAGCTCTTTATCAGAAAGTTTATCGAATACTTTTTTTACTGCGTTTTTTGTTCTCTCATCACGGTAGCAAACGGGCAGAGAAATCAGTTTTCCGTCACCGTCAAGCATTCCGTAATCAACACCCCAGGTGTCAAAAGCCAAGGAATCAACATTTTCGCACATATCAATTGTTTTTTTAACTTCACCTAAAAGATATTCAAAATCCCAGCATAAAAGTCCGTCTTTTTCAACAAGGCTGTTGTCAAAACGGTGAACTTCGTTATAGCTTAACCTTCCGTTTTCATATTCGGCAAGTATTGCCCTGCCTGTTGATGCCCCAAAGTCGAATGCTAATACTCGGCTCATACTTTTACTACTCCTTTTTTGAGCAAAACATTTGCATAAATTGCAGTTTCGCCGGTAGCGATAATAAGATAAGCTTTTTTTGCTCTTTCGTAAAATGCAAATCTTTCCGTCATTTCAATATCGTGATGTTCAGGTTCGTATTTGTTTAAAAGTTTATCATACTCTGCCCAAATCGACGGTGTAGGTGTGTTGTCACCTTTTACAACTTCCATAAGTGCTACCGGTTTTTCAGTGTATGTATCAAGCGGAATAAGTGAAAGCACAGCGTCAAGAATATCTGTTGTTGAATGACCGTCGGCTCTGATAACTATTGCATTTTTTCCTACACTTTCGCAAGGAAAGTTTCCGTCAGCAATAACAAGCTCATCGCCATGCCCCATTTCGCAAAGTGCTTTTAAAAGTTCGGGCGAAACAATTGGATTTATTCCTTTTAACATAATCAGTTCTCCTTTTTGTGAAGCATTTCATCATCAGGATTATACATTTTGTGGCCCGGGTGGCGACCGGTGATTTTATAATAGCTTCTAAGGTCAATAAGTTTTTGAATATTTTTTTCGTCAATATCGTGGCTTCCGCCGAGTATTACTGCGTTAATCGTGATTTTTGCCCAAAGTTCAAGGCTTTCCATTCTGTAAAATGCTGTGATAACATCACTGCCGACTGCAAGCGCACCGTGATTTTCAAGAAGCATTACATCATGCTCTTCAAGGTAAGGTTCAATTGCGTCAGGCACTTCCGTGGTGGACGGTGTGCCATACGGTGTAAGCGGAACAGCACCGATTGCGGCAACATCTTCAATCATATTGTACATATCCATAGCTTTGTGAGCTACTGCAAAGCCTGTTGCTCCCGGTGGGTGAGCGTGAATTACACTCATTACATCATCACGCTTGTCATAGCATCTTAAATGCATTTTGATTTCACTTGACGGGCGAAGCCCTTCTGCCGCTTCAAGCACATTGCCCTTTGCGTCAATTCTGATAAGTTTATCAGGTGTGATAAACGATTTGCTCATACCTGTCGGCGTAGCAAGAATTGTTCCGTCGTCAAGCTTAGCACTGACATTACCGTCATTTGCAGCAACCCAGCCGAGTTGCCACATTTTGTGACATACATCACAAATTTGTTCTTTTATTACATCAATATCCATGGTTAATTCCTTTCAAATTATTATATTTCTAATTTCAATTATACTGTTGATTTTTATGTGTTGCTCGGTGTATAATGTGAAATTGTAGGACAATATTGACTTTTTGAGTCTTTATCAAGGTAAGGTGAATTTTATGCGATATATAGGTTATCACGAAAATAAAAGCAGAGGAACTTTTGGTTTTCCGATTCAGCTTTATTATGTTGATTCAAGCCACCCGCAGTATGAAATGCCGTTTCATTGGCATATGGAATGTGAGCTTATTTTGGTGCTTGGCGGAAAATTTCATCTTTCAATAAACGGGGTGTCGCACACTCTTGAAAAAGGGCAGAGCGTTTTTATACCAAGCGAGTTTATACACGGCGGCACACCGGAAAACTGCACATATGAATGTGTTGTGTTTGATATGGAAAGCTTTCTTTCGCAATCACCCAAGTGCATTGAAAAGTATAATAATGCACTTGACAGCGGAGTAATAAGCGAAATGATATTTGAACCAAACAGCACAGCAGGTGCTATGGTGGATTCGCTTTTTGAAAATATGGAAAAGGAAAGTGTGGCGTACACCTTTACCACAACCGGACTTTTGTGGCAGCTTATAGGTTATATAATAGAACAAAAGTCACAAATTGCACCCTCTGTTCAAAATACCGTATATCGCAAAAATAAGCAGATAAAAAAAGTGCTTACAAAAATAAGAAACGATTATTCAAAACAGCTTACTCTTGATGATTTGGCTAACGAAGCACAGCTGAATAAGCAATATTTTTGCAGGGCATTTAAGCAAGTTACGGGTAAAACACCTATTGATTATTTGAATTATTATCGCATTGAATGTGCGGCGGAGCAATTGAGCCTTTCGTATCTTTCAATAACCGATATTGCCCTTGCCTGCGGCTTTAATGATTTGAGCTATTTTAACCGCCTGTTTAAAAGAAATAAGGGCGTTACACCGAGTAATTACAGAAAAAAGTTCAAAACCCGCCTTTAATATAAAAAAGCAGAAGTTTGATAACTTCTGCTTTTTTTTATGTTACTTAAGCAATGAACGATACATTTTAATGTATTCGTTTGCGCTTTTGCCCCAGCTCATATCACATTCAAGTGCACGCTTAACAAGAACTTTCCAATCCTTGCTGTTATATGCGTCTACACCTCTGTAAATAGCACCGAGCATATCATAAGCATCGTATGTTTTAAATGTGAAGCCGTTGCCATGGCCGTCACCGCAGTCGGTAATAGAATCTTTAAGTCCGCCTGTTTCACGAACGATAGGAAGCGTACCGTATCTGAGTGCAACCATTTGTGAAAGACCGCAAGGTTCACTCTTGCTCGGCATAAGGAATAAATCCGCACCGGCATAAATTTTTCTTGCAAGGTCAGGCACAAAGCCGATTGTAATACCCACTTTATCAGGATATTTATCGTGCAGATAGCGGAAAAAGTTTTCATATTCCCATTCGCCGCTGCCAAGCACTACATATTGAATGTTGCGTTCATATAAGCTCTTTTCAAGCACTTCTTTCATAAGGTCAACACCCTTGTGACCTACAAGCCTTGAAACAATGCCGACAACAGGAACATCGGCATCAACATTCATTCCCATCATTTTTTGAAGTTCTGCTTTGTTTTTAGCTTTGTTTGAAAAATCATCAGCATTATAGTTTGCCCAAATGTCTTTATCTGTTTCAGGGTTGTAGCTGTCGGTATCAATACCGTTTAAAATACCGCAAAGTTTCCAACTGCGCTGATTTAAAATAGGGTCAAGCCCGTGGCTGTACCAAGGGTCAAGTATTTCTTTTGCATATGTAGGTGAAACGGTTGTAACTTTATTTGCACATTCAATGCCCGCTTTCATAAAGTTTACAAGTCCGTCATACATAATAAGGTTATTATGTTCAGGTGCAATGCCGAGAACATCATTAAGAAGCTCATCACCGTATTTGCCCTGATATTGAATATTGTGAATAGTGAAAACGGTTTTGATGTTTTCATATCCCATTCTGTTAGCATAATAGCAACTGTAATAAAGCGGAGTTAACGCACTTTGCCAATCGTTGCAATGGATGATGTCAGGTTTCCAATCAATTGCAGGAATTATTTCAAGTACAGCCCTTGCAAAAAATGCAAAACGCTCCGCATCATCATAATGCCCGTAAATTCCGTCGCGCTTAAAGTAATATTGATTATCAAGAAAATAGTAAATAACACCGTTTGCCTTTGCTTCAAATATACCGCAATATTGCCTTCTCCAAGAAACAGGAACGGAAATAGAAGTGATAAACTTCATTTGGTCTTTAAATTCCTGCTTGATTCCGTCATAAAGCGGCATTACAACACGACAGCCGATAAGTCTTTTGCGAAGAGCCACAGGCAATGAACCTGCAACATCTCCCAATCCGCCCGAAGCCATAAAAGGAAGTGCTTCAGACGCAACATATAATACTTTCATTTTTATTCCTCCGATTAAACCCTTGTGTTTTTGGCAAGGCAAACAGGAAATGTGTTTGCACCTGAAAGCTCAGCCGAACTTTTAATGCTTACATTTTTATCTGCAATTACGCAGTTAACTTTTGCATTTTCGCCGATAACGGTATCCTGCATAAGTATAGAATTTTTAACCACAGCACCTTTTTCAACCTTAACGCCCTTAAAGATAATGCAGTTTTCAACCTGCCCGTCGATTATGCATCCGTCTGCAACAAGTGAATTTTTAGTTGCCGATTCAGGCCCGTAAAGAGTAGGCATATCATCTCTTTCTTTAGTTGAAATAGGGGAGCTGAAAAGCTTTTTCCTGTTTTCTTTTTCAAGAAGTGACATTGAAATTTTATAATAGCTTTGAATTGAATCAATTGTGCCTACAAAGCAATTAGTTGCATCGTAAGCGTGAATTTTAAGATTTTTAATATTTGACATAATGATATTTCTTTGATATGAAATTTCATTTTTTGAATGAGCTGTTTGAATAAGAGTTTCAAGAAGATATTTTTTCATTATCATAATATTGCACGAATAAAATACTTCTTCGTCTGAATCACGGTCAAGGCTCATTTCCATAATTCTTCCGTCTGCTTCAACCTTATCAAAGCAAAGTACAGAACCTATGTTTTTAGGCATTTTGCCCTTTACACCGACTATTGTAATATCAGCGCCGCTTTTTTCGTGCGCATCAAAAAGTGAGGAGTAATTGATGTTCATAACATTGTTGCAATCTGCCATCAAAACATAAGTTTGGTGCGATTGGTGAAGAAAATTGATGTTACCGTAAATGGCGTCAATGCGGTTGCCCCACATATTTGCACTGCCGGCAGAAAACGGAGGGAGCAAGAATAGTCCGTCGCTTTTTCTGCTTAAATCCCAAGGCTTACCTGTTCCTATATGGTCCATAAGAGAACGGAAGTTTGAGTTTGTTACAACACCGATTTTTGTAACCCCGCTTTCTACAAGGTTTGAAAGCGGAAAGTCGATTAAACGAAAGCGAGAGCAGAAAGGAACAGAACCCATAGTTCTCATCGCCGTAAGCGTATCAAGCGCTTCTTCGTGAATGTTTGCAAATAGCATACCTAATACTGATTTTCCGTTCATTTCTTATACCTCCTCTCCTGCACTTACCATAGTACCCGGTGCAATGTGAGTTCCTGTTTTAATTGTTGCGCCTGCACCGATAACCGCAATGCCCCAATCCTCAGGCTTTTCAAGAAGCTCCGGTATTTCGCCGACCTTTGCGTCAGGCTCAATCACCGCATTTTCAGCTACTATCGAATAATAAACTTTAGCGCCTTTTTTAATTGTTGCACCCGGCATAATTACACTGTATCTTATGTCTGCCCCTTCTTCAACCGTGCAGTTAGGTGAAATAACAGAGTAATCAACATCACCCTCAATTTCACATCCCTCGCTGACTGATGAATTTTCAACAACTGCTTTTTCGCCTATGTAATGCGGCGGCGCCATTGGATTTCTTGAATAAATTCTCCAGCTTGTATCGCTTAAATCAAGGTCAACATTTGGATTGATAATATCAAGGTTTGCTTCCCAAAGCGAATCAATAGTTCCTACATCTTTCCAATATCCTGCAAACGGAAAAGCAAAAAGCCTCTCATTTGCTTCAAGCATTGTAGGAATAATGTTTTTACCGAAGTCGTTTGATGAACCCTCGGTGTTTTCATCTTGAATAAGATATTTTTTAAGCTTATCCCAACTGAATACATAAACACCCATTGATGCTTTATTGCTCTTCGGTTCTTTCGGCTTCTCTGCAAATTCGTAAATTCTGTTGTTTTCATCTGTTGCAAGAATGCCGAAGCGTGAAGCCTCTTCCCAAGGAACTTCAAGCACAGCTATTGTGCAGTCTGCATTGTTCTTTTTATGGAAATCAACCATTTTAGCATAATTCATTTTATAAATATGGTCGCCTGAAAGAATTACAACATATTCAGGGTCATATTTTTCAATAAAATTGATGTTTTGGTAAATAGCGTTTGCAGTGCCTTTGTACCATTCTGCACCGCCGATAGCTTCATAAGGGGAGAGGATATGAATTCCTCCGTCCTGCCTGTCTAAATCCCAAGGCTGTCCGTTTCCGAGATAGTCGTTGAGTTCAAGCGGCTGGTATTGGGTAAGTACACCTACGGTGTAAATGCCGCTGTTTACACAGTTTGAAAGCGGAAAGTCAATAATTCTGTAATTACCGCCGTATGGAACAGCAGGCTTTGCAATGTTTTTAGTCAGCACGCCGAGTCGGCTGCCCTGTCCTCCGGCAAGGAGCATTGCTACAACTTCTGTTTTATGTGCCATTTCATTTCTCCTTTTATTTTTTCTTTTTATTGGTACTTGCTGATTTTTTATCAGCAGTTTTCGCTTTTTCGTCAGGCTTTGCCGCTTCTTTTTTTGCCTGTGGTTCAGCCTTTTTTACCTTTTTTGCTTTTTCGCTTGCAGCTTTATTTTTCGGCTTTGATGTTTTCTTGCTTGTTTTTTCAAGATAAATTGCAGATAAGCCCGAAAGCTTTAAACCTATGCTTTGCTCAAAACCGTGCATAGCTTTTTTCCTGGTTTTATATGCAGGGTGCTTTGCAATTGTTGAACCGCCGTATTTTTCAAGCGATGTATCAAGCACAACTTTATAGCTGCCCTCACTCGGCACGCCTATTCTGTATTCATCAAAGCTGTTAGGTGTGAAGTTAAATATTGCAATAATTTCTTTTCCTGATTTGTCAATTCTGCGAAAAGCAATAACACTGTTCGCATTGTCTTCGCTTGAAATCCACTGGAAACCGTCCCAGCTGTAATCAATTTGCCAAAGTGCAGGTGTTTCTTTATAAAGATTGTTAAGCGTTTTGCTAAAGCCGAGCATTTTTTTGTGCATATCATAATCGAGTAAAAGCCAATCAAGCCCCTGCTTATAGTTCCACTCAATAAATTGCCCGAATTCCGAACCCATAAATAAAAGCTTTTTGCCCGGATGAGCAAACATATATGCAAGAAACAGCCTTAAACCGTCGAACTTCATTTCATATTCGCCCGGCATTTTGTTTATAAGACTGCATTTTCCGTGTACCACTTCATCGTGGCTTATAGGTAAAATAAAGTTTTCACTGAATGCGTAATAAAAGCTAAAGGTAATGCAGTTATGATTTCCTTTTCTGAAAAGAGGGTCGAGCGAAACATATCTTAACATATCGTTCATCCAGCCCATATTCCATTTAAAATTAAAGCCGAGCCCGCCGATGTCGGTAGGCATTGTAATCATAGGCCAAGCTGTTGATTCTTCGGCTATCATCATAACTTCGGGATGTTCTTTAAACATAGCACAGTTTAAATCCTTGAAAAACTCAACTGCTTCAAGATTTTCCCGTCCGCCGTTTTTATTCGGCGTCCACTGCCCGTCTTCTCTGCCGTAATCAAGGTAAAGCATTGAAGCAACGGCATCAACTCTCAATCCGTCAAAATGGAATTCATCAACCCAATACATTGCCGATGAAATAAGGAATGATTTGACTTCGTTTTTGCTGTAATCAAATACCCTTGTACCCCATTCTTTATGCTCGCCTTTTTTCATATCGGAATATTCATATGTGCATTCCCCGTCAAATTCATAAAGCCCATAGGAATCTTTAGGAAAATGAGCCGGAACCCAGTCAAGTATTACGCCTATGCCTGCTTTGTGGCACGCGTCAACAAAATACATAAGGTCATTCGGTGTGCCATATCGTGAAGTCGGGGCAAAATACCCTGTAACCTGATACCCCCATGAACCGTCAAACGGGTATTCCATAATAGGCATCATTTCAATATGAGTGTATCCCATATCTTTTACATAAGGCACAAGCTCCTCTGCCATTTGCCTGTATGACAAAAATTCGCCGTTTTCGTGCCTTTTCCAACTGCCAAAATGAATCTCGTAAATATTTACCGGCTTTTCAAGAATGTTTCCGGAATTTTCTTTTTTCCAGCTTGAATCATTCCAGCGGTATTTGCCTGTTTCATAAACTTTTGATGCTGTACCCGGCCTTGTTTCAGCGTGGAAAGCATAAGGGTCGGCTTTCATAATTATATCGCCTTTTGATGTAGTTATGGCATATTTATAACAGTCATATATTTTTACATTTTCAATTTTGGCTTCAAAAATTCCATCGCTGATTTTTTTCATAACATTGGCACTTGCGTCCCATTCGTTAAAATCGCCGACGGTTGAAACACTTTTTGCATGCGGTGCCCATACACGAAATGCAAATGTATCTCCTTTAATTCTATGACAGCCGAAAAATTCATATGCCTTATAATTTTTCCCCTGGTGGAAAATATATAAAGGGAATTCATAATCTTTGTCTAATTTTGCCAAATTTTCATCTCCTTTACTTTGTGTGAAAGCTCAAAAAATATAATTTTGTGCTATTATACCTATAATATGATTTAATAATATCACCTTTGCAACAAATAATCAAGCGGTTTTTGGTTACTTTGTTACAAAAAAATGTTAAATTTATCTAAAATCTGTGTAAATTGTTAGAAATGTATAAAGAATGGAATGCCAGAGATGAGCTATTTTTAACAATAAATACCTTCTGATTTAAGGGTGAATTTGTATAATAAAAGTTGATGATTTCTATTGTATAATAAGTATTATATATGTTATAATGAGCGTATTAGATATTTGCAAGGCAGAGGTGGAGAGTATGCGTGATATTCTTGTAGCATATCCGTCAAAGGATACAGCTCTTAAATTGCGCTCTCTTCTCGAATGTGAAGGCTTTAATGTTACTTATGTTTGTGCAACCGGTGCAAGCGTTTTAAGCATTGCGCAGGAAATGAGCGAGGGCGTAATCGTATGTGCCGAAAGTTTAAGAGATATGACTGCCGGTAATATAGCCGAGCATTTACCGCCGGGGTTTGATATTGTTGCACTCACCCGCGGGGATACCGACAGTTTTATGAGCAATCTTGTTTATCTTCCGCTTCCGGTTGACAGGCAGGAATTTTTAAGCACGGTAAGTGTGCTTGTAAACAGTGTGTCAAGCTTCACCAGGCGAAAAGACGGTGAAAATGAAGTTATTGCAAAGGCAAAGCTTATACTTAGGGAAGTAAACGGATTTTCGGAAATGCAGGCACACAAATATCTTCAGCGCGAAAGTATGAAAATGGGCAAAAAAATCGCAACTCTTGCGCAGGAAATAATCAACGATTTTATGTAGTACATATAATATATTTGCAAATAATTTTTGAATGGATGATACTATGGTTTTTACAAAGATGCATGGTTGCGGCAATGACTATATATACATTGATTGCACCAAGGAATTTGTCGAAAATGAGGAAAAAGCTGCAATTATTTTATCTGACCGCCATTTTGGAGTAGGCGGCGACGGAATTATCCTTATAAAAAAAGGCACAAAAGCAGATTTTGAAATGGTTATGTATAATGCAGACGGTTCAAGGGGTGCAATGTGCGGCAACGGAATAAGATGCGTTGCAAAATACTGCTATGACCATAAGCTTACGGATAAAACATCATTTACTATCGAATCAATGGGCGCAGTAAAATACATTGATGTAAATGTAAAAAACGGTGAAGTTGTAAGTGCCAAGGTTGATATGGGCAAACCGTCGCTTGCTTGCAGTGATATTCCCGTTAATGCAAATGGGGATAAAGCGATTGATGAGCCTATTGCTATTATTGACAGAGAGTTTAAAATGACCTGCGTATCAATGGGCAATCCGCACGCAGTTATGTTTATTGACGAACATCCGAGTGATTTTGACCTTGAAAAATACGGTAAGGCGTGCGAAAGCAATACGGATATTTTTCCTGACAGGGTAAATGCCGAATTCGCAAAAGTTATTGACAGGCATAATATCGAAATGCGTGTTTATGAGCGAGGTTCAGGCGAAACGCTTGCTTGCGGCACAGGCTCGTGCGCAACCGCTGTTGCGGCAATTACATTGGGCCTTTGCGATAATGATGTTACCATTCACCTAATCGGCGGTGACCTTGATATTAGCTGGAGCGGTGATGAAAACGACAGTGTGTATATGACCGGACCTGCAACACAAGTGTTTACCGGCGAGGTCGATTTGAATAAATTTGATTAACATATTTTGTATAAAATGGAGGTTTAAAATAATATGAAAATCAATGAAAACTTTTTGAAGATTGAGTCAAGCTATCTTTTCTCAACTGTTGCTAAAAAGCAGAGGGAATACCAAGCTGCTCATCCTGACGCTGATGTTATCCGCCTTTCAATAGGCGATGTAACAAAGCCGCTTGCACCGGCAGTTATTGATGCAATGCACAAAGCTGTTGATGAAATGGCAAATGAAGCTACTTTCAAGGGATACCCGCCTGAATACGGATATGATTTTATTCTTGACGCTATCCAAAAGCACGATTATACCGACAGGGGAATTGATATTGCAAAAGATGAAATTTTCCTTTCTGACGGAGCAAAGAGTGACTGCGGTAATATCGGCGATATTTTTGCAGTTGACAACAAAGTTGCAATTTGCGACCCTGTTTACCCTGTATATGTAGATACAAATGTTATGGCAGGCAGAAGCGGAGATAAGGATGAAAACGGACTTTGGTCAAATATTATCTATATGCCTTGCACAGCAGAAAATAATTTTACACCTGATATTCCGAGTGAAATTCCGGATGTAATTTATCTTTGCTTCCCAAATAACCCAACAGGTATGGTTGCTACAAAAGAGCAGCTTAAAAAGTGGGTTGATTTTGCAAATGAACATCATTCACTTATTCTTTTTGACTCGGCATATGAAGCATTTGTTGTTGAAGATGATATTCCAAAATCAATTTATGAAATTGAGGGTGCAAAAACCTGCGCTATTGAGCTTCGCTCATTTTCTAAAACTGCCGGCTTTACCGGTATGCGCTGCGGTTACACAGTAGTACCTAAAGAACTTGTATTTAACGGCACAAGCCTTAATCCTCTTTGGGCAAGACGCCAGGCTACAAAGTTTAACGGTGTATCATATATTACTCAAAGAGCAGCCGAAGCAATTTATACCGAAGAAGGTCAGAAACAGATTAAAGAAACGCTTGCTTATTATCAAAAGAATGCAAGAGTTATTTATGACGGCCTTTGCGATGCCGGTTTTAAATGTTACGGCGGTGTAAACTCACCGTATGTATGGCTCAAGGTTCCTGAAGGTTACACTTCTTGGGAATTCTTTGATGAACTTCTTGAAAAATGCCAGGTAGTAGGCACACCGGGTTCAGGTTTCGGCCCGGCAGGTGAAGGCTACTTCCGCTTAACATCTTTCGGTAATGATGAAAAGACTGTTGAAGCAATTGAAAGAATTAAAAAGACATACAAGAAATAATAAATTTAATAATTTTTAAAATAAAGGAGATATTTAACTATGGAAAAGACTGAACAGCTTTATGAAGGCAAGGCAAAAAAAGTTTGGGCTACTGATGACCCTGAAATCGTAATTGTTGATTACAAGGATGATGCAACTGCATTTAACGGCCTTAAAAAAGGTACTATTGCAGGCAAGGGTGTTGTAAACAATAAGATGTCTAACTACCTTATGCAAATTCTTGAAAAAAAGGGCGTTCCAACCCATTTTGTTAAAGAACTTTCAGACAGAGAAACAGCAGTAAAGAAAGTTACAATCGTTCCTCTTGAAGTTATTATCCGTAACCGTGCAGCAGGCTCAATCTGCAAAAGGCTCGGACTTGAAGAAGGAATGAATTTTGTTTGCCCGTCAATCGAATTTTCATATAAAGATGATGATCTCGGCGACCCGCTTATCAATGGCTACCACGCTGTATCATGCGGATTTGCTACACAGGAAGATATTGATACTATTAAGAAATATGCTTTCAAAGTAAATGAAGTTTTAAAAGAATATTTCCTTTCAATCGGTGTTGAACTTATCGACTTTAAGCTCGAATTCGGTAAAACTTCAGACGGTACTATCGTTCTTGCTGATGAAATCAGCCCTGATACCTGCCGTTTTTGGGATAGCAAAACTCACGAAAAGCTTGATAAAGACCGTTTCCGCCGTGACCTTGGCGGTGTAGAAGACGCTTATGCAGAAATGATGAAGAGAGTAGGACTTGACTAATGCCAAACGATACATATAATTCACCTTTTAATGCACGCTATGCATCAAAAGAAATGCAGTATATTTATTCACCTGACTTTAAGTTTAAGACTTGGAGAAAGCTTTGGATTGCTCTTGCAGAAGCTGAAAAGGAACTCGGGCTTGATATTACCCAAGAGCAGATTGATGAACTTAAAGCAAATGCAGATAATATCAATTATGATGTTGCAAAAGAGTATGAAAAGAAGTTTCGCCACGATGTAATGAGCCATGTTCACGCTTACGGTGAACAATGCCCAAAGGCTAAACCTATTATCCACCTTGGTGCAACAAGCTGCTATGTAGGTGATAATACAGATGTTATCACTATGCGTGAAGCACTTTTGCTTATTAAGAAAAAGCTTGTTAACGCTATTGCGTCTGTTTCCAAATTTGCAGATGAGTATAAGGATATGCCTTGCCTCGGCTTTACACATTTTCAGCCGGCACAGCCTACTACCGTAGGTAAAAGAGCAACTCTTTGGCTTATGGATTTGGTAATGGATTATGAAGAAATTTGCCATGTAATTGATACTCTTATGCTCCTTGGCTCAAAGGGAACAACAGGTACACAGGCATCTTTCCTTGAACTTTTTGACGGCGACCACGAAAAGTGCAAAGAGCTTGACCGCATAATTGCTCAGAAAATGAATTTTAAGGCTTGCTTCCCTGTAAGCGGCCAAACATATGCAAGAAAACTTGATACAATTGTTTGCAATTGCCTTGGCCTTATTGCTCAATCTTGCTGCAAGTTTTCAAATGATTTAAGGCTTCTTCAAAATCTTAAAGAAATTGAAGAACCTTTTGAAAAGAACCAAATCGGATCTTCTGCAATGGCATATAAACGCAATCCTATGAGAAGTGAAAGAATTGCGTCACTTTCCCGCTATGTTATGATTGATGCGCTTAATCCTGCTTGGACTGCATCTGCACAGTGGTTTGAAAGAACACTTGATGACTCGGCTAATAAGCGTGTTTCAGTTGCAGAAGCTTTTCTCGCAACTGACGGTATTCTTGATTTATATATCAATGTAACATCGGGCCTTGTAGTTTATCCAAAGGTAATTGAATCAAGGCTTATGAGCGAGCTTCCGTTTATGGCAACCGAAAATATTATGATGGACGCAGTTAAAAAAGGCGGCGACAGGCAGGAACTTCACGAAAGAATCCGTCAGCATTCAATGGCAGCCGGTGCGGTTGTTAAAGTTGAAGGCGGCAAGAATGACCTTGTTGACCGAATTGCCAATGACCCTGCATTTATGACTACTAAAGAAGAAATTTTAGCTATTTTAAAGCCCGCTAATTTTGTAGGCAGAGCGCCGCAGCAAACAGCAGATTTCTTAAACGAAGTTATTAAGCCTATTCTTGAAAAGGAAAAGGATTTGCTTGGCATAGATGTTGAAATAAATGTATAATCAGTAAATAAAGTGAGATAAAATGAAAAAAGTATTTTTAAAATCAATTTCCGTTTTTCTTTGCATAGTGTGTATATTGGGTGCTGTGCCTCTGTGTGCTTCTGCCGCAGAGGTTTATGCTCCTGTTGTTTCAAAGGATTATGAGGGCTTAGATTATGTTGATTTAACTTGGAATGATACTTATCCGGTTGATAATTATAATATTTATTTAAGTTCTGACGGTTACAATTTTTCGTACTATAAAAGCGTATTTTCAAATTACACAAGTATTATGGATTTGCCAAAGGGCAGGTATTTTGCTTATGTAACATCAAAAACCTCATCTGCAGGCGAATACGGTGAGCAGGAAAGTGCACCTTCAAATGTTGTCGATTTCATAATCGGTGACAGGTCAATGCAATATATTTATACAGATTATGATGAAAATTCGGGTAATATCAATGTTTCCTGGAGCAGTTATTATAATCAAGGCGAAAGTGCAGATAAATATTCAGACGGTTATATGGTTTTTATGAGCCAAAACGGTAGTGAATATAAATGCGTTGCCACCATATCACCAAATGCTTTTAGCAGCGTGAATTCAAGATATTATGAATATACCTATTCGTACTATACAGGCAAAGTTCCGTCAAAATACAGCTTTGCTGTTTGCAGCTTTGTATCCTGCGGCGGTGTAAATTATTATCAATTTGATGCCCAATATGCAGAAGATATAACAATATATTTAGGCGAATTAACTCTTACCACCAAAACAAAGAGTGAAAAGATAAAATGGAAAAAATATAACTGCTTTGATTATTACGAAATTTATCAAAACGATAAGTGTGTAGCCATTGTTGCAGGTAATAAAAATTCATACACCGTTAAAGGTGTAAATAATTATAAGAATGATTATAATTATTATATAAAGGCATATAAAAATTCAATTTGCGTGTCAGAATCATATATTGCAACAAGCGATGTGGGTGAAGCCCGTTTTCGTGCGGCAAAAAAATCCAAAAAGAAAAAGAACAAGGTTACCGTAGTAAATACCCGCACTAAAAAGAACAGAACTGCCTGGACTGTATATCTTTCAAATAAAGATAAGAAAACTCTTAAAAAATTTGCCAAAAAGCATTTCAAAAAGGGTTGGAGCGATATGCAAAAAGCGCAGTACACACTTGAATGGATAAACAATAAGGTTGATTATGTAAAGGGTGCAAAATTTAACAAAATTGCAGGCCTTTCATATGTTGATGCAATATTTAATAAAAAAGCAGGCCAGTGCCTGCAATATAACGGTGCTTACGCTATGATGCTCACATATCTCGGCTATGAAGCAAGAATTGTGCAGGGTTGGCGCGGCACACCTAAAAAGAAATGGAGCCACTATTGGTGCGAAATCAAAATTGACGGTAAATGGTATCTTATGGAAACCGGAAATTATAAGGACAGCGGAGATTGGAGTTATTTCTGCGCCACTTACAGAAATGCCGGTGGATATATGCTAAACGGTAAAGTGGCTAAATAGCGGAAATTAAGTGAAAATAATCTTTGATTTTGATTATTTTCACTTAATTTTTACTAATTTTTGATGAAAAACAATTAGCTATTTATACAAGTATACAAAAATTATAATTTAACTCACAAAAAGTATTGACTAATAGTATTAAAGTGATATACTAATCGTAATAATTCAGAAAGGGAAGTATGTATGGACGAATTGCAGCAAAAAGAAGAATATCTTTTTGAAGAAAATGAAGAAAATATAGTAATTAAATATAAACTTCTCCGCTCGCTCATTATTAAACATTATCATCGCGGTTGCAAATATCTTGAAATTACAAAAATTGTTTGTGCAATATTTTTCTTAATTTTTACTGCGGTTGGGATTATTGTGTGTTCAAACGGCGGGAGCAAAGCATTTTGGCTTATTATGTGGATAATCATTATATTTGTTCTTGTAAATATCTTTTTGATAACGGATTATTGCAAATATCTTGTTAAGTCTAAAGTTATTCCTTATCTTGAAGATGATAACCAAATAGAATTCGGCGAATATTCGATTTTTGCCGAAGATAAAAATGAAGACGAAGATGATGAAGATGATGAATATGAGGAAGAGCTGAGGCAAAAGAAATTTGAAAAGAAGCAAATGAGAGAACAAAAGAAAAAAGACAAAAAACAGAGCAAAAAAGACGGGAGGGCGAAGAAATGAAAAATATTTTAAAAATTTATAAGCGCGATTTAAAGAAAATATTTACCAACTCAATGGCAATTATACTTGCTGTCGGTATTGCGGTTTTGCCTTCTCTTTATGCTTGGTTTAATATATATGCCAACTGGGACCCATACGGCCCTGCAAGCACCGGAAATATGAAAATTGCCGTTGTTATAAATGATGAGGGCTATGAATATAAGGGTGTTGAAATAAATGTCGGTGACCAAATTAAAAGTAATTTAAAGGGCAATAATGTTATTGACTGGCAATTTGTTTCAAAAGAGAGAGCAATGAACGGAATTAAAGCCGGTGATTATTATGCCGGAATTGAAATCCCAAAAGGTTTCAGTAAGTCGCTTACAAGTATTATGACTAAAAACTTTAAGCAACCTAAAATAACTTATTACGCAAATGAAAAGAAAAATGCCATTGCCACAAAGATTACGGATAAAGTAGTTCAAACAGTGCAAACGGAAGTTAATGAATCGTTTGTAACAACTGTTGTTAACCTTGTAAATAAACTTCTCGGCACAGTTATTGAAGAGGGCAAAAAAGACGGAACAAATATATTCCAAAATCTTCAAAATCAGATTGATTCTGCAAAATCTGCCGTTAAATCCATTGAAAAAACAATTGACGGTTTTAAAGGTGTTATGGAAGTTGCGCAAGACCTTAATAAAACATTGAGCAAAACGGATTTAAGTTCTGTTTTGGGGGATACACAAAATGTTGTTAATAACACACAGGACGCAATCAAAGTTGCCGAAAGCAGTGTTGATGTTGTAACTTCTTCAGTAGGTGATGTGCTGACATCAAGCAGTAAAAAGCTTGAAAATTCAGCAAATAATCTTAAAAAAATAAATGATGTAACAACTGAAAAATCACAGGCTGAAATAAAGTCGGTTTTGGCTGAATGTGTTCAGGCAAGAAAAGAGCTTCAAGCAATAGTGCCTACACTTGAAAATGTAAACAATAGCTTACCGAAGCCTTTAAGTGCGGTGAAAGCACTTGTAAAAATACTCAAAACTGCAGATTCAAGGCTTGGCGGCGTTGAAAATGAGCTTAATAAAATGCTTCAGGGTGATACATCAAAAAAAGTCAGCGATGTGGCAAATAAGCTCAGCGAAGTTTCAAAAACACTTGATTCAAGCCTATCAACATATGAAAGCGATATAAAACCTTCGCTTGATAATACGATTGACAGCTTGCTTGATGTACTTTTTGATGTATCAAATCTTCTTACTACAATTGAAAATCAATCACCGCAGTTAAATACTCTTGTAAAATCACTTAATGGTTCAATTTCAGCCGGTGACGACCTTTTAACTTCACTTCACGCTTTAACCAGCAATTGTGCAACACAGCTTGATAATCTTTCTAAAAAGCTTAACGGTTTGAGTGACAGTGAGCTTGTAAATGCACTTGTTAATTTGAGCGAAGGAAATTCAGACGAACTCGGCGAATTTATAGCTTGCCCGGTAACTGTAAATACCGAAAAGGTTTATGGGCTTGATAATTACGGTTCGGCAATGGCTCCGTTTTACAGCACACTTGCTTTGTGGGTTGGTGCTATCATTCTTGTGGCACTTATAAAGCCGAAAGTATCGAATAAAAAGGAAATCGGAAAAATAAAGCCGCGTGAAGAATATTTTGGCAGGTCGCTGATTTTCCTTACAATATCACTCATTCAAGGGCTTATAATTTGCCTTGGGGATCTCTACTTCCTTAAGATACAGTGTTACCACCCGTTAAAGTTTATTTTCGCAGGCCTTTGTGCTTCGTTTGTATTTACATTCTTTATTTACTCGCTCGTGGCAGCGTGGGGCGATATCGGCAAGGCTGTTGCGGTAATTATGCTTGTTGTTCAGCTTGGCGGCTGCGGCGGTACATTCCCGATTGATGTAACACCTGCTTTCTTCAGAGCAATCAATCCTTATTTGCCATATACATTTGTTATTGATGCATTTAGGGAATGTGTATGCGGCACTTACGGTAATAATTTTTGGATTTGCCTTGCAAAACTCTTTGTATATTTCTTCATCGGTTTGTTTATAGGTACATTGTTCAGATATATGTTCCGCAAGCCAATGCGCTTCTTTGAAAAGAAGATAGAAGAAACCGGATTATTCTGATAATATAAAATAAAACACCGAAGATGTGAAAATCTTCGGTGTTTTTTATTGCTTTTTGCAAAAATTATTCAGCTTTTTTAGTCTTTCTTAAATTTTCTTTTGAAAAATCAAGAACAAGGCTTAAAACAACAACAGCAAGAACTGAAAGTGCAGCTTCAACTGCCATGTATGAGCCGTTGTATGAAGCGCTGTAACCCCAAACAGATTTCCAGCCGTCTGCATATTCGCCCCAAATAGTTACACCTGATACAAAGTGACAGATAAAACGAAGAAGTGAGCCGAAGAATGCACCGAGTGCAAGAGCAACAGTCTGATTTTTAACTGCTTTTTTGAACATTGCACCGCCAAGGCCGAGTGACATAAATGCAAGCACATAGTCTGCAAGAATGAGAATGAGGTAAGCCACAAAGCCTTTTACATAGGCAAAGTTGCCAAGACCTTGAAGAAGCATTTGAAGTATACCGTAAATAATACCGGTTGAAATGCCCCATTTTGCCCCATAGCGATAGCCGATAATTATAATCGGTACTTGGCTGAAAAGTGTGATTGAACCACCCATAGGTAATTTGAAAATAGTTACATATGAAAGGGCAGTCGCAAGAGCAAGCATAATAGCTGTTTCACAAAGCTTTCTTGTTTTATTGATTGATGAGTTTGCCATTATTATATCTCCTTTCATCTTATTTTAATAAGCCAAAAGAAAAAGCACCTGCAATATATACAGGTGCTATCGGTTATAAAATCTTCGTCTTCCTACGCTTGCATTACCAAACAGGTTAGAAGGGTATAATCTCAGCCTTGAATAATCAAAGCACCCCTGACTTATTAAGTTAGATAGATTATATAACTATTTTGCTAAATTGTCAATCTCTTTGTTTTTAGCGCGCTTTTGCCGGAGCTTTAAAAAGAAATTGCTTAAAAGTGCGGCACATTCTTCTTCTAATATACCGCCTATGATTTCAGGTTTGTGATTATACGCAAGTGAGTTAAAATTAACCACTGAGCCGAAAGAGCCTGCTTTTAAATCACTTGCCCCGTAAACCACACGCTTAATTCGTGAATTTATTATTGCGCCTGCGCACATAGGGCAGGGTTCAAGCGTCACATAAAGTTCGCATTGCCACAGCCGCCACCCGCCGAGTTTTTGGCAGGCATTGTTTATAGCTTCGATTTCTGCGTGATAAAGCGCATTTTTGCCGAGTTCACGGCGATTGCGCCCCGTGGCTATAATTTCACCGTTTTTAGTTACAACTGCACCTACGGGTACTTCGCCCTCGTCACCGCTTATTTTAGCAAGTTCAATTGCTTTTCTCATTATTTCTTCGTCAGTCATATTTATCCTATTTTTACTGTTTGCGCAGTCATAATTATTAAAACTATAAACGGTAAAATCATACCCGGAAAGAAGAATGATGACACCTTTTCACCCAAAGTGAGTACGCAGTTTCCGTCATCTTTAGGAATTGTTAACTTGTGCTTGATTGCAAGGTATATTGTGGCAATTATGCCCACTAAAAGCCAAAAAGCAAAAAATCCAACTGTAATATTAACTTCTTTTCCTGCGGCATAATTCACGGTGTCACTAACTGCCGACATTCCGTTATTCAAAGCGTGAATACACATTGCGGGAATAATGCTTTCTGTTTTAATAGTGATGTAAGCAAGAACCAAACCTACCAAAAATGCAAAAATAAACTGAATTACATTTCCGTGAAGAAGCCCGAATACAACGCTTACGGATACAACACCGAATGCTTTACCGTAATTTTTAAGTAAGCCGAGCGCACAGCATCTCATTGCAAATTCCTCACATATAGCGGGAACAATTGCAATTCCTATAATATCAAGTATGCATTCAAAAATCGAATTTGGCTTTGCAACATCACCTTGTGTTAATGTAATGCCGAGATTTTTGAAAAATGCAACAAGAAAGCTTGTGCCGGCATTTGCAATAACGCAAAGCCCCATTCCAAAGCATATCCAAATAACAGCAGTGCCGAATTTCAGTGGCTTTGTAGGAACAATCGGGGTTTTGTATTTCTTTCTGTTGATAAGTGCAACAAGGCCGAAAGGTAATCCTACCGAAAGAATAGATATAAATAAAATATTTACAGCGTAGCTGAAAGCGGCATTGCTTTGGTAAAGGTCATATACGGTACTTCCTTTTGCCAAGGTTACTTTTGACATAACGATTGATACTATAACTTGAAATACCAAGTACAAAATAATTGCCGAGCCTAAAAAAGAACTGATTTTTCGAAGTTCGCTTTTTTGCCTTCTCGCAATTGCGTCACGCTCAATCTGCTTTTTCATATAGTCGTTTTGGCTGTTATTAAAATTAGGAGTGTAATAATATTGTTCGTTCATATTATCCTTATTCCTTTCTTTAATTATTAAAAAGGCTGACCTTTTATCAGTCAGCCTTAATAATATAGCAAATAAATGTATAAAATATTACAATATTTTGTCAAATAAAAAAATATTATTAAAGTGTTTTTGCAAGTTCTTTGATATATGCTTTTAATTCTTCTTTAGTATCGGGATGATTAAGTCCGACTTCAATATTAGCCTGCAGTATGCCGAATTTGTTGCCCATATCATACCTCTTACCCTCGTAATCAACAGCAATAACACCCTGGGTTTGTGCAAGTGTTTTCATAGCGTCGGTAAGCTGAAGTTCGTTTCCGGCACCAAGCGGAGTGTTTTCAAGTATATCAAAAATTTCAGGCGGCAAAACAACTCTTCCTAAAATTGAATAGTTAGACATAATTTCTTCCGGCTTCGGCTTTTCAATCATATCTGTGCAGTTAAAGCAGTTTCCTTCAAGCTTTTCCACGGCAAGTGTGCAGTATTTTGTAATATCCTTTTTAGGTACAGGCTTAACACCTACACAGCCCTTTGAATATTTATTATAAGCATCACAAAGCTGCTTTGTAACAGGTGTGTCGGAAATAATTACATCATCACCGTAAAGCACTGCAAAAGGTTCGTTTCCTACAAAGCTTTTAGCGCACAATACAGCGTGGCCCAAACCCTTTGTTTCTTTCTGGCGGATGAAAAATATATTGCCGAAATTTGAGCAGGCAACAACATCATTGTAAATATCTTTTTTGCTTTCGATTCCTGCAAGATTGCTTTCAAGCTCATATGCGTGGTCAAAATGGTCTTCAATAGCGCCTTTTCCTCTGTTGGTGATGATAAGCACTTCTTCAATACCGGAAGCAAAAGCCTCCTCAACTATGTACTGAATTGCAGGTTTATCAACAATATTGAGCATTTCTTTAGGTATTGCTTTTGATGCAGGCAATACCCTTGTACCCATTCCCGCAGCAGGAATTATCGCTTTCCTTACTTTCATAATTTTTCCCTCTCTTAAAGCCTTGATATAATTGATGTAATAATATCAAGCGCGCAAAATGCTAAAACAGGGGCAAATAAACTTGTTCCGCCCATTTTGCCTAAATATAATTTCTTTAAATCTTCTTGTGACAGAGGTGCGCTGTTTTGAAAAGGCATCATTTGCTCAAACATACTGTCCTCTTCAAGCTTCTTGTTAATTTGCCTAACGGTGTTAACAACTTTTGATTTATAAAAACTGTCGCAAAAAAGTGCAATGATAATATGAAAAATTAAATTTGCGCCTAATATTATCATCACCATCGGAAAAATATCCTGATAAAGCGGTACGAATTTATTAAGCAAAGAATTTGACAGGTTGCCTGATGAAAAGCTTGCCGCGTTATCCATAACAAATTGCATAAGCTTGGCATACGGTTTTGCATAAATGCCTTGCGCCACAAGGCTTACAATAAGCTGCAAAGCCAGGAATATTGAACCTTCCTTATACATTTTTCTGAAGAAAAGATAGTAAGGTCCAAATATAAATCCGCTCCAGTTCCAAGAAACTTTCTTTCCCTTTTGGAATTTTTCCATAAATTTCGGAATGTTGGTTTTTACTACTCCGGCTACTTCCTCTGCGCTTTCACCGTCGATTTTTAAATCACTGTTTTCATATCCCGTGTTAACACTTGGAATAAAAGGTTCGTTTTGCACACTTTGGTTTGAAGCGGTGAACGGTTGCTTGGCACCGCATTTGTTGCAAAAAGGAGCATTTTTATTTATTTCTTCACCGCACTTTACACATTTTTTAGTGTTTTTGCTTTCACTTGCACTTGCAGTGCCTTTTTGCTCATTTTCATCACTGCTTGGTACAAAGTATGCGCCGAATGGCGTATTATTTTCACTTTCGTTATTCTTTGGCTCTTCCTGCTTAGTTGCAGTTTTTTTATATTCAAAGCCGTCTTTGTGCTTATCTTCATTTATGCAGTGGCCTATTTTGTTATAACACTCTCTGTGGTGCGGAGTACCGCAAACAGGGCAGGTTACTATATCGTCGCCGTCTTTAAATTCAGTATCGCAAACGGGGCATTTTTCGTTTTTATATGAAGGCATAGCAATTTCCTTTCGTTTGGTAATTATAATAATACCTATTTAATTTATTATATCTAAATTACCATAATAAATCAATATATTGATTAAAATATTGTAAATCTATTTTAAACTTGACAAGAATTAAATATTCCGTATATAATATATTGATATTAAGATAAATTTGAGCTATTTGGAGTTAAAATAATGATAGAGTACGAGGAATTAAGATTAAGACTTTTGGAGTCTGAAAAAACAGTTAAAAATTTAAAAGAAGCTCTTGCTATTGACACACTTAAAGAAGAAATCAGTGAGCTTGAAAAAGAAAGCAGTAAGCCTGATTTTTGGGATGATATGGAAAACAGCCAAAAAGTAATGCAAAAAATCGGCTCACTTAAAGCCAAGGTTGCATCATATGAGGGCGTTAAAAATGATTATGATGACGCACTTGTTATGATTGAACTTGCAAATGAGGAGGAAGACGCAGATTTGCTTGATGACTGCACTTCTTCTGTTGAAGAAATTGAAAAAAAGCTTGAGTCACTTACTTTATCAACTCTTTTAAGCGGTGAATTTGACGGTAAGAATGCACTTCTTACTTTCCACGCAGGCGCAGGCGGAACGGAAGCGCAGGATTGGGCAGAAATGCTGTTTAGAATGTATAACCGCTGGGGTGAACGCCACGGATATAAAGTATCAACTCTTGATTATCTTGACGGTGATGTTGCCGGTATTAAGAGTGCCACAATTCTTGTTGAGGGCGAAAATGCATACGGTTATTTAAAGGGCGAAATGGGAATTCACCGTCTTGTAAGGGTGTCCCCGTTTGATTCATCGGGAAGGCGCCACACATCATTTGCTTCTGTTGAAGTTATGCCGGAAATAGATGATGATGTGGATGTTGAAATCCGTGATGAAGATATTAAAATGGATGTTTACAGGGCTTCCGGCGCAGGTGGCCAGAAAGTTAATAAAACCTCTTCCGCTGTTCGCCTTACACATATACCTACCGGCATTGTGGTATCCTGCCAAATTGAACGCAGTCAGCACCAAAACCGTGAGGTTGCAATGCGTATGCTTAAATCAAAGCTTGTTGAAATCAAGGAACGAGAAAACCTTGAAAGAATTGAAGATATTAAAGGCGACCAAAAAGAAATCGCTTGGGGCAGTCAAATTCGTTCATATGTCTTTATGCCATATACAATGGTTAAAGACCATAGAACTAATTTTGAAATGGGTAATATTACCGCAGTTATGGATGGTGACCTTGACGGTTTCATTAACGCTTATTTGAAAATGAAATCTGTTGAGGGAGTGGAATAAAGTGGAAATATTAGATATAACTGCTTTTTTAGGCTTTGCAATCAGGCTTGCGCTTGCTATATTTTTAGGCTTTATTGTAGGGTTTGAACGCCAGTGGACTAAACACCAGGCGGGCATTTTAACCAATGTTATTGTGTGCGTGGGTGCATATGCTTATACAGCGTTTTCATATATCGCACTTGGGGATAATATTGATGTAACTCGTATTGCCGCGCAGGTAGTAAGCGGTGTTGGCTTCCTCGGCGCAGGTCTTATTTTGCGTGACGGAGCTAAAATCAGCGGCCTTTCAACTGCGGCAACTATATGGACTACTGCGGCAGTGGGTATTTTATGTACGCTTGAAAATATTTATTATGCAATCATTGTTGCAGCTGCAATAGTAATTGTGCATTTGGTGCTTCATCCGCTGTCGGATTATATTAACAAAAAAAGCCATTATAATAAAGACAGGCGTGATAAAGAGGAAACCACTTATAAAATTTCCATTTTATGTAAAGAAAGTTCGGAAATTGATATTCGCTCTCATTTAATTAAAACTATAAGAGAAAAAAATGATGTTCTTTTGCATAACCTTGAAAGTAATGATTCATCAAACGGTGATGTTAATATCAAGGCTTACATAACAACAGCGAAAAAGAATAATGATGTGGTTGAAAGCATTATTGTTCATATCGGTAAAGACGAAGGCATTATTTCGGCCGGCTGGAAAATTACCGAGTAATACCAAACATAATAATAACCTCTCGGCAAAAAATATTGCCGGGAGGTTTTTTATTATGAAAAAAATCATATTAAGCTTAATTGCCGCTATTTGTGTGCTTGCAATTATTTGGGGCTGCACCAAATCAAACGGCAATAATGAAACAACTTTAACTGATACAAGCACAAATTTAAGCACAAATTCGCAAAGTGAAAAAAGCGAAACATCAAGTACAAATGTGGCTGATACAACGGTAAAGGCAGATAATATGGGTGTAGACGGATACAGCACCGAAAAAGTTATTTGGGGGCCGGGCAGGGCAGAAAATCACCAGCAGCCGACTGACCCCGTAATGCTTAACGGGCAGTATAAAAATCTTGGTGGCACATTCCTTTTGGATGATAAAAAATCAATATGCCTGACTTTCGACGAAGGATATGAAAACGGATTTACACCTGCCATTTTGGATACGCTTAAAGAAAAAAAGGTGAAAGCAATATTCTTCGTAACTTATGATTTTGCCAAGGATAATCCTAAACTTATTAAGCGAATGATTGATGAGGGGCATATAGTCGGCAATCACACTTACCGCCATTATACTATGGACGAAGTGAGTGAAGAAACCGCAACAGAAGAAATTATGTATCTTCATAATTATATTAAAAAGAATTTTAATTATGAAATGAAACTTTTCAGATTTCCGAAAGGGGAGTTCAGCCAAAGTACACTCGCCCTTGCTAAAAACCTCGGTTATAAAAGCGTATTTTGGTCATTTGCTTATGCCGATTGGGATACCCAAAATCAAACAGATGAAACAACCGCGTATAACGAAATTACAAAATATCTTCACCCGGGTGAAATAATGCTTCTTCACGCAGTCAGCAAAACAAACGCTTCCGTTTTAGGCAAAGTTATCGACGAAGCACAAAAACAGGGTTATAAATTCACTGTTAATGTGTAATAAAAAAAGAACCGCACGGTGTGCGGTTCTTTTTAAAATTGTGTTTTTATTTAACTGTTATATTCTTTGCTGCGATAAATGTGCCTTTGCCGCCGTCGGTTGTGATTTCTACTGTATCACCCTTATTAACAAGCATTACTTCCATACAGTCGCCTACATTGATGTAGTAATACTTACCGTCAACTTTGATATAGTAAACCGAATTACCGTCGTTAACGCTTGTTTTAATATCGTCAACCGTACCTGTAATTGTGCCTGAAGCGGTAGTTTTGTTTGCACTTGGCTTTTGCTCACTTTCAGTTGAGCTGTTGCTATCAGTGTTATTTGCAATATCATTTTGATTTGAGCCTGAAATTTCGCTTTCATCTACAATGATATTTGATTTATCAACATTTTCGGCAATACCCTTTTCTTTAAGAGCGTCAATATAACTTTCAATCGCATTGTTAAGCGCTCTTGCGTCACTCTTTGCTGTGTCAAGAAGCCCTGTACCTACTACTGTTTTATCCTTAAGGCTTACAAATGCATAGCCTTTAACGGTGTTGCTGTCACCGTAAAGCGACATAAAGTATGTTGGGTTGCCGTCAATTCCGAGCAAGATAGGGAATGTTGCCTGGTATCCGTAGTTCTGTACTGCGTCGGTAGCAGATTGCTGTGCGGAAATTTCCGTAGCACCTGCGCTCTTGTAATATCTTGCTTCTTTTGTACGCTGATTGATAAGAATGAAACCGAAGTTTGAAGAATCGCTTTCAGCAGAGGTTACACCTGTGAATACCCAAACATCATCATCCATAGCAATGTTACCGCTTCCGGTTGAAGCAATGTTTACATCATTTTGGAAAATGAGTGAGTTCCAGAAACCATTTTGAAGTTTACCGTGGTAGTTATATTGCTCAAGTACAAGTGATTCGCTGTAAACTACATCTATCCAGTTAAGACTTTTATCTGTTTTAACTGTTTCAATATCATAGTATTTGCTTTTGCCTGTAAGAGCATCGGTAATAATTGCGCCCTTTACATCAGTACCGCCGTAAAGGCCGATAGTTTTATCAAGTACTGCTGTAATCCAATATGGGTGCATATTATCATCAATCTCGAAATTAGGAGTATCAAGAAGTGCGGTTGGATACTGAAAACGAAGGTGGCGGATAAGCTTTTCATTAAAGAGCTCGGCAGGGGAGTACTTAATGCCCTCACCGAATTTGTCAACGCAGTTAACTGCTGTTACTTTTTGGCTTACAAGGTCAATAAGCATATATGCCGGTGTACCGTTTTTAGTATTATTCATCCATTTGAAGAAATCGGCATATTGAAGATATGCAACCCTGCAAGGAGTATTTTTGTAGTTGATTTGTGTTGAATTATCGCTTACAACATACTGGCTCTTGTACTGCTCAAGAGAACCTAACTGCTGGTCGGCAAGTGCGTGTGCACGGTTGGCATCAAGCCTCGGCACTTTGTCATAGCTGATGTCTTTAAAATCTTTTTCAAAGTTTCCGTCACTTATCGTGAGAAGCTCACTGTAAGATTTAGCACGGAAAAGTGTTACACCGGTAACATAACCTATTGCCATAATAACTACAAGTACGCCTGCAATTATAACGGGAACTAATGATTTTTTCTTAACATATTCTTTTCTTTCAATTTTCTTGTTAGCTCTGCACACAAGGGCAAATGCCGCCATAAATACAACAACAAGAAGAAGCAAAAACAGATACATTTGTGTATCTTTAATATTGAAAGCAGGAAGCATCATATAGTATGCCACACCGCCGGCTATTGCTGTGATAATAAGTGAAATAAATACACGAAGCGGCATTTTAGACGGCTTTACTATGGCTGTTACTTCATCGCTTTTCGGCCATTTGATTTTTTCTTTGAATTCATTGATAACCTCGTCGGCATCATAATCCATATTTGGAATTTTATTATCCATATTTTATCTCCAATCTAAGATAGTTTAATTATTATACTATATATCAAAAATATAATCAATATATATTATTTTGTATAAAATGTAAATTTTCGCCATATTATTAGTGGTGGTTAAAATGAAAATCAAAAGTGTTACACTATCGGCTTTTCAAACAGTGATATTGATGTTTTTTTCGTTGATATTTATTCTTTTTTCTAAAAATGCACGCATCGGTGCGTATGCCGGGTTAAAGCTTGCATTAAATACTGTTACCCCGTCGCTTTTGCCGCTTCTTATTATTTTTTTAACTTTTATGAAATCAAGTGCAAACAGTGTGTTTATTAAAATATTCGGTTTTCTTTCAAGGGTTTTGTTTAACCTGCCTGAAAGTTCGCTTTCTGCTCTGGTTTTCGGACTTGTGGGCGGTTATCCTACCGGTGCATTGCTGTGTGATGAACTTTTTGAAGCCGGTGAAATAGACTCAAATCAAGCTAAAAGGATGATGTGCTTTAATTTTTGCGGCGGATGTGGGTTTATAATCACCGCTGTCGGCAGTGCCTCTTTCGGCAACACCAAAATAGGTGTAATGCTGTTTTTATCAAATGTTATTTCATCGCTTATAATCGGCTTTGCACTTTCGTTTAAAGAAAAAAGGATAGAAAAAGGTACATATTCACTTACCGAATATGTACCTTTGGGTGATGCGCTCACACTTGCCGCGCCGAAAGCTTCGCAAAGTGTGATTGTGATAACCGCATATATTGTTTTGTTTTCTGCATTAAGCAATATTTTTAAAATGCCCGAGCCGGTTTTGCCGCTTCTTGAAATTACAAACGGTGTGTGCGGCGGTGATTTTTCCCTGCCGCTTATCGCCGCTTTTCTTTCCTTTGGCGGAATTTGTATCCATTTGCAAATATCGCAAAGTTTAAGAAAAATAAAAATGAGCTATTTTGAATTTTTGCTTTTTCGCCTTATATCAAGCGTGCTTTCATATTTCGTTATGAAAATAATACTGCACATTTTTCCGCTTGAAGTGCCTGCTTTTGCAAACAGCACAACACCCGTAAAGCTCACAAGCGTAAATATCACCCTGTCGGTTCTGCTTATAATCGGATGTTTTGTGAGCGTGCTTGATTTGAATTCAAGAAAAAAAGCTGTTTAATTCTTAATCTTTTCAAACATTTTATTCATTTGATTTTTAAGGGCGGGGTGGTTTGAAAGTGAAAAATCATTTCTCAAGATGCTTTTTGCACATTCCTGTGCGTTTTGCAAGGTGTCCATATCTTCAACCATATCTGCAATTTTGAGTTCGGGCAAACCGTGCTGGCGTGAGCCGAAAAAGTCACCGGGTCCGCGAAGTTTAAGGTCTGTATCTGCAATTTTGAAACCGTCGCTGTATTTTTTCATAGTCATAAGCCTTTCGCGTGCGGTTTCGCCCTTTGCGTCGGATACAAGCACGCAGTAACTTTTTTTATTGCCTCTGCCTACTCTGCCACGCAGTTGGTGCAGGGTTGAAAGGCCGAAACGCTCTGCATTTTCAATAACCATAATTGTTGCGTTTGGCACATCCACACCGACTTCTACTACCGTTGTGGCAACAAGTAAGCTCACTTTGCCGCTTGCAAAGGATTTCATAATTGCTTCTTTATCCTTAGGTTTCATTTTGCCGTGGAGTATTCCGAGATTATAGCCTTTAAATTCACCGTTTGCAAGTTCATCTGCAAGTTCTTCGGCACTTTTAATATTTGTTTCGTTTTCTTCAACAGCCGGGCAGACTATATAGCACTGCTCACCGCGTGCAATAGCGTCTTTGATAAATTTATAAAGCCTTTTGTGATAGCGTGAATCCACCACATCCGTGCGTATTTCCTGCCTACCGGGCGGAAGTTCATCAAGAATGCTTATATCAAGGTCGCCGTATAAAATCAAACCGAGTGTTCGCGGAATAGGGGTAGCACTCATAACAATTGTGTGTACATCTTCACCCTTTTCGGCAAGCTGTGCCCTTTGCTTAACACCGAAGCGGTGCTGTTCATCTGTAATAACAAGGGCAAGATTTTTGAATGCAACATCATTTTGTATCAATGCGTGTGTGCCGATAATTAAATCAATCTCACCGTCAAACAAAGCTTTTTTTATTTCTTTTTTCTCTTTTGCCGGTGTTGAACCTGTTAAAAGGCGAATATTTATACCTGCCGGGGCAAGAATTTTTAATAGGCTTTCATAATGCTGGGTGGCAAGTATTTCTGTGGGTGCCATCATAGTTGCCTGGTATCCGTTTTTAATAACGGAATATATCAAGCTTGCCGCAACTGCGGTTTTGCCGGAGCCTACATCACCCTGTACAAGCCTGTTGCAAGGATATTTGCTTTTCATATCCTGCAAACATTCACAAATTGTCCTTTTTTGTGCATTGGTTAAATTAAAAGGTAAAAGCTTTTCAAATTCACCGCTGTAATCATCTTTTATCACTAACGCAGTTTCGCTTTTTTTATTGCTTTTCAGTTTCAGTAAACCGAGTTGAAGTGTTAAAAGTTCTTCAAAAATCAATCTTTTTCTTGCCGGCAAATAATCGTCTGCACTGTTTGGAAAATGAATGTTTCTGATAGCTTTATCAAGAGAGATAAGGCTATATTTTTGCATTATCTCATCATCTAATGTTTCCTCAATCTCGCCGAGTTCGTCAAGTGCGGTTTTCATTATTTTAGAGATTGAACGGGAAGTGAGCTTCTCTTTCGCCGGGTAAACCGGTTGAATGGCAAGTATATTTTCTGCCTTTTCGATTTTAGGCGAATTCATAGAAAAATTAAGCAGACTTTTTTCTATTTTACCGTATAAGTAATAATCCTCGTAAATGCGTAAAGATTTTGCAAGGTATTTATTGTTAAAAATTGTGACGCTGATCACATTTTCACCGTCTGAAAACTTGCACTTGAAAAGAGTTAAGCCACGCCTTATCATCGCTTCTTTAACCGGTGTGATAAGCGTTGCTTTTATACTGACCGTTTCTCCGCTTTTAATTGCTTCAAGGTTTTTGCTTGCCGACCAATCTTCATATTTTCGCGGATAAAAATGAATAAGGCTGTCAACGCAAAAGATGCCAAGACTGTTAAACAGCTTGGCTCTTTTTTCGCCGACACCCTTAATAAATTGAATATTGCTATCTAAATTCAGCATAGCTTACTCCACTGAAATGATAAAATAATATATAGGCTGATTACCGTTTACAATGCTGATTTCAACATCGTTTCCAAATTTCTTTGAAAGTGCTTCTTCAACTATTGTCGCATCTTCTTCACTTGCACCCTCACCGAAAATGATTGTGATAAGTGAATGTTCGCCCTTTTTGAAAAGCTTTTGTGTGGATTTAATCGCAATATCGGTAACGCTTTCGCCTATGAATTTGATTTTTCCGTTGCAAAGGCCCATAATTTCGCCTTTTTTTATAGGCTTTCCGTCAACTTCGCTGTCCCTTGCGGCAAAGGTAACCTGAGCCGTTTCCACATTTTCAAATGCAGAAATCATATTCATCTGGTTTTCGTCTGCACTTGCAGTTTCATCAAATGAAAGCATAGCGGAAATGCCCTGCGGAATAGTTTTTGTAGGCAGTACCCTTACATCTCTGTCTTTCGCCATCGGGCCTGCTTGCTCAGCTGCCATTATAATGTTTTTGTTATTAGGTAATACATATACAACTTTTGCCGGAGTTTTTTCGATTGCGCTTAAAATATCATCTGTCGACGGGTTCATAGTTTGTCCGCCGCTTACTACTGTATCTGCGCCGATGTCACTGAAAAGTTCTTCAAGTCCGCTGCCTGCACATACGGCAACAAATCCGTATTCGTTTTCAGGTTCGCATACTTCGGGTTCAACCGGCTTTTCACCATCCTTCACACCTACATCTGCGTTTGCGTGCTGGTATCTCATATTATCAATTTTAATGTTAATAAGCTGACCGTATTTAAGCCCTGCTTGAATAACATTACCCGGTTCGTTTGAATGAACATGTACTTTGATAATACTGCTGTCGTCAACAACTACTACGCAGTCACCGATTGATTCAAGATAAGCCCTGAGTTTAAGCGGGTCTTTTTCTTTTGCACTGTCATTTTTTTCTATCAAAAATTCAGAGCAGTAGCCGAATTCAATATCGTCGCTTGCATTTGCAACAGTTGATTTTGAAGGCATTGAAACAGGTGTAACACCAGAACCGTCAAGCGGCTGAACTATAACACCGTTTCGCCAAACACTTTCCATTCCTTCAAAAACAAGTACAAGACCTTGTCCGCCTGCATCTACTACACCGGCTTTTTTAAGAACAGGTAAAAGCTCCGGTGTTTTGGCAAGTGCTTCTTTTGCCGCAGTCAATGCCGCAAAGCCGACTTCAAGCGGGTCGTCCTGAATTTTTGCCATTTCCTGTGCAGCTTCACTTGCAAGGCGAACTACTGTTAAAATAGTTCCTTCGGTAGGTTTCATTACAGCTTTGTACGCTGCGTCAACACCCTCTTTAAGTGCATTTGCAAGATCTTTTGCACCTGCCGACTCCAAACCCCTGAAGCCTTTTGAAAAACCTCTGAAAATAAGTGAAAGAATAACACCTGAATTACCCCTTGCACCTCTTAAAAGGGCAGACGCGCATTTTGATGATGCTTCTTCAATTGTGCAATCATCGGCAAGCGTTGCCATTTCTTTAGCGGCGGCAGTAATAGTCATACTCATATTTGTGCCTGTATCACCGTCAGGAACAGGGAATACATTGAGCGCATCAACAGCCTGCCTGCTGTTTGAAATATTATTTGCAGCAGAGATAATAGAATCTCTAAACAGTAAACCTGTAATCATATTTATTAAAATCTCCTATTAACTTAGTTGAGTGCGTCAATGTGCACATTGACTTTTGATACTTTTAAATCAGTTGCTTCTTCAACTGTGTAGCGCACTTTGTTTACTATGCTTTCAACAATTGCGCTGATATTAACACCGTATGAAACAGAAATATGAAGTTCAATAATTAAATCTTCATTTATGCTTTTTACTGTTACACCCTGGTCTAAATTTTCTTTTGCACTTTTATTTTTCAACACGGATTTTATGCTTTGGTACGCATTTGAATTAACCATTCCTGTTACGCCGAAACAGCTTTGCGCAGCTCTGCCCACAAGATTGGCAAAATAATTGTTAGTTACTTCAATAAATCCGTTTGGATTTTCAAGCTTTATCATAAGTATTACCTCCGTTATAATTATTCAAAACGCCAAGTGTCGATATTTGAGAAAAAGTTACCCCAATAACCTTGCATATCGCCACTCATGGCTTTAGTATAGCATATCATTCCTTTTTTGTATACAAGAGGAATATACGGCATTTCCTCGTTAAAAGCAAGTATAAACTTGCCGAGGTCACATTCACCTGCAAGATAGGCAGAATAAAGGTCGTCGCAAGTCAAATTTTCATTGTCAATCCCATATCTTACTCCGCCTGATTTATCATCAAAAAACGGATATAAGCACATATCGTCAGAAAGCTTTACTTCACCGATATAAAGGTTGAATTCCGTATTTTTAACTCGCCTTGCGTATTCCTTTGTGCCCTCTTCATCAATTGTTACCGTAAATCCGATTGCTTCAAGCTGATTTTTAAGCAGGGTTGCGCACGCAATGCGGTTGTTATTTTTATTAACCAAAATGTTGACTTTTAGTTCTTTTGAATCAATCATACTTTGGTTTAATGCCTGCTTTGCAGTTATTGAATCAGCTTCGCTTGAGAAAATTTTAACATTTTGTGCGATTGAAGCCTGCGGATTAAACGGTGATGTTGCCGCAGTGGCATATCCGTTATATGCACTTTGTGCAAATACTGTTCTGTCACACGCAAGTGAAATTGCTTTTCTGATTTGCGCATTTGCGGTTATTCCCGATAATGAGTTAATTCCGATATAAACAAGATTATTCATATTTACAAGCTTTTTGGTGCAGGTAATTCGCTTGTTTACACTTGAACTTAAATCACGAAAAGCGTATGAAATATTGCCGATGTTAACCGCATTGTCAATTGAATCTGCCGATGCAATGTTAACAAGATTTATTGTTGTAATATATGGGTTGAAGTTGTCACTTACAATTGCTTTTAAATAAGTTTTGCTGTCTTTTTTTACATATTTGTATCTTCCGCTTCCGATTGGATAACCGCTTTCATCATCATTTGTGCTTGCAATCGGAAATGTTAAAAGGTTAACTGCATTCGGATTTGGCTTTTTAAGGTAAAAAACCACGCAGTCTTCTGCATTTCTTGACGCATAGTCAAAATATTTTAAGCTGTTACCGTAAGCCGGTGATTTTTTAGCCGCATTAAAAGAATAAATTATATCTTCAACTTCAAGCGGCGAACCGTTTGAAAATGCAATGTTTGTATTAAATTTAACTTTTATGGTTTTGCTATCGGTAAATTCATAGGATGAAGCGATATTCAAAATCGGTTCATAGCTTTCATCAAGGTCAAAAAGCGATTCAAACACAAGTGAAGCAAGCACTTGGTTATTTTGCGTTTTGGCTTTGAATGGGTTAAGGCTGTCAGATTGAGTATAGCTTAATTTAAAGTTAGAATTATCGGTAACTTTTTTAGTTGCCAAAACAGTGTCGCTTGCTTTGTTTTCACTGCTTTGCGGCGAACAGCCGGTGAAAGCACAGCAAATCAAAACTGCCGCCATAATTAAAGCGAATATTTTTTTCGCCATAGTTACCTCCTGATAAGTTTAGTATTAACGGTTTTTCCGCTTTTTTCGTCAATATCAAATAAACATCCTTCAAGCACGCAAACTCCGTCTTCGTTAACAAAGCGGGTAGGAAGCCCTGTTTTAAGTTTTTCGATTGCGCAACTCGGTGCTACGCCTAAAACACTGTAATACGGGCCGGTCATTCCAATATCCGTTATATATCCCGTGCCGTTAGGCAAAATTTGGTTATCGCTTGTTTGTGTGTGGGTATGTGTGCCGAAAATTGCCGAAACTTTACCGTCAACATAAAATCCCATTGCTCTTTTTTCGGCAGTTGCTTCAGCGTGAAAATCAATTATAATTATGCTTGCGCCTTGGTCTTTTGCACTTTCAATCAATTTATCAATTACGGAAAACGGATTTTCAATAGGGTCAAGGTAAACTGCACCTTGAAGATTGATTACCGCTATTTTGCAAAAGCCTTTGTCTATTATCTCCATTCCTCTGCCCGGTGCGCTTGAATGGTAGTTTGCCGGCCTGATTATAGGAGCGGGAGAATCAAGGTAATCGTATATTTCGCGCCTTTTTAAGCTGTGGTTGCCCAGTGTGATTAAATCAACACCGCAGTCAAGTATAAATTCTGCACTTTGTGGTAAAATTCCGTTACCGACTGCCGAGTTTTCACCGTTTGCAATTACAATATCTGCCCCAAGTTCACGCTTAAGAGAGGGGAGAGTGCTTCTTAAATATTCACATCCCTGTTTTGAAACAATATCGCCAATAGTAAGTATTTTCATTTTGCACCGTTTCTATATCAATATCAATATTTAAATTTATTATACTATATATAATAATTAAAAACAAGAAATAAATCAATAATTAAAAAACAGTAAACAAAAAAGGCTGTTTCGCATTCATTGCGAAACAGCCTGAATATTTTACCGATTAGTCATTTGGAATAAATGCCTTATGAACAGCAGATACTGCTCTGTCAGCATTTTCAGCGTCGATAATTACAGAAATTTTGATTTCTGATGTTGAAATCATTTGAATGTTGATGTTTGATTCATAAAGAGCTTCAAACATTTTTGATGCTGTACCCGGATGTGTTTCCATACCTGCACCTACGATTGAAACCTTTGCAACTTCGGTGTTACAAACGATCTTGCAGTTATCAAGGAAGCTTTCAAGAATTTCAACAGCAACAGGACCGTTATCTTTGCTTACGGTGAATACAATATCTTTTGTTCCGTCTCTGCCGAAAGATTGAAGAATAATATCAACATTTATTTCTTTAGCAGAAAGCTTTGAAAAGATTTTGAAAGCAATGCCCGGTGTGTCCTGCAAGCCGAGAATTGATACGAGTGCTACATCCTTATCCTTTGTTACGCCCCTAATAAGCATTTTTTCCATTTTTGTTACCTCCTTAACGATTGTACCCGGTATCGGGTTTAATGATGATAAAACTTCAAGTTCAACGCCGTATTTTTTAGCCATTTCTACTGAACGGTTATTAAGTACCTGTGCGCCGAGTGTTGCAAGTTCAAGCATTTCGTCATATGTGATTTCTTTAAGCTTCTTTGCATTTTCAACTTTTCTCGGGTCAGCGGTGTAAACACCTTCAACATCTGTAAAGATTTGGCATTTATCGGCTTTAAGTGCTGCTGCAATTGCAACTGCTGATGTGTCTGAACCGCCTCTTCCCAATGTGGTGAGGTCGTCATATCTGTTAATACCCTGGAAACCTGCAACTACAACTATGTTGCGCTTTGCAATTTCAGCCTGAAGTCTGTTAGGCTTAATGTTTTTAATTCTTGCCGAGGTGTAGATTGAATTTGTGTTAAATCCTGCCTGCCATCCTAAAAGGCTGATTACAGGAAAACCGAGCTTTTCAATTGCCATAGCAAGAAGTGAAATAGAAATTTGCTCACCTGCGGTTAAAAGTTGGTCCATTTCTCTTTTAGCTGCTTTTGGGTTGATTTCGTTTGCCTTTTCAATAAGGTCGTCAGTTGTATCACCTTGTGCCGATACAACAACAATAACATCATTGCCTTGCTTGTATGTTTCGGTAACAATGCGAGCAACATTCATTACTCTTTCGGCGTTTGCTACTGAAGAACCACCGAATTTCTGAACAATAAGTCCCATAGATTTGTAATCCTCCGAAAATTATATTGATTAGTAGTTTGTAACTTTAATTGTGTTGATAACATTCATACCGTCAAGCTTTTTGTTAAGCTTGTTTTCTGTCATATAATCTGTAATAAATGCAACTTCGTCACTTGGCTGGCCTTTTCTTGAAAGGAACTTAACATCAGCAAATTTTGAATTTACTTCATTTGGAGTTGCCTTTGCACGAACATAAAACGGCATTTCAATCTTTTCTTTGTAGTCAACTACATAGTTTTCCGAGCCTTCGCCCCAGCCGAAAATCTTCTTTCTGTCACTGTGCTTTGCACAGTCAATAATATCGGCTACAACAGCGGAAGCGGTAGGAAGCTTGCCGGCACCCGGGCCGTAGAAGCATACATCGCCGACTGCATCACCTCTTACAAGGATTGCATTGAAAACATCTTTAACGCTTGCAAGCTGTGAACCGTTATATACAACAGCCGGGCTTACAAATGCGGCGATTTCATTATCGTTAATATATTTGATTTGGCCGAGAAGTTTGATTACACCGCCTGCATTTTCGATGTATGATACATCTTCAAGCGAAATCTTTGTAATACCCTCGGTTTCAACCTGATTTGGATATACATGCTTGCCAAATGCAAGGGAAGCGAGAATGCAAACTTTTCTGCATGCATCGTGGCCTTCAACATCGGCGGTAGGGTCTTTTTCCGCATATCCTTTTTCCTGCGCTATTTTAAGCGCTTCTTCAAATGACATTCCCTCTTCAATCATCATAGTAAGAATGAAGTTTGTAGTACCGTTTAAGATACCTGCAATGCCCTCAATATAGTTAGCGGCAAGGCACTGGCAAAGCGGGCGAATAATAGGGATTCCGCCGCCTACACTTGCTTCAAACAAATAGTTTGCTCCGCTTTCTTCCGCAGCCTGTAAAAGCTCAAGTCCTCTTTGTGCAACAAGCTCTTTGTTAGATGTTACAACGCTTTTACCTGCTTTAAGAAGCTTCATTGTGAAATCAAATGCCGGGTTAACCCCGCCCATTGTTTCGGCAACAATTTTGGTTTCATCGTCATTTAAAATATCGTTGAAATCCTTGGTAAATAAATCTTTATGTGGGTCATTTGGAAAATCACGCAAATCAAGAATGTGTGAAATTTCAAGTGTTTTGCCACCTGTTCTTTTTGGAATAATATCACTGTGATGTTCAATTACCTCAACTACACCTGAACCTACTGTTCCGTAGCCCATTACAGCAACTTTCATATTTTCTACCTCCTATGATAAAACAACGGAATTTACACCGTCGATTTTTTCTATTGAATTAAGTAACTCCTTTTTTGTAATTGCCATTTCGGCAATTCGTACAGTTACGGAAACATCTGCTACCGAATGAATAGGAACACTCTGGTTAACAGATAATACATTAGCACCGGCTTTATAAAGCTCCGCCATAAGTGATGACAGCACGCCGGCATTATCCATAAGTTTTGCGTTGATTGTGGCTGTGTCATTGCTGTCGTCGCCGTGATATTCAAAAATCGCATCTTTATATTTATAGTATGCGCTTCGTGATATATCTGCCATTTTTGCCGCTTGTGACGCACTTTTTGCTTCACCGCTTGCAAGCAGGCTTTTGGCTTTTATTACTTTTTTATATATGTCAGGCACTATGCTTGCATTTATTAAATAGAAATTTATCTTTTCCATAATAAAATGTGTCCTCCGTGTGCGCACAGTTGTGTTACTGTGAAAAACACTTTCTATATATTAACAAAAAAGTTAAGAAGTATCAAGTATAAATTTAAAAAAATCTTAATTTCTATCAAAATTACTTGATTAACCGCCTGTTTTACATTAAAATAATGTATATATTTAACAAAAGGAAGTATTGCATATGAATCCAAAAGTAGCAAAAAGGAGAGATTTTTTAATTGACCTTGTTTATGTTATGGCAATTATAGGTCTTGTTTATGTGTTTTTTAAATATTGTTTCGTTATTGCTGCACCGTTTTTGCTTTCGTTTTTCTTTGCAGTGATTTTGCAAAGGCCGCTTGGCTGGCTTGATAAAAAGACTAAAAATAAAATGCATTCTTTTTGGTCGATCGTTCTTGTGCTTTTGTGCGTTGCAATTATTTTAGGCCCTGTTATTTCGGTTATTGCGGCTTTGTTTAGAGAAATAGGTAATTTCATTTCTTTTTTAGGCGAGCAGCTTAATGATTTGCCGACTTTTCTTGTTACTCTGCAAAATGAAATTTTAAAAGCCATTAAATTTTTGCCTGACAGTATTTATACAAGCGTGTCGGAAAATATAACACAGTTTTTCGGCAATCTTATAAATGATTTTGATGTATCAAAACTTGGAATAAATATGAGTTCAATTACTTCCGGCCTGTCAAACGGAATCAGCGGTGTGTACAGCGTGGTTAAAAATATTCCGTCAATTTTAATCAGCGTTGTAATCGGAGTTATTGCGTGGATACTTTTTACAAAGGATTATAAAAAGGTAGTTAAATTTATTAAGCTTCAACTTCCTGATAAGCATAAAAATCTTTTAAGTGAAACCAAAAAAATCTTTTCATCAACTATTCTTAAAATGTGCAGGGCTTACGGGCTTATTATGTTTATCACATTTTGCGAAAACTTCCTTGGTTTAACTATCCTTAATTTAATCGGCGTTATGAAAAACAGCTATGTTTTCGTTATCGCAATCTGTATTGCGGTGTTTGATATTCTTCCTGTTGCAGGTTCGGGCGGTATTCTTATTCCGTGGTCGCTTATCGCACTTGTTTCGGGCAATGTTGGGCAGTGCGTAGGCTTGCTTATTTTGTACGCTGTTATTACGGTAATTCGCCAGTATATTGAGCCTAAAATCGTGGGCGATTCACTCGGTGTTAATCCGCTTGTTACCCTTGCGGGCCTTTACTTTGGATTAAAGCTTTTCGGTTTTATGGGTATGTTTATCGTTCCTATTTGCGTTATGACTTTAAAAGCCTTTAATGATGCGGGCAGAATTCACCTTTACACTCCACCTGAAAGAAACTGAATATTATAAAAAAAGCGGCTTGAACTTTAAGTTCAAGCCGCTTTTTTTGATTTATTTAACTTTAACGCTTTTAGCTTTTGACCAAGCCGAGTAAACTTTCTTTCCGTTTACTATTTTATATGTGCGCATGCGTACATAGTATTTTTTCTTGCTTTTAAGCTTCTTAATTGTTGCAGAAGTTGATTTTGCGCTTTTAACGGTAATTGTTTTATTACCCTTTTTAAACTTCTTGTTTGTTGAATACTGAATTTGGTATCCTTTTATACCCTTAACCTTTTTCCAAGTTACTTTTATTGATTTCTTGCCCGCCTTTGCAGAAGCAACTTTTACCTTTTTATTATTTTTAGGTGCTGCCGGCTGTGCAGTGGTTTGCGCTGCCGGAGCTGAAATTGAAGTGCTTGGAGCAGGAGCCGGCTGTGCAGGTGCAGGCGACGGTGCAGGTGTTGGGTTTGGAGTTGGAGTTGGCACAGGTGTTGATGAAATAATTGTTACAGGTGTAGTGGTTATAACACTGTGGCATATAATATATATCAAGTTATTTCCACCGGCTGTCCATGGTGTTTTATATTGATAATCATAATAATCATCTGTATCAAGCCAATCTTCAGAGTCATTGACATTTATAAAAACATAATATGTATCCATATCGTCTTCATCATAAATTCTCTGGCAGATATAAGTATCCGATGTACCGTTTTTGTAATGAATTACGATTTTTGCACCCGGCTGATAAATTGTATAATCATAATAGTAATCGCCGTCGTCATATGTATGTTTATCTTTATCGCTTACAGTGATATTGCCGATGTATTCAATTGAAGCAATTGGGTTTTCATCAATATCAACTGTGAAAGGAACATCTATATTGTATATTCTGAAAGAACATTGTACATTATTGCCCGGTTTAAGATGATTTTTGCTTTGCGAAGTAGAATAGTCTATTATGTAATTGAAACGATTTCCGTCACTGTCAACAAAGCTGAAATTATCTTCATCATCTTCGTCTGCTTTGGTGTTTTTGCAGGTATATGTAACCTGTGTTCCGTCTTTTTTGGTTACAGTAAGTGTGTTGCCTTCAGAATATATTACATTCCAAAAATCGTAATGGTCATATTCATCACCGTTATCATCAGTTCTAATGTAGCTGTCATAACCTTGGGTTAAAGTGTGCTTTTGGGCAAGGGTGAATGTAATGCCGGATATATCGAAATCTTTAATGTCGATTGTGAAAGGAACATCTATATTATAATAATCATAATCATCATTACGAATAGTAAAGTAACACTGAACATTATATCCCGTTTTAAGATGATTTCTGTTTTGCGCCGAATTGTAATCAATCCAGTAAGGAAATAAGTTTCCGTCACCGTCAACGAAGCTGAAATCAGCTTCATCATCTTCATTTGCGCTGGTGTCTTTGCAGGTGTATGTAACCTGTGTTCCGTCTTCTTTAGTTTCGGTAATAATATTGCCTTCGCTGTAAATTACATTGTCTAAATAATAGTAATCATATTCATCACCGTTATTATCAGTATTTAAGTAGCTGTCATAACCTCGGGTTAAAGTGTGCTTTTGGGCAAGGGTGAAAGAAAAGTTGATTTTCGTTTTATCAACGGAGAATTCAAATGAAGTTAAATCATTACATTCCTGAAAATATAAGTAATATTTTTCACCTTTTATAAGTGATGCTTTAAGTCTGAAATTACGGTTTTCGCTGTCGTCAATATCATCATGATTGGCGATTTTATTTTTATTCTTATCGCAAAGATAAATCACAGGGTCGGTATTATCACTTACGGTGTAATGTGATTCAAAATTGTAAACAGCAGTTTCATCAGGTACAAAAGAGTACCAATAATAAGTTGAATTTGTTTCATTAAGTTCATCTTCATAGTAAACTAATTCACTTGCTTTTACTGTGTTTTTGCCCAATTCAATTGAGCCGCTTTCAATATCTTTCGCAAATGCTGAAAAATTGACACAAAGCACAGATGTCAAAATCATCATAGCAGAAAGAAATAAACTAATAACTTTTTTCATAAATACACTCCTTTTCAATTTATTATCTGTTATTAGATGTTTTGATTATACCATATTTTAACAAATAAACAAATATTTATTTTTATGTTTTTTGTGTAGATTTTATTTATCTATTGTGATAATATATTTCTATTGTTAAAAAGAGGTATAGAATATGGCTTTAAAAGCGAAGTCGAAAAAGACCGGAAAAATAAATAAAAAAAGTAAAATTATTGCAGGTGTTTGCGTCTTGCTTGCCGTGGTGCTTGGGGTAACAGGCATTTTGCTTTCGCTTTACGGAAATGAAACTGCTTGCTATGATTTCGGCAAGGACAGGGCAAGGGGATATGATTTATCCGAGCATAACGGAAAGATTGATTGGCAGGCATTAAAAGACGAGGTTGATTTTGTATTTATCCGTGTTGGGTATCGGGGATACGGAACAGGTAAAATATGCACTGATAAATGCGCTAAAGATAATTTAAAAAATGCGCAAAAAGCCGGAATACCGTTCGGCGTATATTTTTATTCGCAGGCGGTTGATGAAAAAGAGGCAGAGGAAGAGGCAAGATTTGTTATTAAAACAGTTGCAATGTACAAGCCTAATTTGCCTGTTGTGATAGATTATGAATACCCGATTGATGAAAACGGCGATAACACCGGCAGAATGTGGGAAGCGTCACTTTCAAAAGCCGAATGTACAAAAACTATAAAAGCATTTTGCGAAAAGATTGAAAAGTTCGGCTACATTCCGGGTGTTTATGCATCATCATATCTTTATGATAATGATATAAACACAAAGAAGCTGCCTAAAAGCACTGTTGTTTGGGTGGCAGATTATAACGAAAGTGTTTCAACTTCAAGTCCGTATCATATTTGGCAGTATTCAAGAACGGGTAAAAGCGACAGTATTGAAAGCAAATATGTTGATTTAAATTATTGGTACAGTAAAAAACAAAAGGGATAATAAAAGGAGAGAAAAATGAAAAAGATTAGCAAAATAATTTCGGTAATGCTTGTGTTTGCTATGCTGTTTCAGGCACCGTGTGCATTTGCAAGTGTTAAAACCAAAAGCAAGTACACAGGTATTACATATACCCACGCATCAAGATTTGATGATAAAGATTTGATTTACGGTATGGATATTTCACACCATAACGGAAAAATCAATTTTAAAAAGGTAAAAAAAGACGGAATAAAATATGTTTTTGTTCGTGTGGGATACACAGGATATACAAAGTCGGGCTTTTCGCTTAATTATGATAAGAAATACAAAACATATATTAAAGACGCAACAAAAGCAGGGCTTATGGTAGGTGTTTACTGGTATTCGCAGGCTAAAACCGTAAAAGAAGCAAAGAAAGAAGCAAACGCACTTTTAAAAGCCATAAAAGGATATGAATTGACTATGCCCGTTGTTTTCGATTATGAATTTGCAGATACAAGAGCGGGCAGGCTTGACAGCGCAAAGCTTTCAAAAACCAAAATGACAGCTAATGCGCTCGCATTTTTAAACACCGTATCAAATGCGGGATATGACGCTTGCATTTATGCCAGCGAAAATTTCTTTTTAGAGCATTTATATCCTAATGATATTTCGCAAAGCTATAAAATTTGGCTTGCAAATTACAGCAAAAAGACGAATTACAAGGGCAATTATGAATTTTGGCAGCATACCTCAAGAGGAAGAGTTAAAGGTATGAAAGGCAATGTTGATATTAACTTTTGGTACAAGGGTGAGGATGCAACATTTATCGGCACAAGGGTATATACCGGCCAGCCTATTCAATGTGATATTGCACCTGTTGTGGTAAACGGAATTGAACTTGTAAAAGATGTGGATTACACATTGACTTACAGCAATAATGTGAATATCGGCAAAGCACGCATTACTTTAAAAGGTATCGGAAAGTATAAAGATTTAAAGCAAATATATACATTTAATATTGTACCTAACAGGGTTAGCGGCGTTAAGTATATTTCAAGTACGGATAATTCGTTAAGCTTAACCTGGAATGAGGTTTTGGGTGCGCAGTCTTATGTTATCACTGCAGAAAGTTTAAATAATGACGCAACCTTTAAGCAGACTGTTTACGGGGCAAGCGGTACTATTGACGGGCTGATTGCAGGTAATCAGTATATAATCACCGTTTGTGCGCAGGGTATTGATTCATCAAACAAAGCATTTTTGGGCGAAGTATCAAATTATGTATCGGGCAAAACTACGGGAACTAAAATCAGCGGCATAAAAGCAAGTGAAAGGAAAAATACATCACTTACTTTATCATGGTATTTGATAGACGGATGCGAAAGCTATAATATTTTTAAATATGATGCACAGGCAAATGAATATCAATTCATAGGTCAAACATTTAATAATCAAAATACATTTAAGGTAATCGGCCTTAAAGCTGCAAGCGAGTATAAGTTTAAAGTTCGTGCAAATAAGGCGAATGTAGCTTGCGAAGAAAGCGATGTTTTCAGCACGGTAACAACGCCAAAGAGGGTTTCAAACAAATCAGTTAAAAGCCGAAGCAGACGCAAAATCACATATTCATTCAAAAAAGTGAATGCCACAGGTTATGAATACCAGTGGTCTACTCATAGAAATTTCAAATATAATTTTAAAACAAAAACTACCAAATCAACTCGTGTAACTATCAAAACAGCACAAAGCAGAAAGAGATATTATGTTCGTGTTCGTGCTTACAAGCTTGATGAAAATAAAAACAAAGTTTACGGAAGTTGGTCAAAAGTTAAAAGAGTTAAAGTAAGATAGTTTGGGGTGAAGATATGAGCAGAGAATGGATCAAAAATTTAAGAAATATCGAACCTTATATTCCGGGGGAGCAAAGTAAGGATAAAAATATAGTTAAAATAAATGCAAATGAAAATCCATATCCTCCGTCACCAAAAGCAATGGCTGTGCTTAAAAGCTTTGATGCAAATAATTTGCGTTTTTATCCAAATGCAAATTCAACGAAGCTTAAAGAGGCTATTGCAAAGTTTTACGGGGTTGGGGTTGAAAATGTATTCGTCGGCAACGGCTCTGACGATGTGCTTGCAGTTGCTTTTCAGTCGTTTTTTAACAGCGATAAGCCGATTGTGTATCCCGATTTAACATACAGTTTTTATCCCGTTTGGTGTTCTCTTTTCGGCATTAAGTATAAAACTTACCCGGTGGATGATAATTTCAGGATAAATCCCGAAGATTATAAAGAGCAAAACGGCGGTGTGGTTATTCCTAATCCTAATGCACCTACTTCGCTTGGCGAGGGGCTTGATTTTGTAGAAAAAATACTTGATTATAATAATGACAGCGTTGTTATTATTGACGAAGCATATGTTGATTTCGGCGGCACATCAAGTGTTTCGCTTATTGAGAAATATGAAAATCTGCTTGTAACGGGTACTTTTTCAAAATCACGCTCGCTTGCGGGGCTTCGTATAGGCTTTGCAATCGGCAGTAAAACCCTTATTGATGTTATGGAAGCGGTTAAGAATTCATATAATTCATATACGGTGGATTCTCTTTCAATTGAAATGGGAACAGCCAGCATTGAAGATAAAGAATATTTTGAAGAAACCTGTAAAAAAGTAATTAAAACAAGAGCGAGGGTTACAGATGAACTCAGGCTTCTCGGTTTTGATGTGCTTGATTCGCAAACAAATTTTGTTTTTGCAACTCATAATGAGCATAATATGAAATCACTTTTTGAATATCTTAAAACTCAAAAAGTTTTTATCCGCTATTTTTCTCTGCCGAGAATTGAAAATTATGTAAGAATTACAATAGGCACAGACAGGGAAATGGATATTTTCCTTGAAAAAACGAAGGAGTTTATTTTAAATGACAGCAAGTAAAAAAGGCGCAATTATTTTACTTTGGATTTTGAATATAATCAATATCCTTGCAGGCGCAGTATCGCAATTTAAAATTTTGTTTAAAAAAGATATTGATTCGATTATTCCGATAAATGCACCGCTTTCCGTTAATCAAATTTTAATGGTGAATTTTTTAGTGCTGATTATTATATGCGTGCTTATCTCCGTGATTTTGACTTATCTTGTAACGGATATTGCATATTCACCGATTGAAATATTGCAAAATTTTTCACCTTTGTTTTTAATTCCGAGTGCGGTTGTTTCGCTTGTAGGAATTTTTAATGCGGTCAGGGCAGAAATTTTTTCTGATAAAATTTGGCTTATTGCAGGGGTAATAGTATATTTGACAGTAAGCATTATTGAAATTTCATGCTTAATAACGGTTAAGGAAGACGCAGAAGATTAAAAATAAGCAAAACAAAACCCGTCAGGCCAAGCCTGACGGGTTAGACTGTGGATAAAGTGGCTAAAGCGCACCTCGTCGAAATTAAATAAACCTTTTTGCCTCCCTTGCAAAGGGAGGTGGGTGCAACTTGTTGCACACGGAGGGATTGAAAAATAGCTTGGACATCGAGTCCAAGCTATTTTTGGTGCTTTTTGTCTTTTGCTCGGGGGCAGTACCATCGTACAGCTCCCGCTCACAAAATACAAAATTCATCTCACTTTCTCAAAGTCTACCAGCGTGTAGAAATTTATAATTTAACTTTTTCTACACGCTGATCCGTCAGGCTTAACCTGACGGGTTAATTTTATATTCAAATTAAAGATGGAATACAATATCGTCACTCTTTTTATTAAAAATCCAAACGCCGATTGCAAGTGTGAGAAATGAAACAACGGTTGCATAAAGAAGCAATTTATAACTAATCATATAACCGTAAAGTACACATTGCCTGAACATTTCAATCATTGAATAAAGAGGGTTGATTTTGATAATAAGTCTTGTCCAATGGCCCCTAATTTTTGTGAAAGGATATACAATAGGAACCATATAGAAAAGAAGCTGAGTTAAAACATCCCAAATATATTCAACATCCCTGAAATATACGCCGATAACTGAAAGGATAAGGCCAACGCCCGTACAAAATACAAGTAACAAAAACATTGGCACAACGCAAACAAATACATAAGGTGTAATGTGAAGATTTGAACCGCCGCTTATACCTGTAAGTTTGAAGAATATCCATACACATATAAGGCAAAGGATTGATATTGCGAATGTTACAAAGTTGGAAAAAATTGAAGAAAGCGGATACATATATTTAGGAACATATACTTTCTTAATAATTCCGGCATTTCGCCTAAACGAAGTCATAGCCTGCTTTGTGGAAGAAGTGAAGAAGCTGAAAAGAAGTCGGCCTGTGAAAAGATACACAGGGAAACAGATAACATGCTTGTTCGACCTGCCGAAAATTCCGCCGAATACAACGGAAAGAACTATCATCTGCAAAAGCGGCTGAATAAAGCTCCAAAGAATACCGAGCCATGAATTTCTGTATTTTAACTTGACATTTTTTGCTGTAAGTTCCTTTAACAAATTTTTGTATTTCTTAAAGGTCTTAAGATTACGGTCAAGCTCTTGATTACTTGTACTCATAAAAGCACCTCATTACTATATTATCTTAACGATTTTGCATTATAACACAATATGTATCATTTTTCAACAAAAATAATGTTAATTAACTTTGTTTGAACATTTGTGCAATGTCGAGCGCTGTCTTTCTAGCAGACATATTGCCGTCTATAACAATATCTGCACACGCAAGATATTTTGCTTTTCTTTCATCATAAAGTGCCTTTGCTTTTTCTTTATTTTGGAAAAGGGGACGGTTGGTATTATTGCCTATTCTTTTGCAAATTACATCAAAATCTGCGTCGAGGAATACGATTTTGCCTGAATTTTTAACTGCATCAACATTGCGCTGAAAAGTCATTGCACCGCCGCCGGTTGAAATAACAGCATCTTTCATTTGTGCAACTTCCTTGCACACTTCCCATTCAAGGTCGCGAAAATATTCTTCACCTCTTGTGGCGAAAATTGCTTTAATCGCAACGCCTTGCTTTTTTTCAACCATTTCGTCCGTATCAACAAATTTTCTGCCTGTTATTTTGGCAAGCTCTGTGCCTACAACGGTTTTTCCGCTTCCCATAAAGCCACATAAAATTATATTCATATCTTTTCCATTTCCTCTTGTGTTATTTTCAAAACTTTTTTAATTTCATCCATTGAAAATTCAATGTTAAACCAAATTTCCTGTGCTACTGCGGCTTGCCATACAAGCATTGGAAGTCCGTTTGAATATTTTATGCCGGAATCTTTTGCATATTTTAAAATGAGCGTTTCCTGCGGATTGTATACTGCGTCAAAAACAGCCTTGCATTTTTCAACTTTTTCTTTCGGCAACACGCTTGCGTCAACTTTTGGGTACATTCCCACCGGTGTTCCGTTAATAAGCAAGTCGAATTCGCCCTCAACTTCATCAAGTGTGATAACTTCAGCATTTTTTTGAAGTTTTTCGCTTATTTCTTTTTTAATAAGATTTGCGGCAGGAATATCATTTGCCCTTACTGCAATAGTTAAATTTGCGCCTGCAAGTATGCTTTCAAACGCAAACATTCTTGCAACACCGCCACTTCCGCAAAGAAGAACATTGCCCCCAAGCTTAATATCCGCCATTTCAAGTGCGCGCAAAAAGCCGAAGCAATCGGTGTTATGCCCTGTTGCTTTTCCATTTTCGATTTTAACCGTGTTTACGGCACCGAAAAGCTCTGCCCTTTGTGATAAAGTATCAAGCATAGGTATGATTTTGGTTTTGTGCGGAATGGTAACATTAAATCCGTCAAGCTTTTTAAGTTCACTGTATTTTTCTTTCAAGTTTTCAGGTGCAATTTCATTTAAGCTGTAATTTGCGTTAATTCCTTTTAATTTGAAAAGTTCATTATGAATAACAGGTGACATTGAATGACCTAAAGGATAGCCTATTAAACAAAAATTATTCATAAATATTCGCCTCTTTAAAAATAGTTTAAATTAGTTATTGACAAGTCAAAAATTATTTTATAATATGATAATAACATAATGAACTAATTTAAACAACATTTTTTTGAGGTGAGCATTATTATGGTATTTGAAAAATTAAAGGAAATCTTGGCAGAACAGCTTGATGTTGATGCAAATTCAATCACAAGGGAAAGCTTGCTTATTGAAGATTTGGGAGCAGACAGCCTTGACGCGATTGATATTGTAATGTCTGTTGAAGATGAATTTAAACTTGAAGTGCCAGATGAGATTATTGAAAAAATCGAAACAGTAGGCGATATACTTAATTTTATTGAAAACAATATTTAACAGCAGATATGCGTTTAAAGCCACAGTCCTTTTAATAGACGGACTGTGGCTGTTTTTTCTATTAGCTCCAATTATTAAACAATATTTTACAAAAGTATAAAATATATTGGTATAATTTTTATATATATTGACAATAAGTTTTAAAAGTTATAAAATGAACATAGGCGTAATTTTGGCAAATTTTGAGAGGGGTAGCTTATATGTCAAAAGAAAAATATATTATGGCTCTTGACCAAGGAACGACTTCATCAAGAGCGATTATTTTCAATAAAAAGGGCGAAATTGTAGCTAAAGCACAAAATGAATTTGCCCAGCATTATCCGCAAAACGGTTGGGTTGAGCATGACCCTATGGAAATTTTGTTTTCACAAACAAGTGCAATGCTCACCTGTTTAAGACTTGAAAAAGTTGACCCGAAAGATATAGTGGGAATAGGAATAACAAACCAGCGTGAAACCACAATTGTGTGGGAAAAGGAAACGGGGAAGCCGGTTTACAACGCTATTGTTTGGCAGTGCAGGCGTACCGCCCCTATATGTGAGGAACTTAAAGCCGAGGGATTATCAGATTATATTAAAGATACCACAGGGTTGCTGATTGACGCATATTTCAGCGGCACTAAAATAAAATGGATTTTAGATAATGTTGACGGCGCAAGGGAAAAGGCAGAAAACGGCGAACTTCTTTTCGGCACGATTGATACTTGGCTTATTTGGAATTTGACGGGCGGCAAAGTGCATGTTACGGATTATTCAAATGCGTGCAGAACAATGCTGTTTGATATAAATAAGCTTTGCTGGGATGAATATTTATGTGAAAAGCTTGGAATACCTATGAGTATGCTGCCGGAAGTTAAACCTTCAAGTTGTATTTACGGTAAGCTTGCACATATTACCGGTATTGAAGATATTGCCGAAGTGCCGATTGCCGGTGCAATTGGTGACCAGCCGGGCGCATTGTTCGGCCAGGGCTGTTTTAAGCCGGGGCAGGCTAAAAATACATATGGTACAGGCTGCTTTCTTTTGATGAACACAGGCAAGAAAAAAGTTGATTCAAAATCAAATCTTCTGTCAGGTATTGCCTGGGGTGTAGGTGATGAAATTACATATTCGCTTGAAGGTTCGGCTTTTAATGCAGGCTCTGTAATAAAGTGGCTTCGTGATGAAGTTGAACTTATCAAAACTGCGCGTGAATGTGACATTTATGCCGAGCAGGTTGAGGATTCAAACGGGCTTTATTTTGTTCCCGCTTTCACCGGTTTGGGCGCTCCGTATTGGGATATGTATGCAAGGGGAATTATGGTAGGTTTAACACGAGGTGTTAACAAAAAGCATATTTGCCGTGCGGTGCTTGAAAGCATTACATATCAAATGACGGATTTGCTTGAAGCTATGATGAAAGATTCAGGCATTGTGCTTAAAGATTTAAGAGTTGACGGCGGAGCTTCTGTTTCTGATATTATGATGCAAATTCAGGCTGATATGACGGGTGTTAATGTTAACAGGCCTAAAAATGTAGAAACCACCGCTTTGGGTGCTGCATATTGTGCCGGCCTTGCAACAGGTGTTTGGGACAGCCTTGAAGAAATTGAAGCAAATCGTGCTGTTGATAAAATATTTGTTCCTTCAATGGAAATAACAAAAAGAAACGAAAAATATTCCGATTGGAAGCGTGCTGTTGAACGCTCGCGCAATTGGGAAAGATAATATTAAATAAAGGAGAGATTTTATTATGGGTAAAGTTGTTTGTCCTTGGGATACTTTAATCAATTTTGTTACAGATGCATTTGTGGGTTACGGTATACCGAGAGAAGATGCTGAAATTTGCACCGATATTTTGCTTGAATCAGACAGGCGCGGAATTGAAAGCCACGGTTGTAATCGTTTCAAGCCGATTTATCTTGACAGAATTAAAGCAGGTATTCAAAAACCTGTTACAGAATTTGAAATTGTGAAAGAAACACCGTGCACTGCGGTTGTTGACGGCCATGACGGAATGGGCCAGGTTATCGGCTATAAATCAATGCAAATGGCTATTGATAAGGCTAAAAAATACGGTATGGGTATGGTAGCGGTTCGCAATTCCTGCCATTACGGTATTGCCGGTTATTATGCAACTATGGCTACAAAGCAGGGTTGTATCGGTATTACCGGTACTAATGCCCGCCCGTCAGTTGCACCGACGTTCGGTGTTGAGGGTATGTTTGGTACAAATCCGCTTACAATCGGTATTCCGACTGATGAAGATTTTGATTTTGTTATCGACTGCGCAACTTCAATTACTCAAAACGGTAAGATTGAGTATTATGAAAGAATAGGCGAAGATGTACACCCGGGTACTATTATCGGCAAAGACGGTAAGGAAATCAGCGGTGACGCAGGCGAAGCACTTAAAAAGATTCGTTCAGGCGATGCGGCACTTACAACACTCGGCGGCATAGGTGAAGCTTTAGGCGGATATAAAGGCTATGGCTATGCTATGGTAATTGAGCTTCTTTCTGCTGTTTTGCAAGACGGTAATTACGGAAAAGCACTCAACGGTAAGGATGAAAACGGAAATCTTGTTCCTTATCATCTCGGCCATTTCTTTATTGCTATTGATACGGGCCATTTTATCGGTGAGGATGAAACAAGGAAGAAAGCAGGCGAAATTATCCGCTCGGTTCGTAACTCGCAAAAAGCACCGGGATGTGACAGAATTTACACAGCCGGTGAAAAGGAATGGGATATTTGGCAGCAGCGTAAGAACAGCGGTGTTCCGATTAACGAATCTGTTCAAAAAGAGATGACTGAAGTTCGCGATGAACTCGGCCTTACACAGTATAAGTTCCCTTGGGAATAATATATAAAGCTTAAATATGAGGTGGCACAAACTATGGATTATCGTAAGGAATCATTAAAACTCCACGGCCAGTGGAAAGGTAAAATAGAGGTAAATGCAAGGGCAAAGGTTAATGATAAGGACTCGCTTTCATTGGCATATACACCGGGTGTAGCAGAACCGTGCCTTGCTATTAAAGATGATTATAACAAGAGCTGGGAGCTTACAAGGCGCTGGAATATGGTGGCAGTAATTACAGACGGTACTGCTGTTTTGGGCCTTGGTGATATTGGCCCTGAGGCAGGTATGCCGGTTATGGAAGGCAAATGCGTGCTTTTTAAAGAATTCGGTGATGTTGATGCATTTCCGCTTTGTGTGCGCACAAAAAATGTGGATGAATTTGTTGAAACCGTTTATAATATCAGCGGTTCATTCGGCGGAATAAATCTTGAAGATATTTCGGCTCCTCGTTGTTTTGAAATTGAGGAAAAGCTTAAAGCAAAGTGCGACATTCCTATTTTCCATGATGACCAGCACGGTACGGCAGTTGTTGTTTCAGCGGCTCTTATCAATGCAACAAAGCTTACAGGCAAAAAACTCGGTGAATGTAAAGCTGTAATCAACGGTTCGGGTGCGGCAGGCATTGCAATTGCAAAGCTTCTTATGACTTTGGGCCTTCGCGATGTTATTCTTTGTGACAGAACAGGCGCTATTTATGAAGGCAGGGATAATCTTAACCCTTCAAAGCAAGCTATTGCGCAGGTTACAAATAGAGAAATGACAAAAGGTACACTTGCAGACGCAGTTAAGGGTGCGGATATTTTCATCGGTGTTTCAGCACCGGGTGTTCTTACACAAGATATGATTAAAACTATGAATACCGACCCTGTTGTACTTGCTATGGCAAATCCCACACCTGAAATTATGCCTGATGAAGCTAAAGCGGCAGGTGCTAAAATTGTAGGAACGGGTCGCTCTGATTTTCCAAATCAGATTAACAATGTTGTTGCATTTCCGGGAATTTTCCGCGGCGCACTCGATGTAAGAGCAAGCCAAATCACAGAAAATATGAAAATTGCCGCAGCGTATGCCATTGCATCTCTTGTCGATGATGATAAGCTCAGCGTTGATTATATTCTTCCTTATGCATTTGATGAAAGAATTAAAGATACGGTAGCAAAAGCAGTTGCAGACGCAGCAATTAAAGACGGAGTTGCACGCGTATAAATTTTATAAAATACTGTAAGGCTTTGATAAAGTGAGATAAATTTTGTATTTTGCGAGTGGGAGCTGTACGATGGTACTGCCCCCCGAGCAAAAGACAAAAAGCGCCAAAAAAGAGCTTGGACTCGATGTCCGAGCTCTTTTTCATAATCCCTCCGAGTGCAACAAGTTGCACCCACCTCCCTTTACAAGGGAGGCAAAAAGGTTAATTTGTTTTTATTCGGCGCGTTTTAGCCACTTTATAATAATAAATTGACTTTTTTAGCATATATGATAAAATAGTGCGTATAAAATTCAGGCGGTGTAAAAATGGCTTATAAAATTAAAAAAGACCCTATCTCAAAAATACCAAAAGCTCAATTTGTTTTTTGGATAATAGTTCGCATTGCAATGATTATTTGTGCAATTTATTCGTTTGCTCACGGAGATTTGGTAATGGGTTTTGAAAGCGTGTTCTGCTTTATATTTACTCATCTTTGGGATATGTTTCAAGTTTTCGGTAACGGCAGTTTTATTGAGGAAGTGCCGCCGCTCAGCCAAACGATGCTTAATATTATAATTTTTATCGGAATAGTAATAGGTTCATACTTCGGATTTTTTGATAAAATTTCGTGGTTTGATAATTTTATGCACATTGTTTCAGGCTTGGTATGCGCTGTTTTCGGGTATGATTTTGCCTGTGTTATTCAGCGTAAAAAAGGGCAGTGCGCGGCAACATTGGCGGCAATTTTTTCATTGATGTTTGCACTTTCAATAGCAGTTGGCTGGGAATTTTATGAATTTTTAATGGATTATTTTCACGGTACAAATCTTCAGCTTGCAAAAGCCGGGGCTGAAACCGCAATGTTTGATTTATCAAAATATCATAATGAATATGGCTATCTCGGTCTTGTTGATACTGTGACTGATATGATGATGAATGCAATCGGCGGTATTGCAGGAATGGTATTTATGATAGTTTTAAGAAACAGAAAAAAGGATAAAAAGAAATAGTTTATGGCAAAGACTAAGGATTTAACACAGGGCAATGTTGCAAAACTTCTTTTGTTTTTCGCTTTTCCCACACTTTTGAGCAATGTTTTTCAACAATTTTATAATCTTGCCGATACAGCAATTGCGGGGCATATTTTGGGTGATAATGCGCTTGTTGCAATCGGCGCAAGCTCCACAGTAAACAGTCTTGTTTTAAGTTTTGCATGGGGACTTAACGGCGGATTTGGAATTATAATCGCGCAGTGCTTTGGTGCAAAAGATTTTAAAAAGCTTAAAAAGAGCGTTGCAATTTCACTTTCAATAAATGTATTGTTTTCGCTGATAGTTTGTATATTCGGCATTTTTATGAGCCGGCCTATGCTTCAGGCTTTAAATACACCGGCGGCAAGGCTTAATGAAGCAAACAGTTATATTTCTGTTATTTTGGTATTTATTATTGTACCTATGCTTTATAATCTTGAGGCTGTTATTTTGCGTTCACTCGGGGATAGTAAAACACCGCTTTATTTTTTGATTTTTTCAAGCGTGCTTAATATTATTCTTGATTATGTGCTGATTAAATTTACGCAAATGGGTGTTAAAGGCGCAGCTGTTGCAACTGTTTTGGCACAGCTTTTATCTGTGATTTTATGTTTTGTTGTTATATTGAAAAATTTTAAAATAATCAGACTTAAAAAGAATGATTTTCATTTTTCAGCTTCCTTGTTTAAAAATATGATGTCTGCCGGAATGGCAATGGCTGTGATGAATTCTATTTTTTCTATCGGTTCAATCATAATGCAAGGCTCAATTAACGCATTGGGCGAAGATATTATTGCGGCACATTTGGGTTCAAGAAAAGTGGCAGAGATGTTTATGCAACCTCTTGTTACTATCGGAACAGCGTGTTCAACTTTCGTCGGTCAAAATTACGGTGCGCTTAAAATAGGAAGAATTAAGGCTTCAATAAAATACAGCACAATATATTCGCTTATTTGGTCAGTTTTTACTTTTTTTATTTTATGGTTTTTCGGCGGTCAAATTGCAAGGCTTGTTACCGGCAGTGCGTCACAGGTTGTATTTGATAACACGCAGATGTATTTAAGAATAAATGCACCTTTTTATTTTGTTTTGGGGCTTCTTTTTACACTTCGATTTTCAATTCAATCTGTTGACAGAAAAATGCCGCCTATTATATCAAGCTCAATGGAACTTGTCTCCAAAATTGCTGCCGCTTATCTTTTTATTCCGCTTTGGGGATATTTAGGCGCTTGCATTGCCGAACCTTTAAGTTGGACGCTCGGTGCAATTTATTTGCTGTTTGTATTTAAAAAGGAATTTAAAAGGCTTGACGGGCTTGCCGAAAAGCAAAAGCAGAAAGAAAATATAATGGGTTTGAAATTGTAAGATGCGCAGACTTAACTTAATAAGCACATAAGTAAAAGCGTTGGAGATTTGATTTCTCCAACGCTTTTGGTTTCATTTATATTATTTTACAAGTGAGCTTTCTCGCTTTTTAATTCCTTTATTAACAAATGCGTACATTATAACACTCATAATCACACAGCAGAAGTCTGCTATTGCCTGCGCCCAAATTACGCCTTCAAGTCCGATGAATTTGTTCATAATAAACAGCATCGGCACATAAATAAGACCTTGCCTGCCGAGTGACAGCACCATACTTTGCACACCTTTTCCCATTCCCTGAAATGAGAAGTTGAGTACAAACATAATTCCGATAACAGGGCCGGGAGCCATAAGTGCAAGAAGCATTTTAACACCGAGATTGATAACATCGGCATCGTTAATAAACATTTCAATAACATTTTGCCTAAACAAAAGGTAAAAGCCTGTCATAACCGAACCTATAATTACATTGCAAATAACGCTGAAACGCAGGCATTTTCTCATTCTTTTGTAATTTTCTGCACCGTAGCAGTAGCCTATAAGCGGCTGTACACCCTGGCCAAGACCTATTTGAAGCATTACTACAAGCATATTTGCTTTCATTGCAATTCCCATTGAAGCAACAGCGTTGTCACCGTATTTTATAAGAACAACATTTACAATAATATTGCTTATACTCATTAAAAGATTGTTAATTGCGGCAGGAAGCCCAACTGAAACAACACCTTTTGTTATTCCGTTTTTCATAGAAAAGCGTGCCGGTGTAATGCTTAATATACTTTTACCTTTAAGGAAATAAATAAGGAAGTAAATCACTGTTACGATATTGCCGATAACAGTTGCAATTGCTGCGCCTGCTACACCCATATCAAGCCCAAAAGGCATTGTAATGCCGAAAAGTTTATCCCCGGTGTGAAGAATGAAAATCGGGTCAAGTATAATATTGGTGATTTGGCCGATAACCGAACCTATCATTGATTCCTTTGCCGCACCCTCACCTCTTACAAGGTTTGATGAAGTGATTGCAAGTACGATTGACGGAGCGCCGATTGCCACCCACTTGAGATAATCTGCCGCTAAACCAACCGTATTTTCACTTGCACCTACAAGCATAAGAATTTGATTTTTAAATATAAGAAATATTGCGCCGATTAAAACGCCGACACCGATTGCGGAATAAATGCAAAACGCGCTTATGGTTTTAACCCTGTCTTTTTTACCCTCACCGAGTGAACGGCTTACAAATGCACATCCGCCGACACCGAAAAGGTTGCCCATAGCGATAAACAACAAAAACAGCGGCATTGAAACGGAAACCGCGGCTACTTGGTTACTGTCACCGGTTTGGCCTACAAAAAATGTATCTGCAAGGTTATATACTATATTTATAAGCATACTCAGCATACTCGGCAATGCCATTGTGCATACTGCTTTCGGTACACTGTAATCTTCAAAAACTTTTGTGTTATCTTTCATATATAGCTTTTATCCTTTCATATTTTTTTCGATAGTTCAATCAAATTTTCCATAGTCAGCTTTTCGGGCCTGATGTTAATATCCAACCCTAATTCTTCAAAAATTTCAGTAAGCTTTGCTTTAGGCACACCCATTGTGTTTGAAATGCTGTTTAATGCAGTCTTTCTTCTTTGTGCAAATGCACATTTAACAACAGAAAAGAATTTCTTTTTATTTTCAATTTCATATTTACATTCGTTGCCTATTTTTAACCTGATAACCACACTGTCAACCTTTGGGCTTGGCATAAAGCTTTCCCTTGGCACATCAAAAAGAATTTCTCCGTCTGCATAAAAATTAACTGCAACGCTGACTGCACCTGCCTGCCTTGTACCTACCTTTGCACAAAGCCTTTCGCCTGCTTCTTTTTGCACCATTACAACTATTTCGTCAATATTAAGTTCGCTTTCAAGAAGCATCATTATTATCGGTGAAGTTATATAATAAGGCAAATTTGCACATACTTTTATATTGCTGCAACCTTCAAATTTTTCTTCTATCAAAGCTTTTAAATCAAGCTCCATTACATCGCCGTTTACTATTTCAATATTATCATAATCACCGAGCGTTTCTTCAAGCACAGGTAAAAGCCTTTTGTCAAGCTCAATAGAAACTACTTTTTTTGCAACTTTTCCAAGCTCTTTTGTAAGCACACCTATGCCCGGGCCGATTTCAAGTACGCCTGTTTTATCATCCGCATTAAGCGATTCAGCCATTTGGGGACATACATCGGGGTCAATCAAAAAGTTTTGCCCAAGTGCCTTTGAAAATGTAAATCCGTATTTGGATAATATTTTTTTTATTGTGTTAATATCATATAAATTATAATCCATATTTCACCTATACATATTTATATAACGATAGTTTGTGCTTGTTCGATTTGGTATTTTATCACATTCATATATCGTTTACAATATTATTCTTGACTTTTTGTTAAATTGTGCTAAAATACCGTTTAGTCGGCTAATATTAGTTGACTAACATTATTAAAAAATAGTAATTGAAATAGAAATTTAGGCAGAAAGAGTGGTGAAGTAATGAATTATAAGCGTAAGCAGGCACCGCCGAAAAACCTTGTAGGGCCGAGAGTTAGTTTTTTGTCACGCTTAATTCGTTGCAGGTTTAACGAAGTTATTGCACAAGAGGGGCTTTATTCGGGCCAACAGGATATTATCTTTGCGTTGATTGAAAATGAGGGTATTACTTCAAGTAAACTTGCAAGTTCGTGCGGCGTTTCACTGCCGACTATGAGCGTATCAATTAAAAGAATGGAAAAAGCAGGCTTTATTTTGAAAAAGCCGGATGAAAAGGATGCAAGAATAATGCATCTTTACCCTACAAATAAGGCGAAGGCTGTGCCGGAAAACATAAGAGCCAAAATGAATGAGCTTGAGGCTGTGATTACAAAAGGAATGGATAGGGATACTGCTCTCAAGTTTGCACATTATTTGCAAACAGCAATTGATAATTTATTAGAAGAATGCGGCGATTGCCGCGAAAAAGGAGATGAAAGTGAATGTTAAAAAAATTAGGAAAATATCTTAAAGGGCTTGGCTTTCTTGCATTTCTCAGTGCGCTTGGTATGATTGTTGAAGCCATATGTGAGCTTGCACTTCCGTCACTTGCAAATAATATTTATGAAACGGTTAATGTTGCAACTACACCTGAAGATGCAAAAGCTTATGTTTTAAAAATGGGCTTTGCTATGCTTGGGCTTGCGTGTATCGGTCTTTGCGGCGGTATAGGCACAATGAAAGCTTCCGCAATAGTAAGCCAGCGCTTTGCATACAGGCTCAGAAATGATGTGTATAAAAAAATAAGCAATTTTTCATTTAGAAATATTGATGAATTTTCTACCGCTTCACTTACAACAAGACTTACAAATGATATTACAATGCTTCAAAATGTTGTTATGATGTCACTTCGTATTCTTGTAAGAGGACCGGCACTTTTGGTGGTGGCGGCAGTTATGGCAGTAAGGATTAACCCTAAAATGTCGGCAACACTTCTTATTATGCTGCCGATTATCATAGTAATTGTTGCTCTTATTATGAAATTCGGTTTTCCTATGTTTCAAAAAATGCAGAAAAAGGTTGATAATGTTAACCGTGTTGTACAGGAAAACCTTATCGGTATGCGTGTGGTTAAAGCCTTTGTTCGTGAGGAGCATGAAAAGGATAAATTCCATAATTCTTCGGATGAACTTGCAAAGCAAGGTGCTATGGCATCAGGCCTTATTGTAACAGTAATGCCTGTCATGATGCTCCTTTTTAACGCTGTAATCGTGTTCACATATTATAAGGGCGCACTTTCAGCCAATGAGGGCGTTATGCAGGTAGGTCAAATTTCAGTATTTGCATCTTATGTTGTTCAAATTCTTATGAACCTCGTAATGATTTCAATGATGCTTCTTCAGCTTGCAAGAGGTAAAGCTTGCGGTGAGCGTGTGGTTGAAGTTCTTGATACCAAAATTGATATCGTTAACCCTGAAAATCCTTTTGTTCCTACCGAACCTAAAGGCGAAGTTGAATTCAGAAATGTAAACTTTAAATATGACCCTGAATCAAAGGGTGATAATATTCTTGAAAATGTTTCGTTTAAAGCAAAAGCAGGCCAAATTATCGGTATTGTGGGCGGTACAGGCTGCGGTAAATCAAGCCTTGTAAACCTTATTCCGCGCCTTTATGATGTTACAGGCGGCAGTGTGCTTATTGACGGTGTTGATGTAAGGGAGTATGACCTTAAAGCACTTCGTGAAATGATAGGTGTCGTACTTCAAAAAAATGTACTTTTCAGCGGTACAATTGAAGAAAATATACGCTGGGGTAAAAAAGACGCAACACACGAAGAAATTGTTGCAGCGTGCAAGGCATCGCAGGCAGATGCGTTTGTTAACGAACAGCCTGACGGATATAACACATATCTTTCACAGGGCGGTCTTAATCTTTCGGGCGGTCAGAAGCAAAGGCTTTGTATTGCCCGTGCAATGATTAAAAAACCTAAAATTCTTATTCTTGATGATTCAACAAGTGCGGTTGATACTGCAACGGAAGCAAAAATTCGTGAAAGTTTTTACAGCGACCTTAAGGATACAACTGTATTTATTATCGCACAGCGAATTTCTTCTGTTAAAGATGCAGATGAAATTCTTGTAGTAGATGACGGTGAAATTAAGGGCATAGGCAACCACGAAGAACTTATGAAAACCAATGAAATTTATCAGGAAATTTATAATACACAGCAGAAAGGAGTGCTTGAATAATGCCGCCAATGGGACCTCCGGGCAGAAGAAATGATTTCAAAAAGCCCAAAAATGCCAAAAAGACATTTACAAGAATTCTTAAATATATGGGCAAAAACAAGCTCTTCTTAATTCTTGTATTTTTAATGCTTATATTAAGTACGGTGTGCAACCTTTTGGCGTCTTACTGCTTAAAGCCGATTCTTAATGATATTGCGGCATCCATAAAAGCAGGTACTTTTATGAATGAGGGTATTAAAACACTTGTTAAAAATCTTGTTGTTTTAACCTTGTTTTATGTAGGTGCGTCGATTTTTTCATTTGCACAAAGTAAAATAATGGTAAATATTGCATATAAAACCACAAATATTATTCGTAAAGACCTTTTTGACCATATGCAGACTTTACCGCTTAAATATTTTGATTCGCAAACTCACGGCGAAATTATGAGCCGATTTACAAATGATGTTGATAATGTTCAAATGATGCTTGAACAGTCAATGGTTCAGCTTGTTTCTTCGGTATTCACATTCGTCGGCATAGTTGCGATGATGATAATTTTAAGCCCTACTCTTTTTGCTTTTGCTCTTGTTTTTCTTATCATTATGCTTGTCATTGTTTCAAGAATCGGCAAGCAGTCAAGAAAATATTTTAGGCAGCAACAGAAAAACCTCGGTGTTATGAACGGTAATATTGAAGAAACCGTTGAGGGAATGAAAGTAATTAAAGTTTTCAATCACGAGCAGCAGGCTATTGATGAATTTGAAGAAACTAATGAAGACTTCAGAAAAGCTGCTACAAACGCTAACTTTTATTCAGGCATAATGGGACCTTGCTCAACCGGTGTTAACAATGCAAGCTATGCAACAATCGCGCTTGTCGGCGGTTTATTGGCATTAACCGGCAGTCTTGATATAGGCACATACTTTACTTTCCTCAGTTATTCAAAGCAATTTACCCAGCCGATTAACCAAATTGCAAACCAAATGAACACAGTGTTTTCTGCCCTTGCAGGTGCTGAGCGTGTGTTTGAAATTATGGATATGGATTCGGAAGTTGATGAGGGAACAGTAACTTTAAGTGAAGAAAAAACACAAGACGGTAAAAAATGGTTTTGGGTTGACGGGGATAAGAAAATTCCTGTTGAGGGCAAAGTTGTTTTCACAGATGTTGATTTCAGCTATGTTCCCGAAAAGCAGGTGTTAAAGGATATTAACCTTTATGCAAAGCCGGGGCAAAAAATCGCATTTGTAGGTTCAACCGGTGCAGGCAAAACCACTATTACAAATCTTATCAATCGCTTTTATGATATTCAAGAAGGCTCAATCACTTATGATTCAATCGACATTAAGCGTATTAAAAAAGATGATTTGAGAAAGAGCCTTGCAATAGTATTGCAGGATACTCATATGTTCACAGGCACTATTATGGATAATATCCGCTACGGCAGGCTTGACGCAACGGATGAAGAATGTATCGAAGCTTCTAAACTCGCTTCTGCCCACTCGTTCATTCGCAGGCTTCCTGACGGATATAACACGGTTATCACCGGTGACGGCGGAAATCTCAGCCAAGGCCAAAGGCAACTTCTTGCAATTGCCCGTGCGGCTGTTGCCGACCCGCCTGTAATGATTCTTGATGAAGCCACATCTTCAATCGATACCCGTACAGAGCTTCATATTGAGCATGGTATGGATAGGCTTATGATTGGCAGAACCGTATTTGTTATTGCTCACAGGCTTTCAACTGTTCGCAATTCAAATGCAATTATGGTTTTGGAACACGGTGAAATTATTGAACGCGGTGACCATAATGCACTTATGGCACTGAAAGGGCGCTACTACGAACTTTGCACCGGAAAAGCAAAATTAAGCTAAAAAGTGGCTAAAGCGCTCCGTGTTACGATTATTATAAAGTTATATCGTATGGCAAGGTTTACTTTTCAGAAGCAAAATCAGAAAAATAGTATTTATAGAAAAGTGGCTTGAACATTATGTTCAAGCCACTTTTGGCGCTTTTCGTTTTTTGCAAACGGGCAGTACCTATGTACAGCTCCGTTTACAAGAAAACGGAATTTATCTCACTTTTTTCAGAGTCTTACAGCGTGTAGAAATTTGAAATTTAACTTTTCTACACGCTGTAAATGCGTTAGGCTTATTGAGCCTAACGCATTTTTTATATTTCGTTTTTCTTTTTTATGTTTGCCAAAAAAGCAAGTGATATTATAAAAGTAATAGCTTCGGTAATCGGGAATGCGAGCCAAACACCCGTCATATTGAAAAGATATGCAAGCAAAAATACACTTGCTAAAATAACAACAAATCCCCGCATAATTGATATAACAAAGGCGGGTATTGCTTTGCTCATTGAACTGAATGCAAGGGAGAGGAAAATATTAAGCCCGGCAAATATAAAGCCTACAAAATAAATGCGAAGCCCTTTAACAGCGTAGGCGGTAAGTTCTTCTATATGCTCACTGTTGAAAACATTTGCAATCGGGGCTGCAAAAATATTTATTACTGCAATAATTATTCCGGCAAGGCAAAGGCAGGTGACAGTGCCGAGTGTGATGATTTTTTCAAGGTCTTTTTTATCCCCTTTTGCATAGTATTTGCTGATAAGGGGCTGTGAACCCTGTGCAACACCGTTAAATACCGATACTGCCACAAGCGAAATATTTGCTACCACACCGTATGATGCAACACCTATGTTGCCCACAAGTTTTAATATAACCATATTAAAAGCGACTGTAATTACACCTGATGAAAATTCGCCGACGAAAGCCGAAACACCAAGCTTTGCACAGTTAAAAAGCTTTATAATTGATGGAACGCATGGCTTGAAACAAATTGTATTTTTCTTTGAAGCAAAGTGAAAACAGCAAATTGCACAGCCTACAACCGGGGAAAGCGCAGTTGCCAGTGCCGCACCTTGCATACCCATTTTCAGCGGAAACATAAGCACCCAGTCCATAACGATATTAAACAGGCTGCTTAATACAGTTGCAGTCATTGCAATTGATGGTGAACCGTCATTTCTAACAAAAGCATTGCATACATAATTCCACATAAACAGCGGCGCAAATGCCATAAAAATTTTTGTGTACGGTGCGCCCACAGCTACAATTTCACGGCTTCCGCCCAAAAGTTCAACAAGCTTTTCAGGTGCAAATATGCCTATTGCCATAAAAATCATACCGAAAACCGTTGTAAAAAACATAGCGTTAAAAAAGTAGTGTTTATTACTTTCTTTCTGATTTTTTGCAATGGCAAATTTGATTGCAGAGCCTACACCTATCATTGAACCTATGGCGAATATCAAATTATAAAGCGGCAATACAAGATTTAAAGCTGTAATACCGTTTGCACCGACTGCCTTTGATATAAAAAAGGTGTCTGCCAAAATGTAACACGACATTCCAATCATCGCAAATACATTTTGCGATACATATTTTGCAAATTCGCCGGACGCGCCTTTTGATTTCATAAATTATCTCCCGAAATATATTTTACGATGATTTTAACACAAAAAAGAGTAAAGGTAAATAGAAAAATAAGTATCTTGTTTTCATTTAATTAACATAATTTTTAAATATGTTCATAATTGCTTAATACGCAGTATATTTATGAACAGTATATTAGTATCAGCAAAGGGAAAGGTGCTATTTCCCGATGCAGATAAAATATTTTTCATCCTTACCTCCTCTTTTTTATATTGATAAAAAGAATAGAAACACCGAGATGTAAATCTCGGTGTTTTTATTTATCTAAAATTCAATTTTTGTTTCGTTATAATCTTTATCATGTGAGGTAAGCACTGCAACGCAGTTTGGATTTTGATACATTTTATTAAGCCAGCGAAGTGAAATTTTCATATTTTGGATATTATGTATCGGGCCGGAAAGTATAAGCTCGCTCCAAGATTTTTCGTTTGTTCCGTTATCACCGGCAATAACTGCCATTTTTCCGTTATCTTTTACTACTACACAGCAAGAGCCGGCTGAATGCCCCGGTGTGTAAACAATTCTTACACTTCCGTCGCCAAACAAATCGCAGGATTTGCCGAAAGGAGCGTGTGAATCGTAATTCATTTGCACTCCCTCAATTTCAACACCCTCCCACAAGCTTTTACGGTATCTCGGGTTTGGGTGCTGAGCAATATCAAGCTCCTCTTTAGTTGCATAAAAATGTTTTGCGCCTTTTAAATCTTTAATTGCACTTGCATGGTCGCAGTCAAGATGAGTGAGTATTACAGCGTCAAGCTTTTCAGGTGTAAGGTCAAAATTTTTAAGCTGCCTTATAACAGAATCGTTTAATGTGAGAGTCGGCTGGCTTGAAAAATAAAGCGCAATGCCGAGATGACGCCTTGCGTTTATGGCACACTGTTCGCTCCAGCCTGTATCCACAAGCACATTTTTACCGTTTATTTTAATTAAAAATGCCTTGACAGGCACTTCGCTTCTACCTTTTTTACCTTGAAGAATGCCTGTATATGCAAGCTTGCCTTTTTTACTGTCCCTATCGTGAACAGCGGTTGATACAAGCATTTTGCCTGTTTGAAGTACATAAATTTCAGCCATAAGTATACTCCCCTTAAAATAATATACTATAAAAGATATAATAGCATAATAGATATATTCATTCAATAGAGTTTATACTATTTTGCGCTTTTGTAAAAAAGTTATGACAGGTGTGACAAATCACTTGTATTTTGATATAATATTATAAAGAAACCGGAGATGAATTGATATGAATAATATGCTTGATTATATTGAAGAATACGGCGATTTTTCGTTTAAAGAAAAAGCTTTTAATGAAGTGGATAACCTTATATTTTCGCAGCTTGCTTATACAGATTTTAAAGATATTGCAGATAAGCAGAGCGTATCGCTTTTAAAAGGAGCAAAGCTCTTTTTCGCTATGTATACTCAGGAAGAAATTGAAAATCTTATTGCAATAAGTGTCAAAAGTGCAGACTTATTAAAAAAATGCAGTATGACAAAGCGATTTTCAAATGTAATTATGTGCGATTACATAAATAATGTTAATGATGATATTGATAAGCAGTTTTCGGCAATTCATTTTTTGCTTGATGACGGAAGTGATGTTGTTGCTTTTCGCGGAACAGATGTAACGGTTACGGGTGTTAAGGAATCGGCAATGCTTTCGTATATGTTTCCCGTTCCGGCGCAGATTGAAGCGTTATATTATTTTCAGGAAACATCTATGCTTCATTCGGGCGATATTATTCTTTGCGGCCATTCAAAAGGCGGTAACCTTGCAGTATTTGCCGCTGTAAACTGCTCAAATTCACTTAAAAAGCGGATTACAGCCGTGTATGAAGACGATGCGCCCGGCTTTCCTGAATATTTTTTTGACAGATACGATTATTGCCAAATTAAAGATAAAATTCATCTTATAACCCCTCAGACTTCAATCATCGGCAGAATGCTTTATCACGATGCCGCACCTTTAATTGTTCATAGTGAAAATGCAGGACTTAAACAGCATCAGGCATCATCTTGGCAGGTTGAAGGCGACCGCTTTAAAACAGAAGAAAAGTATGACAGAACGAGTGATTTTATAAGCGATTATATAAATGAACTTATTGATTATATTTCTGATGAAGAGCTTGAACTTTTCTTTGACACGCTTGAATATGTTGCCGAAAATATGGGAATAGTCGATTTTTACGATACTAAAGAAATAGATATTAAAAAAGCACTCGGCTTAATTGACTCCGTAACAACTTTGGATGATGAACAGAAGTCTAAATTCAAGCAAATATTGAAAAAAGTGATTGCTGATTTTACCAAAGAATATTTAAGCCAAAAAACGCAGGCATATAAGAGCGTTTTGGAAAACTTGCCGTTTAAAAAGCGTGAAAGTATCGAGGGCGAGGAAATAATAACAGACGCTGTTGATAAAAACTGACGCCCAATGTAATTTTTTGCCCTGTTAGTATTGAAAAATGAATTTAAAGTGCTATAATATTTTTGTAAAAACAATTGCATAGGAGATGTTAAAAAATGCAAAAGAAAGATATAGATTGGTCAAAACTCGGCTTTGGCTATGTAAAAACAGATAAGCGTTTTGTAGCTCATTACAAAGACGGTAAGTGGGACGAAGGTCATCTTACCGATGATGATACAATCACCCTTAATGAATGTGCGGGCGTACTTCAATATGCACAAACTTGCTTTGAAGGGCTTAAGGCATATACCACAAAAGACGGAAGAACAGTTTGCTTCCGCCCTGACCTTAACGCAAGCCGTATTGCAGATTCTTGCCGCGGACTTCAAATTCCGCCTATCCCTGAAGAATTATTTTTAAGAGCAGTTAAAGAAGTTGTAAAAGCTAACGAAGCTTGGGTTCCGCCTTTCGGCAGCGGTGCAACTCTTTATATTCGCCCATATGTTTTCGGTACAAACCCTGTTATCGGTGTAAAGCCGGCTGATGAATATGAGTTCAGAATGTTCTGTACTCCTGTCGGCCCGTATTTCAAGGGTGGCGCAAAGCCTATCACAATTCGTGTATCTGATGTTGACCGTGCCGCTCCTCACGGAACAGGTAATATCAAAGCAGGTCTTAACTATGCAATGTCACTTCGTAACATTGTTGACGCACACGAAAAAGGCTTTGATGAAAATATGTATCTTGACCCTGCTACAAGAACAAAGGTTGAAGAAACCGGCGGTGCAAACTTCCTTTTCGTAACTAAGGACGGCACTGTTGTAACACCTAAGTCAGATTCAATTTTACCGTCAATTACCCGCCGTTCACTTATGATTGTTGCTGAAAAGTATCTTGGCCTTAAAGTTGAGCAAAGAGAAGTTTATTTTGATGAAGTTAAGGACTTTGCCGAATGCGGACTTTGCGGCACAGCGGCAGTTATTTCTCCGGTCGGCAAGATTGTTAACCACGGTGAAGAAATTTGCTTCCCGTCAGGTATGGATGAAATGGGCCCTGTAACCAAGAAGCTTTATGAAACTCTTACAGGTATTCAAATGGGTGAAATTGAAGCTCCTGAAGGCTGGATTTGTGAAATCAAATAATTAAGATAAATTATAAGAGGTTAAATATTCGCACTGCGAGTATTTAACCTCTTTATTATTTTTCTATATCCGTAACGGTTAATATTCTGTTTGATACTTTAAACTTTATATTCATATTTGCAAATGATATTCCGTAAATTCTGCTTTCGTCATTTTGATATGCAGGGCGCGGGTCACATTCCAAAATTCCGATTAGCGCACCAAGCTTGTTATTTGGAATTTGCACTTTTAATTCATCGTTTATTTTAACTGTGAGTTTATCGTTTTTGTGAATATCGGCAAAGCTTGATTTTGCATCAGGTTTGCAGTCGGCATAAGCTATATATGGCTTAATATCATAAATCGGCGTACCGTTTTTCATATCAATTCCGCTGACGGTTAAAACCGTACCGTATTCTTTTGTGTGCGTAACATTTTCAAGCTTAACACACGATAAGCCGATATTATTCGGCCTGAAAGGTGAGCGCGTCGCAAATACACCTTTTCGCTTTTCACCGCCGAGCTTCGGTGGCCTCACGGTTGGTGAAAAATCACTTTTTATGCATTCACTAAATTGCCAAAGTATCCATAAATATGAATATTCTTCAATTCCGTCAAACGCTTCTTTAACATTATACGGTGGGTCTAAAATTATTTTTCCTTCAAGCTGTTTTACAAGTCCGCTTTGCCGCGGTATTCCGAATTTTTCGGGAAAATCGGTATATATTTTTCCAATTGCTTTCATATTATTTTACCTTTATTTTTGACAGCACTTCACCGACTTTATCGTGAATAACAAGGTCTGCGTTTTTATCCATAGGGGTTTCGTCACGGTTAATAAGTACCAAATATTTTCCCCTGAAATATCTTACAAAGCTTGCGGCGGGATATACGGTAAGGCTCGTGCCGGCGATAATTAAGCAATCGGCATTGCTTATTGCGTTTAATGCACCGTTTACGGTATCGTTATCAAGCCCCTCTTCGTAAAGAACAACATCGGGCTTTACCAAACCGTCACATTCATCGCAGTAGGGGATGGGCGTATTGTTTTCAATATAATTTATATCAAAGCTTTTGCCGCATTTTGTGCAGTAATTTCTAAGGGTTGAACCGTGCAGTTCAAATACATTTTTACTGCCTGCTTTTTGGTGCAATCCATCAATATTTTGTGTAACAACGGCACTTAATTTGCCGGCTCTTTCAAGTTCGGCAAGTTTTAAATGTGCCGGGTTAGGCTTTGCATTTTTGCAAATCAGCTTATCGCGGTAAAATTTATAAAACTCGCTTGTATTGTTATAAAAAAATGTGTGCGAAAGTATTTCTTCAGGTGGGTAGTCGTATTTTTGATTATATAATCCGTCAACACTTCTGAAATCGGGAATTCCGCTTTCGGTTGATACACCTGCACCGCCGAAAAATACTATGCTTTCACATTCGTTAATAATTTCCTGTAATGTCATTTAATCTGCAATATCCTCCAAATCAAAGCGAATAACTTTTTTTAGTGAATTTAAAGATGTTTCAACCTGATAGCCGATTTTTCCTGCGCTGAACATTATTGTGTCATAATTTTCTGCGGTTGAATGAATTGTGGTTTTAAAAAACTTTTTCATTCCGATAGGGGAGCAACCGCCGTGAATATATCCCGTAAGCGGCAAAAGTTCCTTTGATTTAATCATTTCAATCTTTTTTTCATTTACTGCTTTGGCTGCTTTTTTTAGATTTAGTTCTTTGTTAACAGGCACTAAAAAAACATAGTGATTTCCTGTTTTGCCCACTGTTACAAGCGTTTTGAAAACTCTGTTTGCGTCTTCACCCAAAGTTTCGGCAACTTCCTGCCCGCCTATTGCACCGGTGTTTAAATATGTGTGTTCCTTGTACTCAATCTTCTTTTGGTCAAGTATTCTCATTACATTGGTTTTATCTTCCATAATCAAGCCTCATAATCATTTGATATTATAATTTTATCACAGTAAATTTGCCTTTTCAAGATATAGCATTGTTTTAATAACAAAAGTATAGTATAATATCTTTACTATTTTTTCAAGGTGATAATATGTACAGTGCAAACGAAAAAAGATATGACAAAATGACATATAATAAATGCGGTGAAAGCGGACTTTTTCTTCCGAAAATTTCACTCGGCTTATGGCAAAATTTCGGCGATAGTGCTGATTATGATGAAATGAAAGATATTGTGCTTACTGCGTTTGATATGGGTGTTACTCATTTTGATTTGGCTAATAATTACGGGCCTAAAGCCGGAAGTGCCGAGGTGAATTTCGGCAAAATTGTAAGGGAAAACCTTATGCCGTATCGTGATGAACTTGTAATCAGCACAAAAGCCGGATACAGAATGTGGAGTGGCCCTTATGGTATAGGCGGAAGCCGAAAATATTTGACTTCATCTCTTGACCAAAGTTTAAAGCGAATGGGGCTTGATTATGTGGATATTTTTTATCATCACTGTATGACGCCCGATACTCCGCTTGAAGAAACAGTGCTTGCACTTGCAGATATTACTCGCCGCGGCAAAGCACTTTATGTGGGAATAAGCAATTACAACGGTAAAAAAATGCATAAAATGCACCACAGATGTGAAGATTTTGATGTGCCTTTTATAATAAATCAAAACAGGTATTCGATTTTGGACAGAACAGTTGAAAAAAATGATTTGAAAAAGGAAGCAAAGTCAAAAAAGAAAGGTTTGATTGCATTTTCTCCGCTAGCGCAGGGGCAGCTTACGGATAAATGCGCAAACGGTATTCCTGAAAATTCACGCCTTTATGAAAATAGGGTGCTTTGGGAAAAAGTAGGCTATAACGAGGCAAGGCAGTCACAGATTACCCAGCTTTATAATATTGCAAAAAAGCGTGAGCAAACACTTTCACAGCTTGCTATTCAGTGGCTTTTGCAATACGGTGAGGTTACAAGTGTGCTTATCGGTGTTCATTCAAAGGCACAGCTTGTTGAAAATTTAAAGGCACTTGAATGTGAACCGCTTACAAAGGCTGAAATTTTACAAATAAACGCAATTGCAGGAAAATAGAAAATTCTTGACAGTAGTAATATAATAATATATAATATAGTGATTAAAATTCTGAAAAGGAGACATTTTTATGGCAGCAAAAACTTTTAAGATGACATCGGAAGGTAAGGCTGAACTTGAAAAAGAACTTGATTACCTTAAAACCGAAGGCAGAATTGATATAGCAGAAAAACTTAAGGTTGCTCGTTCTTACGGTGACCTTTCAGAAAACAGTGAATATGATGAAGCAAAGAGTGAACAGGCTAAAATTGAAGCTCGTATCAGCGAACTTGAATATCAGCTTGATAATGTTGAAATTGTAGACAGTGTTGATAAAGATGCAGTAAGTATGGGTTCAAAAGTTACTGTTAAAAGACTTTCAGACGGTGTGGAATCCACATATGAAATAGTTGGTTTTGCACAGTCAAATCCGGCACAGAGCAAAATTTCTGATGAAAGCCCGGTAGGTATGGCTCTTATGGGTAAAAAGCAGGGCGAAAAAGTATTGGTTGAAGCACCTATCGGCAATCTTGAATTTGAAATTTTGTCAATCGACTAATTTAGTGAAACAAGAGGTATAAATATGGCAGGAAAGTTTGAAATCACCAAGGCAGGCGATACTTTCTCATTTGAATTATTTATTGATGATAAGGCAGTAGGCAAAAGCCCTGTGTTTGATAAAGAGGATGCTTGCAAGAGGGGTGTTAAAGCTGTAAAGAAAAACAGCAGAATGAAAGTTCAAAACACACTTGCAAATGACGAGGAAAAGACTAACCCTAAGTATCTTGTTGAAGCTGACGGCGAAAAGGTAAAATATACTTTATTCCTTCAAACAGGGGCGGTAGCTCTTGAAGGCAGTGCCGACAGCGAGGCGGAAGTTCTTGATATTATTGAAAAAATCGGAAATAATGCAAACGCCGCACCAATGGCAATGGCAGAGGTTGTTCTTTCCGAAAATGAGCAAAAGCAAATCAGAGTTGATAAGCTTTTGGCGCTTCAAAAAGCAGGTAAAGACCCGTTTGAAATTACACTTGCAAGCCAAACCCACCATTCAGACGAAATCAAAGCAAGTTTTGATGAACTTGAAGGAAAAGATGTTATCATTGCCGGCAGAATTATGACTTGGCGTGATATGGGCAAAGCTAACTTTATTGATATTCAAGACAGAAACGGAAGAATTCAGGCTTATGTCAGAATGAACGATGTGGGCGAAGAAGTTTTTAAAGAGTTCAAAACTTGGGACCTTGGTGATATTGTTGAAATCAAAGGCTTTGTTTTCAAAACAAAGACAGGCGAAATTTCAATTCACGCAAAGGAAATCAGGCTTCTTTCAAAGTCACTTCTTCCGCTTCCTGAAAAATTTCACGGTTTAACTGATACAGATACCCGTTACAGAAGGCGTTATCTTGATATGATTATGAACCCTGATGTTAAGGAAACTTTCATCAAGCGTTCAAAGATTATCACTTCAATCAGAAATTATCTTGATAATCTCGGCTTTATTGAAGTTGAAACACCTATTTTAAATACTATTCCGGGCGGTGCTGCGGCAAGACCGTTCATCACTCACCATAACACACTTGATATGGATATGTACCTTCGTATCGCAACAGAGCTTTACTTAAAGCGTCTTATCGTAGGCGGTATGGAGCGTGTATATGAAATTGGCAGAAACTTCAGAAACGAAGGAATGGATGTTCGCCATAACCCTGAATTTACCTGTATTGAACTTTACCAAGCATTTACAGATTACCACGGTATGATGGATATTGCCGAAGCTCTTATTCGCAATGCCGCAAATGAAGTGTGTGACAGCTTGCACATCACCTTTAACGGTACTGAAATTGACCTTGAAACTCCGTTTAGGCGTCTTACAATGATTGATGCTGTTAAGGAATACAGCGGTGTTGATTTTGCGTCATTTATGAGTGATAACGAAAAGGCAATTGCAATTGCTAAGGAAAAGGATATTGAAATCGCACCGGGTAAAGCAACTTGGGGTGATATTCTCAATTCATTCTTTGAAGAATTTGTTGAAGAAAATCTTACCCAGCCTACATTTATTATGGATTATCCGGTTGAAGTCAGCCCGCTTACAAAGAGAAAGCCTGACTGCCCTGTTCTTACAGAGCGTTTTGAACTCTTTATTATGGGCGGTGAATACGGTAATGCTTATTCAGAGCTTAATGACCCTATTGACCAAATGTCACGCTTTGAAGCACAGATGAAACTTCGTGAAGCAGGTGATGATGAGGCTAATATGATTGACCATGATTTTGTTACTGCTCTTGAATACGGTATGCCACCTACGGGCGGACTCGGTATCGGTATTGACAGACTTGTAATGCTTCTTACAGACAGCTATTCAATCCGCGATGTATTGTTATTCCCGACAATGAAGCCGATTAACGAATAATAAATATTAAATTAAAGGGCAATTCCAATCGGAGTTGCCCTTTTTTAAAACAAACAGAAATACAAATCAGAATTTATAGAGGTAAAATAAAATGATGAAACTTGATAATTTTATTGGTATGATGACGGGATATTTTGATAACAAAGAGCAGTTTAATATGATGCAGGCAACAGGAAAAATATATCCTTATGCTAAGCATGTAAATACAGTCTGCAATGACAAAATAAATAATATTCCTCATGATTTCAATGGAAAATTTGTTGTTGAAGAAAGTTACTATGAGACCAATGGTAACCGTCATGCATCTCCGCACCTTTTCCTTATTACAGAAAATGAAGATGGAATTTTACTTTCCTCCTATGAGATTCCAGAAGGAGAAGACAAAAATACATTCTCATATGATTCTATGAAAAATGTTGATTATAGTGAACTGAAAAAATCTAAAAAGTTTACTCAGGCACTTTATCATGAAAATGATGGCATCTGGGAGGGAGGCAGCACAAGTCAGTTTTCACCAGTAATGACATTTAAGCTTTGGGAAAAGTTTTCTGATAGTTGTTTGGAAGTATCTGAAATTATGGAAGTTAACGGAAAGCGGACTTTTGGATACGATGATCCAATTATTTACAAACGTGTATAAATAAGTGATGAACATGGTGACAACTTAGAAATTTAAGGAGGAAACAATAGGGTAAGAGAATTTATTTACAGTTTTGTTTTTGCCTTGTAAAATATATGAAATAGTGCTATAATTTTAACTATCTCATCGATGATTTTTTTATAAAATAACGAAAAAGGGTGGTTGCGTGTCAGTAAAGGCAAAAAAGGTACTAAAAATCATTTTGATTATTCTTCTTGTGGCGGTTTTGATTGTAGGCGGATATGTCGCTTATGTTATGATTGACTACCACAGAATTGAGGACAATCAAGCTTTGCAGATAAACGATGTTACGAGCGAGTCTGCTCTTGTTGACCAAGAGTATAAGGCCATTTCGTACAATATCGGTTTTGCGGCTTATACTCCCGACTTCGGCTTCTTTATGGACGGCGGTACAAAGAGCCGTGCTAATTCCGAGGAGTCGGTTAAGAGCGTAATTGACGGAATAGGAGATTTCCTTAAATCCGAAAATCCCGATATTATTCTTATCGAGGAAGTTGATAAGAAAGCAACACGCAGTTATCACTATGACCAAGAGGAAGCGCTCAGAGGTAAGCTTGACGGATATGATTCAATGTTCACGGTAAACTTTGACAGTCCGTATTTGTTCTATCCTATTACCAAGCCTCACGGCAAATCCTATGCCGGTATGTTGACCTTGTCAAAATTCAACGTTGAAAGCGGTTTAAGACGCAGCTTGCCGATTGAAAACGGTTTTATGAAATTCGTTGACCTTGACCGTTGCTATTCTGTTTCGAGAATTACTGTTGAAAACGGCAAAGAACTTGTGCTTTATACGCTTCATCTCTCGGCATATACCTCTGATGGAACAATCGCAACCGATCAGCTTAAAATGCTTATAAGTGATATGCAGGCGGAATATGAAAAGGGGAATTACTGTATCGCAGGCGGCGATTTCAACAAGGACTTGCTTGGCGATTCGGGCAAGATTTTCGGAATTGACGGCACAAATTATACTTGGGCGCAACCTGTTGATTCAAAATTGTTTGATGGAACAAATCTCAAAATTGTTGCTCCTTACAATGAGAAAAATCCGATTCCCTCATGCAGAAATGCCGACGGTCCGTATCACGACAAGCAGTTTGTACTTACGGTTGACGGATTTATAGTTTCCGACAATGTTACAGTTACAAACAGCGATGTTTATGATCTTCAGTTTAAGTATTCTGATCACAACCCCGTATATATGACCTTTAAGCTTAACAAATAATTAAACTAAAGCGGACAGCTCATTTGGATTGTCCGCTTAGCTTTTACTTGCAATGTTACTTACGGTGTAATTACCGGCTTTGTTTTGTATATGAAAAGATAGTTAGTATTAAAAATTTTGCAAATTATAATTAAAATGCTCAATGTTAATTTGCGTTGCTTGAATAATCGGGTATATTTGTGTATGCTGTTGTCATAAAGCATAAGGAGGACAAAAATATGTTTGGTGAAAATTTAAAGGCTATGCGCAAGGCAAAGGGATATACCCAACAGGAGCTTGCAATGAAGCTGAATGTAGTAAGGCAAACGGTGAGCAAATGGGAAAAGGGTTTGTCTGTTCCCGATGCGGAAATTCTTGTTGAAATTGCCGATGTGCTTGATACCGACGTAAGCGTGCTTCTCGGTAAAGAGGTAAGCGACGAGGAGAGCAGGGACGAGGTTGCGCTTCAGCTTGCAAAAATCAGCGAGCAGTTAGCAATAAAAAACAGAAAAAGCAAAAGAATTTGGAAAGCGGTAGGAATTATTTTGCTTGTTATAATTGTTTTTAATATCCTTTTGATGATATTTGGCGGCATTGCGTCAAAAGGTGTTTCAACCAACGTTGAAACAGGTGTTGTTGAACAGCAAAACGGTGCAATTACCGGATTTGTTTTGTATGAGTAAAGGTGATTATAACAGACTGATGTTATTGTCATATTATTTAGGCTGAAAGAAAATCTTTTTATCTCACTTTGTGTATCATACTGCCCTTTGAGAAAGGAAAAAGCCCTTTCTCAAAGGGCTTTTTCTATTTAAACGGATATTCGCAAACTACAACCCGGAACTTGTGATGTATAAGAAAAGATAAAAATACCCCCACCATAAATTTTGTGATTTATGGTGGGGGTAAATTATTTATTTTGCATATTCTATGCAGTCGGTTGTTATAAGGGTGATACCGTATTGCTCAAGTTTTTGAAGAGCGTCTTCTTCGTTAATAGTCCAAGCACCAAGCTCCAAGCCGGCATCTTGGCATTTTTTGATTATATCGCTTTTAAAGTTTTTGTCTTTATTACCGTTGAAATCAATGCCGCAGTTTTCGATACTTTTTGCGTCTTGAATATCATCTTCGCTGATTTTTTGAACAAGGTAGTACATTTTGCACTGCGTAAGTCGGCGCATAGTCTGCAAATTTTCGATATGGAAAGAAATATATACCGGATTTACTTCAAACTGATTTGCAAGATCTACAATTTCGCTGTAATATTCGGTATTGTTTTTACCCTTAAGTTCTATGACGGGAGTCATATTGTACTTTTTGCAAATATCAAGATATTCTTCAAGCGAGCAGATTTTTAAATCTTCGTATTTATCAATATTCACACCGTTATCAACATTCATATCCATAAGTTCTTCGTATGTTTTCTTTTCAATAAATGCCGATTTATCCATCATTCTGTAAGTATGTGAATCGTGAGAAATTATCCAAACACCGTCTTTAGTTCTGTAAACATCACATTCAGCACCCCAATATCCGTGCTTTCCGGCTTCGGTAAATGACGCTGTTGTGTTTTCCGGAGCAACGCTTCGCATTCCCCTGTGTGCAACAAGCGTTACATTATCACTTGTTGAAATAACGGTGTAATCTTTGGTTTTACAATATTGATTAAGTGCAATCACACCGCCCAAAACCGTTGCTATAAGCAGAAATGCAACTATGCTTAATACTATTATGAGTATTTTCGATTTTTTAGTCAGCTTCTTCTTTTCTTTAATTGCTTCATCACTCATTTTCATTATTCTCCTGTGCGTTGTCGTTCAACTGATACTCACTTTCCGGAAATTTAATAACCTTGCTGTTTTCTGTGCAAAATCTTCCGTTTAAATCCCATTCGCCCTTAACACCTTTTTCCTGTGCGCCAAGCTGAAAATGAAGCTGGGCAATGCCGAAATCAAGGCTTTTATCTGAATAAGGTTCTTCAACATATGCGCTTATAACATCATTTTCATATCTGAAATGAACAGGACGCCTGTTTGTAGCGGATGGAGCTTTTTCAACAAGCTTCATTGCATATTCGTAATAAGGCGGAAGCTTTTTATCACATATTTCAAACATTTTTTGATACGGTTTATTTGTTTTGTGCGTTGCATTATACATTATTTTTTCTTTGGTGCTGAGTTTATCTTTAACATAGCCTACGACGATTACAGCATACAGCCTGTGGCTTTTAGGCAAATCAATTGCCTTATATACCTTGTTTTCATCATATGTGCCGGAAACCCAGCAAGTACCCAAACCGTGAAATACGCATTGCAATACTATTGATTCGCCCCAATAACCGCTCTTAATTCGTGCTTTTTCGGTATCTTCACCGCATACGGCAATGTATGAAAATTTGCCTGTAAATATTTTAAACGGTGGGTTGCCGTCTTCAACAAATTGAAATTCAAGCCCGCTTGCTTCATTTACGGCGTCAACCATATTTTTCAGCACTTCAACAATGCTTTTATCAAGCGCTCTGGGCTTATATGTCCTTCTTGAAGTGCGCATCTCTATTGCTTTTATATATTCTTTGTTTGTCATAATAATATTCCTAAAACTAAAATAAAAATAATTTATAAATCAAGTGTAACATAATTATATTTCAAATTCAACATTGTAATTTTTAATCCATACATAAATTTGATAAATATATGCCGCAATTTGAGGAATTCCCATAAGCTGACCGTACCAAGGTTCAGGCAGTGAGTCGGGATTTTGCATAAGCTGATATAAATTATCAGTGTCAATCCAATCTTTAATCGGGGTTGAACTGTCGGTTAAAGCGGTGGTAAGAAGTTCTTTCACCCTTGCAAAATAAACAGGATTGTGAGTTTTCGGATAAGGGCTTTTTTTACGCCACGCAATTTCATTCGGCAAATCGTTTTCAAATGCTTTGCGCAAAATGCCTTTTTCTCTGCCGGCAAGTGCTTTAATATCCCAAGGCATATTATATGCGTATTCAACCAACCTGTAATCGCAAAACGGTACTCTTACTTCGAGTGATGATGCCATACTCATATTATCTTTTCTTGCAAGCAAGGTTTGCATAAACCAATTTAGATTGAGTATAAACATTTCTCTCATTCGGCGGTTTAATTTATCGTCGCTTTCAAGATATGATATGCCTTTAAGCGTGTTTTTGTATGCATTTTGCAGATATTCCTCACCATGATTTAAAAACCCTTTTTTTAAAATTTTCTGCCTTATGTTAGTGTTGCGCGCCCAAGGAAAAACATCATCAAATAATACCTCTTTTTTATGATACCATGGGTAGCCGGCAAATATTTCATCTGCACATTCACCGGAAAGGCAAACCGTAAAATCCTTTTTCACCTCTTTGCAAAACAGCATAAGTGATGAATCAATATCCACAAATCCGGGTAATCCACGCTCAACGGTTGCACTTTCAAGCGCATTTGCAACATCAACATTGCTTAATATTATGTTATGATGATTTGAAGCAATATAGTCAGATATTATATCAATATAATCCGAATCTTTATTTGGCTGAAAAAGGCTCTTTTTAAAATAAATATCATTATCCGTGTAATCAACTGAATAAGTGTCGAGTGTTTTATCCTCTTCTTTGTATTTATTACTTGCGATTTTTGAAATTATTGATGAATCAAGCCCGCCTGATAAAAATGTGGCAAGCGGTACATCACTTACAAGCTGCCTTTCAATAGAATCTTTTACCAAATAATAAGTATGTTCAACTGCTTCATCTTGCGTTTCGCTGAATTCTTTTGCTTCTAACTGCCAATATGCAAATGTTTTGATTTCTCCTTTTTTATAAGTTAGGCAGTATGCCGGCGGCAATTCTGAAATATCTTTAAATATGGCATTGCCTATGGTTTTTGCAGGGCCTAACATAAATACTTCATTAAGCCCGTTTTCGTCTACAATCGGCTTAACATAAGGCTGGCACAGTAAAGTATCAATTTTACTTGCAAATGAAAATGTATTTTTTATTTTGGAATAGAAAAAAGGTTTTACTCCAATTCTGTCACGGCAGGCGAAAAGTGAATTTTCTTTTTTATCATAAATTGCATATGCAAAAATTCCGTTTAATTTTTTAACGCTTTCTTCGCCCCATTTATCGTAGGCTTTCAGCACCACTTCGGTATCACAATGGGTGTCAAAGCGATATCCGAAATTCATCAGCTCGTTTCTGATTTCTTCCGTGTTGTAAATTTCACCGTTATATACAATTACATATTTGCCGAAATGCATTGGCTGTGCGCCGTTTTCAACATCAATTACGGCAAGTCGCCTGTGAATCATTGCGACTTGGGGTGTTAAATATAAACCTGCTGAATCAGGACCTCTTTTGTTAAGCGTTTTGCCCATTTTTTCAACAAGTAATTTTTCGCTTCTTAAATCTATGTCACTGCTTAATATTCCTGCTATGCCACACATAAAATCACCTCAGGTTTATTATATGCCGAAGTTGAAATAATGTTTTTGCAATGATATAATAAATAAGCGAAATTTATATAGCAAAGAAGAATTTATATGAATATTACATTTTTTTCGAGTGTTTCAACCAAAGAAAAGGTTTTTGCACAAATACCCGAATTTAGAAATCATAATACAAGATATTTTAAACTTGATGAAAGGGATAAATTGCTTTTTCAAGCGAATGATACAGAATTGCTTTTTATTGACGCAATGGGCGTTTTTAATAAAGAAATGATTGATTCAATGCCGAATTTGAAACTCATTATGTCTGAAGGGGTAGGGTATCAAGGTGTTGATGTTGAATATGCAAGCGAAAAGGGCATACCCGTTTGCAATAATAAGGGCGTAAATGATACTGCTGTAAGCGAAGTTGCACTTTTTCTTATGCTCGGCTGTTTGCGTAATTTTTCAAAGGGTGTTGATGAAATTTATGCAGGGCGGCAAATTGAATTTAAAAAAGCGTCATTCGGCAAGAGCAGGGAGCTTGGCCGGTGTACCGTCGGTTTATTGGGATTTGGTGATATTGCACGCAAAACAGCGGAGTATTGCAACGCACTCGGTGCAAAAGTTGTTTATACAAACCGCACAAGGTATAAGGAACTTGAAAAGGAATATAATGTTGAATATTTAAGCCTTGACGAACTTTTGGCACAAAGCGATATTGTATCTTTACACTTGGCTGTTACGCCTCAAACTGTAAATACGGTTGATTCAAAATTTATTTCAAAAATGAAAAAGGATGCATTTTTAATAAATACATCACGCGGTGATTTGGTGGATAATGACGCACTGAAAAATGCACTTTTAAACGGTGAGATTGCGGGAGCCGGGCTTGATGTTTATACACCCGAGCCGCTTTTAAAGGATAATCCATTGCTTGATGAAAGGCTTAAAAACAAACTGATATTAACCCCGCATATAGCAGGAATAACTGATTTGACTGTGGAAAAAATTTATAAAAACATTGCCGAAAACACGCAAAATATCATATTGAAAAAAGAACTTAAGAATAGGGTTAATTAAAAAAGGTCATCGCTTATGCGCTGACCTTTTTGTTGTCTTATAATCAATCTCTTTTTCTGCCTTTTATATATACGCTTAAAACTTTTAAGTCGTGGTCGTCTTTAAGTATATTTTTGTCAACCACCGCAAAATCTGCCGATTCGCCTACTGCAAGCTTGGTGCATTCTGCATTATCTCTGTATGTAAGGCACATTTTTTCGTTTACAAGCGGTACAACAGCCCTGCCGCCCAAATCAATAACTTTTGCATCGTCATAAGCAAACGGTACGCTGTAACCCATGTATACAATGTTTTTGCCTTTAACTACCATAACGGAGTAAGTATTATTATGTTCATCAAGTGAAATAAAATCTGCATTGGTAAATACAGTCTCCATTCTTTTCACCTCGTGTATTTTTATAGTACAGCAATAATAATACAAATATTTTGTTTTGTCAAATATTTTGTTTTTTAATAATGTTATACTTATATAAAACGCTTTTAAAGTTGCCGTTTTATAATTAACAAAAAAGATATTGAAATTATCAAATAAAAATAATATAATGTTATAAGTTATAACTATTATAATTACTACATTTATATAAAGAAGGTATTGATATGAGATCAGATTTAATTAAAGAAGGCCCGTCAAGAGCGCCTCACCGTTCTCTTTTAAGAGCACTCGGTATTGATGAACTTGAAATGAAAAGGCCTTTTGTTGCAGTAGTTAACTCAAAAAGTGATTATATTCCGGGTCATATGCACCTTGATAAAATAGCAGAGCAAGTAAAAGCCGGTATCAGAAATGCAGGCGGTGTACCGTTTGAATTTAACACTATCGGTGTCTGCGACGGTATCGCTATGAACCATAAGGGTATGAAGTACTCACTTTGTTCAAGGGAACTTATTGCCGATTCAATTGAAGTAATGCTTACAGCTCACCCGCTTGATGCAATCGTATTTATTCCAAACTGTGATAAGATTGTACCGGGTATGCTTCTTGCTGCGTGCAGGCTTAATCTTCCTTGTATATTTATCAGTGGCGGCCCTATGCTTCCGGGTAAAAGTACAGAAACTACAAATCGTATCGGCCTTTCAGAGCAGTTTGAATATGTAGGCGCAAATGCAGTAGGTAAGATGAGTGATGAAAACCTTGAATCATGTGCATTTACAGCTTGCCCTACATGCGGTTCATGCTCGGGTATGTATACCGCCAATTCAATGAACTGCCTTACTGAAACAATCGGTATGTCGCTTCCGGGTTCAGGTACTATTCCTGCTGTTATGAGTGCAAGACTTCGCCTTGCAAAGCAGGCCGGTGAAAGAGTAATGGACCTTCTTAAAGAAGATATTAAGCCTTCTGATATTATTACAGAAAAAGCTATTGAAAACGCTATGCGTACAGATATGGCTATCGGCTGTTCAACTAACACAATTTTACATCTTACTGCTATTGCACATGCAGCAGGCCATGATATTGACCTTGCGCAGCTTGACGCTTACGGCAGAAAGACTCCGCAGATTTGTAAGCTCAACCCTGCTTCTTCTGTATTCATCACAGACCTTAATGATGTAGGCGGTATCCAAGCAGTAGTTAAGGAACTTGCAAGGGGCGGTATGATTAACACTGACGCACTTACTGTAAACGGTACGGTTGCTGACAGAATTGCAAATGCTCCTGATGCTGACGGAACTATTATCCGTAAAATTGAAGATCCGTTTTCAGCAGACGGCGGTATCGCTGTACTTACAGGCAATCTTGCTATGGACGGTGCAGTAGTTAAGAAAGGTGCGGTTGCCCCTGAAATGATGCAGCATAAAGGTCCTGCTAAATGCTACAACAGTGAAGAGGAAGCTATTGCGGCTATTACAGGCGGCAAGGTTGTTGCAGGTGATGTTGTTGTTATCCGCTATGAAGGTCCTAAAGGCGGCCCGGGTATGAGAGAAATGCTTTCACCTACTTCTGCAATTATCGGTATGGGGCTTGGCTCATCTGTTGCACTTCTTACAGACGGTCGTTTTTCAGGTGCTACAAGGGGTGCTTCAATCGGCCATATCAGCCCTGAAGCTGCAATGGGCGGCACAATTGCCCTTGTTGAAGACGGGGATGAAATCGAAATTGATATTCCTGCAAGAGTTCTTAAAGTTAATGTTTCAGATGAAGTTCTTGCTCAAAGAAAAGCAAAATGGCAACCTCCTGTTCAAAATCTTACAGGTTACCTTAAGCGTTATGCGCAGCATGTAACAAGCGGTGCTAAAGGCGCAGTATTTGAAGACTAAGCGGGGATTTATATAAGCAGTATGAATGAGAAGAGTAAAAAGAGTCATTCAAGATACAGAAAATCGCCAAACGATTTTGCAAAAACAGTAATTGTATTTGTTGTTACAGCAATAATAATTATTGTGGGAGCAATTATTGCTGTAAACAAGCCTGCCTGCAACTTGGTGCATAAGCTTGAAGCTGATATGCCTATCGGTATAAGGGATATAGAAATTGACCAAAGTCAAAATACTCTAACCCCTATTGACAGCGAAAATTTGGCTTTCGGCAGCCATATTGCAAATATCACTTGTGAAAAAAGGGGTATTGAAGTACCGGCATATTATGGCTCAAACAGAGTATCATTCAGATACGGTGCAGGTGTGCTTAATGATGAAAAGCCGCCGTTTAGCAAAGGTAAAAATACTTTTATTACCGGATATGACGAAACATATTTTATGTCATTAAAATATGTTCAAAAAGGTGATAAATTTGTTATTACCACTTCGGATAAAACCATTAACTATAAAGTTATTGATACCTTTATAGGCGAAAATAATGACAGTGCCGCAGAAAAATACAATGATAATTTAATATTAAAAAGTATCTTTTCGGATTTCGGCGAAAACAGCGCAAAGCGCCTATATGTTATTTGTGAAAAGACAAGCGAGGAGGTTAATGCAAAATGAGCAGAAAACTCCACGATTCCAAAAGTGATTTCAGAAACAGGAATATACTTGCGTTTTGCCTTTTCGTAATGCTTGGAATTTTAACAATAGCCTGCGTTACCAAAACGGTGATTTTAAACGGTAACACAATTGAAAATCAAATTGTATCATATAATGTTACATCTGCATTTAGGCAGGATTTGATTGATTATACAAGCGACACTTTTATCAAAAACGGTTTGAATACTTCAAACATTGATGATATAATCACACAAAACAGAGCAGAAGATATTATTAAATCATTTTCCGCAGGGCAGTTTAAGTCAAAAGTCGGCTACACATCTGCATCATCAAAGCAGGAAATTGATGAGTTGATGAATAAAATTAAAGCTGAAATTGAAACACAGGTAAAAGCAAACGGTTTTGAAAAAAACGAAGAAGCCGAAAATGCCCAGCTTGACAGTATAAAAGGCTTTATAAATTCTTCGCTCACTATTCCTAAAACAAAGCTGATTGAAACTGCGATGAATTTAGGAAAAATTGCTTCAAGTGTTTTTCTTGCAATTGCTGTATTTTTAACACTTGTTTTCGGCTCTATGCTGTACTTTACAGGCAAAAAGGAATACAGAAGTTTGCGTGTGCTCGGTGCGTCTTTTTGTGCCGCTTCAATAACGGACTTGATTGTTTCTTTAATTGCTGTTATAATCTTTAAAATAAAATCAATAGATATTTATCCTGCGTTTATCAAAAATGCTGTTGATAATTATGTTAATACGGCTATCGGTGCTGTTGCGATTTGTGCGGTGCTGTTGTTTTTGATAGCGTTACTGCTTCTTGCAATAAGCTGGAAGCTAAAGCGTGAGGATTAAATTTGCGCAATGAATAATAGGGTGGTGTTTAAATGGATAAGGATATTGCAATCAGTGTTGAAAATGTTACAATGTCATTTATTCTTAATAAAGAAAAGGTGGACAACCTTAAGGAATACGCTATTAAGCTTATTACAGGAAAGCTTGAATACAATAAATTTGACGCTTTAAAAGATATTAACTTTAAAGTTAAAAAGGGCGAGCATCTTGCAATTATGGGGCTTAACGGTGCAGGTAAAAGTACGCTGTTAAAAACAATTGTAGGTGTTTATAAGCCAACTAAAGGCAAGATTGAAAAGCAGGGCGTTATTGCACCGCTTCTTGAACTCGGCGCAGGCTTTGACGGTAACTATTCCGGCAGAGAAAACATTTTCCTTTACGGTGCCATTCTCGGCTATTCAAGGGAGTTTATTCAGTCAAAGTATGATGAAATTGTTGAATTTTCAGAACTCGGCGATTTCATAGAAGTACCTGTTAAAAACTATTCAAGCGGTATGAAATCGCGTTTGGGCTTTTCAATTGCAACTGCTGTTGAACCTGATGTTCTTATACTTGATGAAGTTCTTTCGGTAGGTGACGCAGGTTTCAGAAAAAAGAGCTTGGCAAAAGTTCAGTCGCTTTTTGACAGCGGTGTAACAGTTCTTTTTGTATCACACAGTATTGACCAGGTTATGGCTATTTGTGATACCGCAATTCTGCTTGACCACGGTAAAATTATATCTCAAGGCCCGGTAGAAGAGGTTACACAGGTGTATAACGAAAAAGTTTCATCACCTAAAAAGGGTAAAAAATTACTTTAAACAATTATAAAAAATAATTAAGTGTGGCTGTTTGGTTAAATATTAACCGAATTACAGCCACACTTTTTGTTATTTTGCACAATTATTTTTATAGATTATATACATATTATGTAATATGTAATAGAAATCGAAGAAATTAAGTGTTATAATAAGCATATAAGATAATATTTATTTATGAAATTGCAAAATATATTTATTCGGTGGGGTTTAAATGAAAAGACTGATTTCTTTAGTCCTGGCTTTTGTGATTTTTTTCGGTATCGGTGGGGCGATTGCGTATAACATAAATAATATTAACCGGCAAAATGAAGCTACCTCATTCACCGAGCAACTTAATGCTGTTGTAAAAAAATACGAAAGCAGGCAGGAAACTCAAAACAGGCTTATTGTAAATTCAAATAAGATTAAAGAAACCTATGGGGCGGTGGCTGTAATAAGGTCACAAAACTTCCAAATTATGCAGTTTGACAGTTACAGTAAGGCTGAAAATGCAAAGTTGAATATTGAAAAACTCGGCATAGATTGTGACAGGGACGATTATGCCTATGTGGAGTCAAATGGTAATGATACTTCAAAGGACTTATGGGCGGCAAAAAATGTTCAATGTGATGTAACAAATTATTATTTGAATTCAACAGGGGAAAAGTACCGTGATATTACGGTTGCAGTTATGGATACAGGCATTAACCCTAAGCACGAAGCGTTTGCCGGCAGAATAATTGAATGTAATCAAAATTTCAGTTCAAGCTCAAATGCAAACAGCTTTTATGATGACAGCGGGCATGGTACTAATGTTTCGGGTGTTATTGCGCTTAACACTTTGGATAATATTAAAATCAAGCCTTATAAAACTTTTGATAAAGACGGAAAGAGTACAAATTCGCAAATTATTGCTACGCTTAATTATATTTTGAGCGAAAAGTCATTGCCTGATGTAATAAATATGAGTTTTTCCGTTCAGTCGCTTTCGGGCAGTTCAACGCGTGATTCGCTTACCCGTACTTTAATATCAAAGGGCGTTACCATTGTAACCTCTGCGGGAAATAAAAATGTTAATGCAAAATATTATTATCCTGCAAATATTGATGGAGTAATTACTGTTTCGGCGTCGAATAAAAATAATAAAAAGGCGGATTTTTCAAATTACGGAAAATGCGTTGATATTTCAGCTCCCGGTGTGGGTGTATATACTTGTGAGCTTGACGGTACATATTCATATCAAAACGGAACATCGTTTTCTGCTCCGTTTGTAAGCGGTGCGGCGGCAACACTTTTAATGCAAAACGGTAAGATGACTGCCGCGCAGGTTGAAGATAAAATTTGCAAAGAAGCAGTACCCGTTTATAATAAAATAACTCAATTTGAATGGTGCGGTGCAGGAATAGTGAATTATTCCGGCTTGATTTGCAACGAAAGAGCGGCTGAACCGTCATTCAGTATATCCCAGGGAACTTATAATGAACCGATTAACCTTGAAATAAAGGCAAAAAACGGTGAAAAAATTATGTATACATTAGATGATACCGTTCCTACTTCAAAAAGCGGTGAGCTGTATACTAAACCTATAAAGATTGATAAAGATACTCATATTATAGCAGTCGCTTATGATGATAAAAAGAAAAGCAGATATGCAGCCGCAACTTATGAAATAGTATATGACTGTAAAGACAGGGATTTTGAAATAAACCCCGATGGTATAATTACAGGGTATAAGGGCAGCAAATCCGCAATTACCGTACCGGATTATGTTAATAATATTGAGGTTAAAGCAATCGGTGATAATGTTTTCAATAATGTGAGTCTGACAAGTGTTAATCTTCCTGATTCGGTTGAAAAAATCGGTGTAAGCGCATTTGCAAATTGCAGCTTATCATCAATAAGTGCAAACGGTGTTAAAACCGTTGAAAACGGTGCGTTTGAAAACTGCGCTTCGCTCGTCAGCGTTAATATGAAAAATGTCATCAATATCGGAAACAGATGTTTTAAAAACTGCAAGCTTTTAACAACGATTCCGTTTAGCAATAATGTTGAAAAACTCGGTGCTAATGCGTTTGCATTTACGGGAATATCAAACGCAAAATTTCCGAATGTTACCGAGGCGGACGGTGCGTTTGAAAACACTAATATAATTGAGGCATATTTACCTAATGTTAAAGGTGTTTACCGTACTTTTTATAATTGTAAGCTTTTAAGCCATGTCAACACATCAAATCTTGAAAAAATTGACGCGTCGGCATTTTACAATTGCAATATGCTTACAAATTTTGATTTAACAAATGTTAGAGAAGTGAGCGCCAATGCATTTAGGAAATCAGGCATCGCAAGTGCTAATTTGCCAAATTGCACCAAGCTTGATACGAAGGCATTTTATAATTGTGAGAATCTTAATTATGTAAATATTCCAAATGTAACAAGGATAATGCCGGACACATTTTCATATTGCGAAAATTTGGAAAAAATAAATATGCAAAGCGTTGAAGAATTTAATGATGTTACTTCTTCATATTTTACGGATTGTGTATCACTAAAAGGTCTGTTTTTGCCTAATTGTAAAAATTTGCCGAATATATCCTGGTCGGCTAATATGCAAGGGGCAATGAACTTGGGCAAAAAGGCACAGCTAACATATATTTTTGCACCAAGGGCAGAAGAAGTATATTCAAGCAAAGGCGAACCTTTTATGTACAAATGTGCAAAGCTTAAAACGGTTATTTTAACCAAGGTGAAATCTATTGATTATATAAATAATAACACAGGCGGCGTTTGGTATTTCGGCAGTGATTTGAATAATTTGCCGAGTTCATATGAAAATAAAAATATAACATTTGCAGCACCGAATTTGAGCTACGCGGCAAATTGGGCTGAAAAAATGAATGTTGATTTTATTGAAACGGGGCAAATAAGTTTTAACAAAATCAGTGATGATACGTTTATTACAGTACTCACGATAAAGAACTTACACTTAATCTGTGCTTTGTAAAGTCGCTGTGGGATTTGGAAGAAATAAACAAAAATAAAAAAGAAAGCACGGTTTCTGCTTTACTTGATTTGAATAACGATAATATATTAAATGCAAAAGATTTTGCCATAATCAACAAAAAATAAGAAATAAGAATGCACCTGCATATATGCAGGTGCATTTTATATTTGCCAATATGTATTATGCTAACGAAGAATTGCAAATGCAAGGTCGATTGCGCCGCCTAAAACTTTGCTTGTTTTTTTCATATTTAAGGTTTCGGCAAACCAAAGAAGTATAAGTGCAACAAGTATTGCAATTATTAAAGTTTTTTCTGTCATAATTAAACCTCCTTTGTTAATAATATTATATACTATTTATTTGAAAAATCAAGCAATTTTATACAACTTTACTATATTTGAAAATATTGTAAAAAGTCGTTGAATTTTTTAATGTTATGATTTATAATACTAACTAATCTTTTATATAATGGGGGAATATAGGTGAGTCCGATTTTATTAGAATTAGTGCCTGACAGAAGTGCTACTTTCACATCTACGGTAGTTATCGCCGGTGCCGGAATAGTATTTCTGATGCTTATGCTTTTAATTATTATTTTCTATGCATTTGGAAAGATAGTTTCAAGTGCCGAAGCTAAGGCTAAAAAAGGAAAAACCGAAAAAATAACAAAGAGTAAACATAAGCTTCCTACTCCTGCACCTGCACCAAAGGCAGTTGCAAGCAATGCAAATGCACCGCAGGTTGAAGCAGGTATCAGCGGCGAAGTAGTTGCGGCAATTGCGGCTGCGATTGCTGTAAGCGAAGGCGAGGGTGCTGTTGTTAAATCAATACGCAAGGTCAATGTTGTAAATGTAAAAGGCAGAAACCCATGGGCAAACGCTGCTGTTTATGATAATACAAGACCGTTTTAGGAGGCAGTAAATTATGGAAATTTTACAGGGTGTTTGGGAGGTAATTGTCAGCATCTTCACAAACTCAGGTTATGCTTATTTCTTTACTGCTGACGGCGGATATAAAAATGCAATTATGCTTCTTGTAGCATTTGTATTTCTTTATTTAGGTATTAAAAAAGGTTTTGAACCGCTTCTTATGGTTCCTATTGCATTCGGTATGCTCCTTGCGAATATACCGGAAGCGAACTTGGCAGTTCAGTATCACGACCTTGCAGGCTTTAGGGATTTGCTTGCAGGCAGAGGTGAATTTGTAGGCTGCACACCGGGTCTTATGGACTTCCTTTATTTCGGTGTTAAAGCCGGTATTTACCCACCGCTTATCTTCCTTGGTATCGGTGCTATGACTGACTTTGCTCCGCTTATTGCAAATCCAAGTTCATTTATCCTCGGCGCTGCTGCACAGCTTGGTATCTTCTTTACCTATGTAGGTGCTATTCTTTTGGGCTTTGCACCAAACGAAGCAGGTTCAATCGCTATCATCGGCGGTGCTGACGGCCCTACTGCTATTTTCGTAACTTCCCAGCTTGCACCGTATATGCTCGGTACAATTGCTGTGGCGGCATATTCATATATGGCTCTCGTGCCTGTAATTCAGCCACCTATTATGAGAGCACTTACCACAAAGAAGGAAAGAAGCGTTGTTATGGGTGGTTTAAGACCTGTATCAAAGCTTGAAAAAATACTTTTCCCTATTATGGTAACTGTTATTGTTTCACTTCTTCTTCCTGATGCTGCATCACTTGTAGGTATGCTTATGCTCGGTAACCTTCTTAAAGAGAGCGGACAGACAGAGCGTATTGCAAAAGCAGCTCAGAATGAGCTTATGAATATTGTAACAATCTTCCTCGGTATTTCTGTTGGTGCTACAACTTCAGCAGGCAGCTTCCTTAACCTTAATACAATCAAAATTGTTATTCTCGGTCTTGTTGCTTTCTGCCTTGGTACAGCAGGCGGTACTTTATTCGGTAAGATTATGTATGTTGCTACAAAAGGCAAGGTTAACCCACTTATCGGTTCGGCAGGTGTATCGGCAGTTCCAATGGCTGCCCGTGTATCACAAAAAGAAGGCCAAAGGGAAAATCCTTCAAACTTCCTTCTTATGCACGCTATGGGCCCGAATGTATCAGGTGTTATCGGTTCTGCTGTTGCAGCAGGTATCTTGCTTACACTTCTTAAGTGATAAAATAATTTTGAAAATAATAAATCAGGGTGGCAGATTTGTCACCCTTTTTTATGACTTATAGGAAAGGATAAACTTATGGCTTTAAACGAAATGCAGCAGCTTGCTGTTGATACAACCGAAGGCCCGCTTTTAATTTTAGCCGGCGCAGGTTCAGGCAAAACTACCGTTCTTGTAAACAGGGTGGAGCATATTATTTCTTCCCGCCTTGCAACTCCTTGGCAAGTGCTTGCCATCACCTTTACCAACAAAGCCGCAGGTGAACTGCGTGAAAGGCTTGTAAGTGCAATCGGTGATGAGGCTAATGATATATGGGCGTATACTTTTCACAGCTGCTGTTCAAGGATATTAAGGCGATTCGGCGAAAGAATAGGTTATACAAATCATTTTACGATTTATGATACCGATGATTCAAGGCGAGTTATGAAGCAGTGCCAAAAGCAACTTGGTATAGAGGACAAGCTTATTAACCATAAATCCATTTTAGCTGAAATAAGCAGGGCAAAAGACAGCCTGATTTCACCTGATGAATATAAGCAAACCTCACAAAATGATTTTAGAAAAAGCAAAATTGCCGAATGTTACGAAATGTATCAAAAAGAGCTTAAAAAATCCGACGCAATGGATTTTGATGATATTATTTTCAATACCGTTAAGCTTCTTGAAGAAAATGAAGATGTGCGTGACCTTTACCAAACTCAATTTAAGTATGTAATGGTGGATGAATATCAGGATACAAACCACGCGCAGTATGTTTTAACTTCGCTTCTTGCAGATAAGTATAAAAATATCTGTGTAGTAGGTGATGATGACCAGAGTATATATCGTTTTCGCGGTGCTACTATTGAAAATATACTTTCATTTGAAAATCATTACAAGGGTGCAAAGGTAATCAGGCTTGAAGAGAATTACCGTTCAACCCAAAATATACTTGACGGTGCAAACGCTGTAATTTCACATAATAAAAACCGTAAAGGCAAAACTTTGTTTACCCGTTCAGGTTCGGGTGATAAAATTGTATATAAAACGGTTATGAGCGAATCTGAAGAATCACAGTACATAATTGATGAAATCATCAAAAATGTTGATAACGGAATGAAATATTCCGATCACGCAATTCTTTACAGAATGAATGCACAGTCGCGTAACCTTGAAGTTATGCTTACAAAAAGCGGTATTTCACACAGAATTATCGGCGGTCACCGCTTCTTTGACAGAAAAGAAATTAAAGATATTGTATCATATTTGGCAGTTATCAATAATCCGAGTGACAATGTAAGGCTTCAAAGAATTATAAATGTGCCAAAGCGTGCAATAGGGGATACAATGTTTGCAAATGTGCTTGAAATTGCCGCAGGCCTCGGTATGTCCGCATTTGAAGTATGTGAAAGAGCGGATGAATTTCAAAAAACATCACGAAGTGCATCAAAGCTTATGGGCTTTACAAAAATGATTAGGGATTTTCAAGAATGTATTGAAGACGGAATGGGCCTTAATGATTTGCTCCAAGAAGTTTTGGAAAAAACGAAGTATCTTGATTTTCTTCACGAGGATATTGAAACATATGATGACAGGGTTAACAATATCAAGGAACTTTCATCAATGTTTATTAAGTATGAAGAAGAGAGCGAAGACGCTAACCTTTCAGAATTTCTTGAAGATGTTGCCCTTATTTCCGATATTGATTCATATAACGAAGATGAAGACGCAGTAGTTTTAATGACTCTCCACTCGGCAAAGGGGCTTGAATTCCCGGTTGTGTTTATTCCGGGTATGGAAGAGGGAATATTCCCCGGCAACCAATCAATGTTCAGTGAAGAAGATTTGGAAGAAGAACGCCGCCTTGCATATGTAGGTATTACAAGAGCAAAGAAAAAGCTTTACCTCATATCTTCACAGCAGCGTATGCTCTACGGTCAAACTTCACGCAATATGCCGTCAAGATTTTTGAGAGAAATTCCGTCATCTGTTATTGATGACCAATCTGTTGTGGCAAGAAGAAGTACCGGCTTCACTTCTGCTCACTCCGGTTTTTCATCGGGCGCAAGGGGCGGTTCTTCATATACATCTTCAAGCAAAATCGGCTCTGCAAGGCAATCATCAAACAGTGCTCATAAATTCGGCCAGGCAGGCAATGCCGCTCAAAAGAGCAATGTTCATTACAATGTGGGCGATACCGTCAGCCACAAATCATTCGGTACGGGTACAATTCTTACCATTACCCCAATGGGCGGCGATATGCTGTTGGAAGTTGCGTTTGATAAAGCCGGAACTAAAAAGATGATGGCAAACTATGCAAGACTTGAAAAGAAATAGGCAAAAAATAACATCAGTTGTTAAAATACGACTGATGTTGTTTTTTATCAGCATATTCTCGGTAATCCCTCACCGAAAAACTCTTTCATCTCATTTTCGTAAAGCATTGCAAAGAAAAATCTTCTTCTGTCTGCAAATTCTGAGTGATGCTTATGGTAATCTTTCATATATCCGCAAGCATAAACTGTTATAAGAGTACCGACAACGGAAACAATAAGAATTAGTGCTAAATCAGTCATTTTTATCCATCTCTTGTTATATATGTAATTAAATGAGAATATATCATATAAGATATTGTTATAATAATAACACTTTAAATCTGTAAGGTTAACTTAAATTAGTGGAATAAGCATATATTTTACAGTAAAAATTGCTTACTTTTAATCAATTTGCACGAAAAAAATATATTGAATAAAATATGTTGCAATTTATGACTTTTTGTACTATATTAGTAAGAGTTAAAGGGATTAAAAGATTTAAGGCTGATGGGTGCTTTAAGGACGGAGATTATGGAAAAAAGAATAAAATTTTTCTCAGCTATTACAATTTTTGTGATTATAGTTGCTACTATAACAGCACTCTTTGTTACCGACGCCAAAGATTTGGCTTCGGTTAAAAATGTAAAAATGGTTAATAACAGCGAAAATTCGATTTCGCTTACTTGGAATGAGGTTAAAAAAGCCGACGGATATTATATTTACAACCTTGACAGTGATACTAACAAATATGTTAAAATCGGCACAAGCAAGGGCGAAAATAATTGCAAATATGACATTAAAGATATTCCTTCTGCAAGTGTTTATAAAGTTAAAGTATTAGCTTATCGCTCATTTATGAAAAAAGAGTATTTGAGCGGCAAAGCCAAAGAGTATACATTTTATTCAAATCCGAGCAAGCCGATTTTAAGTGTATTTTCGGGTGGCAAAGGCGTTCTTTCAATGGAATGGAACGATTTGGATAATTTGGCAGGATATGATATTCAGTATTCAAAAAACAAAGAGTTTACGGAATATAAAAATGAAAAGATTAAAGACGGGCAAACCCGTAATTTTTCCGTAAATGATTTGGCAGTCGGCGATATTTATTATGCACGAGTAAGGGCATATATGACCGTGAATCGCAAAACGATTTACAGCAAGTGGAGCGATGTAGGGGAAGCTACTATTTATGATAAAGATATAAATATCGGCAAGGTTGACCCTAGCAAGCCTATGATTGCATTTTCGTTTGATGATGGGCCGGCATACGATTATAAAAATTCAAATTCAACAGAGCGCATTTTAGATGTACTCGAAAAATATAATGCACGCGCCACTTTCTTTATGGTTGGGGAGAGAGTAAACAGCGAAACAAAGCATTTGCTTGACAGGGAAATACAAAACGGCTGTGAGCTTGGAAACCACACATATGCGCACAATCATTACGGTTCGCAGGTAACTGCAAGGGATATTTCAAGGGCAAGTAAGCAAATAGAAAAAATCAGCGGCAGAGCGCCTACAATGTTCAGATGTCCCGGCGGAATTATAACTCCAACAATCAGAAAAGAGTGCAAAAAAGAGGGTATGGCACTTGCATATTGGTCGGTCGATACGGAAGATTGGCGCTCAAAAGATAAAGATAAAATTTATAAAAACATTATTAAATATGCATACGACGGTTCAATTGTATTGATGCACGATATTTACCCGTCAACAGCAGACGCGGTTGAAAAAGTTGTGCCGGAGCTTATAGCAAAAGGGTATCAAATCGTTACCGTAAGTGAACTTATTGCGGCTAAAACAGGAGAAAATCCAAAGCCGGGAAATCAGTATGTTGATTACAAAACAATAAATAATAATACGCATTAAGAAAAACAGCGTTGGAGATTTTGATTTCTCCAACGCTGTTTTATTATTTATAATACTGCTCTTAAAAATTGCTGAAGTCTTGGGTCTTTAGGCGCACCGAAGATTTCACTCGGCGGTGCCTGCTCAACAATGTATCCGCCGTCCATAAAGATTACTTTATCAGCAACTTCCCTTGCAAATCCCATTTCGTGAGTAACAACTACCATTGTCATTCCCTCATCTGCAAGGTCTTTCATAACCTGCAATACTTCGCCTACCATTTCAGGGTCAAGTGCAGATGTAGGCTCATCAAAAAGCATAACCTTTGGGTTCATTGCAAGTGAGCGAACAATTGCCGCCCTTTGCTTTTGACCGCCTGAAATTTGAGATGGGTAGGCATTTGCTTTATCTGCCAGGCCTACTCTTTCCAAAAGCTCCAAAGCCTTTGCGTTTGCCTGCTCTTTAGTCATAATTTTAAGCTGAACAGGTGCAAGAGTAATATTTTCAAGTATGGTTTTATTATTGAAAAGATTAAAATGCTGAAAAACCATACCCATATGCTCGCGCACTTTATTTATATCACACTTTTTATCGGTAATAAGCTGACCGTCAAAGTAAATTTCACCATCAGTTGGTGTTTCAAGCAAATTAAGGCACCTTAAAAATGTACTTTTGCCTGAACCTGACGGACCGATAATAACTATTTTTTCGCCTTGCTTGATTTCATAATCAATGCCTTTAAGCACTTCATTATCACCAAAGCTTTTCTTTAAATTCTTAACGGTAATCACTTTTTCTCAAACTCCTTTCCATAATTTTGATAAGAGTAGAAATAACAAGTACCATTATAATGTAAATAACAGCCATTACAAGATAAGGAACCATAAAGTCATATGTGTTAGAACCGATACGCTGGAAAGCAAGGTAAAGGTCAGTTGCACCTACGAAGCTGACAACTGAAGTTTCTTTAATAAGAGAAATAAACTCATTACCAAGGGTCGGCAAAATATTTTTAACAGCTTGCGGAATGACAATTTTCATCATTGTTGTGCCATAGCTTAAGCCGACTGAACGGCCGCCTTCCATTTGCCCCGGGTCAACTGAAAGAATACCTGCCCTCATAATTTCTGAAATGTAAGCACCGGAGTTTAAGCCGAATACAATTACAGCAACAGGTACACTCTTTAAATTTATTGAAAGAAGCGGCATAAGCACATAGTAGAACAAAAGAAGCTGAACTACAATAGGAGTACCGCGGAAAAAGCTGACATAGAATTTAGCAAGTCCGTCAAGAAAACGGAGCAATTTATTTGTTTTTGGGACAACTCGAACAGTTGCAATAAGAGTACCGATTATGATACCTATTACAAGGCCGAGTATAGCAATAATAAGTGTGTTTCTTAATCCTTGAAGAACAACGCTGTAACCACCGTTGTCGCTGAAGAATCTCCAAAACGCCTCAAATTTCTTTTCAAAATTCATTTAATAGTCCTCATCATACATACAAAATGCCCGTTCAAAAGAACGGGCAAATCTTTTAGTTAATTATGCTACGGCGTTGATAGCGTTTGTGATTGCTGTTGCAGGTGCTGCATCAATGATAACATAGTTTATGCCACCGTTGATTAAGTCCTGAACTGCAAGTGAACCGTTTGCATAGCCCTTCCAAGTAGCATTAAGCTTTGTAAAGCCGAAATCACTGCTTCCTTCAACATAATACTGACCTGTTGTACCGTTTTGACCGCCGATAAGAACTGATTTATCAAAACCTTGAAGAATTTTATCAACATCTTCTTTAGTCTTGCAGTTATCAAATGTTTTATCATCAGCCTTGCAAATAATTTTCTGTGCTGCGTTATAATAAGCATCAGAGAAATCTACTTGCTTAGCTCTTTCTTCTGTTACGGTAAGGCCTGCCATACCGATGTCAGCCTTCTGCTGCTGAACTGAAAGAAGAACAGCATCAAATGCCATATCTACGATTACAAGTTCTTTGCCGAGCTTGTCAGCAAGAAGCTTTGCGATTTCCATATCAATACCGTAGAACTTGTCACCCTCTTTATATTCAAATGGGGCAAATTCAGCGTTTGTTGCAACAACAAGCTGGTCTTTTGAATCATCCTGCTTAGCTGATGTAACTGCTACCGGCTCACCGTCACCGAAGAAATGATTGCTGATTTCTTCAAGTTCGCCGCTTGACTTCATTTCTTTAAGAAGTTCGTTACATTTTTCTTTGAGTTCAGGCTGCTTTTTGTCAACACCGAAAGCGTATTCTTCACTTGAAAGTTCAATGTCAACAACTTTAACCTTTGCTGCTGATGTGGCTGGTTCATCTGCTTTCTTGTCATTACCGCCTTTTGATGAGCAGCCTGCAAATACAGCAACTACTATCATAAGTACAGCAAGAACAACAGCAGAAATCTTTTTAGTTAATTTCATCTTATTTTCCTCCGTATTTTGTTTTTTATAACATAAATAAAGACACGGTTAAATCTAACCGTGTCAATAATTTATCACAATATTAGCATAAAGTCAATATTTTATGAATAATAACTGTATAATTATACAATAAATTTATATAATCAGTCAGCATTTGCAAGCCATTCATATTCAGGTACATAAATTCTTGTCTTATCCCAAGGGTCACCGTCAAGATGACGAATGAGCCATACATAATACATTTCATATCCCGGTGCGGTAACCTGCTGGTGTGCATTGCCGCCCCTTATGCAAAGGCAAGAACCGTTTTCTGTTTTGTAAGGAGTGTTTCCCTCAAAGCCTGCACCGAATCCTTCAGGGTGGTCAAATTGGTAATAGTAAAGCTCCGGCTGTGGATGATAGTGCGGCGGATAGCTTGACCAACGGCCCGGTTGGTTAAACACTTCGCCCATAACCATATTTGATTGCGGAGCATTATCAAGGTCAAACATAGTTGATACAATTCTGTGGCCTGTACCGTTCCATTGGCCTTTACCGAATTCTTGGTAAAGGCAGTTATCGGGATTATAAAATTCACTTTTCCAAGTTTTTTCATTATCAGTCATTTGAACGAGAATTTCGCTTTCTTCATTAGCTGTTACGCTTGCTTTAACCTGCTTGCAAAAATGAACTGCATAAGGCTTTTTTTCAAATGGGTTTTTTCTTTTGCAACGCTCGTCAATCTCATTTCCGACTTTAAATGTGACATCGCCTGAAAGAAGCAAAATGGCACACTCGTTATTATCCTCAATTATTTCAAGTGTTTCGCCCTTTTTTAATTTTTTAACATAAATGTCCATCAGCATTTCGGAGTTAATGCCATTCATTTCGCAAAGTACTTTTTTGCCGTTTTCGTCATATTCGGGTTTAAATAACATAAATATATCTCCTTAAAAATTATTTTTTGTGTTTAAACTTTTTGGTTATTGCAATAAAAATTGAAACAAATGCAGTCACCCCTGCTATTGATGCCGGAACTATGTATAACTGCTTGTTTTGCTCAAGTGCATTTATGTTTACACCAAGCCTTGTTAAAATGCTTTGTGCATTTGGCTTTGTTGTGGATACTTCAATATGGGTAGCAACAACTTTTCTGCTTTCAGCATTTTCCATAGTTGTTACTTCACCCACAGCGTCGGTTACAACGAAGTCGCACTGTGCATATAAATCATCATTGGCACATACTACAACTGTTGCAGTACCGTTGCCGATAGCTGTTATATTACCGTTTGCACCGATTTTAATTATTCCCTCTTGGTCGCAAAAATAACCTACTACCGCATTTGTATTTTGCGGCTCAACACTGTATTCAAGTTTAACGGTATCGCCAACCTGCAAATCATATTTTGAAGCGTGAATTTGAAGGTTTGTAAGGGTTGAAGCTTCACTTTGAGGAGGCTGGGCTCTTGTGGAAGTGGTTTCGTTAGTTTGGCTTGAAGCATTTGTTTGTGAAGTGGTTTGCTTTGCACTTTGCGCTTTTTTAGAAGTAGTTTGCTTCGCTTTTGCAGTAACTTTTTTGGTAGTGGCTGCTTTCTTGGCAGTCGCTTTCTTAGTGGTTACTTTTTTGGTTGTAGCCTTTTTAGTTGTGGCCGGCTTTTTTGTGGTTGCCGGTGCATTGCTGCCGGAAGCCGATGCGTAATTTGGCGAAGCATACCCCATAATTGCACTGATGTTATTATACGGTTTTGAACCTTTTTCTGTATATTCCCTGGCTTTAACTTTGCCGGAGCAGTTACCCTCAACTGTATAAACCGTTTTGCCTGATGTGTAGTTGACTATGCCCACATGGTCGCACGAGCCGCTGCCCGTCCAATCAAAAAATACAAGGTCGCCGCTTTTAGGCGTGTATTTTGAAGGGGAGTAATAGCGTTCTTTATCTTTAAACCAGCTAATCATACTGTTGCAGTTGCCGCCGCGCGGAATAATATTTCCGTTTAAAGTTACGCCGTTTGCCTGCCCGGCTTGGTTAAAGCACCAAAGTACGAAAGTGGTGCACCAGCCACCCTGATAGCCATACCAATCACCGTATTTTGAATATGTTGATGTGCCGGTATATCCCACTTCTGCACTTGCGGTATTTACTACGGCTGACCTAAGCTCATCTTCACTTGCGGCAAATGTAGTTATAGGTGAAAGCGAAGCAAGCAAAAAGCAAATTGCAACTATGACTACATTAAAACTTTTAAATCTTTTATTCATAAAGAAGATACCTCATATGGTAGTAAACATCGAATTCTAAATATAATTATATACATAATATTTAAAATGTCAATTTGAAATTTTATACAATATGTTGAAAAACAGAGCGAAATAGTGTATATTAAATTAGTAATTAAAATTTGAGAGGTGTATTATGGAAAGGCTTAAAGATTGTAATTTGGAGCATTGCACACCGGAGGAAGTAGGTGTAAACAGCAGTGCGATAACAAGTTTTATAGAAGAAATAAATGAAAACAAATTAGGATTGCATAGTTTTACTGTTGTAAGGCACGATAAAGTGTGTGCGCAGGGCTTTTTTAAACCGTATAATAAGGATATACCGCATGTTCTTTACTCAATGAGTAAAAGTGTAACCTCAACTGCCGTTGGCTTTGCAGTGAGCGAGGGACTTTTAAGCCTTAATGACAGGGTGGTTAAATTCTTTCCTGAATATTTGATGAGCAAGCGCCCTTTTAACAGAATGATTACAGTCAGAATGTTACTTACTATGCATTCAGATAAGCTTATTACCGTACTTGATGATAAGGGCGGTACGGATTGGGTGCAAAATTTCCTCAATGCACCGTTTCTTCTTCCGCCGAACACAAAGTTTAATTACATAAGTGAAAATACATCTATGCTTTCGGCTATAATTACAAAGATTACGGGCATGAGTGTTATTGATTACCTTTATCCCCGTATTCTTGAACCGCTCGGAATTGAAAAACCGTTTTGGGAATCTGACGGGCAGGGTAACAATGCAGGCGGCTGGGGCCTTTATATGAAGAGTGAAGACCTTGCTAAATTCTTTTTGCCTTATATTCACGAGGGTAAGTGGAAAGACGGAACACAGATTATTCCTGCCACTTGGGTTAAGGAAGCTACAAGAAAGCAGGTTGATTCTGTATCAGACGGATATATTGATAATATGATGGGATACGGTTACCAATTTTGGCGAAATCCTATTCCTAACAGTTACAGAGCCGACGGGCTTTTCGGCCAGCGTTGCTTTATGTTTCCCGAATATGACGCACTTGTTGTGCTTAATTGCGGTGAGGCGGAAGACTATAAGGTTATGAAAGTATTTTGGAAGTATTTTCCTGAATGTTTCGGCTATGGTACATTGCCTGAAAACAAAGCGGAATATCAAAAAATGCTTGATACAATTGATAATTGCAGTGTTGAAGATTTGCCTAAAGGCAAGCGCAATTTTGAACTTGAGAAAAAAATATCAAACCGGCTTATTAAATGTAAAACAAGTGAATTTGTTTCCGTTGTTTCAATTACCATTACACAAATGTGGTTTAATAAACCGGGAGAAATCAATGAAATGATGCTGACTTTTGATGAAGATAAGCTTCGCTTTTATTGGAAAGAAAAAGAAGATGAAAATACTATTGATGTAGGCTTAAACGGAGAGTACGAAGTAAGCAAAATAAAGCTTGGGGATGTTATATATCACACATATTCAAAGGCTGCTTGGAATGATGACGGTACGCTTGATTTATGGATTCGCCCTATTGAAACAGCGCATGTCAAAAAGTTCAATTTTAAGTTTAATGATGATGACACCGTTAAGATTAAAAATGATATGAACCCGACTTTGCAAGACCTTGTTGTTTACTATATGACTTTTACAGGAAATCCGGTAGGCAGTATAGGCGGAGAAGTAATTAAAGAATCGGTTGAAAAGCTTGGATTGCCGATTATCGAGCCTGATTTTAAGGGCAAATTTGTTGAAGAAAAAGAATAATCAGAGTTTAAAAACTGTCTTATCATACGGTAAGGCAGTTTTTTATTACAAAATTGTAATAGAAGAAAAATGTTATATATGATATTATATAAATATAATAATTATTAAGGTGATATATATGGATATATTTTTACTTGAAGATGATGAAGCTATCGGAATAGGGCTTACTTACTCGCTTGAAAATGAGGGGTATAAGGTTACGCTTGCAAAAAATATTAAGCAAGCAGAAAAAATCATTGATGAAAAAGTATTTTCGCTTTATATTCTCGATTTAACCTTGCCTGACGGAAGCGGATACGATATTTGCAAAAAAGTCAAAGCAAAAGGGGATTTGCCTGTAATATTTTTAACTGCGTATGATGATGAAGTCAATGTAATAATGGGCTTTGAACTCGGTGCGGATGATTATATTTCAAAACCTTTCAGAGTTAAAGAACTTATGCTCAGAATAAAAAGTGTTATGCGCCGATATTCAAAAGAAACGAGTGACGGAATAATCACAATAAATAATCTTAAAATAAACACTAATGAAGCTAAAGTATATAAAAACGGTGAAGAAATTGTATTAACAGCTATGGAATACAGGCTTCTTTTAATTCTTTTAAGTAACCGCGGAAAAGTTCTTTCACGCACTGCGCTTCTTGAAAATATTTGGGATGTAGCAGGTGATTTTGTGGAGGATAACACACTTACCGTTTATATAAAAAGGCTGAGAGATAAAATTGAGGAGGACCCGGCTAAACCCGAATTCATAAAAACAATCCGCGGGTTTGGGTATGTGATTGAAAAATGATGAATAAAGATGCAAAACTGACTTTAATATTCGGTGCGATTTTTACACTTGTATCGACTTTGATATGTTTGTTTTTAAACAAATGGGCGGGTATTATCTGTTTGGTACTCGGCATACTTTTAAGCGGTGTATATTTTTATAATATCAAGAAAAGAAACGATAAAATAAATGAACTTAACAACTATCTTTCACTTATGTGTTCTGGTAATTTTGAGCTTGATATTATGGATAATACCGAAGGTGAAATGTCAATTCTTAAAAATAATTTATACAAGATTATGACTCTTTTAAAAACGCAAAATGATGAACTGAAAAAAGATAAAATTCATCTTGCAAACTCACTTGCAGATATTTCACATCAGCTTAAAACACCGCTGACATCAATGATGGTGATGACTGATTTGATTAAAGATGAAAAGGGTGAGGACAAGCGTGGTGAATTTATAAATATTATTGAAAATCAGCTTGATAAAATGAAGTGGCTTATTACAAATCTTCTCAAAATATCAAAGCTTGACGCAGGCACAACCGAATTTAAGCACGAAAAAGTGAGTATGAAATCTGTTTTAAATCGAAGTTTAAAACCGTTTTATGTAACCTGTGATATAAAGCAGATTGAAATTATAAACAGTGCAGAAGATTTTGATTTTATCGGCGATTCAAGCTGGACGGGTGAAGCAATAGAAAATATCATCAAAAACTGCATTGAGCATACGGATAAAAAAGGTCATCTTAAATTCTATTGTGAAAAAACAAATGTTTTCAATTCCCTTTTTATTGAAGATGATGGGTGTGGCATTGCGCCGAATGATTTGCCGCATATTTTTGAACGCTTTTATCATGGTGAAAATTCATCAAACGAAAGTGTGGGTATAGGTTTGGCACTTGCAAAGACTGTGCTTGAAAAAGAAAAAGGCGATATTATTGTTAATTCCGAGCTTGGCAAGGGAAGCATTTTTGAATTAAGATTTTATAAAACAATAGTATAAACCGCCTCCCTTAACAAGGGAGGTGATTGCGAAGCAATCGGAGGGATTTTGAGCGAAAAGCCTCGTCGTTGCAAGCAAAGGTTATTTCTATATGTGACATTTTTGTAATATTAGTGTCACGGGATTGTAAGTTAGAACTGTTATGATGGTGATAGTGTAAGGGGACTGTACCCATTTTTACACTGACGGGGGAGGTATTTATTATGAGTATAACAAAGCAATTAGCCCTGCGCCATTTGAAGCAAAACAAGGTCGGTTTTAACTGTTTTAGGTATAACTATATCCGTAGTTATGCTTACTGTTATTTTTACATGTGCCACCTCTTTTGCTCACTACTACGGCGAAAAGGCGATTTACGAAAACGGCAATTGGCATTTCTTTGTCAAAACAGATTATGAAAGTGCTAAAAAGTATTTATTAAGCGATTCCTCGCTTAAAGATATAGGCTTTAATAAGGATTTATCAACCGAGGAGCAAAGCTATAAGATATATTCAAATAAGGCTAATTATTTAAGAGTAGGCACGATATATCAGGGAGATAAGCAGTATATTAAGGATACGGTCACCTGCAAATATGACGGTGCTTTGCCTAAAGCGGATAATGAAATTATGGTGGAGCAGTCGCTTATTAAAAATAACGGACTTGATTTGAAAATAGGCGATGAAATTAAAATTGCAGTCGGCTCAAGGCTTAAAGGCGATTTTGTTATTCTGCCGATAAAGGGCAATTACCAATTCGGCGAACGCTTTGAAAAGGAAAAGGACGAAACATTTAAAGTAGTAGGTATTCTCCACGATAACGAGCCGACCGAGCGTGGCGCAATCATTCGTGGAATGAGCGATTTAAAAAGTAAAAATCTTGTTGCTTACGGAAAGCTTAAGCATATTACTCCTTTTTCATATATAAAGATAAACAGTGTTTTTGACAAATTTGGTTTTACTAAAAAGAAAAGGGCATTTAATGTGGGCGAAAATACAGGCCTTTTAAATTCAAGGCTTGCTTTTTCGATAGACAAAAACGATTTGCCGCAGGTATTAAAGCTTACTGCAATCGGAATTGTTGTTTTTGCCGTAATTTTCGTTTCGTCATTTGCAATGATTTATAATTCTTTTGCGCTCTCTGTCGGCGAGCAAATCAAATACCTCGGTATGCTCTCCTCGGTCGGTGCAACAAGGAAACAGAAGAAAAAGACGCTCTATTTTGAGGGCGCAGTCTTGGGAGGAATAGGAATAATCCTCGGTATAGCGCTTGGCTTGCTTGTCACCTTTATATCGCAAAGCGCAATGAATGCCAAAATTGCCTCGATTATGGAGGGCTATAACGACAATATCAAATATTCAACCCATATTTCCCTGTGGGTGCTTTGCCTTATTGTTATTTTGGGGGCGCTGACTGTTTTTGTGTCAATCATTTCGCCCGTGCAAAAGGCGGCAAGAATTACTGCAATTGATGCGATTAGAAAAACTGACGAGATTAAGTGCAAGGGCAAAATTCGCACTCCGTTTATTATAACTAAACTTTTCGGATTTGAGGGTGACATTGCGTTTAAAAATTTAAGGCGCAACGGCAGAAAATCAAGGACGATTATTGCTTGTATATGTATTTGCGCAGTTCTCTTTTTAAGCTGTAATTATTTTTGCGAAACATTTAAAGAGGCATCAAACATAGATTATGAAATTCCTTATCAGATTATGTATCAATACAGTGCCGAAAGCAAGGCACAGCTTGAAAAAGCAAGAAATTATTTGAAAACAAATAAAAGGGTAAAGCGATTTTATTCGATTTGGTCGGCTTGGTATTCACCGATTTCAAGAAACGAGATAAATCCTTATGATAATTCACGTGAGTATGATATGTCGTTTCATAATGAAAGCATTTTTGTTGATAAATATAAATTTGTCGCAGCGCAGGATATAACATATACCGCTCATTTGCTTGATGACGAGGATTTCAATGCGCTTTGCAAGAAAAACGGAATTGATTATAAAAAATATTACTCGCCCGATAAAGACGGTTCAATTAAGACGATTGTAATAAACACAATTGACCGTAACGGTGAGCCGATTTTTAATAATAACCTACTCGGCAAAACTATCGGCGAATATGGCTTTGATTTTGATAAAACCGAAAGGGAAAATAAGCTCGACGAGGACGGGAATCAGATTAGTTTCTTTTATAAGACCGGTCGCACATCTATTTATAAATTCTGCGATTTTATAAAATATGATAAGGATAATCCTATTTGCAATTTAGAGTCGGGCGGTGTTGCTTTTTATGCGCCTATGAGCGTATACGATAAGCTTTACGATGTTGACGATTTTTATTTCGATTACGGTATTGAAACCGACGAGCCATATAAGGTTGAAAAGGAACTTAAGGACTATTTGTCCGAAAATGAAGCCGATGGCGACGCATATAACATTTATTATTGGACGATGAGGGAAAAGAGCATTATATCCGCTGTTCAATTTCTTTCTTACAGCTTCATTTTACTTATTACACTAATAACAGTATTTAATATAATCAACACAATGACAGCGCAGATTGCAGGCAGGAAAAAGGAACTTGCTATGCTGAAAAGCGTGGGTATGACGCCTAAAGAATTTAAAAAGACGATACTGCTTGAAAGTGCATTTTACGGTTTATTCGGCTTGCTTTTCGGTGTGCCGTTGAGCCTTGTTATTAACAGGGTGGTGGGATATATCATTTCAAAGGATAATCCTATTCCTTTTTCAGTCAATATTTGGCTTTATCTTATTGCCTGCGTGGCAGTATTTGTTATCATAGCACTTACTATGATTTATTCATTAAAGCTTATTAAAAACAATTCTATTATTGATTCATTAAAAAACGATACAAACTGATATTTGGGTAAGTGACAAAATTGTAATTTAAAAGTCACCCGGTTGTAAGTTTGAATTGATATTATGGACTCATCGAAAGGAGATAACTACTTATGAAAATACTTGAAGTTACAAATTTATGCAAAACATACGGCAAGGGCGATACAATGGTTAAGGCTCTTGATAACGTTTCGTTTTCAGTAGAAAAAGGTGAGTTCGTTGCTATTATCGGGCCGAGCGGTTCGGGCAAATCAACGCTTCTTCACATTCTCGGCGGGGTAGATGTGCCTACAAAGGGCAGTGTTGTTATTAACCAGACGGATATTTCAAATCTTGATGAAACAGCACTTGCTATTTTCCGCCGCAGGCAAATAGGTTTGATTTATCAGTTTTATAATCTTATTCCTATTTTAACTGTTCAGGAAAATTTGACTTTGCCGCTTCTTCTCGACGGAAGAAAGCCGGACGAAAAGCAGATTTCCACTCTTGTTAAAAGGCTTGGGCTTGAAAACAGGCTTGACCATTTGCCAAATCAGCTTTCAGGCGGCCAGCAGCAGCGTGTATCAATTGGGCGCGCGCTTGTAAATAACCCTGCGCTTATGCTTGCAGATGAGCCTACCGGAAATCTTGACAGCGAAAACAGCAAGGAAATTATTTCTCTTTTAAGGCAATTTAATAAAGATTTTAACCAAACTGTAATTATTATCACTCACGATGAAAAAATTGCAAATTCGGCAGACAGAGTAATCACTATTGAGGATGGCAAAATCACCGGAGATGAGGTGAGGATAGGTTGAACATCGCAAATAAACTAACTTATCGCCATCTTAAAGAAAATAAGGGCAGAACCGTAGTTACAACGCTTGGTATTTGTGTTTCTGTGGCAATGATTACCGCTGTTTTCGTAGCAATGGCTTCATTTTTAAATCTTTTCGGTGAAATAGGCAAAATTTCATCAGGTAATTGGGACGCGTATTATTATCATCTTAGCCAAAGTCAAATAGAGCAGGTTGAAAAAGACAGCAGAATTTCAAAAGTCGGCTTAAAGTACGGCAGTGAAAATAAGTCGTTTCAAATTAAAAATCCGACCTCTTATAAAAGAGGCACGGCTGAAATGATTATCGGGGATAAATCATATTTTGAAATGGTACTTACGGGCAACTTTGACGGTAAAGTGCCGGCTAATGAAAATGAAGTTGCGGTAGAAAAAGATTTTCTTGATAAAAACGGAATGAAAGATGCCAAGGTTGGCGACAAAATTGTTTTAACCCAAGGGCAAAGGCAACTTGATGACGGAAGCTATGTTACGGGCAGTAATTTTAATAAAGACGAAAAATTTGTACCGTCAGGTGATGAAAAGGAATACACAATAACAGCAATTCTTCATACAAACCCGGCAACAAAGTACAGCAGTGTATGGCGAGGTATCAGCGAAGATGAAATAAAAAGCGGTGATATTTGCGCGTATATCACTCTCGCTAAGCAAAACAGCAGTGCTTATAGCACGATAGAAGACATTCAAAACGATTATAAAATTGATGTTTACCAAGCTAATGAAGATGTGCTTGCGTCATATCTTTCGGGCAGACAGGGCGGTTTTCTTGTTACAATGCTTCCGATTGTTTTAGTTGTTTTAATTCTTATTGTAATTGCGTCGGTAATGCTTATTTATAATGCTTTCGGTATGTCGCTTTCAGAACGAGTAAGGTATCTTGGTATGCTCGCGTCAGTAGGTGCAACCAAGTCGCAAAAGCGAAAGAGTGTGTATTTTGAGGGTGCAATTTTAGGCGCAATCGGAATACCCGTAGGTATTTTAGCCGGTATTTTGGGAATTGGTATAACGCTGAAGTTAGTAGGCCATAAAATAATTTCAACCGGTATGATTGCGGGCGTAAATGACAGTAATATGCAGATGAAAACAGTTGTACCTGCTTGGGCAATCATAGGCATAATTCTTGTAAGTATATTCACTATTTTTATTTCAGCTTTTATTCCTGCAAGAAAGGCGTCAAAAATCACTCCGATAGACGCAATTCGCCAAAGGCAAGAAATTAAAGTTAAACCTAAAAAGCTTAAAGCTCCTAAATATATCAAAAAAATATTTGGATATGAGGGCGAGCTTGCATATAAAAACCTTAAGCGTAACGGTAAAAAATCAAGGCTTATCACTGCTTCAATAGCACTTTCAATAGTTCTTTTTATTAGTTGTAATTATTTTTGCGGTATGTTTATTCAGGCAAGCGGATATGAAAAAAACATTCCTTATCAGATTTCTACAACTATTACTTACGGTCATAAAAAGGAACTTTATGATGCTCTTGATAAAATGCAGGGAGTTAATAAATATTATATTGATGCAACGGATATGAGCATTTCCCTCGGCAAGTCAAGCCCGTTTATTAAGAATAACGAAATTAAAGATATGGCAAATTATACATCTGATTATTCAAAGCTGTTCGGCGGAGAAAAGGATGTTTCTACAGTGATTCACTATGTTGACGACAGCGAGTTTAATACGCTTTGTGAAAATAACGGTATTGATTATAATGCTTTTTACGGTGACAGTCTTAAATGCGTTCTGCTTAACAATCTTACTCATAAGCAGGATACAACGAAAGTGTTTAACGACAGCATTATAGGCAAGCATATTATTCAAAATTCCGATTATGCAAGCGATGAAAAAAATCCGCTTGATATAGAGGTTGGCGGTCTTGTTAAATTTGATAAAAACAGCCTGCCGTGCAATCTTGTTGCGCCGGGCGTAGTCGGTATAATTATGCCCTATTCTCAGTATATAAATGTGGTAAACAAAGGAGTAAAGGCAAACGATATTTCAATGAATGTGTGCGTTGAAACCGACGAGCATAAAGAAGTTGCAGAAAACCTTACAACGCTGCTTAATGAAAAAGATTTAGGTGGCAGTTATGTTTCGGATAATGTTGACACACTTGAAACTATGAATACTGTTATATTTATAATTCAGGTATTTGTTTACGGATTTATTACCCTTATTTCGCTTATTACAATTGCAAATATCATCAATACCATTTCTGCAAATATTGCACTTAGAAGAAAAGAATTTGCAATGTTGAAATCTGTCGGCACAACACCTAAAGGCTTCAGCAAAATGGTTAGCCTTGAAAGTGTATTTTATGCGCTTAAAGCAGTGATTTTCGGTGTGCCGATAAGCGTTTTAATAAGTGTGGCACTTAATAAAATGCTCGGCGAAAGCTCAATACCGTATCATTTTGATATTAAACTTTATTTAAGTGTTATTATTGTAGTTTTCGTTCTTATCTTAATAACAATGATTTATTCGGTAAGAAAGCTTAAAAGTGATAATATTATTGAAGCTCTAAAAGAGGATATTAGTTAAAAAAAACTCTCCTTCATAAGTGAAGGAGAGTTTCAGCGTGTAGAAAAAGCCAAATTATAAATTTCTACACGCTGGTAGATTTTGAGAAAGTGAGATAAATTTTGTATTTTGCGAGCGGGAGCTGTACGATGGTACTGCCCCCGAGCAAAATACAAAAAGCGCCAAAGACGGCAAGGACTCGATGTCCTTGCCGTCTTTCAAATTCCTCCGAGTGCAATAAGTTGCACCCACCGTCTCACCTGTCGGTTTGGTCGGTGCTTCTGCACTTTGTGCAGAGGTCTCCACCGGAGACCCGCACCCTTTGCAAGGGAGGCAAAAAGGTTAATTTATTTTTATTCGGTGCGCTTTAGCCACTTTATCGACAGTCTAAAACTCTCCTTCAAATTGAAGGAGAGTTTTTAACTATACGGAATCTTATAATTGATGAGTTAGATTTTAATATTTAACCGGGCTTGACGCTAAATATTTATTAACCATAAGTGCTACTTTGAACACGATAGCGTCATCAAATTCCCTAAGGTCAAGGCCTGTGAGTTTTTTGATTTTTTCAAGCCTGTAAACAAGTGTGTTTCTGTGAACGAAAAGTTTTCTTGAAGTTTCAGAAACATTGAGGTTGTTTTCAAAGAATTTTTGAATTGTGAAAAGAGTTTCCTGGTCAAGTGATTCAATTGAACCGCGCTTGAATACTTCTTTCAAAAACATATCGCAAAGAGTTGTAGGAAGCTGATAAATAAGCCTTGCAATACCGAGATTTTCATAGCTGATAATAGTTTTTTCGGTATCAAATACTTTGCCTACTTCAAGTGCAACCTGTGCTTCTTTAAACGAATGTGCAAGTTCCTTAATACCTGTTACGCAGGTGCCTATTCCGATAACGGCATTGAAGTAAAATTCAGATAAAAGTGTATCGTTAATTGAACGGGCAAGCTTTTCAAGGTCTTTAATATCAACATTCGGCCTTACTTCTTTAACAAGTGCAATATCACTTTCGTTAACATTGATTACAAAATCCTTGCTCTTATCAGGGAAGAAGTTTTGAATAATATCAAAAACAGAAATTTCTGTTTCTTGGGTTGTCCTGATTAAAAATACAACCCTTGAAGCATCATTGTTAAAATGAAGCTCCCTTGATTTAATATAAATATCGCCGGGCAGAATATTATCAAGTATTACATTTTTTACAAAGTTTGACCTATCAAATTTTTCATCATTGTTTTGCTTGATTTGGTCAAGAGCAACTGCAATAAGTGCGGAATAGTGGTGAGCAAGCTCGTCTGTTCCGTCTACAAATACTGCATATTCAGGGCGGACAAGAACATCGAAAGTAGTGTAAGTTGCATTATCAACACAAGTTTGAGTTGTGCCGAATACACCTGATGATACTACACCCTTGCGAACTTCACCTATTAAGCCGAGTTCACTGCAAGCAATAACCGTACCTGTTTCGTCAACAACACCGATTGTTCTGTCTATTGCTTCACGCATTTGATTTACTATTCCTTGGAATAATCTGTTTGGCATTATATTCACCTCTCTGTTTGGTTGGGCAGTATGCACAAAGAAATATTGCACAAAAAGTATATGCCCCACTTGTTGATATTATACAAGAAGTTTAATCATATTGCAACCATTTTAACAAAAAAAGTTGCATTTTTTTGTGCAAGTTGTAAATCATGGAAAAAACTTTCCGCAAAGAATACTATATATTGTTGTCAAAATGAATAAAATACATAGTTATTGATTTTGGCTAAGTAAAGAAATATCTTCTTTTGCAAGATATTTACATTCGCCCTCTTTTAAATTTTCATCAAGGCACAATGCTCCCATTTTTATTCTTTTTAATTCAAGTACCGTAATTTTGAAATGGGAAAACATACGCTTAACTTGGTGGTACATACCCTGTTTGATTACTACTTTTGCGATTTTAAAGTCACCGCCCACCGTTTCAAGCTTTGCCGGCAGGCATTTTTCATCTTTAAATTCAATGCCTTTTTCAAATTCTTTTATTATATTTTCATCAAAAGGTTTGTCTAATTTCGCAATATAAGTTTTCGGAATATGATTTTTCGGGCTTAATATTGAGTGCGCAAGTTCACCGTCATCTGTGATTAGTAAGAAGCCGGTTGTATCCTTATCAAGTCTGCCGGCAGGAAATAAATTTTTGCGTTTCATATCATCGGGCAAAATATCAATAACCGTTTTTTCATCTTTTGAGTTTGAAGCGGAGATAACGCCCTTTGGCTTATTCATCATTATGTATACATATTTATTATAGTATATACGCTTATCATCAAAAAAAAGCTCGGCACTGTTTTCGTCAAGCTTTGTTTTTGCATCTTTTATTATTTTTCCGTTTGCAGAAATTCTGCCCTTTTTTATAAGAGTGAGGGCATCTTTTCTTGAAATTTGAAGTGCGGTTGCAACTATCTTATCTGTTCTTTCCATATTATTATGTGTTTTGCTTAAATCCGATTAAAAATCCGTCCTTTGCCGAGGGATTGCAAATATCCCCACCGATTAAAACACCGCCGGATACAAGCATATCTGCAACAATATATTCACCGTCACCTTTGTAATTTGTTACGGTGTAGGTATAAAGCGTTGCTTTCTGCCCTTTGTAATCGGTCAAGTCAAATCCTTGGTTTTTTTGAATTTGGTTATAGTCATTATATACATCATTCCATTTTTCAGGAATGGTGATTTCTTTTTGCGTGCATTCTTTTGCAAGTTCAAAGCCGTATTTTTTTAAATAAGCGCGCCTTTCACCGTCAGTTTTAGCACTTATGCTTGCAGATACACTCTGCACCTCGCCTGTGCGGTTAGCCACAAAAGTAACGGATATTACAATTAACCCCACAAGTAAAAGAATAATTCCGAAAATTTTTTTCGGCGTCAGTTTTAAAGTTAGCATTTTCATAAAATTCCCATAGCCTTTCTTTCAGGTTATACAATTGGGTATACCTTGGTATCACCTAAGTAATAATATGAAAAAGCTTTCAAAACTATTCGTTAATTATTTCAATATTATGTTTGTTTTTTTCTAAATAGATAATGTCTACCGTTGCGTCAATCAAAGTTCCGTCAGGCGTGTATTCTTCACTGTGAATAACACCGTCTTGCCTAATATCAGCAATAATTGAACCTTTGCTGAAAGGTATAAGCATTTTAAGCCTTTTTTTAGTTTGCGGCAAAGCTTCTTGAATTGATAAAAGCAGATTTTCAAGCCCTTCACCTGTTTTTGCACTGATTTTTACGCTCGTTTTTGCATCTGCAAAAGGAAATGCTATGGTTGACGGGCTGTGTGTAATGTCACATTTATTAAAAACAGTTATTACGGGAACATCAATTTTTTCATCTGGAAACAGTGATGTTAATATTTTATGTGTTACTTCAAGGTTTTCGTAGCAATGTATACTTGAAGCATCGCATACATTTAAAATGACATCGGCATAAGTTGCTTCTTCAAGGGTTGAACGAAATGCGTCAACAAGCTGGTGCGGAAGCCGAGAAATAAAGCCGACGGTATCAATAAGCATAATGCTTTGCCCATTTGGCAGACTTAACTTTCTTGCTGTTGGGTCAAGTGTTGCAAACAGCTTATCCTCCTGCAAAACTCCGGCGTCGGTAAGCTTGTTCATAAGAGTTGATTTGCCTGCATTTGTATAACCCACAATTGCAACGGATAAAGCCCCGTTTTTCTTTCTTCTTTCGTGTATCATTTCACGGCGGCTTTTCACTTTGTCAAGCTCGGCTTTTATGTTTTGTATTCTGCGCCTTATATGCCTTTTGTCACTTTCAAGCTTGGTTTCACCAGGACCTCTTGTACCTATTCCGCCGCCGAGTCGCGATAGTTGAGTACCTTTTCCGGTAAGCCTTGGAAGTGAATATTTAAGCTGGGCAAGTTCGATTTGCAGTTTGCCCTCTTTTGAACGCGCGCGCTTCGCAAAAATATCGAGTATCAAAGTGGTTCTGTCAATCACTCTTGTATTTGTTTCATCTTCAAGATTTCTGATTTGAACAGGCGAAAGCTCCGAATCTGCAATAATTAAATCAACATTCATATTTTCACAAAAGCGTGCAAATTCATATAATGCGCCTTTACCCACAAATGTTGCGGCAACGGGGGCATTTCTTTTTTGAATAGATGTGCCTACAACCTCGGCACCGGCGGTATCGGCAAGTTCTTCAAGCTCCTTTATTGAAACGAGAGCATCAAAATCGCCGGTATCCACACTGATTAGAAATGCACGCTCTTTTTCATTTTCATTATATATTTCATTATTGTCGATTTGATTTTGCATATAATAAGCTTCCTAAATTGTTTTAATTATCATTTTCTACAAGTGCCTGCAAAACTTTGTTTGCAATTGGGCCTGCTGTTTGTGAGCCTGAATTACCGTATTCAACAAGCACCACAAATGCATACGGATGTTCATCATCATCCATAAATCCTACAAACCAAGCAGTATTATGCGAATCAACATTATCAATTTGAGCAGTACCTGATTTTGCACAAAGGTGAAGCCCTTTGTAGTTATAATCACCGTATTGCTCTTTAACATTGTTTCTTAAAAGCTTTTTCATTTTAGCGGCAACATCACTTGAAAGAAGCGGTGTTTCCTTTGCTGTAAAGCCAATATCCAGCGCTTTGCCCGTTTTGGTTGCAAAGTTTTCAACAAGGTTGAGTGAAACTGCCGTACCGTCATTTGCTATTGCACCCACAAGGCGCAGCATTGCGATAGGGGATACAAGTGTGTCACCCTGGCCTATACCTGTCCATCCTACATAATCATCGGCATCTTCGCTTTCAAGGAAAAATCTGCCGGTTGATGAATCTATATCATTATTAAGTGTGACTTTTGAAGTTAAGCCGAGTTCTTTTGCGGTGTCCGCAAGTTTTTGCGGGCCAAGTTCAATTGCAATTTGGGCAAAAGTAGAGTTGCAGGATTTTGCAAGTGCCTGCTCAAAAGTCAATGTGCCGTGGCGTGCATTACATTCAATAGGTGTGCCGCTGCCGGGGTCATATTCACCTGTACATTTAAAGGTTCTGTCATAAATGTCAGGAATATTCTCAATTGCACAAATTGCGGTAACAATTTTAAATGTTGAACCGGGTGTGTAAAGTCCTGTTAAAAGTCGATTTATATATGCGCCCGAATAAGCGTCATTATCATCAATATCACTCGGTTTATTTTGCGGGTCATAGCTTGGGGTTGAAGTCATAACAAGTGTTTCACCTGTTTTGTAATTTATAACTCCCACTGTGCCTGCCTTGTAATTTGAAAGTGCTTTGTATGCAACATCGCACGCATCTGCATCAAGTGTAAGCTGCATATCGTTTCCGCTTCCGTTTTTAATAACACTGTAAATACCCGTAAGTGAATTATAGCCGGTAAGCTTTGCTTTATATACATTTTGAACGCCGGTTGAAATAAATCCCTGAAGGTCGCCGACAGCGTGCAAAGTAGCTTTTCTGGTGGTTAATGAATCGTTATATTCACGCTTCCCGTTATTTGTTTCGGCAAGACTTCTTCCGTTTCTGTCGGTTATTTTGCCTGCGCCTATCAGTTCACCGTTGTGGTACAAATGGCTGTTGTACGGCTGCATAACCCAACTGTCACCATCACTTAAAAGGCTGTAAGTCATAAAGCCTAAGCCAAAAACAAAAGCAAAAACAAGTATCCAAAGGAAAATGCCTCTTCTTGTAATCATTTTCATTTCTTCTTAGCACCTCCCAAATAGCTGTAAGTGCGCACATCACTTGCCTTGATATATGCCAAAACAAGCCAGCAGCTCATAAGTGATGTACCGCCCTGGCTTACAAACGGAAGTGTGACGCCTGTAAGAGGTAAAACATCTGTTATGCCGAAAATATTAAGTGCGCATTGGAAAAGCAGCATTCCTGCGCCGGCAACTGCCGATATTGAATAAAATGTACTTCTTGCGGCAATTGAATTAACAAGTGCCGATACAGCAATTGCAACAAAGGATAAAACAAGAACGAGTGCGAAAATATATCCCCATTCTTCGCAAATTACACCGAAAACATCATCGGTATAGATAAGATAGTTATCAAAAAATCTGCGTATGTTTCCGTTTCCGATTCCAAGGCCCAAAAGCCCGCCTGATGCGATACCTGTTAAAATATGGGTTTGCTGATAGCCTTTACCGTAAATATCCTCCCAAATGTGACGGTAAACGGAAAAGCGGGCGGTTACATAAGGCTTGTACTTGATTACGATTGCACCGCCGAGACCCGCAGCTGCAACAGCCAATCCGGCGGTTTTTATATCACCCGAGTTCATAAATGCAATTATTAAAAATGTGATAAAGAATATGAGTGCCGCACCAAAGTCACGCATTAAAATTAACGCACCAACGCATACAATTGAAAATATAATGAAACGAATGATATTTTTTGATGTTTGTATTTTTTCAAGTGTTGCCGCACCTACGAAAATAAATGCTACTTTAACGAATTCCGAAGGCTGCATAGTAAATGAACCTATGCTTATCCAGTTTCTTGCACCGTACTTTTCAGTTCCGAAAATAAGGTTGACTGCGAGAAGCAACATGCCTGCTATTGCCACCGGCATTCTGAGTTTCATACATAAATCAACATCACCCAAAACAAATGTGAATACAGTGTATGCAACTACGCTTACTGCTAAAATTATTAACTGCTTAAAGCAAGCGTCGGGATTTACGGAGCCTATAACCGTAAGTCCTACACCTGACAAGAAAAATGCGATAAATTCAAGTTCAAAATTTCTTCTGTGTACTGTAAAATACAGCAGAGTAACATAAACCCATTCAAGTGCAATCAGCACCAAAGTGGAAAGAATTGCTTTTGTTGAAAAATCCTCATGCACACTTGCGGCTTCAAAACCGGTGATAAGTTGAAAAATGCTTAAAACAAACAGCATTGCAAAATTATTTATCGGCTTGATATGAGGAATTTTTTTAGCCTTGTTTGCCATTGCGTTTCTCCTTAATTATTTTTCGTAAAATACAAATACTCTGTCACCGAAGGTGATTGTGTCCTCATCAAAAATGAGTTGTGGCTGGGTTATAAATCTGCCGTTTAATTTTGTACCGTTATGGCTGTTTAAATCAGAAAGTGCCCAGCCGCGCGAAGTTAAATGAATTCTTGCGTGTTCACTGCTTACGGTATCAAGGTTGATTTGAATATCAGCCTCTTGCCCTCTGCCGATAAGTACATCTTTTTTTCTTAAATATATAGGTCTGTGAGTTTTGACATCCACCAAAACTGCATAAGCCACATTTCCCGAAGTCTGTTTCAATTCGCTTGCCTCATTTCTCATTTGCAATTTAGATTGAGCCGAAACCGCTTCGGCACATAAAAATTTAAGCGGGATAGAGCCGATTGTTATAATATCCCCGTCTTCAATAACAGCACTTCCGTGAACATCTCTGCTGTTAACTTTAATTCCTGTTTTTGAAAAAGTATCGGTTATAACCCATTCTTTCCTCTTTTTTGCGATTACTGCGTGAAAACGCGAAACATTAGGCATAGGCAAAACAATATCGTTTGATTTACTTTTTCCTATTGATGTTTCCCATCTGTCAATGTCAATTATCGAACCGTTGTTTTGGTCAACAAGCTGAGCTAATTTGTGAAGTCTCGGCCTGTTTCTGAATAAAGATATTATGCAGGTGAAAAGTATAATTACAGCTAAAACGGGAAGTACATATCTGAGTATGCCTGTTAAAAATGACAAAGCCGCTTCCAATCTGTTCACTCCTTAATTTATATATTTTAAAATAACTATCAAATAATTATACCAATATTATACTCTCTCGTCAAATATTTTGACTAAGTTTAATAAATAAATAACAATATATAAGTGCAAAAAGTATAAATGCTATTTCGATTTTGCCTTGGCAAGAGTAACCTTTGCCATACGATATAAGTCTATGACAATTATAACGCGGCGCATTTTAGTCACTTTATTGACAGTTTGAAGCCTTTTTCAAGTGAGAAAAAGGCTTCTTTTTTGCTATTTTGTAATATTTTGCAAATGTGAATTTGGCTTAAAATCAATGTAGAAACGACAAATTTTGCATAATTATTCAATAACTACATATATGTAAAATTTTTTTGTGCAATGTTACAAAATACAATATATTGTGTTTTTTTAGATTTTTGCTATTGACATACATATTCTTATTTGGTATTATAGATTCAGTCGCGAAAAAGTGTATGTTACACTTTTGTAATATATTAGGAGGTCAGGAAATGAAAATCATTAAAAGAAACGGTTCTGAAGTGGATTTTGACTTGAATAAGATAGTTGTAGCCGTTTCAAAGGCAAACGCTGCTTGCAGAAAGGAAGAACTTACACAAAGCCAAATTGTAGAAATTGCAGAGTATGTTGAGTTCAAAATATCTAAAGCAAATCGTGCGCTTTCGGTAGAAGAAATACAGGATATTGTTGAAAACCAAATTATGGCACAAGGCGCATTTGATGTTGCAAGGCTTTATGTTAAGTATCGTTACAACCGTTCTCTTATCAGAAAGGCGAATACTACCGATAATCAGATTTTATCTCTTATTGAATGTAATAACGAAGAAGTAAAGCAGGAAAATTCCAATAAAAACCCTACCGTAAATTCCGTTCAGCGTGATTATATGGCAGGTGAAGTATCAAAAGATATTACTAAAAGAATTCTTTTGCCGCAGGATATTGTTGATGCTCATGAGCAGGGTTTAATCCATTTTCACGATGCAGATTACTTTGCACAGCATATGCACAACTGCGACCTTGTTAATCTTGAAGATATGCTTCAAAACGGTACCGTTATCAGTGAAACTATGATTGAAAAGCCACATAGTTTTTCAACTGCGTGCAATATTGCAACTCAAATTATTGCTCAGGTTGCATCAAGCCAGTACGGCGGACAGTCAATTTCACTTTCACATCTTGCACCTTTTGTAGATGTAAGCCGTAAAAAAATCAGAAAAGAAGTTGAGGCCGAAAGTGAAGAGCTTAATATTGCTATGAGCGAAGAGCAGATTGCTAAGCTCACGGAAAAAAGGCTTCACGACGAGGTTTCAAGAGGTGTGCAAACTATTCAATATCAGGTTGTAACACTTCTTACTACAAATGGCCAAGCTCCTTTTGTAACTGTATTTATGTATCTTAACGAAGCTAAGAACGAGCAGGAAAAGAAAGACCTTGCGCTTATTATTGAAGAAACATTAAAGCAAAGAATAAGAGGCGTTAAAAATGAGGACGGAGTTTGGATTACACCTGCATTTCCGAAGCTCATTTATGTTCTTGAAGATGATAATATTACAGATAATTCACCGTATTTCTATTTAACAGAACTTGCTGCAAAATGCACTGCTAAAAGAATGGTACCTGATTATATCAGCGAAAAGGTAATGAAAAACCTTAAAGGTGATGTATATACCTGTATGGGTTGCCGCTCATTTTTAACACCTGACAGATTTACCGAAAACGGCATCGGCAATATTGCCAACGCTAAAAACTATGACCCTAAAAAGCATAAGTATTACGGTAGATTTAACCAAGGTGTTGTAACAATTAACCTTGTTGATGTTGCTTGCTCATCAGGCGGGGATATGACAAAGTTTTGGAAAATATTTGATGAAAGGCTTGAACTTTGCTATCGTGCGCTTATGTGCCGCCATAACAGGCTTAAAGGCACATTGAGTGATGCTGCGCCTATTCTTTGGCAGCACGGTGCGCTTGCAAGGCTTAAAAAGGGTGAAAAGATTGACAAGCTTCTTTATGATGGCTATTCAACAATTTCACTTGGTTATGCAGGCCTTTATGAATGCACAAAATATATGACCGGCAAATCACATACAGACCCTGAAGGTAAGCCTTTTGCACTTAATGTTATGGAGCATATGAATGAAGCTTGCGAAAAGTGGAAAGAAGAAACCAATATTGACTTTAGTATTTACGGTACTCCGCTTGAATCAACAACATATAAATTTGCTAAATGCCTGCAAAAGAGATTCGGCAAAATTCCGGGTGTAACAGACAGAAATTATATTACCAATTCATATCATGTTCATGTTGCGGAAAAGATTGATGCATTTACAAAGCTTAAATTTGAATCGGAATTCCAGCGTCTTTCTCCGGGCGGTGCTATCAGCTATGTTGAAGTGCCTAATATGCAAAATAATATTCCTGCTGTATTACAGGTTATGAAATATATTTATGATAATATTATGTATGCCGAGCTTAATACAAAGAGTGACTATTGCCAATGCTGTGGATATGACGGTGAAATTCAAATAGTTGAAAATGAAGACGGTAAGCTTATTTGGCGTTGCCCAAAATGCGGAAATGAAGACCAAGATAAAATGAATGTTGCAAGAAGAACTTGCGGCTATATCGGAACTCAATTTTGGAATCAGGGCAGAACTCAGGAAATTAAGGAAAGAGTATTACATTTATAATTAAAAATTGACCGATTGGAAAATCTAATCGGTCTTTTTTGATAATGTGAGGTATTCATATGAATTACGGTGAAATAAAAAAGAATGACATTGCAAACGGTGAGGGTGTGCGCACTTCGCTTTTTGTTTCGGGGTGCAGGCACCATTGCAAAAATTGCTTTAATCAGCAGACTTGGGATTTTTCATTCGGCATGCCTTTTACCGAAGAAACAATGGAGGAAATATTCGACTCCTGCGCGCCTGATTGGATAAACGGTTTATCACTTTTAGGCGGTGAACCGTTTGAACCGGAAAATCAAAAAGTTTTACTTCCTTTTCTTATAATGTTTAAAGAGCGTTTTCCGAACAAAACAATTTGGTGCTACACCGGTTTTACACTTGAAGAAATTATGGGAAAAAGGGCAAATTCAAGGGCATTTACACCAATAAGCAGTGAAATGCTTTCACTTATTGATGTTCTTGTAGATGGGCCGTATATTGAAGACAAAAAGGATATATCGCTTGTTTTCAGAGGTTCAAGCAACCAAAGAATAATTGATGTAAAGAAAAGCTTTAAAAACAAACAGTTGGAGCTTTATTTGGATGACTGAAAATAAATATAAAATAACGGTAAATGCCTGCTTTTTAGCATACATAGTGCAGGCAATAGTTAATAATTTTGCACCTTTGCTTTTTGTAACTTTTCAAAATGAATTTGATATTCCGCTTTCAAAAATAACCGTTCTTGTAACCGTGAATTTTCTTATTCAGCTTTTTGTTGATTTGGTTTCAGCAAAATTTATTGACAAAATCGGATATAAGCCATCAATGATAATTGCACATTTTTTATGCGCTTTCGGGCTTATGGGACTGACTTTTTTACCCGGTATTTTAAGCAATTCATTTGTAGGCTTGCTTTTGGCTGTAATGATTTATGCAGTGGGCGGCGGGCTTCTTGAAGTGCTTGTAAGCCCTGTTGTTGAAGCATGCCCGACTGATAATAAGGAAAAAGCAATGAGTCTTCTTCATTCCTTTTACTGCTGGGGGCAAATGGGTGTAGTTTTAATTTCAACATTGTTTTTTTCGATTTTTAATATAGGTAATTGGAAAATACTTGCTGTTTTATGGTCCGCTGTACCTATAATAAATGCATTTGTTTTTATGAAAGCACCTTTTGCTTCTCTTAATGAAGAGGGCGAAACGGGAATGAGCATACTTGAACTTTGTAAAAACAAATTATTTTGGATATTATTTGTAATGATGGTATGCGCCGGTGCAAGTGAGCAGGGTGTAAGCCAGTGGGCATCTGCTTTTGCAGAAAAAGGACTTGGTGTAAGCAAGACGGTAGGTGACCTTGCAGGGCCTATGGCTTTTGCCTGCCTTATGGGTATATCAAGAGCATTTTACGGAAAATTCGGCGATAAAATTGAGCTTGATAAATTTATGAATATAAGTGCGGTTTTATGCGCTGCGTCATATCTTATAATCAGCCTTGTGCCGAATAATGCAGTCAGCTTAATAGGCTGTGCTGTATGCGGACTTTCGGTAGGAATTATGTGGCCGGGTTCTTTCAGCAAAGCATCGGCATCAATCAAAAGGGGAGGCACTGCACTTTTTGCGTTGCTTGCGCTCGGCGGTGATTTGGGCTGTACAGCAGGGCCGGGGCTAGTCGGCTTTGTTTCAAATAGATTTAATGATAATATGAAAATAGGATTTTTTGCAGGAACGATTTTCCAGATAGTGCTTTTGATAGCAATATATATTTGTAAAAAGATAAAACGCAACGATTAAATCGTTGCGTTTTTATACTTTTATAATGCTTTTGCGAGTTCTTCACATTTTGACAAGGCTTCGTCGTCGGGTGCGTCGTTGCAAATTATGCTTTCAAAAATAAGGTTTGCACCTATATTTCTGCAATCATCTTCCCATTGGCGCATCCATTCACCGCCGCCCCAGCCGTAAGAGCCGAACAGGGCAATGCTTTTATCTTTCAGCTTTGGCTTGCAGCTTTCAAACATAGGTTCAAATTCAAAATCTTCAAGCTGTTCACATCCCATTGACGGGCAACCGTAAATTACGGTATCAAATTCACCAACCTTATCTTCTGAAAATTCTCCTGCTGTGAAAATTTGCACATCTTTGCCAAGGCTTTTTGCACTTTCGTAAATTTTATTTGCAAGCGCTTCGGTGTTACCCGTACCGCTCCAATATACAATAGCTGTTTTACTCATAATGCTCCTTTCTGTTTTTATATATTATGTCGTAACAGTGAGTTTTACAATGCTGCGACCTTGTAACCATAATTTTTGATAGATTCTTTTGCATTTTTCAAATTTTTTAAATGTTTTTATTGCTTCGCATTCATTGCAATATACTTTCCAGCAGCCTGAACATATGCTGTTTTGCCCTGCGTTTTCAATAAATCCTATTACATCGCAAAGCGGATATCCGAGAAAAATACCGATTTCGTGCGGAAATGAAGCACTGTTTTTCAAGCGTAATTTAAGCTTTGATATGCAGTAATCGGCATCATTTGATTCATATCCGTAAAATTTTAAAAACTCATCAACCTTGTTTTTGTTTAAATCATTTTGCAATTTATCTTTTCTGTATGCATATACAAGGGCAGTGTTACTGCACTTTTTTAATATCAGCAGTTTTACACCTTTGTTTTTCAGTTTTTCGTTAGTTTGAAAGACGGAATTTTCTAAATTTTCAATTGAGTCAAACGGAATGTTCATCAAATTAGCTGTCTTTAATGATGCAAGTGTGGGTGAACAGTGGCCGATTAAGTATTCTTCTATCATTATTTGAACTGCTTTCTTTAATTATTCATTGTTGCTGTTTAATTCGCAGCTATGCTTTTGAACGAATGATTTTATTGCATTAAATGTAGTTTTGGATACTGCATGTTCAATTTTGCAGGCATCTCGTGTTGCAATATCTTTAGGTACACCGAGTTTGTAAAAAAATTCACTGAACATAAGGTGCTTTTCATATACGCTTTTTGCAATTTCAAGCCCTGTGGGTGTTAATTTGATTTCGTGGTTATCCGCGAATTTTACAAATTTATTTTCTTTAAGGTTTTTCATTGCAATTGATACGCTTGCTTTTGATATTTCAAGATGATTTGCAATATCAACACTTCTTACATATCCGTTTTTTTCTTGCAAAACGAGGATTGATTCCAAATAATCCTCTACCGATTCGCTTATTACCATAATATTACTCCTTTACTAAAAAAGTTAGATTAAACTAACTTGGGTTTCAAAATAAAGACGACTTTCGCCGCCACAAGTAAGTTAGCTAAAACTAACTATTGATAGTTTAACATAAAGTTTCCCTTTTGTCAATTACAAATTTGCAAAAAAATAAGCACGGGCATAAGCCCGTGCTTTAAGATATAATTTATTATACAATACCTTGAGCCATCATTGCGTCTGCAACTTTCATAAAGCCGGCAATATTTGCACCTACAACAAAGTTATCCTTTGCGTCAAATTGCTCGCAAGCTTCTTTCATATGATAATAAATGTTAATCATAATTCCTTTAAGCTTTGCGTCTACTTCATCAAATGTCCAGCTTGAACGAATTGAGTTTTGACCCATTTCAAGAGCAGAAGTTGCAACACCGCCTGCATTTGAAGCCTTGCCAGGAATGAAAAGAATATCCCTTTGAAGGAATACTTCGGTAGCTTCGGCATTAGTAGGCATATTTGCACCTTCGCAAACTGCATAGCAGCCTGAATCTGCAAGCCTTTGAGCTTCTGCTTTGTTGATTTCATTTTGAGTTGCACAAGGAAGGGCAACATCGCAAATAACATTATCCCAAACCGAACCTTCACCGTAAGTTGCTTCAGGGTGGTATTTAAGGTATTCTTTAACTCTCTTTCTTTCAACTTCCTTGATTTGCTTAAGAGCTTTAACATCAATACCGTTTTCATCAATGATATAGCCTGATGAATCAGAGCAAGAAATTACTTTTGCACCAAGCTGCTCGGCTTTTTCAATTGCATAGATTGCAACATTACCTGAACCTGAAACAGCAATTCTTGCATCCTTAATATTTTTGCCGTGGTCTTTTAAGAGTTCCTCTGTAATATAAACAAGGCCGTAACCGGTAGCTTCGGTTCTTGCAAGTGAACCGCCGAAGCTTAATCCCTTACCTGTGAGAACACCCTCACTTCTGTTAGTAAGTTTTTTGTACTGACCGTAAAGATAACCTACTTCACGAGCGCCTGTACCGATATCACCTGCAGGAACGTCTTCGTCAGCGCCGACATATTTGTAAAGTTCATTCATAAATGCCTGGCAGAAACGCATGATTTCCATATCGCTCTTACCCTTAGGGTCAAAGTCAGAACCACCTTTGGCACCGCCGATTGGAAGGCCTGTAAGGCTGTTTTTGAAAATCTGCTCAAAACCTAAAAACTTAATGATTGAAAGGTTAACGCTCGGATGAAGCCTTAAACCGCCTTTGTATGGGCCGATAGCAGAGTTGAACTGAACACGGTAACCGCGGTTTACATGAACTTCGCCGTTATCATCAACCCAAGGAATACGAAACATAATTGTTCTTTCCGGCTCAACAAGTCTTTCGAGAAGACCTGCTTTTTCATATCTTGGGTCATTATCAACAACAGGTGATAATGATTCAAGAACTTCTGTTGCAGCCTGGATAAATTCAGGCTGATAAGGATTGGTTTTCTTTAACTCTTCGAGTACCCTCTCTGAATACTTCATTGCTGAAACCTCCATAGTTATAATATAGTTTTATGTAAAAAAACAGAGTGTAATACCAAAAATATTGAAATTAGACTCTGAATGTGCCGCCTTTGACACAAGAAGTATTATAGCAGTTATGATACACATTGTCAAACAAAAATGTATAAGCATACACAAAATTCATATAAGAAGTTAAAATCGAGTATAAAAATGCCAAATGAAAGTGAAATAATATAATATTTATACAACGTATACATATTTGCATTTTAAAAAACATCGTCGCATAAAATTATATGATGAAAGGTTTGATAAATAAAATCATAAGAATTATAAAAATGAAGATTAAGATTAAAAGGCTTTTTGAAGTTATAACAAAGAGGGTGGATTTTGTAAATTTAGATGTGAAAATCAATATTTTCAAAGGCTTTGAAATTTATAATAACAGTGATAAAATTGCCTGCTTTGAATTTGATGAAATGTGGGCTGTTTTGATGCTTGGTACACAATTTTTTTGTGCTTTGGTGTATAGTCTTTGTATAAAATACAGTATAGAAAAATATTGAGTTTGATGCTATAATGCAGTAAGAATAATTTTTATATTATTAGGAGATAAAAATGAGCATTAAACTTATTGCTACCGACCTTGACGGTACACTTATGGCACCTGACCATTTAACAGTAACTAAAAGAACTTATGATGCGCTCAAATCATCACACGATAAAGGCATAAGACTTGCAGTTGCCACAGGCAGATCTATGGTGCTGATTGATAATGTTATCAGCCAAGTACCTTTTGTTGATTATATTATTTATTCAAATGGTGCGTGCGTGTATGACAAAAATGAAGAAAAAATTATTCACGCCGATCTTATACCGTATGAAAAAGCCAAAGAAATAGTGAAGTATTTTTTGGGCGAAAAAGTATTTTTTGAAATTTATGCAAATGGAAGAACCTGCTATCAGCTCAAAACGGAAAGCCTTTTTCAAAATATGAATTTGCCGCAAAAATTTATTGATGAAGCCACCAAAACAATGGACGGGTATGAATCACTTTTGGATTTTATGGCAAAAGACGGAAAAGGAATAGAAAAGATAACATTTTACGGTGTGTATGAAAAAAAGCTTGAAAACATAAGTGCAAAGCTTAAAGAATTCGGGCTTGATGTATGCTCAAGTTTACCGGGTACGGTTGAAGCTACATCACCGACTGCGAATAAAGGCAGTGCTGTTTTGGGAATATGCAAAAATATGGGTATTGGGGCAGATGAAGTAATGGCTTTCGGTGATGCGGAAAATGATTGCCCGATGCTTGATTTTGCAAAATATTCATTTGCTATGGAAAACGGTACGGATGAATGTAAAAGCCACGCAAAGTTTATTACAAGCTCCAACGGTGAAGACGGAGTTGCAAAAGCAGTTGAAAAATATGCCTTATAATTAGCACAAATTAACAATATATTAAATAAATATTTAATTTTAAATATAAACTTGCAAGATTTGATATAATACGGTATTATATTACTGTTTAATCTTTAAACTGAAAATTTTGCCGCTTTTTGTCGGCTTATATTAACTTACGGAGGTGTTTTTGTGGAACAGAAGATTGACCTCAAGCAAATAGAGGGAGTTCTTGATGAACTTGCTAAGGTTAAAGGCTCACTGATTACCATATTACAAAAAACTCAGGAAACTTACGGCTATTTGCCGAAAGAAGCTATTATTTATATAAGTGAAAGGACAGGCATTGCAGAAAGTGAAATTATGGGTGTTGCAACATTTTATACCCAATTTCGCCTGACACCTGTGGGCAAGTATCTTATTATGCTTTGCCAAGGTACTGCCTGCCATGTTAATTCAAGTGAACTTATATTGCAAACAATTAAGGATGAACTTGGAATTGAAGACGGGGAAACCACTGAAGACGGATTATTTTCACTTAAGTGTGTTGCCTGCCTCGGATGTTGTTCTCTTTCACCGGTTATGATGATTAACGAGAATACATACGGCTCACTCACTCCTGAAAAAACAAAGAAAATACTTAAAGAATTGAGGGAGGCAGAATGATGAAAATTGTTGTAGGTGAAGGTTCTTGCGGTATTGCAGCAGGCGCTGAAAAAGTAAGGCAGGCATTATTAAAGGAAGATTTGAACGGTGCCATGCTTACCATTGCAGGTTGTATAGGTATGTGCTACCTTGAACCGATTGTTGATATTTATGAAGACGGAAAGGAAGTAAAACGCCTTGTTCGTGTAACAGAAAATGATGCGAAGAAAATTGCAGAATATGCAAAAACAGGGGATGAAAATGCAATCGCCCCGCTTCTTGTATCTGATGAAGATAAAGAATTTTTAAATAAGCAAACTCGTATTGCTCTTCGCCGTTGCGGTATTATAAATCCTGATGAAATTGAAGATTTTATTCAGGCTGACGGTTATACTGCTATTAAAAAAGTTCTCAATGAAATGACACCGGAAGATGTTATTGAAGTTATTAAAACATCAGGCCTTGCAGGCCGCGGCGGTGCAGGTTTCCCAACTTGGTTTAAGTGGAATGCGGCAAGGCAGAGTGACGGTGAAGAAAAATATCTTATTTGCAATGCGGATGAGGGCGACCCGGGTGCATTTATGGACAGGGCTGTAATTGAATCTGACCCGCATACTCTTATTGAGGGTATGCTTATCGGTGCATATGCAATCGGTGCAAAAAATGCGGTAGTATATGTCAGAGCCGAATATCCGCTTGCTATTAAAAGGCTTGAAAGAGCTATTGAGCAGGCAACCGAAGCAGGCTATTTGGGTGATAACATCCTCGGTACAGATTTCAGCTGTAAGATGACCATTAAAGCAGGTGCAGGCGCATTTGTTTGCGGTGAGGAAACAGCACTTATTGAATCACTTGAAGGTCACAGGGGTATGCCAAGGTTAAAACCTCCGTTTCCGGCACAAAGCGGTTATTGGAGAAAACCGTCTAACATCAATAATGTTGAAACATTTGCAAATGTAAGCTGGATTATAAATAACGGCGGCGAAGCTTTTGCAAGTATGGGTACAGAAGGTTCAAAGGGTACAAAAGTATTTGCTGTAACAGGTAAAGTTAAAAGAAGCGGACTTGTTGAAATTCCTATGGGTAAAACTCTTCGCGATGTTATATTTGATATTGGCGGCGGAATGAAGGGTGACAAGGCATTTAAAGCTGTGCAGATGGGCGGCCCGTCGGGCGGTTGTATTCCTGCCGAACTTATTGATACCGTAATTGATTACAAGGCACTCGGTGCAACAGGTGCAATTATGGGTTCAGGCGGTATGGTTGTAATGGATGAAGGTACATGTATGGTCGGTATGGCTAAATTCTTCCTTGACTTTACTGCAAAGGAAAGTTGCGGTAAATGTATTCACTGCCGTATCGGTACAAAGAGAATGCTTGAAATTCTTACAAGAATTACAAACGGTGAGGGGCAAGACGGTGATATTGAGCTTCTTGAAGAGCTTTGCTACGGAATTAAAGACGGTGCGCTTTGCGGCTTGGGCCAAACTGCGCCAAACCCTGTATTAACTACTATTAAATATTTCCGTAATGAATATGAAGCACATATTAACGAAAAGAAATGCCCTGCGGGCGAATGTTCATCACTTATTGAATATTCTATTGATAAAGATAAATGTAAAGGCTGTACACTTTGCGCAAGAAATTGCCCTGTAAATGCAATTTCCGGCGAAGTTAAATCGGCACACACAATTGATGTAAACAAATGTATTAAATGCGGTAAATGCATTGCTACATGTCGCTTTGGCGCAGTAGTAAGAAAGTAAGGAGGGAGCAGATAAAATGGAAAATGTAAAATTAACTATTAACGGTAAGGAAATTACTGCTCCTGCCGGCAGTACCATTCTTGAAGCGGCAAGGCAAAACGGAATTTATATTCCTACCCTTTGCTATGATGAAGCAGTTGAAGTTTACGGTGCTTGCGGACTTTGTGTTGTAGAGGCAGAGGGTATACCGAAGCTTCTCCGTTCTTGCTCGGCAAAAGTAAGTGATGGAATGGTAATCAATACCGAAAGTGAAAGAGTTATTAAATCAAGAAAAATTGCTATGGAGCTTTTAATGTCTGCCCATGACGGCGACTGCATTGCACCGTGCCAGCTTGCCTGCCCTGCAAATACAGATTGCCAGGGTTATGTAGGTCTTATTGCAAACGGTGAATTTGACTCGGCGTTAAAGCTTATTAAAAACAAAATTCCGCTTCCTGCGTCTATCGGCAGAGTATGCCCGCACCCTTGTGAAAAGGCTTGCAGAAGAGGAAAAGTAGATGAACCTATAAATATAGTTCAGCTTAAGAGCTTTGCTGCCGACCTTGATTTAAAAGGTGACAGCTACATTCCTGAAACAGCAGAGAAAACAGGCAAAAAGGTTGCAATCGTAGGTGGCGGCCCTGCAGGACTTACTGCGGCATATTACCTTGCACAGCTTGGCCACGAAGTAACTGTTTTTGATATGATGGACAAAATGGGCGGTATGCTCAGATACGGTATTCCGCAATACCGTTTGCCAAAGGAAGTTCTTGACAGTGAAATCAAGATTATTGAAAAAACAGGTGTTCGCTTTTGCAACAATGTTAAGCTTGGCCGTGATATTACTATTGAAAATCTTAAGAGTGTGAATGACGCGGTTATTCTTGCTCCGGGTGCTTGGAAATCCACTCCGATGAGAGTTAAGGGTGAAGATACACAAGGTGTATACGGCGGTATAGATTTTCTTAGAAGTGTTATTCAGGGTAAGGCTGTTGAAATAGGCGAAAAAGTTGCTGTTTGCGGCGGCGGTAACACTGCTATGGACGCTTGCAGAACTGCTGTTCGCCTCGGCGCAAAAGAAGTTTATGTAATTTACAGAAGAACCGAAAAGGAAATGCCTGCCGAAGAAATTGAAATTAAAGAATCAAAGGAAGAGGGAGTTACATATAAATTCCTCACAAATCCGCTTGAAATTCACTCACAAAACGGAAAAGTAAGCGGTATGACACTTCAGCTTATGGAACTCGGTGAGCCTGACGCATCAGGCAGAAGACGCCCGGTTGCAATTGAGGGCAAGACGGAATATCTTGAACTTGACAGTGTGATTATGGCAATCGGTCAGAAGCTCGATTCGGATGATTTTAAAGATACTGTTGAACTTACACAAAGAGGAACAATATCTGCCGATGAAGATACATTTCTTACAAATCTTGACGGTGTATTTGCAATCGGTGATGCTACAAACAAAGGTGCATCAATTGCTATTGCCGCAATCGGCGAAGCTGACAAGTGCGTAAAAGTTGTTGACGCATATTTAAAGGGCGAAAAGCTTGATTTTACAGAGCCTTATATCAGCAAGCGTGATGAGGATAAAATTGATTTTTCAGGCAAAACCAAAGAGGCACAGATAGTTGCCGAAGTTTTACCTGCCGAAAAGAGAAAGACTTGCTTTGATGAAGTTTCACTCGGCCTTACTGTTTCACAGGCACAAAAGGAAGCCGAAAGATGCCTTGAATGCGGATGCCGCGAATATTTCAAGTGTAAGCTTTTGAATGTTGCGCAGAGATATGATATTCATCCGGAGCGTTTCGCCGGTGAAATGCCACAAAAATATACCAAGGATGCAAATTCGTTTATTGAAAGAAATACTGCTAAATGTATTCTTTGCGGTCTTTGTGTTCGTTCTTGCCGTGAGGTTGAAGAACTCAGTGTACTCGGACTCTTAGGCCGTGGCTTCAAAACAAGTGTTACACCTGCTTTTGCACTCCCGCTTGACCAAACAAAGTGTACCAACTGCGGACTTTGCGTAAGCCTTTGCCCGACAGGTGCGCTTACTGAAAAGTCAAATCTTAAAAAGCAAGTACCTCTTGCAGAAAAATATTCGCTTGAGTCACTTGATATTGACGGAAATAAGTGTGATTATCTTGTATCCCGTTATGACGGTAAAATTCTTCGTGCAGTTCCTCATAATGAAAACGCAAGAAAGTGCAAATTAAATCGCGACGAGGTAATTTCAAAGCTTTCATAAGATGGACGAATTTAAGTAATAGAAATTAAAAAGAGCGTTTTTGAAAATATAGAAGCTACATAAAAAGAAGTTCAGTCTTTTGACTGAACTTCTTTTTTATATCATTATTTTGAAAGGAAAGAAAAAATACCTTTCTTTTTTTCATAAGGCTCTGATTTAAAGCTTGTAACATCATAGCCGGTATCAGCGATTGCTTTTTTTATTTTTTCTTCATCTATTTCATTTTCGCTTATAATTTCGGCAATTCCTTTTGTGTGCGATGAACTTACTTTTTTAACTTTAAATTCGCGCCTTATTACATCATTGATGTGTGATTCGCACATTCCACACATCATACCGTCTATTCCTATTGTAGTTTTAATCATACAAACACACCTCCACAGGTTAGCATTAACTAACCACAATCAGATTAGCACAATAATCATAATTTGTCAATAAAAAAATAGCCGAGATAAAATTCTCGGCTATTTTTTTATTTCTTTTTAAATTTATCAAAAAAGCCTTCTTTTCCGCTGTTTTTCGGCGGAACATAGGTTTTGTCAAATTCTTTTAATAGTTGCTTTTGTTCGGATGTAACATTTTTAGGAATATCAACAATTATCCTTACATGTTCATCACCTTTGCCCATACCGTTTAAGCGGGAGATACCTTTATTGCCTTTAAGTGTAAAGACTTCGCCCGGTTGTGTACCGGCAGGAATGTTCAACTTGACATTTCCTTCAAGAGTAGGTATTTCAACCTCTGCACCAAGTGTTGCTTCAACAATGGAAATGTGCTTATCAAACCATACATCATAACCGTCACGCTTAAAATATGCGTGCTTTTTAATGCTGATAATAACTTTAAGGTCACCTGATGGGCCGCCGTTAAAACCTGCGTTACCAAAGCCGCGCACATTAACTATTTGGTTATTATCAATACCGGCAGGTATATTGACTTCAATTTTCTTTCTGGTTCTGACTTTACCCTTTCCGTTACATTTCTGGCAAGGCGTATTGATTATTTTACCTGTACCGCCGCAGCGTGAGCAGGTACGCTGTGTACTCATTACACCAAGCGGTGTACGCTGTGAAACTGTTTGCACACCTGAACCGTGACATTCAGGGCATACGGTAGGGGTTGTGCCTTTTGCCGCACCTGTGCCGCCGCATTCGCTGCAGTCCATAACACGCATAACTTCAATAGTCTTTTTGCAGCCTTTTGCAGCTTCTTCAAATGTAAGAGTGACTGATGCCTGTATGTCACGACCTCTTGACGGGGCATTAGGATTTCGCGAGCTGCCGCCAAATCCGCCGCCGAAGAATGATGAAAAAATGTCACCTAAATCAATATCGCCGTCAAAGCCGCCGCCAAATCCACCGCCGAAGCCGCCGCCCTGGCCTGCGCCGTAGTTAGGGTCAACACCGGCAAAGCCGAATTGGTCATAGCGTGCTTTTTTCTGCGGGTCTGAAAGAACTTCATAAGCTTCGTTACATTCTTTAAACTTGGCTTCAGCCTCAGGATTATCCGGGTTTAAGTCAGGGTGGTATTTCTTTGCCGTTTTTCTGTATGCTTTTTTGATTTCGTCGTCGCTTGCGTTTTTGCTTACGCCAAGCACTTCGTAATAATCTCTTTTATCTTCAGGCATATACTTTAACCCTTTCTTTTATGTTCATTTACCAAAAGAGAGCTGTCTAATATAAGACAGCCTCTTAGGTATTATATAATAATTTATTATGATGTCAAGACTTAGTTGTCATCAACTTCGGTATAGTCAGCGTCAGTATATTCCTGACCGCCGCCTTGTGCCTGTGCATTTGGGTCATATCCTGCACCCTGTGGGCCTGCCTGTGCGCCGCCCTGTGCCTGCTGTGCAGCTTCATAAAGTTTTTGTGAAACTTCATAAAACTTGTTTTGAAGGTCTTCCTGTGCTGATTTGATTGCATCTTCATTATCACCCTTAAGTGCTTCTTTCAATGCATCAACCTTTGTTTGAAGTGCTGATTTATCATCTGCTGAGAATTTATCACCGTCTTCGCTGATAAGCTTTTCAGTTTGGTAAACCATTTGGTCAGCGTTGTTACGAAGATCAACTGATTCTCTCTTCTTCTTATCTTCTTCAGCAAATTGTTCTGCTTCCTTTACAGCTTTATCAATATCTTCCTTGCTCATGTTAGATGAAGCGGTGATAGAAATTTCCTGTTGCTTGCCTGTGCCAAGGTCTTTAGCTGAAACATGAACAATACCGTTAGCATCAATATCAAATGTTACTTCGATTTGAGGCACACCTCTTCTTGCAGGAAGAATGCCGTCAAGGTGGAACATACCGAGAGTTTTATTATCTTTAGCAAATTCTCTTTCACCTTGAAGTACATGAACTTCAACAGAAGTTTGGTTATCTGCGGCAGTTGAGAAAATCTGGCTCTTCTTTGTTGGGATAGTAGTGTTTCTTTCAATAATTACTGTGTTTACACCGCCCATAGTTTCAATACCAAGTGAAAGCGGGGTAACATCAAGAAGAAGAAGTCCTTTAACATCGCCGCCGAGTACACCGCCCTGAAGGGCAGCACCCATAGCAACACATTCATCAGGGTTGATACCCTTGAATGGTTCTTTACCGCTGAATTTTTGGATAGCTTCCTGTACTGCAGGAATTCTTGTTGAACCGCCGACAAGCAAAATCTTGTCAATATCGTTCATTGAAAGGCCTGAATCTTGCATTGCTTGGCGAACAGGACCCATTGTTGCTTCAACAAGGTCAGCTGTCATTTCGTTGAATTTAGCTCTTGTAAGAGTTGTTTCAAGGTGCTTAGGGCCTGTTGCATCTGCTGTGATGAAAGGAAGTGAAATCTGAGCTGTTGTCATACCTGAAAGGTCAATCTTTGCTTTTTCGGCAGCTTCCTTAACTCTCTGCATAGCCATTTTATCGTTTGAAAGGTCAATACCTGTTTCGTTTTTAAATTGAGCTACAATGTAGTCCATAATTTTCTTATCAAAGTCATCACCGCCAAGGTGGTTGTTACCTGCTGTTGCAAGAACTTCCTGAACACCGTCGCCCATTTCAATGATAGATACATCGAATGTACCGCCGCCAAGGTCATATACCATTACTTTTTGGTCATCTTCTTTATCAATACCAAAAGCAAGTGCGGCAGCAGTAGGCTCGTTGATAATTCTCTTAACATCAAGGCCTGCAATTTTACCTGCATCCTTTGTAGCCTGACGCTGTGAGTCTGTAAAGTAAGCAGGAACTGTGATAACTGCTTCTGTTACTTTTTCGCCGAGATAAGCTTCTGCGTCTGCTTTTAATTTCTGCAAAATAATTGCACTGATTTCCTGTGGGGTATAAGCTTTACCGTCAATGTTTACCTTGTAGTCTGAACCCATATGTCTTTTAATTGAAGAAATGGTTTTTTCAGGGTTTGTGATAGCCTGACGCTTTGCAACGTTACCTACCATTCTTTCACCGTCTTTTGAGAATGCAACTACTGACGGAGTTGTTCTTGCACCTTCTGCGTTAGGAATTACTACCGGCTCACCGCCTTCAATAACACTTACGCAACTGTTTGTTGTACCTAAATCAATACCTATAATCTTTGCCATAATCTTTTTCCTCCTGAATTTGTATTATTAGTTTGCTGTTTTAACCATTGCAGGTCTTACAACTTTGTCATTATATTTATAGCCTTTTTGGAATACATCTGTGATTACATTTGCATCAAGCGAATCATCATCAATATGCATTACTGCGTGATGAAGATTTGGGTCAAACTGCTCACCTTGTTCTCCATAGGCTGTAACACCTAATTTTTCAAGTGATGCCATAAGACCATCATAGGTCATCTGAACACCCTTTTTAAGTCCTTCGTAATCTTCCTGCTCACTTGCAATTGCTCTTTCAAGGTTATCAACAGTGGCAAGAATTTCCGACACAGCTTTAATTGTAGCGAAAGCAAAGCTTTCATTTTTTTCTTTTTCACTGCGTTTGCGGAAGTTTGAATATTCGGCAGTTACTCTTAAAAGCTGCTCTTTTGTATCTTTAAGTTCTTTTTCAAGCGGATTTTCTTCTGCGTTTTTTTCTGCCTTATCGGTAGCTTCAGTTTCTTTTTCCTCTTGTTTTTCTGCCTGTGTTTTTACTTCTTTTTCTTCATTATTTTTCTTTTTACTCATATTTTATGCCCCTTTCTTTGAAAGAAGTGTATCAACTGTGTTGATTATATAATTTATTCTCGGCAATATGCTTTCATAATCAATTCGCATTGAGCCGATAACACCTAAAACAGCTTTTTGACCGCCTTCGTAATTATATTTTGCAATTACTGTGGATGTGTTTTTCATTTCATATATAGGGTTTTCATCACCTATCAGCAAAAGCTGCTTGCTGTTTGAATTTGCAAAGCCTTTTGAAAGTTCCATCAATTGCTTTTTCTCTGTTAATAAACCGAGAATCTTGTAAAGATCCGAACCAAGCTCGCTGTGTGAAAGTAAATTTGTTTCACCTTCAAGTGTTAATTTACTGTGCGAAGCTTCATTACACAGCGCACAAAGCGATGAGAGGGCGGGAAGCATATCAAATATTCTTTCGCCTGCCACGCCGACTGCGCTTTGAATAAGCGCTAGATTAACATTTGTAAGCGGTGTGCCTGTTAAAAATTTAGCCGAAACCTCATAAAATTTCTTTCTGAAATCTTCATCAAGTGCGCAAGGCATATTGATTAGCGAAGATTTAATTTTACTGCCGACAGTTAACATTACAAGCATTGCTTTTTGATTGCCTGCCGGAATCAAATCAACACCTTGTATGCAATCATATGGGTCTTCAAGTGTTGCGCAAAAAGCTGCGCAGTGTGAATATTCCTCCAAAAGCTTGCAAGCGTCTGCCAAAAGCCTTTCAGGGTCACCCGAGTTTACCGAAAGGGCTTCGTTAATCTTATCTGTTTCATATTTGCTTATCGGCTTTTCCTGCATAATATTATCAACATAATATCTGTAAGAAGCTTTGCTTGGTACTCTTCCGCCGCTTGTGTGCCTTTGCTCAAGAAAACCTAATTGCGTCAAATAAGCCATTTCGTTTCTGATAGTGGCGCTTGATATTGAGTAGGGAAGAAGCTGACATAATGTTTTAGAACCGATTGGTTCGCCGGTACGCAAATAATGCTCTATAATCAAACCGAGTATTGCGTGTCGCCTTTCACTTATCATCCTTTCCACCTCTTTATCATATCATTAGCACTCTGTATACCCGAGTGCTAACTCTGTTATAATAGTATTACCTTTTTTTCGAGTTGTCAATACTTTTTTTCGATTTTCTCAAAATTTTCTTATTTTGTATATATTTTCATAACAATTTCAAGTGTGATTTGCGCCATATATAATATGGTATTAAATTATATATAATATATAGCATAAACTGTATACTAAAAAATAATTAAAATTGTTGATTGAAAAGTATACAGTATAATGTTATTCTTTTTGGCAGGAGGTGAGCATATGAAAGAAAACACAAAAAATGCTCGAATCAATGTAAGGTCAATAACTTTTACGGCAGTTATGGCAGCATTGGTATTTGTATTTACTTGCACATTTAAAATTCCGTTTGTAAACGGTTACACACACATTGGGGATAGTATGATTTTCCTTGCTATCGTATTTCTTGGCTATAAAAAAGCTCCTTTGGCAGCAGGTATCGGAGCAGGGCTTGCAGACCTTATCGGTGGATATTCAGCTTGGGTAGCGCCGACATTTATTATCAAATTTTTTATGGCACTTATCTGTGCGCTTATTATGGAAAAAGTAATTAAAAATAACAGAATTGTAGGCTATGTTGTAGGTTCAATTCTCGGCGGTGCATGGCAGATAGTTGCATACACAGTTGTTAAAATATTCCTTTTTGATAAGGCTTATGCATTTTCTTCTCTTCCTACTCTTGCTATTCAAACAGTAGTAGGTATTGTAGTAGCCGCAGTATTTATTGTAGTATTTGATAAAACAAAAATCACAGCAAAGCTTAAAAAAATGGTAGGTTAATTTAGGAGATAATAAAATGAAAAAAATAGATGCACATTCACATATCGGCAATTTCGGCGGCTGGGCAGGAGTTGCATTCACAAAGCAAAAATTGATAGAGCAAATGGATGAATACGATATTGAAAAAACATTTTTAACTGCTCCAAATTTTCAAGGCAATGATGAAGTAGTTGATGCTTTTCAATCATATCCCGATAAAATCGTTCCGTTTGTTTGGGTTAACCCGGCACTTGATGATGTTGAAAAGAAATTAAATCATTATATTAACGAAGAAGGATTTATGGGCATTAAAATGCAACCTCTTTTTGATGCATTTGTTGCAGATGACCCTGTTGTATATCCTGTAATGGATTTTGCAAGGGAATATGATGTACCTGTATTTATTCACTGCGGTCACCCGCCTTTTTCACTTCCGTGGAGCATTGCACTTCTTGCTGAAAAATACCCTGATGTAAGAGTTACTATGATACATATGGGCCATGGTCACGGAGTTTATATTGACGCTGCAATTAAAATGGCTAAGAGATATGACAATATCACTCTTGAAATGAGTGGTATGCCAATGGGCAGTAAAATCAAGGAAGCTTATGAAACCGTAGGAAAAGACAGAATAATGTTCGGTATTGACTCACCGTTTCATCATCCTACTGTTGAAATTCAAAAGGTACTTTCATGCGGACTTGACGAAAAAGCACAGGAAGATGTTTTCTACAATAACGCTAAGAAGTTATTAAGATTATAAAAATGCAAAAAAATAAGGTGATGGATTTTTAATCCATCACCTTTTTTTTTATCAGTCTTGAGATTTGCCAGGAGCACCGCAGCACTTTTTATACTTTTTGCCGCTTCCGCAAGGACATGGGTCGTTAGGGCCGACTTTTTTTCCTTTTCTTACAGGAGTGGCTTTAACTGTATCGTCACCGCCTGATGAAGTAGCTGTTACTTTTGCAACTGCCTTTCTTTCAACATCTTCTTGACGCCTTGGCATAATTGTAAGCATCATTCTTACTGTGTTTTCACGGATTGTTGCAGTCATTTCATCAAACATATCGTATGATTCCATACGGAAAGCAACAACAGGGTCTTGCTGTGCGTAAGCACGAAGATGAATACCTTGTTTAAGGTCATCCATAGCGTCGATATGGTCCATCCAAAGTACATCAACATTTCTGAGAAGTACCATTCTTTCAAAGTCTTGGAACATTTCATCGCCGAGAAGCTCTCTTTTTTCTTCAAGGCGCTTATGACCTCTGTCTTGAAGCATATCAATTGTACCTTGAACTGAAAGCATGTCAATATCATCATTGAAATCATCTTCGGTTGTGAGCCAGCCTTTGTACTTTTCTTTAAGTCCGGCAACATTCCAGTCAGCTTTGTGGTCACCTGCAAAATAGTTCTTTACATTTTCTTCAATGTTTGTATCAAGCATTTGAAGAATTTTATCTGTAAGGTCAATTCCGTCAAGAACTTGGTCTCTCTGCTTGTAAATAAGCTGCCTTTGGCGGTTCATAACATCGTCATATTGAAGTGTTTGCTTTCTTATGCCGAAGTTTCTGCCCTCGACCTTTTTCTGTGATGATTCAACTGTTCTTGTAATCATCTTTGATTCAATAGGCATATTTTCGTCGTCTGTAAGGCGAGCCATCATAGCCTGCATTCTTTCACCGCCGAATAAACGCATAAGGTCATCTTCAAGTGATAAGAAAAATTGGCTTTCACCTGGGTCACCCTGACGGCCTGAACGACCTCTTAACTGGTTATCAATACGGCGTGAATCATGGCGCTCTGTACCTAAAATGAAGAGTCCGCCGACTTCTCTTACTTTGTCAGCCTCTTCCTGAATCTCGTTTTTGTATTTAGCTTCAAGCTCTTGGAAAGTCTTTCTTGCTTCAATTATTTCTTCGTTATCTGTTTCGGCAAAGCCTGTTGCTTCGGCAATGAGCTCGTCTGTATACTGCATTCTTCTCATTTCGCTTTTAGCAAGATATTCGGCATTACCGCCAAGCATAATATCTGTACCACGGCCTGCCATATTGGTGGCAATTGTTACGGCACCGAATTTACCTGCTTGTGCGATAATTTCAGCTTCACGCTCGTGGTTCTTTGCATTAAGTACATTATGCGGGATATGCTCTTTTTTAAGCATTTTTGAAAGGATTTCACTCTTTTCAATGCTGATTGTACCGGCAAGAACAGGCTGTCCCTTTTCGTGACATTTTTTAATTTGCTCAATTACATTATGATATTTGCCGCGCTCTGTTTGGAAAATTACATCAGGGTGGTCAATTCTTGCAAGCGGCTTGTTTGTAGGAATTTCAACTACATCAAGTTTGTAGATTTCAGAAAATTCAGGTGCTTCGGTTGACGCTGTACCTGTCATACCTGAAAGCTTTTTATAAAGGCGGAAGTAGTTTTGGAAAGTGATAGTAGCAAGAGTTTTGCTTTCGTGTTCAACCTTAACCCCTTCTTTAGCTTCAATTGCCTGGTGAAGACCTTCGTTATAACGCCTGCCCTCCATAATACGACCTGTGAATTCATCGACGATTTTAACCTGACCGTCGGCAACAACATAGTCAATATCTCTTCTCATAACGCCGTTAGCTTTGATAGCTTGGTCAATATGATGAAGAAGAGTGGTGTTATCTATATCCATAAGGTTTTCAACATGGAAATATTCTTCTGCTTTCTTAACACCGTCTTGTGTAAGAGTAGCGGTTTTAGCTTTTTCGTCTACAATATAGTCACCGTCATATGTTGATTCGGTATCTTGCTTTTCGTCCATTTTTGCAACCTTAACCATTTTTAAGGTTTTTGCAAACGCATTTGCCTGGCGATAAAGGTCTGTTGATTGCTCACCCTTACCGCTGATGATAAGCGGAGTACGAGCCTCATCAATAAGAATTGAGTCAACCTCATCGACAATAGCGAATATATGGCCGCGCTGTACTTTATCTTCCTTATACTGAACCATATTATCACGAAGATAGTCAAATCCCATTTCGTTGTTAGTTCCGTATGTTATATCGGCATTGTAAGCTTCCTGCCTTTGCTCATTTGACTTTTCGTGAATAATAAGGCCGACTTTTAAGCCGAGGAAACGATAAAGCTTACCCATCCATTCTGAGTCACGCTTTGCAAGATAATCGTTAACCGTAACAATATGAACACCCTTGCCTGTAAGAGCGTTAAGATAAGCCGGAAGAGTAGCAACAAGTGTTTTACCTTCACCTGTTTTCATCTCGGCAATTCTGCCCTGATGAAGAACGATACCACCGATGATTTGAACCGGGAAGTGCTTCATTCCGAGAACACGCCACGCACCTTCACGGCAAACAGCAAATGCATCAGGTAAAATATCATCAAGTGTTTCACCGTTTGCAAGCCTGTCTTTAAGAATATCGGTTTGTGATGTAAGCTCCTTATCACTCATTGACGCATATTTTTCTTCTAATGCAAGAACTTTATCTGCTGTCTTTTTTACTTTTTTTACTTCTTTTTTAGAGTAATCGCCAAAAATGGCGGTAACAAATTTATTTGCCATAATTTTACACCTCAACAATTTATACCATTCGCCATTATATCACAAATAAGGTATATTGTCACTATTTTTTTTAAATTATACTATTATATTATTAAAACAATTGTTAAGACAGTGATTTGATTGCATTTAATGCACCGCCCGATACTGCGTTTTCTGCCGTATCGTCAAATGCAAGTTTAAGATTTTTACTGCCCTGCTCAATGTTTAAAGTGATGTCAATACCGTCTTCTTTCATTTTTGCTTTTGAAATTAAATCTTTAAGTTCGGCTAATTTGGTGTTGAGGAATGAAACATCATTGAGCTTGCCGAGAAGCTGCACCCCGCTGTATTCGCTTGTTATTTCTTCGGCGAATCTTTTTGCACCATCTGAAAGGTCCTTGTTTTTAACCGTGATTGTAACAGTTTTTTTGTCTAAATCAATATCTTTGATTTCATAATCTAAATTTTCAAAAATAGCTTGGCCGAGAGTTTTAAACTGCTCTTGCTTTTGCGCATAGTTTGCGATAGTGTTAAGTGTTGATGAATCAACATATTTCTGAAGCTTGTCGGTGTCAAATTCCTTTAGCGCCTCAAAGCTTGTATCTACTGTTTTTGTAACATTTTCTTCCGTCAATGCATTTGATGATGAACAAGCTGTAAAGCTTAAAATTACGAGTGCTAAGCAAAGGATAATACTTAAAGTTTTTTTCATAGTTAATACCACCTGTATAAAAATAATTGTTGACATTATGTGCATTTATATGTAAAATCTGTATGCTTTGCACACAATGTATATTTCTTGTTATTATATATAAAAAATGTAAAGTTGGCAACAATAATAAAAAATGTTATAAAAAAATTGCATATTTAGAATATATGTGGTATAATCTTCAAGGTTATACACATTATATGGTTTAAAATAAAAATGTAAATGTGATGAATGGAAGATAAAAAATGAAAGAGAAGTTTAAAAAATATTTTGGCCCAACCAAATTTAAACGACTTTTCGATATTGTGGTGTCATTTATTGCGCTGATAGTGCTGTCGCCTTTGTTTTTGGTGATTTGCATTGCGAATTTGCTGACACCGAATACCAGCGTATTTTTCTCTCACGAAAGGCGTGGAAGAAAGGGCAAGCCGTTTAAGATTTATAAATTTCAAACTATGAAAAATAACACACCCAATGTTGCAACGGGTGATTTGGAAAATCCGGAGCAGTATATTACCAAAGTAGGTAAGTTTTTAAGAAAGACAAGTCTTGACGAACTGCCGCAGCTTTGGAATATTCTTAAAGGGGATATGAGTTTTGTAGGGCCAAGACCTCTTATTTCAAGCGAAATGAGAGCGCACAGGTTAAGGCTTGAATATGGGGTATACCGCTTTAGGCCGGGGCTTACCGGGCTTGCACAGATTAACGGGCGAGACGAAATCTCACTTATGAAAAAAATGAAATATGATAAAATATATTGTGATAACTGGTCATTAAAGCTTGATTTGATAATTCTTATGAAAAGCGTAGGTGTTGCACTTAAGCAAGAGGGTTACCAAGAGGGCAAAATGCACCGCAGATAAATATTATGTGTCGGAGAACGAGTTATGGAAAGAAACTTTATTGACGGATATACAGAGTGGCAATCAAACCCTGAAATTGTGGGTGTTAATAAGCTTCCGCAGCACGCTACTTTTATGCCTTATGAAAACTTTGATGAAGCCAAAAAAGCAGACAGATTTGCTTCAAGCAGAATGAAGCTTTTAAACGGAAAATGGAAATTCAAACTTTATAAAAATTATGCTTACAGGCCGAGCGATTTTGCCCAACCTCATTATGATACGCATAATTGGGATACAATTAAAGTGCCGGGTTCTTGGCAAATGCAGGGATATGACCAAGCACAATACTGCAATGTTCGCTACCCTTGGGAGGGAAGCGAGGATATTTGCCCGCCTAATGCACCTACCAAGCATAATCCGGTAGGCTGCTATGTTAAAAAAATTCAAATTGATAAATCATTACTCAACAAGAGAGTTGTGATTTGCTTTGAAGGTGTGGAATCGGCATTTTATCTTTACATAAACGGAGAGAGAATAGGATACAGCGAATCAACTTTCCACAGAAGTGAATTCGATATTTCAAGATATATTAAAGAAGGCTCAAATGTTATCGGTGTTGAAGTTTACCGTTGGTGTACGGCATCGTGGCTTGAATGTCAGGATATGTGGCGTTTGGGCGGTATTTTCCGTGATGTATATGTTTATACTACCGAAAGGCAGTATATCAGGGATTACGAAGTTATAGCAGAGCCTGATGTTACATTGAGTGACGGTTATGCCGATATTCTTGTTAAAACAAATGGTTCTTATGAGAGTTTGAGCCTTGATTTAAACATACTTGATAAAGACGGAAATACTGTTGCGCTTGACAGCCAATATGCAAATGAAGACCACCAAACAAAGCTTAAAGCAATTGTGACGGATGTTAATGTGTGGTCAAGCGAAAACCCATATCTTTATACTATGGTTATCACACTTAAAGATAACGGTATGCCGATTGAATATATAAGCCAGAAAATCGGCTTCAGAAAAGTTGAAATTAAAGACGGTATAATCCGTATTAACGGTCAAAGGGTTGTATTTAAAGGTACTAACAGGCACGAATTTGATTGCCACACCGGCAGATATATCAGCGAAGATGTAATGCGCTATGATATTGAGATGATGAAAAAGTCAAATATGAACTCGGTTCGTACCTCACATTATCCCAATGACCCTAAATTTTTAGAGCTTTGTGATGAATACGGCCTGTATGTTATTGATGAAAACAATATGGAAACTCACGGTACAGGCTGGTCAACAATAGTAGGTTGCCCTCAGCTTCCGGCATCCAGACCGGAGTGGGAAAAGGCTTGTATGGAGCGTATTAAAGCTACATATAACAGGGATAAAAATATTACAAGCGTAGTTTGCTGGTCACTCGGCAATGAGTCACTCGGCGGTGCTGTTCCTAAAAAAATGTATCAATATATTAAGGATGCAGATAAAACAAGATTTGTGCATTTTGAATGTGACCGTTCACCTGATGAAAAGGAACTTTCGGATGTGCAGTCAAAAATGTATGCTAAACCTTGGGATTGTGAGGAATATGCAGTAACCCAGCGTGACGGAAGGCCATATATTCTTTGCGAATACACTCACGCTATGGGTAACAGCTGCGGTTCAACAGATGAATACACTCGCCTTTGGGATAAATATCCTTGCTTGCAGGGCGGATTTGTTTGGGATTGGGTTGACCAAAGCATTCTTACAAAAGATGAAAACGGAAAAGAGTACCTTGCTTACGGCGGTGATTTCGGCGAAAATCCGCACGACGGTCATTTTTGCGGTAACGGACTTCTTTTTGGTGACAGAAGTGTGACCCCAAAGCTTTGTGAAATTAAAAAGCTCTATCAAAATGTAGATTTTAATGCAATTGACGCTTCACGCGGTATAATTGAAATAAAAAATAAGTTTATGTTCACAAATCTTAATGAATATGAACTTCATTGGAGCCAATGCTCTGATAAGGGCGAGTTTTGCAGCGGGACACTTGCTTGCGACATAGCACCGGGCGAAAAGGCTGTAATTGACCTTGAATTGAGCAGAATCAAAACAGAATGTTATCTTAACCTTGAATTTGTGACTAAAGAAGATACATCTTGGTGCGATGCAGGCCATATTGTAGCAGAAGATCAATTTGTAATAAACGAGTTTGAAAATACATATGATGAACTTGAAACAGACCAGCCGCTTATAGTTGATGATACTTACGGTTCACTTCGAGTAATCAGTGATGATGTAAATGTCAGATTTGAAAGAAGAGAGCGCAATCAGCTTTATTCAATTAAAATCGGCTCGGAAGAACTTTTAAGCGCGCCTATGAGGCTTAATTTCTGGAGAGCTTTAACAGATAATGACCGCGGCACAAGGGCAGGTTCACGCCTTGGATGTTGGCGAGATGCAGGTGACACACCGGGAATTTTCAATAACACAAAATGGTCAATAAATAACTATAAAGTTCTTGAAGACGGAAAGAAAGTAATTATTACCGGCGGTGCAACTGTTTGCACACAGCCGGAATCAAAGGCTCAAATAATTTATACAATTACATCAAAAGGTATGGAAATCGACCTTCAGTTTTACCCTGATGCATCACTCCCAGAAATTCCTGAAGTATCGGTACTTTTTGAACTTCCGAAGGATTTTGAAAATCTTACATATCTTGGTAACGGACCTGAAGAAAATTATATTGATAGATGCAATGCGTCTAAAATCGGACTATATAATACAACTGTAAATGACCTTTGGGTCAACTATCTTAAACCGCAGGAATGCGGCAACAGAACAGGTGTAAGATATGCAACACTTGTAGGGGATAAGAAAGTATTTTCGGTTGTTGCCGAACCGCAAATGGAACTTAATGTAAGCCATTATCTTCCTAAAGAAATTGAAAATGTATGGCACCAAAAGGATATGCCTGAATACAACAAAACAGTAGTAAGACTTATTGCAAGGCAGCAGGGTATCGGCGGATATGACAGCTGGGGCGCACATTGTAATGATATTTATAAAAATAAGACAGATAAGACTTACAGGCTCAAGTTTCAAATTCGATTTTAAAAACGGCAGAGAAAATTATACTTGACTTTTTTAGTAAAAGTAATATAATTCAATAATAGACGGCAAAATTATAAATACATTTAATATATTTGTTGATTAAGAGAGGATTAGTTATGGCTTCTTTCAAGGAAAAAGTTGCAAGCGTAGCAGTTGAACAGGCTGTTAAATATGCACGCAAGGATTTCAAGAGAAACGCACCGAGAATTCTCAATCTCGTAGAAAAATTTGATGTTAAAAAAGTAAATCGTTCAACTTATGCAGGTCTTCATAAAGTTATGGATGACCCTAATAACAACTGGATGAAATTTGCTGAAGATTTAATTTGCAATACTGATGAACATGTACTTACAAAGCTTGTTCCTCCGCTTATGAATGTTGCAATCAACAGCTATACAAAGAGAATTGCAGCTATTGAAAAATATAACTGCAATGTACCTTGGGCTATTCTTATGGACCCGACAGCTGCTTGTAACCTTAAATGCACAGGTTGCTGGGCTGCTGAATATGGACACACAAGCTCACTTTCATATGATGACCTTGCAAGAATTATTAAAGAGGGTAAAGAGCTTGGTACATATATGTACCTTTACACCGGCGGTGAGCCTACGATGAGAAGAAAGGACCTTATGCGCCTTTGCCGTGAAAATCCGGATTGCGCATTCCTTTCATTTACAAACGGTACACTTATTGATGACAGCTTTGCTGACGAAATCAAGGAAGTCGGCAACTTCTATCCTGCATTTTCGATTGAGGGATATGAAGAAGAAAACGATTTCCGCAGAGGAGAAGGTACATTTAAAAAATGTACTGCCGCAATGCAAAGGCTTAAGGATAGGGGTGTTCCTTTTGGTGCATCACTTTGCTACACAAGCAAGAACACAGATGTACTTGCATCTGATGAGTATATGGATTGGCTTATTGACCATGGTGTTAAATTCGCTTGGTTCTTCACATATATGCCAACAGGCAACGGTGCTGTAACTGACCTTATGGTTTCACCTGAACAGCGTGCTTTAATGTATAAAAAAATGCACGAATGGAGGCATACAAAGTCCATTTTTGCACTTGATTTCTGGAATGACGGTGAGTATGTTCAGGGTTGTATTGCAGGCGGACGCCACTATTTCCATATTAACTCAAACGGTGACTGCGAACCTTGTGCTTTCGTTCACTATTCAAATGTGAATATTAAGGAACATTCTGTTCTTGAAGCACTTCAAAGTCCGCTCTTTATGGCTTATAAGCGTAATCAGCCGTTTTCAAATAATATGCTTCGCCCTTGCCCGGTTCTTGATAACCCAGGTGCAATCAGTAAAATGGTTGCAGAAACAGGCGCATATTCAACTGAAATGCAGCATCCTGAATCAGCTAATGAACTTTTTGATAAGACCATTGCTGCTGCAAAGGCTTGGAAAGTTAAGGCGGATGAACTCTTTAACCGTGATGATTATATCGCAAAGCATGTTAAAGATGAAAATATGTACAACTATGAAAAGCCGGATGAAGAAAGAGAATTTTCTGAATTTGAAAAGACAGAAGATTAGTAAAATTATAATTTAAAAGGGGCGTGCAAGGTTTGCACGCTCTTTTGCCATATTTATAAATGAGGGAATATTATGTTTTTAAAGAAAAAGGATTTTGGAGGCAGCAAATATGACTTTATTATTGCCGGCCTTGGAAATCCGGGCGCAAAATATGAAATGACAAGGCATAATGCAGGCTTTCTTGCAATGGATTTACTTTCTATTGAAGAAGGGGTTGATATTAAGCGCCTTAAGCACCACGCATTATGTGCGGATATGACCGTTGAGGGCAAAAAATGCCTTGTAATGAAACCGCAAACTATGATGAATTTGAGCGGCGAAGCTATCGGCGAAGCGGCAAAATATTATAAAGTGCCGGCAGAAAATGTAATCGTAATTTATGATGATATTTCGCTTGATGTGGGCAAAACAAGAATAAGGCGCAAAGGTTCAGCCGGTGGGCATAACGGCATTAAAAGCATAATATCACATTTAGGTGCTGAAAATTTCCCGAGAGTTAAGATAGGCGTTGGCAAAAAGCCTAATCCCGAATATGATTTGGCGGCTTGGGTTTTGGGCAGGTTTCCAAAAGAGCAGGAGGCTGATTTGAAGTCTGCTCTTGAAAATTCAACCAAAGCAATCAGGCTTATTGTGGCAGGAAAAATTGATGAGGCTATGAATAAATATAATTCATAATTTAATATTTATATACTGAAAGGATAAGGTGATAAGCATTGTCCTGTTTTTCTAATGAATTTAATAAAAGTAAAGAATTTCAAAACCTCAGCAAGAGTGTTAATACCCTTAATGCTCCTGTTGGGGTTATAGGTCTTTCAGATGTGGCAAAGTGCTTTGCTGCACATTCGCTTTGCCAAAACGGTGAGAAAGCATTTATTATTACTCCCGATGAAGCAACTGCGGTAAAAGTGCAGGAATGTTTAAGCGAGCTGCAAGACGGCGTTTTGCTTTACCCTACAAGAGAAATGACTTTTGTGGAGGTTGCGGGTGTCAGCAGAGATTTTGAACATATCAGGCTTGGTGTGTTATCAAGAATATTGCAAGGCGATTATTCTGCAATTGTAATGTCGGCAGGGGCAGCGTGCCAATACACTATGCCGCCGGAAGAACTTGAAAAAAGAACATTTAAAATCAGTGTTAATGACGAAATAAATATAAACGAGCTTGAAAAAAAGCTTGTTTTTGCAGGTTATACGAGATATGACCAGGTTGACGGAACTAGCCAATTTGCAGTCAGAGGCGGAATTATTGATATTTTTCCGACTTATCTTAACGAGCCGGTAAGGATAGAATTTTGGGGCGACACGGTAGATACTATTTCAAGCTTTGATATTGATACGCAAAGGCGAAGCGGAAGTGTTGAATTTATTGAAATTACACCTGCGAATGAAGTTCTTGTGGAAGATGACTTGAAACTTGCCGATAAAATTGAAGCACTTTCAAAAAGTCTAAAAGGCAAAGCCATAAAAGCAAGGGGAAAGCTTGAAAGTGATATTGATAAGTTAAGGCAGGAGGGGCATTTAAACTGCCTTGATAAATATTTGCCTTTGATTTATAAGTCAAACGGAATATTTGATTATGAATTTGACAGACTTTTTGTTATTGAAAGTGCAAGAGTAAAGGAAAAAATGCTCAAGCAGGAAAAGCTTAATTTGGAAGAGCTTAAATGGTTTGTAGAAGACGGAACTTTGTGCAAGGGGCTTGATAAATTTTCACTTGATTTTAATGAACTTGCAGATATATATGAAAAAAACAATGCAATATATATGGATTCTCTTCCGCGCGGCAGTTTTGATACACCGGTGCGCCACCTTGCAAATTTTCGCGTGCAAAGTTTTAATGCGTGGAGCGGTACGCTGTCGCAACTGAAAGAGGAGCTGTTTCCTCTTTTTAAAGGCGGATATACCGTTTGCATAATGGCAGGAACAGTCAGGGCAGGCAAGGCACTGTGCAGTGATATTGAAGATATGGGATTTATCAATACAGTGTTTTTTGAAAAGAGGCCTGAAAAATTACAACCGAAAGCCATAAATATTTTGACCGGTACGGTGCAATCTGGCTTTCAAATAAGCGATATGAAGCTTGCTGTAATTACCCATTCAAAAACTAATCAAAGCACAAAAAAGGCTAAAAAAGCATCATCAAAAAATGCAATACATTCGCTTGATGAACTTACGGTGGGCGATTATATTGTGCATAATATTCACGGTATAGGTGTGTTTGAGGGTATTCACGCACTTGAGCTTAATAAAGTTAAAAAGGACTATATTAAAATAAGCTATGCAAAGGGGGACACCCTTTATGTTCCTGTTACACAGCTTGATTTGGTATCTAAATATATCGGCCCAAAGAATGATACAAATGTAAAAATAAACCGCCTCGGTTCAAGTGAATGGAAAAAGACAAAAGCTAAAGTTCGCTCTTCCGTTAAAGATATGGCAAAGGAGCTTATTGCACTTTATGCTAAACGAATGAGCACAAAAGGCTTTGCATTTTCAGAAGATTCCGATATGCAAAGGGATTTTGAAATGCGTTTTGAATATGATGAAACGGATGACCAGCTTAGGTGCAGTGAAGAAATTAAGCACGATATGGAAAAAACTGCCCCTATGGACAGACTTCTTTGCGGCGATGTAGGTTTTGGCAAGACTGAAGTTGCACTTCGTGCAGTGTTTAAATGTATAAGTGATTCAAAGCAATGCGCAATTTTAGTGCCTACAACGGTACTTGCAATGCAGCATTTTCAAACTGCACTTAAAAGGCTTGAACCTTATCCGGTTAAAGTTGAAATGATTTCACGCTTTGTGTCTGCAAAAAAGCAAAAAGAGATACTGCAAGGCCTTGCTGACGGTTCAGTTGATGTGGTAGTAGGAACTCACAAACTTTTGGGCAAAACAGTCAAGTTTAAAGATTTGGGACTTCTTATAGTTGATGAAGAGCAACGCTTCGGTGTTGCACAAAAGGAAAAAATTAAAGAGAAATTTCCGCGAGTGGATGTACTTACTCTTTCGGCTACCCCTATTCCGAGAACTCTCAATATGGCAATGAGCGGGATAAGAGATATGAGCCTTATTGAAGAAGCACCGGGCGAAAGGCACCCGGTTCAAACTTATGTTATTGAATACGACGCTGAAGTTTTGCAAGAAGCAATGGAGCGTGAGATAAATCGCGGCGGACAGTGCTATTATCTGCATAATAATGTGGAAACAATTGAGCATAAAGCTATGATGATAAAAAAAGCTATTCCGCAGGCGAGGGTAGGAATTGCGCACGGGCAAATGGGTGAAGAAGAGCTTTCGTCGGTTTGGCACGATTTGCTTTCAGGTGATATTGATATTCTCGTTTGCACAACTATTATTGAAACGGGTGTGGATGTGCCTAATTGTAATACGCTTATTATTGAAAATGCAGACAGAATGGGCCTTGCGCAGCTGCATCAAATCAGGGGCAGAGTAGGCAGGTCATCAAGGCGCGCGTATGCGTATTTTACATTTACAAGAGGCAAAGAACTTACTGATATTGCAACGAGGAGACTTGAAGCCATTAGGGAATATACGGAATTTGGCTCCGGTTTCAAAATTGCAATGCGAGATTTGGAAATCAGAGGCGCAGGTTCACTTCTCGGCAACAGGCAGCACGGGCATATGGAAGCTGTCGGCTATGATATGTATTTAAAACTGCTGGAAGAAGCGGTGGCAATGGAAAAAGGTGAAATCAGCGAAGATGAACCTGAAGAAAGAGAATGCCTTATTGATGTGCAAATTGATGCGCATTTGCCGGAGGAATATATTATTTCAACTTCGCAAAGGCTTTCAATGTACAAGCGAATTGCAGGTATTAAAAATGAAGCAGACGCGCAGGATGTTTATGATGAATTGACTGACCGTTTCGGTGCACCGCCGGCTTCTGTATGGGGACTTATTGAAATTGCACTTTTAAGAAACAGTGCAAAATCGCTTGGCATAACAGATATTGTTCAGCGAAACGGAGCAATCCTGTTTTATTCAAGTGAGCCTGATATAAAGACGGTTGCAATTTTAAATGCTTTTATGAAAGGCAGGGTTACTCTTTCGGCTGCCAAAAGGCCGTATATAGCAGTTAAGCTTGAACCGACTGAAGCAACACTTGAAACAATCAGGGAAACGCTTAAAATTATGAGCGAAGCAAAAGAACATTACGGTAAAACAGAATGAAAAACGGGCGTTGGAAGTTAATTCCAACGCCCGTTTTTTTTATTTTCGGTTTTCAGGAAACATTACTATAAGAAGCATTTTAAACCGTTCCTGCGCAAATACAGCATGCGGCTTTTTAGATGGCATTACAATTGTTTCACCCTCGTGCAAAATAAATTCTTCACCCTCAATAGTGATTTTGCCGACTCCGTCAAGTGCAACCACCATAGCGTCACCGCCTGATTCGTGAGTGCTGATTTCTTCATCCTTGTCAAAAGCGAAAAGGGTGAGTGAATGATTTTCATTTTGTGCAAGAGTTTTGCTTACTATTTGACCTTTTTGATAAGTTACTTCATCTTTAATAGGGAGAACGGTTTTATGGTCAATGTTTTTAATCAATTTATCCATTATTTATCTCCTTAATATTTAATATTACATATATCATATAAAATAATGAAATAAAAGTAAAGTGATAATTTAGAATTTTGGTACTAATATAATTTAAAGATATAAATAATTAAACCGTATAAAAATGATGAAGCAGTGCCATATACTATTACAGGGCCGGCAATTGAAAACATTTGTGCTGCCGTGCCGAGAATGAAACCTTCGTGTTTCCATTCAAGTGCGGGGGATACAACGCTGTTTGCAAAACCGGTAATAGGTACAATAGTTCCTGCTCCCGCCTGCCTTGCAATTTTATCAAAAACGCCGATACCTGTTAAAATAGCTGTAATTATAATCAATACGCTTGATGTGGCAGATGACACTTCTTTTTCATTAAGCCCTGCGTTTTGAAATACTGTAAATAATATTTGCCCGAAAAGGCATATTCCGCCACCGAATAAAAATGCTTTAATGCAGTTTAATAGTTTTGGCGAATTAGGACTTGCATTATCCGTCATTTTGCTGTAATCATCTTTGCTTATGCTCATAAAAGCTCACCTCTTTAAATAATATTAGTATTGTTTACAATATAATAATAATTATGCCCTTGACTTTTTTGATTATATCTTGTAATATTTTAATATACTATTTGTAAAACGGAGGCAAACTTATGCATCTTATTGAAGTTCGCGATGTGTATAAAATATATAATCCGGGTGAAAACCAAGTAAATGCACTTGACGGTGTATCCATTACTATTGATGAGGGCGAATTTGTTGCTATTATCGGTCAATCCGGTTCGGGTAAATCAACCCTTATGAATATGCTTGGCCTTCTTGATACACCTACTCACGGGGAATATTATATAAACGGTAAGCTTGTTGATGATTTAACTGATGACCAAATGAGTGCTATCAGAAACGAGGAAATCGGATTTATTTTCCAGGGATTTAACCTTATTTCTTCACTTACAGCACTTGAAAATGTTGAACTTCCGCTTGTATACAGAGGAATGCCAAAGCAGGAAAGGCGTGAAATTTCACAAGATGCGCTTGAAAGAGTGGGCCTTGGCGAGCGTATGAATCACTTGCCGGCAGAAATGTCGGGCGGTCAGCAACAGCGTGTAGCGGTAGCAAGGGCCATTGCGGCAAAACCACCGGTAATTTTGGCGGATGAACCTACGGGTAACCTTGATACTAAATCAACAAAAGAAGTTATGGCTATTTTGCACGAACTTAAAGATGAGGGCAGAACAGTTATTGTTATCACCCACGATAATGAAATTGCAGAAGAAGCCGAGCGTGTTATTCGTATTCGTGACGGAAAGGTTGTTGAAGACTATATCAATCCGGGATATGAAGAAAAGTATGGAAGAGAGTCAAAGAAAAACAACAAAAACCCGATTGACGAAGGATAAGACATATTTTTAAACAGCGAGTGTTAATCACTTGCTGTTTTATTTTTGTGCAAAAAACGGATTTATAATATGCACATAATGTGAATAAAACAGTAAAAATAAATATTTTTGCCTATTTTTTAGGTGAAATATAGCGTTTCGATACTATATTTTTCTCCCTACACGCCGTTAGTGTAGGGAGTTTTTCTTTTATCCCTGCAAAAAAGATATGGAGGTGTGTAAATGTCACGCAGAAAAAAGATAAGCGAAAAGGAGGTATGCGACGGATTACGGCGCCTTGCATTCGGAGAAATTACGGATGCGGTAAGCCTGCTTTTTGAGCCGGAGGAAGAAATTATTGAAAAATTGCCGAAGCTTGATTTATTTAATGTAAGTGAAATCAAGCGACCTCGAGGCGGCGGAATGGAAATAAAATTTTTTGACAGGCTCAAAGCAATTGACAAAATCAGAGAAATGGTGAATGAAAAAAGCGATAATTCGCCAACATCGTTTTACGAAGCACTTGAAAAAAGCACTCAGGCAACTAAAAAGCACTATATGGGGGAATTAGATGAATAAATTTATTCCTTTTTCACAAAAGCAGCTTTCAGTTCTTAATTGGTGGTGCAAGGGCAGTGATGTTAAAGATAAAAACGGTATTATTTGTGACGGAGCGGTTAGGTCAGGCAAAACGCTTTGTATGGGTATTTCGTTTATCTGCTGGTCATTTTATGCTTTTAGCGATACTTCGTTTGCCATTTGCGGAAAAACAATTTCTTCACTTCGAAGAAATGTTATTACTCCGCTTTTGCCAACGCTTAAAGAACTTGGTTTCAGCGTTGATTACAGGGTTAGCAGAAATATGATTACAATTTCAAGGGGAAATGTGACTAATCGTTATTATCTTTTTGGCGGCAGAGATGAATCGAGTGCTTCACTTATTCAGGGTATGACATTGGGTGGCGTTATGCTTGATGAGGTGGCACTTATGCCGAGAAGTTTTGTTGAACAAGCAGTTGCAAGATGTTCGCTTGAAAATTCAAAATACTTTTTTAACTGCAATCCGGAACATCCGTATCATTGGTTTTATATGGAATGGATAAAGAAAGCAAAAGAAAAGCAGGTTTTGTATATCCATTTCACTATGGACGATAATCCCTCGTTATCGCAAAGCGTTAAGGATAGGTATAAAAGCCTTTATTCCGGGGCGTTTTATGAAAGATTTATTGAGGGAAAATGGGTTACTGCTCAAGGCTTGGTATATCCTATGTTTTCACCCGAAAGGCACATAAAAAAGTGTAAAGGGAAATTTAATCGTTTTTATCTTTCTTGCGATTACGGAACAGTCAATCCTTTTTCTTTAGGGCTTTGGGGTGAATGTGACGGTAAGTGGTTTAGGCTTGATGAGTATTATTATTCAGGCAGGGACAACGGTATTCAGCTTACAGATGAGGAGTATTACCGCGAGCTTGAAAAACTTGCCGAAAACAGAGAAATAACAGCTTTGATTATTGACCCGTCGGCTGCATCTTTTATTCAAACTGTTTTAAGACATGGTAAATTTCGTGTTGTTAAGGCAAATAACGATGTTCTTACAGGCATTAACAGAGTGTGCCAGGCACTTAAGGATGAAGAAATTTTTATATATCCTGCCTGCACCGATGCTATTAGGGAATTTTCAATTTACCGCTGGGATGACAATATAAAAAAAGATGCAGTTAAAAAAGAAAACGATCACGCAATGGATGATATTCGCTATTTTGTTGCTACTGTTTTAGGCAGAGAAAATCAAAACAGCGCATTTGCATCTGTTGCAATAGAAAGGAATTAGCTTTGAAGATTTTAGATTTTAAAAGGAAAAAAAGTCAAAATTCAAATACTGCATGTGCAGTTCAAACTTCAATCGCATCAAATCATCCTTACTATAATTTATCAAGTTATATGCCGATAAACGGTGAGTCGAGAGTATATGCCGAACTTCGAAATGCAGTTCCTATTTTAGACTCGGCAATTAACAAAATTGTTCGCTTGTGCGAAGGTTTTAAATTTAACACCGGAAATGAAAAAGTAAACGATATGATGAACTCATATTTTGAAAGTATAAATGTCGGCGGAAATCAAAAGGGGATTGCGTCGTTTATTTCAAATTATCTTAATCAGCTTTTGACTTTTGGTACAGCTATCGGTGAAATTGTTATGTGCGACGACGGAATTTATGCGTTATATAACAGTGAACTTTCATCAATTGAGCTTAAGCGAGCACCAAACGGTGTGGATGTTGATTTTTATAATTACGGAAATAAAATCAGCAAGCCTAATTTGATTTTGTATTCCGTGCTTAATCCAAAGCCGGCCGAGTTGTGCGGCACAAGTTTACTTTCGGGCTTACCGTTTGTAAGTGATATTTTGCTTGAAATTTATAACACAATAGGCGAAAACTGGAGGCACGCCGGAAATATCAGATATTCTGTTATTTGCAAGCCGAATAAGGATAGCGCATATTCAAATGCCGGTGAAACGGCGCAAACCGTGGCAAAAGCTTGGAAAGACGCTATGGATTCAAATTCGGTTAAGGATTTTGTGGCAGTCGGAGATGTCAGTGTAAAGGTAATAGGTGCAGATAATGCTGTGCTTGACAGTGAAATTCCTGTTAAGCAGTTACTTGAACAAATTGTTGCTAAAACAGGGCTTCCGCCTTTTATGCTGGGGCTTAGCTGGTCATCAACCGAAAGAATGAGCGTGCAGCAGGCAGATATTTTGACTTCGGAGCTTGAGTCATACAGGCGCATTCTTGAACCGGTAATTAAGCAAATAGGCAATATGTATCTTGCACTTAATTCGCTTAATTATGAGGCGAATGTTGAATGGAAGAAAATTACACTTCAAGATGAATGTGAGCTTGCACAGGCACAGCTTTATACAGCTCAGGCTGAACAAATCAGAAAGGAGATTGAAAGTTGACATCAGGTTATGTTGAAAAAAGTTTTACTGCAAGTGACGAAGATTTGAAAAAAATCAATCAGTATACAAGGCGTGATTTTGACGCAGACAGCCTTTATGTTTTTACGGTTACGCTTTGCGATAATGATATTGACAGAGATTATGAAAAATTTTCACTGTCGGCACTTGAAAAACTTAAAAAGCTTTTTGTAGGTAAAACGGGAATAAGCGACCATTCAATGAAAGCAAGTGACCAAAAGGCAAGAATTTTTGACACTTGGATTGAAAAGGTTGACGGTAAAATTACTGCCGACGGTGAGCCTTATTATATGCTTAAAGCAAAAGCTTACACTGTGAAAAATGATGAAAACAAATCATTTATTGAGGCAATTGATGCCGGAATAAAAAAGGAAGTCTCTATTTCCTGTTCTTCATCAACAGCCACCTGCTCAATTTGCGGAAAAAACAAAAGACAAGGCAGATGCGAGCATATATCCGGCAAAAAATACAAGGGCAAAATTGCCTGCACGGTACTGTCGGATATAAGTGATGCATATGAATTCAGCTTTGTTGCGGTTCCGGCGCAAAGAGAGGCAGGGGTTACAAAAGCATTTGAAATTACAAAGGAGAGTAATATGGAAGATATTATAAATACACTCAAAGGTATGAGCGAGGAAACATCTGTTTCAAAAAGCCAGATTGATTCGCTTTTAGATTATGTTGATACACTTGAGGATGATGCCGAACTCGGCAGACAGTATAAAAAGAGCCTTACGGAAGAGGTTGTAAGACTTTGTGCAGTATCAATGCCGGAAATGGATATTAAAACATTTACATCTGTTGCCGAAGTAATGACTGCAAAGGAGCTTATGTCTTTTAAAGATGCATTTTTAAAGAAAAACCGCGAAAAAAGCGTTAAGCTTCAAATTAAAACAGATGATGACAAAACATCAAATACAGTAAATCAATTTAAATTATAATTTATTTAACGGAGGAATTATTTATGTCATACGAAAATATTAAAATTGAAAAAGGTTTATATACCACAGGAAAATCATTTACACAGGCTCTTGAAGCACTTGACCCATCAGAAAATTATAAGGGTACATCACTTGAAGGGCTTGACGCATTTGAACGCCAGCTTAAGAGATTTGATATTAAGGTTTCAGGCAAGGACTGCGATACTGTTTCAAAGTTTTTCCAAACTACTGATTCAGCAGCACTTTTCCCTGAATTTGTTTCCCGTTCAATCAAGCTTGGTATGAAAGATAACTGCACAATTGATAAGATTATAGCAACAACTACTTTTGTTGATTCACTTGATTACAGGTCAATCGAGCTTACCGAAGATGAAAATTACACCACTTTTAATCCTATTGCAGAAGGCACACAGCTTGAAACAGTTGAGATTAAAGTTAAGGACACACTCACAAAGCTTAATAAGTACGGTAAAATCATTTCTGCTTCATATGAAGCAATTAAGTTCCAAAAGCTTGATGTATTTTCACTTGCACTTCGTCGTATCGGCGAAAATATTATGCGTATGGAAGTTGACAAGGTTCTTGAAATTGCCAATAGTAATGAATCTACTACCATAAAGTATACCGGTGATACAATTACTTATGATGGCCTTGTAAATCTTTATGCTTCAATGTCACCTTTCAACCTTACAACAATGGTAATGAGTCCTAATACATATGCTCAAATTCTCAAATTACCGCAGTTCAGAGATGCCGATGCAGGCCTTGATTTCCACGGTACAGGCAAAATACTTACTCCTTTCGGTGCGGAAGTTATTATCAACACTAATATTGCAGACGGATATATTGTTGCTCTTGATAAAAATTATGCGATTGAAAGAGTAGTTGCAAGTGATATTACAACAGAATTTGACAAGCTTATTGACCGCCAGCTTGAAAGAGCCAGCATATCAACAATTGTAGGCTTTAACTGCATTTTCCCTAATGCTATTCGTGTTTTCTGCAAACAGGTGTAAGGTGATTAAATGACTGATTTAGTAAAAGTTAAAAAAGATTTTATTACCCTTTCATCATTAAGTGAGGAAGAAGCAAAAAAGTATGAATCTTTGATTTATATGGAAACGGAATATATCAACTCACTTTTAAAAAATGACGGGGATGAAAATAAAAACACAGTTGTATTTTTATGTGCGGCAAGGGCTTATTACCAATATGTGCTTACTAATCAGTCAGAGGGTATTACTTCATTTAAGGCAGGGGATGTGTCGTATTCAATCGACACATCTTCAAACCTTGAAAATGCAAAAGCTATTTGTAGCTTCGCTTTTGAACAGTGTACCTCACTGATTAAAGATAAAGGTTTTGCATTTGAGGCGGTGTGATATGAACAGTGCTTATATTATTAAAAACCAGCTTGATAAAATAGGTTCAACTGCTGTGCTTAAAGACGGCGACTGGACATCAATGCCTTTTAAATGCACCGTTAGTCCGCTGTGGCGAAAAAAGAGCAGTGCCTTTGACGATAGTGTAACCAAAATCGGAACAAATAAAGCAAGATTTCATTTATATATCGGCCCTAAAACGCACAATATTTTTGAAATTGAAGAAGATGGACGCCTGATTTATAACGATATTAGTTATAAGTTTTTGCGCAAAAATGCCGTTAAAATAAATGATGAAACTATTTATTATACGGGTATTTTGAGGGAAGTGGAGGAGGCACAATATGATGAATATTAACGATTTTATTTTATCTTTTGCAAAAGCAATTAAAGCAGACAGCTTTTTTGAAAATATAAAAATCATCAAGCCTTATCCTAATGTTTCCTTTGCCGGTGAAATTAAGCACACCATTGTAACAATCGGACTTGGCGAAGTTGATGTTTTGCCCGAACAGCTTGGGGATACTTCAAAATACGCAAGTATCAAAATAAATGCCGATATTTATGTGCCGAAAGATAAGCCGGATTTTGCAAATGAAGTTTTAGTTAATATTTGCAGAGTAAGCCAAAATTTCAATTTTATCGGTATTAAAGCCAGTCCGATTTCTTATTCAAAATATGTAAAAGGCTATGTGCTTAAATGTGTGTTAAATATAAATGCAAATGTTGATTTCGGAGGTGAAAGTGGTGAATGAAGAATATGAACAGGCAGAAAACATCAGTGAAATTATTCGCCTTGACAAAAATCGTTATGATAAATCCACAAATGAATGATGAATAAAATAAAAATGAGATTTAATGATTTTGTTTTTGAAACGAATCCTTTATATATTGAAGTTATTGCGTCACGCGATGTAAAAGTTAATTCAATATACGGAAAAAACAGTATTGCAAACGATATTTGCCAAGAACCGATTATTGTAAAAGGTAAAGGTGTTTTATACGGCGATGATGCACAGGAAAAATGCAATATGATGTCAAAACTTTTAAGGCAGGGTTTACAAGGTGAGCTTCACTGCCCGTCACTCTATCCGATAAAAGCAATTTTTACGCTGTTTAAATATAATGCCAACGCACAAAAAGGCGGTATTGAATATGAATTTGAATTCACTCAGGTATGCGGTGAAGACTTGCAAAATCTATCACTTGATTATACTTATGCCGGATTAGGTGAAAATGCTTTTGACATTGCAAAAAGGGCTAATATCTGTATTGATGATATTATGAATTTAAACGATTTTGAAAGTCCTTTTAGTATAGAGGAAAACGAAAGGGTGAATTTGAAATGAAAATAGTTTTAATTACCGTTGATAATGAAGAAATCACTTTGAAAAATATAATTTCAGCTGTTTTAACCCAAACAGCCGAAGCCGCGTGTGACAGTTTGAGTATTAAATTTATTGATAATATAAAGGCAGCGGAAATTGAAAAAGTTTTGGCTTATAAAGATGATGAATTGATATTTAACGGATATTGTGATTGCCAAAAATCAACAGTTAATGAAAAAGGATTTCAAACATATATTTATGCCCGTTCAAGTGCTTGTTTGCTTGTTGATAATGACGCATTTGCGTATACATACAATTGCCCGAGTGCATTGAGCCTTTTTCAAGCGTATGCTAAAGATTTAGGCTTTAAATTCAAACTGCCAAATGTTTATACTTTGAAAAAATATGAGGTTACAAGCGGTGCTTCGTTATTCGGCGCAATAAATTCGCTTGTTTCTATGATTTCAGGCAACGGAATAAGGATAAATGCAAGTAATGAAATTATTATGCTTGAGGCAAGTAAAGATATTCTTAATCTGAATTCGTACCCTATTTTAAGTGTAAAAAGTATTATTAACAGAAGTGAGCCTATATCCGCCGTTCATTACAAAAAGGAGTTTTCATCAAATTATGATTGTCACACTTATTCAAAATCGGCAAAAGATTTGGGCTTTTCGCGAAACAGATATGTAAATCTTATTTCACTTGCAAGCTGGCAAAGAAATTATAAAATTTCTAAAATGATAAAAGATTCGTTTAAAAATTATAAGTGTCTGGAAATAACAATTAACGGTTATTGCAGCAGCGAACTTTATCAGCGATTTAATTATGAAAGCCTTATCGGCAAATTTGATGATTATTTGCTTTTGGAAAAAATATATTCTTATGATAAAAACGGCGAAAAATGCAAGCTTGTGCTTGGCAAAAACATTGATGTTAAGGAGGTAAACTATGTGGATTAGCAGGCAAATTATTAAAGAAGAAAAGTTGCCGCCTACCGAGTGCGGAAAGGTGACAATGAATTCTGGCGGAAAAATTGAAGCTGCTTCAACGGGAGTTGAAAGAAATGTTGATTTTTATTCGCCTTACGGATATATTTCCTGCGTGCCTAAAGGTGAAAAATTACTGCTTACCCAAGGCGGCGGAGAGCAAGTTTGCATCGGTGTTGAAAGTGATAGCTCGGCAGTGGGCTATGGGGAAGTGAAAATCACTTCTCTTTCAGGCGCTTATATACATCTTAAAAATGACGGAAGTATAGAACTAAACGGGCTTTTAATATCAAAGGAGGGTAAAATTATTGAACAAAGCAAATGAACAAATTATTGATATAATGAATGCCTGCAAAATGGCAATATATTGCAAAAAAGGTAATTTTTATCCGGATAAAGATTTCGGAAGCCAAATAAGACTTTCAAAAAATATAAATGAAATGCTCTCTTTTGTCAGAAGTGCTGTATCAAATCTTGACGGTGTATACGTTAAATCTCTTGATTTTGATGATACGGTTTTAAAGGTTAATGTTTTAATAAATGATGAGGAAAGGCAGGTGAAAATTGAACTTTGAAAACTACTTGGGAAGAAATACAAAAAAGTATGACGGAAACTTATGAAAACTATACACAAAAAAAGTTGCTGCCGGGTACGGTTGAAGAAAAAAAGCTTCAGGCAATTGCAAGTGAATTATATGCACTGTCGTGTTACAGTGATTTTATTTTAAAGCAGGCGTTTGTGCAAAGTGCGACGGGTGAATATCTTGACAGGCACGGTGAACTCCGAAATTGCAAGCGAAAATCAGGAACGAAGGCAAGCGGTATTTTATCTTTCGGCATAAATGAAGCAAGTGATACTGATATTATAATTGAAAAAGGAACTGTATGTTCAAAGGGTGAAAATCCTTTAATTCAATATATTACAAATGAAAATGTTACGCTTGCCAGTGGGCAGACTGAATGTGAAGTTTTATGTACGGCAATGGAAAACGGTGAAAGCTTTAATGCACAAAGCGGTGAAATTACTGTTTTGGTTAAAGCTCCGCTTGGTATTGAATATGTAATAAACCGCGATGACATTACGGGCGGAAGCGATGATGAAAGTGACAGTGCTTTTAGAAAAAGAATTATTGAAACTTTCAAAATTCCGCTTAACGGTTTTAACAAAAGTTCAATTGAACTTGAAGTTAAAAATATTGAAGATTATAATGACTGCCATATAAAGCAAAGCAGTGAAGCGGGTAAGGTTGATGTTATAGTATCCTGCACAAGAGAACTTACGAGTGATGATACAAGCAAAATTAAGTCGCTTTTTCCTCAATGTGAGCTTTTCGGTGTGGATGTTCAGGTTAAAAATGCGTCAAAAACCCATTATAATGTCAAAGCACTTGTTACTATGAATTATATTGATGACAAAGATTCAATTCGGCAAAAAATATATGATGACTTGTACGAGATTTTAACAAGAAATAAAATTGATTACAGCATAACTCTTGATGAACTCCGAAAGGCCGTACTTAAATATGACAGCGTAGACAGTGTTGAAATAACGAGCGACGCACTTTTGGGTGATTTAATCAATTGTGATACAGATAGTTACCTGCTCCTTGATAACTTGGAGGTTGAACTATATGAAAAGTAATAATTTAACTATGGAAGACAGGCTGAAAAAATTATATGCAAGTTTAGGCTTAAATGTAGGCGCGAAAAGCAGTAATTTAGCTATGATAAAAAGTATTTGTGCCGGATTTAGCATAGTGGAACAGAATTTTGATACTGTTTTGAATGAAATATTTGCCGATTCTTCGCTTAATATCGGCAGGCAAAAAATGTGCGAATTATTTGATGTAACTCGTTTTGATAAAGATGTAATTAAAAAATTTATATCGTCTAAGTATGATGATTACAGGCTTAATGAATTGAAAAATGAATTTCAAAAGATACTTGATAGTTTTGAAATCGGCTTTTCATCTGTATTTAATATGTTTATAGGCCCGATTGGCAGTGAAAATTTCGGCAATATTTTTAAAGTTACATCATTTTTGGATGATTATCTTTGCCCGGGTGTTGTGCTTGGTGCAAGCGGTGCAAATCTTGATTTTGATGCATATGATTCATTTGATTACTGTGCTGATGATTGGGAAAAAATTTGTAATAATACATTTAATTTTTTTGATAGTTTAGGAGGTAATATATGAGCAGTTCAAATAAAACAGAATTAGGCTTAAACCTTTGGCTCGGCGGTGATAAACCTAAAAGAGAAGATTTTTGCAATGATAATTTAATTATTGATAAGCAGATAACAGAGCATAAAAACGATGTTTCATACCATGTTTCACAAGAAGACAGAGAAAAATGGAACAAGAATGTGCATTGCGGTGTTTATTACGGCAGCGGCGAATCAGTTCGCAATATTCAAACCGGATGCCCATTTAAACCGTCTGTGATTTTAATCTTCGGAGTCGGTGTTTCACCTGAAGTATGGGATAAAACTTTAGGCAAGGGATTTGTTTATGTCGGTTTTGCTTCAACTCACGGTACATCAAACGGTGTGCAACTGTTAGATGGAAGAAAAACGATAAAAGTGGAGCAGGAATCATCAGGTATAAGAGATGAATATGTTTGCTTAAACGAAAGAGGCATACCATACAGTTATGTGTGCCTAAGGTAAAATAACCGCCCAAGCATTGTGCTTGGGCGGTTTAATGTTTACTCAATAAACAATCCCAAGTACATTAGGGGAGCAATCAGGATTGCAGGAAATGTGCTGTAAACAGCAAAAATTCGTACACCTGATAAAAGAAAACCGCTATTTTATGCGGTTTTTTGCTATTTTTGGTAAAAAATAAGGACTACCATTAGGTAGTCCTTTTGGTCGAGGTGACAAGGTTTGAATATTATATTTATTCTTTAAAAAGCCGATAAACACTACATTTTTAGCTGTTGAATATTAAGCGGGGAGCAATGAGGGGAGCAATTAACATATTAAAGATAACTGTTGCATATACTGTTCCGCTTGCTTGGTTGCTTTATCCTCATATTCTTCAAAAACATCACAATATGTATTTAAAGTGATTTGAATATCTGCATGACCGAGTATTTTTTGCAGAACTTTAGCAGGCATTCCGCTTTCGATGCAGCGCGTAGCAAAGGTGTGCCGGAGCATGTGAACATTAAATGGCTTTTCAGCTACTCTATCGACATAGTAATAATCCTTAAAATTTCGTTGCCAATCAAGTGGTGCATCTTTTTTTAATTTTTCAAAACTACCGTCTGCAAGTTTGCGATAATATGTATATGATTTGTAAGAAATTTTTTTTCTGCTTTTTTCTGACAATTTTTTAAATTCGTTATGAACTGGTATTATTGAATATTTTTCGATTATCCGACGGAAAGCCGCATTTACTTGATTAGTAGTTATGAGTTTATCGTTTTTTACATCAAAAAACAGTAAATTATACTTGTTGTTTTCCCAATGTTGACTTATATAAGACTCTAATATATTCTTACAAATTGTTGTCATTTTTATTGTTCGCTTGCCGTTTTCTGTTTTTGCATCTGCGCCGAGTATTGGCTTGTCGTTTTTATCTTTTGTTATTGTTCGACGAATCGAAATGCAGTTAAAATTAAAATTGATGTCCTTGTCCTTATCAAGGGCGCATATTTCTCCGCATCTAAGCCCAGTATTAAGCATCAAAAGAAAAATATACCGATATTTATTATCTTTTTCTTCGTTGTTTAAAATACTAATAAACTTTTTTTGCTCGTCTATTGTTAAAGCTGTAACTTCCTTTGTTAATTTGGATGACTTGGGCATCTTAATTTCTTCAAGAGGATTTTTATATATTATTTCTTTGTTTCGCGCATATTTAAACGCAGAATTAAGTTGACTGTAAATTTTTCTAATAGTAGATTGTGAATAATGAGTGATTGAATTAAAAAATGTTAGAAGAACGGAATCGTTGATTACTTGAATTGGCAGAGTGGCAAGCCGATGTGACTGAATTATTTTTAAAGTGTAAAGTCGTCGAAGATAAGAAGTATCTTTTATTACATTTAATGCTTTGTCTTTTTCTATTTGGTATTTTATAATATCTTCAAGCTTGCTGTCGTTCTTGTCGACATAAGTGCCTTTTCTTATTTGCTCTTTAAGTGCATCAAGCTTTGTTCTGGCTTCTTTTTGAGTCTTGGCACTCACTTTTTTTCTTATTGGTTTGTCTTCAACATCAAATCCGACTGTTACCACACCGTACCAACGGTCTTTGCTCCTGTCATAATATAATGAGCCTTCGCCGTTAACTCTGCTTTTTGTTTTTTTCTTTGCCATTGTATCACACTCCTAATAAATTTGCCGGTTATTTACCGGTAAATTGCAGCAGGTATTTGCAAAAGGGCGCAAAATACCCCTGCTTATTTTGTTTGACATTAAAGCAGGGGTGTGTTACAATCTATGTGCGAGGTAGGTTGTTCATACTCCTACTTACTGACCTTTCAGCTATTGGCGTAGCTGAGGGGTTATTTTTTATTAAATTATTTCGTTGTTGAATACTTCTTCGTATTCTACAGAATACAGGTCACCGAAGAAATCGTCGACATAAGGAACTTCTTTTTTAATGAATTTCTTGCGATATCTTGAAACAATGGTGTGGACTTTCGAATTTATTTGTTCGTTTAATTGTAAAACGGCGTAGTGCTTGCTGAGTTGATTTGCTATTATATCGTCGTTTTCTGAAATCCAATTTAGATATGTTTTTGTTATCGCATTATATTTCGGCTTATCATCAGCAACAATATCCTTAAACATTTCTTTTATTGTTGAAACAGGAACCGTCAAAAATGCGTCATGATAATTTGACAAAATTTCGATGCAAAAGCCATTGGTAATCAATTCAATATATTTTGGAAATTCTTCTTTATTAAAAACAAATGTTATTTGTGAATGATATGCAGCGTCGCAGCAAATATCATAAAGAGCTTTTTGAACTTCTACATCCAAAGAAAATATTGCTTTGCTTAAGTCGAATTTATTTATTCCGACATCATAATCACTGTCGAATAAACCGAGTTCCATTGCTAAACGATAAATATGTTTGCACGGCAACTTTCTGCGCCTAAAATCTGAGCAGGTACAAAAATCGAGCGAAACCTCATAAGGCTTTTTGCCAGAACCTTTAAAAACACCCGTTTGATTTTCATAATCAATAGAGGTAGGCGTCATATCTGCCGACTCGGCCCTTTTTATTCGTTTTAATTGCTCCTCGTCGTTATGGATTTCTTCATTCCAATTGCAAAATGTCATAAATCTCCTCCTTAACCGTTTTTATGAACGGTTATTTTTTATATAATTTTCAAAATTCTTATAAACCTGTTTTTCTAACGAGCTTAAAAGAAATTTATTTCTTTTGTACAAAACCGTCATTCGGTTGGCTCTATGTTGTGCTGCTTGATGAGATATGCAGCAGGCTTTAGAAATTTCTTCGGCTGTATGTAAATTAAGACCTTTAAGGATGCAAGCCGGCGCCAAAAATCTGATGGCAAACATATCGGCGGCTTGCTCTTCTTCAGGCTTGTCTATTTCACCAACCGTTCGGAATCTGCCATTATTCGTGACTGAATGACCTAAAAAGATATGCCCCAATTCATGAGCTATTGTGAACCTGCATCTTTCTTTTGAATTTCTGTCATCATATATGATGTACCATTTATTGTTGGCATATATGCTTAAACCGATTTGATTGTTGCTAAGGACCCGGCAATCACTGTTTTTTATAATTTTGATACCTGCTTGCTTTGCAACATCTGTCAACATTACAGGAAGTTGAGAAACTTGAAAATCAAAAAGTGCTTGCCATGACGCATTCCTTATATTTTTATATCTACCATAATTTATCATCTTTCATCACCTGTAAATATCTTACAATGTGATGCGTTGTAAAATATACAGGTAAATTATGGTAATAAATTAGGAGTAGATTATAATTTATCATCCGTTTCGAGTGCGTTTTCTAATTTGTCAATATCTGATTTAGACATTTTAGCATAACCCGGTGGTGTGTTGCTCTTACTTCGTGCAGCCTGAAAAACTACAACCGTTTCTTCCTCTTTAATGCCAAGCAAACGGTCAACAGCCTCTTGCATTGCCGGCTGATTTCTGTAGGCTGTGATTACTTCTTTTTCATGAGATGATAAAATTATATTAGGTTCAAGACTTTTCTTATCATCAACCAATATATCAAGCGGAATGCCTAATTTTGCCGAGTATTCTATCGCAACAGACAACTTAGGGCTTCTTTGCTCGTTTTCATACCTACTTATCACTTGTTTTGTAGTATTCAATTTTTTTGCTAATTCTTCTTGTGAAATACTATGTAAAGTTCTATATTCTTTTAATTTAACTCCGAAAGACATCATGTTCACCTCGCAGTTATTACTATAGCACAAAGCGTCACCAAAATCAAGACAAAAATAAAAATATGTCACCAAAGGGTTGACAAGCAGGTTGAAAGGTGATATTATACAGGAGAAGTCACCAAATAGATGACAGCAAGGAGGTGTTATGATGGCAAATTCGCTTGATGAATTGATTAAAGAAAAATTTGGCACTCAAGCTAAATGTGCAAAAGCAATGTGCAAATCGAGGCAATATCTTAATAAAATTGTTCTCGGACAAAGAGAGGCAAAAGTCACAGATATCAATTTGTTAGCTGAAACGCTTGATGTACCTGTTTCGACTATTGTTAATTTTTTGTCATGAAAGTCACCAAACGAGCAACGAGCAAGTTGACACAACGAAAGGAGCGTGTGAGTTATGTATAAAAGGCTTATACAAATTGAAGTTGACGATGCCGAGCTTGAAGAAATATTTAAGGAAATTAACGAGGCACAAAGAGTCATTTATAATTGCTATTCAAGACTTCAAAAACTTGGCATCGTTAAATTTAAAAAGCCATCATCCGAAAATGACGACTAACTAATTATTCTTGTTCAAGTTCATCAATGAATGTGTTGAACAATTCTGCAGTTTTTGTAATTACCGTTTTTATATCACCAACTGTGGCAGGTGTATCGGAAGATGCTGAAGTTGGCTGTGAAGTATTTACAAAATAAATTACTGCGTTTCTTAAATTATCAGTATCTATCATTTTTAAAGTCCTTTCTTAATTACTCGGCCTTGGCAGAGACCTGTAATTTAAGTATAGCTAAAAAATGTTAGATAGACAAGCTTAAAAGGTATTATCAATATTTAACATTATACCAACCTTTAGCGGAGCAGCAGGGAAAAGGGTATTTTTACCCCTTTTAAAATTATAAATATCAACTGCCTTTTTGTGAAATCATATACCCTTAGCTGTCAGACCAAATTATTTATAACTTTTTTGCAAGATTTGAAAACTCCGTATATATTTTATGCTTTATCGCGACAGCGCCCTACTGCTCCGTTAAAGGTTGGTAAAATCGGGAGGTGAAAAAATGATTTTCAGTAATGTTGATGAAGAAATAGAAAAGCTCAAAATGGTTAAGGAGCTTGTCAATGAAATAAATGGCATTGAATGTAAAAAAATGTTTGTAAGCAGAGAACAATTAGCAGAAGTTTTCGGATGCAGTGTAAGAGCAGCAGGTGAATTTATGAACGAAAACGGTTTTCCACTAATTAAAATAGGTGGGAAATCATTTGTAAATATTTTTGCATTAAACGAATTCACGCAACAACGCATCGTTTTGGCGGAGGAAAGAAAATGAATTTAATGATTATACACCTTACATATATTCAATCAAGAATGCTTAATCTTTGCTTAATTTTAGCTTTTATAATCGGAATTTTTGCTGTTTATGGCTATATAGAAGATAAAAAAGAAAAACACGCCCAAGCCGAAGCCAAAGCGTGCGAGAGAAAACGAAGACAACTGCAGCAGGCAATTGACCAAAAGCAGTTTGACGAATTGTACAAATCTGTAATGCTTGACGATATTCTCAAACAAACAAGATATGAATACTCACTTTGCCAACTTTGCAATAATAAGAATTCAAAAGAGTGTCGTTGCAATGATGTTAAAGAAGTGTTTGTTGACAATTTAGGAAATGTTGTCGGATGCAGTAAATTTTGCAGTGGTGTGAGAGCAAAAAAATAAGAGCTTCAGCAAAAAGCCAAAGCCCTTAAAAGTGATAAAGTTAATTACCACAAAACCTATTATTTATATTATCACAAAAAGCAGAAAAAGTCAAGTAAACAAGAGAGTTTCGGCTCTCTTTGACCTCTTGATTAGAAGTAATATTTTTAGGATAATTTCAGATTTCAAAAATAAATGTTTTTTCTATATTAAAATCAAACAACGAGGTCTGCTTTCGTAGTAGTAGAAATGTGCGTAAAGTGGGAAATTTAGTGAAGGAATGTGGAAAACCTGTTTTTCCATATTCCAAGCGTTAATAATTTTCCACTTTTCCACATTAAAACTCTTTTTTTGCTTCTTTTTTTCTCACACCTCAATATTGGGAGGTGAATATATGCCGTGGTTGAAGGTCGAGTATGACTGCGGTAATTGTGTTATGAGCTATAAATACTTTGCGGCTCGCTGGAATACTAAAGGCGAGGTGGTTTATAACAAGACAAATAAAAAAGGCGAATTAACAATTCATCAGCAGCGTTGTAATGACAGACGATTACAGCGTTATTATGATGCAGTCGCTAATACTAATTTTCGTGAAGGCGATATATTTGTTACCTATACTTTTGGCCGAGGGCGATTGCCTGAAGGTGAAACGAAAGATGAAGTAATACAAAAGTGTAAAAACATATGGAAATACTACCGGGCGAAGCTTCGTAATTATTATCGTTCGCAAAATGCCGAACTGAAATATATGTACGCTTTTCAGTTTGAGGGTGTTCGACCTCATTTTCATATTGTCTGTAACAGTGCCGACGGAATAAATATCAAAGATTTTCCGAAATGGAAATACGGTACACCAAAAATCGAATTTCTCGACGACAGACCGAGACATACTATCGGTTCATACTTTGCAAGAGGTACTACCGTTATGAACTCTGAGGGCGTGGAAGAGCACAAACGAGGCCTTGTCCGCTGCTCGAGAAATCTTGCTCAACCTATTGTGCGCCGCCGGCGCTTAAAGAGGGCAGGGTGGAAGCCTGACCCTAAAGCTAACAAAGGATATGTAATAGTTAAAGATACGGTCGAAAACGGTTATTATATCAACCCAAATGACGGACAACCATATCAATATCAGTCATACACAATGATTAAACAAGAAAGGATGATTTCTTAAATATGAAATTCGCAGAAGCAGATGCTTGCTTACATACCGGTACAAAAATAATGCTTGTTGAGGGTATCGGTACTGAACAGCTTAAAGCTCTTTATGGCAAAGCTTTGAGTTTGCTCGGAATCGAAAAATCAATGAGCAAAAAAGAAAAACAAATTGTTGAAGTGGCAAGAATTCGCTCTGATTCTGAACCACAGTGCGAATATCGTGTAAGAATATCAGATATAAAAGTAATTGTTGGCTTTGAAGCTTTCATCAGCAAGAAAGCGCATCTGCTTTACTGTGAGTTATGAGCCTACATTGGACTGAAGAGCAGTACCAAGAGTATATTGGCGCGCATCCGGCAAAGCGTAATAAATACGGTAATCAAAAAATTACTGTTGACGGTATTAAGCGTGACAGCTTGGCAGAGTCAAACAGATTTGAACAGCTGAAAATCCTTGAAAGAGTAGGAGCAGTTAAAAATCTTCAATTTCAAGTACCTTTTGTCCTCATAGAAAAACAGCAGGGCGAAAATCGAAACGAAAGAGCAGTTAAATATATTGCTGATTTCGTTTACGATGAGCAGCAGGCAGACGGCTCGTATAAGCATATTGTTGAAGATTGCAAGGGCAAGAAAACGAAAGATTACATAATTAAAAGAAAACTGATGCTTTTTGTTCACGGTATCAGTATTAAGGAGACAAACGGATGAAAGAATTTAGAATTTATACACGATATTTTTTAATTACAGCGGCAATACTTATTACTTTTTCGCTGTATGTAATTAACAAAACAATTTAATTTTAAAATTAAGGAGAATAGTTTATGAAATTTAACAGAATTATTGCTATATGCAAAAAACACGGCAAATTTACGATTGTCACCAAGCACAATGTAAACGGTGAAGCCGAATATCAACTACTCGGCGACGGTTTAACTGTATATCCATTGTACGGTCACCCGATTTACAATGAAGAATACCTGATAAGCGTTGCTGACATCAGTAATAAAAAAGCCGATGAAACAATATTTACTTACGAAAATATAACAGACGAAAATACATTATATGCAGATTGTACAGTAAATGACGAAGTTTGTAATCTTAGCACAGTATCTCTTTGCGTTAACGGTGTGACATATGTTCCGGTTTTGTTTGGTGATGAAATTGACTTTATTAACGCATATTATTTCACACCGATTTATGACGAAGATTTTGAAGTGTATTGGCGAACTGAAGTCAACGGCAATAATATATTTGCTGTCAAAACAGGCTTAAACCTTTCAGCTGTAATTATGGGTTCAAAATCTTTAATTCCCGACACAATGGTTAATGAACTTGCAAAAATTCTTTTGGCCTTAAGAAAGCGAGGTTGAGTAATATGACTGAATTAGTAAAGCAGGCTATTGATAAAATCGACAAGGAAGCCGAGAAAATCAACAATGCCTATATTACAAGCAAGGTCGTTCAACGAATCATTGATACAATGCTTATCAATGATGCCAACGCTAAGAAGCTTCTTGAAAAGAGCAAAACTCTTCAAGGCTGCATTATGAATATTTATAATCACGCAAAAGAAAACGGAAATACTCAAATTCAGGGTGCAGGTTCTTTTGTTGGCGGAGACGATGAAGACCTTTGGGCGTGGGTTTGTGAATATTACGGTTTTGAAGAATTGCAGTCAACTGCAACAGAAAAAGTCAATTTGTTTGATGCGTTATGAGGTGGTCCAAATGCTCGATAAAGATAAATTATTCAAAATGACCCGACCGTTAACGCAAAAATTCAAACAGCAGGTAGACAACGATTTGTTTCTGAATGAAGGCTATTTGTTTAAAGAATGTAAAAAGCCGGTCAGGACGATGTATTGTACTTGCTGCCAAAAGCGTTTTGAAATTGACAACAGATACTTCGAAGGTTTGTTAGTCTCGGAAGGTTACTCTTATTATTCCAATATGACACATAATACAAAAACCGCCTGCCCTTTATGTCACAAAAGTGTGACTGTAAAAGATGCCGGTCGAGGTAGGAGCAGAATGGTTGAATTTGGATATATAGGCGTATTTCAAAAGCTTCGTGACGACACCGTATTACTTAGGACATTTTGCTTAATGCGTGATTACAGTCGTAATTACGAAAATGTTACAACTGATTATTCAGAGCATTACAGAATTTATTTTCGCCCCGGTGAGGTTCACTCTTTCAAAAGAAGTAATAATAGTTATTGGTATCTTTCGACATATGATTATTTTGACGAATCTAACAAAAATATAGATTTTTATGAAATGTCAAATATTCCCAAAACATTGTCGTTTCCTAAAGGGTTCAGTACTTATTTCACTTATTACAGTGGAATGAACAACCAGCAAACCGGTAAAGGTTGTACAGAGACTTATATTTATGGTGAAGATGTAGTTGAACAAAGCTCATTATTTAAATATTCGCAATTTGAGAACTTTTTTTATTTATATTATGCAAGCCCTTGTGGTATTCACAGATACCTGAATTTTTACTGTAAGCATCCGGTGCTATGTGAAAAACTGATGAAAGAGGGTTTTGCAGAAACGATAAAAAATGTAATTTGTCAAGGTTATGAAAAACTAAATTACAGGGCCAAAGACACGAAAAAATTTTTTAGAGTGAAAAACAAGACTGAATTAAAAGCAGTAAAAGATAATCAAAACGCAATACACGAAATTGCTAAACTCAACAAATTCAATGTTGATATAACTGATGAATCGCTTGTGTGGTCGAAAGCCAATTTTTTTCGTTATAAAGATGCTCACGATGATTTGAAAGATTTGATAACAAAATGGTCAAGTAAAAAGATAATTGAATATTTAGTTAACAAAAATGTTAATTACACAGATTATTACGACTATATCTCGTGGCTTAAAAAATATAATTTTGACATTACAACAAAAACAGCTTTTCCAAGATATTTCAAGCAAAAGCATGACGAGCTTATGAAATATGACATACGAATGACTGCGATTGCTAACGAAAAAGCCGAAAAGGAAATGCGAGATAATTTAAAGCAAAACTTACTCCCTTTTCTTAATAAAAATTTTGTTTATTCGGATAATGATTTCACAGTCAGACCGTTTCAAAATAAAGAGGAAATTATCATTGAGGGTCAAGTTCAAAATATTTGTGTAGGTAGCGAAAGATACACAAAGCCTTATATGAAAGGTAAAACATATTTGTTTTGTCTTCGTAAAAATGATGAACTAGATAAGCCTTACTGCACTATTGAGGTGAACACTAACGGCAACCTTGTACAGTCAAGAATGAAGTTTAATGCTTCGCCACCTGATGATGTTAAAGCCTTTATCGAAAAGTGGCAGCAGGTATATAAGAGAAATTTGAAAAAGCATAAAATTATAAAACAAAGAGAGGTAGCATAATGAATGAATTAACATTAAGAGATAAAGCGGTTAATACTCACGCAAGAATTATGACAAACGGACAGGTGTTGCAAAACACACTTCTCGAAATTTGCAAAGACCTTAAATCGATGAGGGATGAACGGCTTTATAAAGAACTTGGTTATGAAACATTTGAAGAATATGCCGAAAAGGCTGTTGGTTTAAAACAAAGACAAGCTTACTCGTATATTTCTACATATGAAAAGCTCGGCTCAAAGTACCTCGAAGAAAACTCTTCTCTCGGCATCACCAAGCTCGAACTTATTTCACAAATTGATTCTTACGAGCGTGAAGAATTTATCGCTGAAGAAAATGTTGAAAATTTGTCGGTAAGAGAGCTTAAAGAAAAGGTTGACGAATATAAAAAACAAAACGAGCAGTTGACCTTCCAGCTTGAGGAACTTTCTCAGGAAACAAATGAAACTGTCGCCGATGAAACGGTAAGTAAAGAGAATGAGGAACTTAAGGCTAAAATTCAAGAGCTTACCGAGGAATTGTCAAATGCTCAAAAAGAAGCAGAAACGACGAATAAAATTGTTGACGAAGAAGAAATCAAAAAGCAGGTTTCCGAAATCGAGAAAAAATACAAAGAAAAGCTCAAAAAGGAAAAAGACAGCGTTAATCAAAAAATCGAAAATGCCGTCAACGAAGCTGAAAAGAAAAGTGCCGATAAAATCAATTCCTTGCAGCAGGAAAATGAAAAGTTGCAAAAGCAAAAGACTTCGATTGAAGCCAAGCTTGATGAAGCCGAGCAAAAAGCAAAAGTGACCGGCGCAAACCCTCAGGTCACGATGCTCAAGGTTTATTTCGATGAATTTCAAGACACGAGCAATACACTTGTTGACCTGCTTTCAAAGCTTTCCCAAACCGATACTGAAACTGTTGGCAAGCTTAAGCCGGCAATAATCGGTGTTTTGCAGTCAACTGCGAAAAATATAGAAAACATATAAACAAAAGCGATGTGCTGCATCTGCTAAAGCAATGTGAATAACATTTTGTACAAGCAAGGAAAAACAAAATCATTAGTTAGTTAAATAGCACTTTGGCTTATTCACCTCTTGCCACGGCAGTGCAGACATCGGTCATTTTATCAAAAGGTTGAGTTAGAATAGTTGATTTTGAAATTTACATAGCAGCAGGGTGAGGTGATGATATGAGCGAATTACAAACAAAAATAAACACGGCAATAGAATATTTAAAGGCGTTTGAGCCTGTGAACGAGCCATACTATCTATGTTACAGTGGTGGCAAGGACAGCGACTGCATAAGAATACTTGCCGAGCTTGCAGGAGTTAAACACGATACAGTTCATAACCTTACTACCGTTGACGCTCCCGAAACTGTGAAATATATTAAATCAATTCCAAATGTTCAAATAGACTATCCGAAACGCAGTATGTGGCAACTCATCGTCGATAAAAAATATCCTCCGACAAGAATTGCTCGTTACTGTTGCGAAGAACTAAAAGAACGAGGCGGAAAAGGACGAGTTAAAGTCACCGGCGTAAGAAAAGCTGAAAGCGTTTCAAGAGAAAAAAACGGCGGTGTTGTTAAAATATTAGGCAGAGGAAAGATTATGCTGAAATTAGCTGAAGAACAAGGCATTGACGTTAATATAACTCCGAAAGGCGGATTGATATTAAACGATGACAATGACGAAAGCCGCCGCTTTGTCGAACATTGTTACAGAACAACGTCAACTATGATTAACCCGATAGTTGATTGGACTGATGATGACGTATGGGAATTTTTACATTATCACGGTTGCGCTTCTAACCCGTTATATCAATGCGGACTGAAACGCATCGGCTGTATAGGTTGCCCTATGCAAGGTGGTAAAGGGCAAAAGGCTGATTTTATAAAATATCCGAAATACAGAGATAACTATATCCGAGCGTTTGACCGTATGGTTAAAGCAAGAAAAACGGCCGGACTTGAACAAATCGGCAGTTGGACGGACGGCTTGTCGGTTATGCGCTGGTGGGTAGGCGATAATCCGCTTCAGACGGAATTATACACGCCCGATTGGCTAAAAGGAACGGAGAAATTCAGAAAGGAAGAATAATGACTAATTTTGAAAAAATTAAAAAAATGAGCGTTGAGGAAATGGCGTCCGAACTTGAAAGATTGACTAATGATTTATGCGGTTATTACAGTTGCGGAACTTGCCTATTCTATCGAGTGGTCGGAAATCGTCCTTGTACTGTATCAGGGTTTGCAGATTGGCTTGAAAGCGAGGCGATAGAATGAAACATTGTTATCACCCTTATGGCGGCAAGAGCTTTTGTGAACATCAGGCAATAGGTGACGGCGGTAATATATGCCGCTCAGATAAGTATTGTCCTTTACAAAATATAAGTGCTGCCCTTAATTGTAAAGACTGCATTCATAATGAGGTGTGCTGGACTGTTATTGAAGCCAAAACAGGCAATCCTATGTTATCAAATATAGCTCCTAAAATATGCGATAAATTCATAGGCAAGTTTTGTGTAACTGACGGCAACCTTATTGATGAAAAGCAGGTATTATTAGCTACATTAAGGCTAAAACAGCAAGAACCAACAATACCACGCAAGTATTTTGCACGAAACAATATTGAAGCTAAGTATTTTGATAGCTTTGCAGATGAAAACGACGAAATTTACTTAGTGACAAATGGCAAAGCAATACGTTACGAGAGGAGTAAATATGACTTGTAAAGATTGTTATCATTGTGATGTATGTCATAGAAGAATAAACAGCATTGATTTTCTGCCTGTTATAAAAGGCAAAGTAAGTATATCATCTATTATGTATAAGAAGTGTGATGATGTTGAAAAACATTGTTTACATTTCAAAGACAAATCAAAGTATATTGAATTGCCTTATCCTTGCAGAAGAAAAGTTAAAGGAGTTAAACAGAAATGATTGATGAAACTTTAGAACTTACACTTGACGAAGTGGAATACATAATTGCGTTCATTCGCAGTCACGAATGGAGCGACATACCCGAGCCATTAAAAAGTAAAATTCTACCGAAGTTAGAAAATTTCCATGTTAGTTTCTTTGCAAGGAAATGCCCATTAAGTGTTTCCGAATGTATTGAAAAAGCAGTACAAGATTACAAGAAAAATATGAGTTGAGGGAGTAGAAATGAATGATTATTGTTATTTTAGTGTTTTTGTTAATATGGTGTGTTGCTTCGTGGTTTATAGATGCGAATTGTGATTGTGACGGAATATTTGGCATTTTTTTAGGCTCAATACCACTTGTTATTGGTGTTATTGTAGCGATTTCTTTAATTGTTCAAGTTTCAAATTTGAGCGTTATTAACGAAAAGATTGCAATGTATGAACAGGAAAATGCAAAAATTGAACAGCAAATTGAAACCGCAATAACAGCCTATCAACAACACGAAAAAGATGTTTTTACAGAGGTAAAGCCTGATAGCTATATACAGTTAGTTTCTATTTACCCTGAACTAAAGAGCGATACCTTAGTAAAAGAACAGATTAAAACTTATCAAAGTAATAACAAAAAAATTAAAGAATTAAAGGTAACAGCGATAAATGGCAATGTAAAACGGTGGTGGCTGTATTTTGGTCACAAAGATGTTAAATATTAGAGAGGAGTGAGGTAGAAAAATGACAACACAAGAAATACTTAAAAATGTTAATCATTGTCTCGAAACAGGTTTTACTATGTATTTGTCAACAAAAGAGGATGTGCAGACGGTATTCACGAAACGCTTAAAAATGTTTGTCCGTTTTATGGGCTTAGTAAAGCTACTTTGTGTGATTACAACGAAGTATGTACACAAGAACCGTGTAAACTGCCAAACGGCAAATACATATTGATTGAGGTGAAAGAATGACATATACGAAAGAATGTAGGTTTTGCAGATATGTTGATATGAGCAGAGCTAATAAGATAGGACAGGTAAGGTGCAGACGCTTTAGCACTTATGTCAATATATTTGAATGGTGCGATTATTATTTTCCGAACAAATCTATATCCGATTTTATTCCTATTTCAGAATTAAGTGAGGTAGAGAAATGACAAAAGAAATAAGAGAACTTGTATATAAAAAATTCAACGGACATTGTGCATATTGTGGTAAGAAAATTGAATTTAAAAATATTCAAGTCGACCATTTGATACCAAAAGCGACTTGGGAAAAACACGACATTGAAGAAATAGAGTGTTTTGAAAACTATATGCCGTCTTGCCGTAGATGTAATCATTATAAAAGAGCAAACAGTCTTGAGGGGTTCCGAGAAATGATTGAAACAATACCGTCAAAATTGTTTAGAGATAATTATATTTTCAAAGTTGCTTGTGATTATGATTTTTTTCAGTAACGAAAATAAAAAAGTAAAATTTTATTTTGAAAAAAGCGAGGTAGAGGAATGACACCACAGGAAGCAATAGAGATTATAGAGAGTAATTTCAGAAACTGCAGTATTGCAGAGGACCAAGAAGCCACATCTATGGCAATCAATTCCCTTGAAAAACAAATACCGAAAAAGCCTGATTATGAGGGCGACGGTTATGACGATAACGGTAATTTGCTTTACGATACTTGGATTTGCCCTTGTTGTGAAACACAATACGAACTTTATTATGATGAGTATAAATTCTGCCCTAAATGCGGACAGGCAATAGATTGGAGCGATTTTAAACGATGCTTAAGTATTACATAAAACTTTTCTTTTATAGTCTCTGTTTTGCCTATTATCATACCTGCTTTTATCTTTATTCCTACAAAGGTAAACAAATCGGTAAAAAGATAAACAGCACTTGCGATATTACCGTAGCAGTATGCAATCAGTGCTATCTTAAAGAAAACTGTAAGCTGATGCAGGAAATGAAAAAGTATATTGCGAAAACAGTCAGAATTCAGGTTAAATATGAAAATTTGCTATACAAATATGATTTGTGCAGGCAGGAGATAAAATATGTCAAAGAGAAAAAATCAATTTCAAAAAAGGAAAAATAAACAGGCTGTAAACGAACTTGCCGGCGCATCCGTTGAAGAACTTGTCGGCGGAATGAATAACATTCTTCAAGAACTTACTCGAAGAGGTGTTACCGTCCGTGACTGGGACGATAAAGCAAACAAACTCGGTATGATTAAATTTGTTAAAACGAAACCGTATTATTTTAAAGAACTGACCGAATAAAGGAGTTAACATATGACTACTGACGAAAGAAATGTTCAAAGGCAAAGAGTGAGAGACTATTTGTCGAGATACAAAATAATTAAGCGAAGAATAGCACAACTTACTAAACGCTTGAAAGAATTGCAAGAAGATGAAAACGAGCCTATTAACGGCGTTCAGTATTCAGCTATGCCCAAAGGCTCAAAGGTAAGTGACGGCGCTGCTGCATATTTGTATAGAAAAGAAGATGTGCTTGAACAAATCGACACTGAAATCCAAAACAAATATAAAGCCTTGTCAGATGCTCTTATTGTGCTGAAAGCTATTCCTCTTGATTCAATTGAAAGAAATGTTATCGAAAGCAAATATATTGATAACCTTTCAAATGATGACATTTGTAAAGAAATGTATTGGTCATATGTAAGCACGGTTACTTATCATACTCTGAAAGCAATAGATATGATTATCGATAATGAAAATTCTATGGCTATCATTAACGAATATTACGAGGTGAATTATGAAAATAAGACCGATTAGTCAGCAATTACTTGTTTATGCTGACCCCGAAATAAACGAAACGGCAGCAGGCTTATTACTCGTTAACCCGATTAAAAAAGAATGTAAAATCTATACCGTTGTTGCAGTCAGCAATGATATTGAAAAAGGTTTATTTAATGCAGGCGACAAAATAATCGTTGCAGGTTACAGGGGTGATGAAGTTACTTCAAACGGCGTTAAGTATTTATTGATAAATGCAAAAGATGTCGAGGCTAAGGTATATGACTGATGAATATAAAAAAGCCATTGTTGATATGCAAAACAAAGTTGCAATAAAACGGCTGTTAAATATCGCACAATATGAAAGATTATATAATGCATTGGGCGAAATGTTCAGTGGCGACGAATTAAAAAAGTCTCGTAAGTATGTTGAGGTCTTTAAAGATGAGCAGGTCGATTACGAAAAATTCTTACGAATTACTGATAAGCTCGACAATTAGTCACCATTAGGCATTCGTTAGTCGCTATAATAGTATTGTAGTTTATTAGGACAGATAAACTATTCTCCTTCAATAGACCACTGCGTAACAGTAGTGGTCTATTTTCTTATCAATTATGTGAACGATACAACACCTCGAGCGTACCGTTCTTATAATACTTCAACACAGCAACAGCAGTAACTCAAACCGAGTAGGCTATGGCAATGTACTGCCAGCTTGCTGTGTTCCTAAAGCGTTTCCCGGTTGCTCTCTCCGTAGGTACTTCCTACGGTACCGGGGTTCGCGGGGCGAGGAAGGCCCGAAGAAAAAGCGGATATGAAATTTTTTGGAAAAAGGTATTTCGCTTCGCATTAGTAAATTCTAAGATAAAAATGCAAAATAAAAGACTTTAAAATGAATAAGCCAAGCTAACAAAATAAATAATCAAAATTAAGGAGGCAATTTCGTGGCAAGAAAAATGCAAGGCTATAAAACCACAGAAGAAATTGCCGACCTTTTGGGCTTGACAAAACGCAGAATACAACAGCTTACTAAAGACGGTGTTATTACAGCAACGAAAACAACAGACGGCAATCAATATGAATTGACTTCAACGGTGCGAAATTATGTTACATATCTTCGAGAAACGGTTTCCAAAAGTGGAAAGAAGAGCGAAGATATGCTTGAATTGCAAAAAGCAAAACTTAAAAGCGATATTGAACTTAAAAACAGTCAAATTGAGTTACACAAAATCAAAGCAAAAATAGCAGACGGTGAATATCTTGACAAGACAAATGTTGAACAAGATTATCACCGTTTTTTTAATGTGTTTAAAAAGTTTGCCCTCGGTATTTCACCGAGAATAGCTGCTCAGCTTAACGGATATATTGACCCTTTGCAAATTCGTACCATAGAAGCTGAAATTGATAAGGATATTAAGAACCAACTGACAAGTTTTGTCGTTGCATCATATTCGGATAACAAATGAGAAAAAGACAAATTTCAAAATATAAAACATCATCATATATAAAAGAATGCCTTGCCGAGCTTTTACCGCCTGAAGACTTGACTGTTTCTCAATGGGCAGAAAAACATAGAGTGCTTGATTCTAAAACCGCAGCAATGCCCGGACCGTGGCATAATTCAATGACACCATATCTTATAGGAATTATGGATGAATTTAGTGTTCCAACAACAGAAAAAATAATTTTCGTAAAGCCTACGCAGGTTGGTGGAACGGAAGCGTTGCATAATATGATTGGTTATGTTGTTGCGCAAAATGCCGCACCGTCAATGATTGTTTATCCCACCGAGGATTTAGCGCGTTCTGTTTCTGAAAACAGATTACAGCCGATGCTTAGAATTTCACCTCAGCTTGAAAAGCATTTTAAAGATAATGAGTCGGAACTTCTTGAATTACAGTTTGATAATATGTATTTAAGCTTGACAGGTGCAAATTCGCCGACAGGCATATCCTCCAAACCTATTAAATTTCTGTTTTTAGATGAGGTAGATAAATACCCGACTAACGCTAAAAAAGAAGCTGACCCGATTAAGCTTGCGACGGAAAGAACAAAAACATTCCCTGACAGTAAGATATTTATTACTTCTACACCGACTTTAAAAACCGGTCACATATGGCAAGAACTCGAAAAAGCCGACGAAGAGAGGCACTACTTTGTTCCGTGTCCTCACTGCGGTAAGATGATTGAGCTGAAATTCAGCCAAATTAAATGGAGCGATGACAAAAATATCCCTATTGTCGACAGAACCGAACGAGCATTTTATGTATGTCAAGAATGTGGCTCAATAATTACCGACGCACATAAGCCTCAAATGTTAAGAGCTGGTAAATGGAAAACAGTTGACAAGAAAACGGAATTTCCAAAAAACATAGCGTTTTGGATGAATACTTTATATTCGCCTTTTGTAAGATTTTCAGAAATTGCAAAAGAGTTTGTATTGACCAAAGAAGATAGCGAAACCTTTCAAAACTTTGTTAATTCTTGGCTTGCTGAACCGTGGGAAGATACAAAGATTAAAAGTAATGCCGATTTGGTTCTTGAAAGACAGACTGAACTTGAAGAGTTTATCGTTCCCGACTGGTGTAAGCTTCTTACCGCCGGTGTCGATGTTCAGGAAAGTTCGCTTTATTGGACTATACGCGCCTTTGGTGATTATATCACTTCTCAAAATGTTGCACACGGCCAAGCATTGAGTTTTAACGACATTGAGGAAATTATGAACCGTGAATACCTAACCGAATCAGGTGAGAGGAGAATTGTTCAGATAGCACTGATTGACTCCGGCGACAATACCGATGCTGTTTATGATTTTTGTGCCTGTAATTCAGACTGGGCTTACCCAGTCAAAGGTTCTTCGCATCCGCTTATGTCACATTTCAAAATCAGTAAAATCAACCGTGTTACGAGTAAGGCAAATGGTATGCAACTTGTCATTGTGGACGGTGGCAAATATATGGATATGATTTATTCAAGAATGAATAAGCCGAACGGTCGTGGTTCTTGGATGGTTTACAAAGGATGCGACCGAGAATATGCAGAACAAGTTACTGCCGAGCATAAAATCAAGGTTAAAACCGCAGGCGGCAGAATTGCAGAAATATGGGAACTGAAAAAGTCTCACGCTGACAACCATTACGGCGACTGTGAGAAATATGCAATGGCGGCGGCAGATATTAAGGGAGTAAGAATTTTACACCTTGACACTTTGGAAACGCCACAGGAAACACAGGCTACATCACAAAGTCATAATGAAGAAAATTGGATAAATGTAAATGAAGGGTGGTTGACGAATGAGTGAAATTAAAGAAGTTTTTGAGCAAAACGGTATTACCGATGCTCAAATGCTTAATTATGTAAATGATGCAATTAAGGCTATTGCCACAGGCGGACAAAGCTATAAGATAGGCAGCAGGTCGCTCACAAGAGCAAATTTAGCTGACCTTGTAGCACTCAAAAAAGAACTCGAATCAAGAGTTAATCAATCAAGCGGAAGCCCGCTTTTTGATAATACATATGTCGGAATATTTGAAGGCAGGTGATTAAATGGAAAATGTTGTAGATAAAGTGGTTTCTTTCTTCAGTCCGCAGCGAGGGTATGTGCGCCTTTCATACCGCAGTGCTATTGATGAAGCGAGAAGCAATTACGATGCCGGCAGTTATCACCGTAATAATTGGCGAGCGATTAACCAAAATGCGCAAATAACCGACCGAATGGACCGCGATGTTGTTAGGGCAAGGGCAAGAGACCTTGAGCGGAACTCCGATATTATGAACGGAGTTATTAAAGCGTTCAAGCGTAATGTTGTCGGTTCGGGCTTTAAGATTAAGATTACAATACCTGAAAATCAAGAGTTATGCAAAGAACTTAACGAACTATGGGAAGAATGGTGCAAAGCTCGAAATTGTGATATTACAGGAACGCAAAGTTTCACAGAAATATTAAGAATGGCCGCTGTCAGAAAGAAAGTTGACGGCGGTATTTTATTTGTAAAGGTGTTCACGAAAGATGGCTTACTTCCTTTTAAGTTACAGCTTATGGAAGTTGACAGCCTCGATATTTCACAAAGTACACCACACAGTAAAGATAACCGAGTTGTTGACGGCATTGAATTTGATGCATACAGCAAGCCTGTTGGTTACTGGTTCAGGCAGTTTGCACCGGACGGTTTCACTCTTCTGCCGGCAAAATACATTGAGGCAAAAAATGTGATTTTCTATTTTACCAAAACACGACCAACGCAAATTCGTGAAATTTCCGACCTTTCACCCTCTGTGACAAGGGTTCGTGATATTACGGAATTTATGACCGCTGTGTCAGTAAAAGAAAGAATTGCCGCCTGCCTTTCGGTTTTTGTAAAAAAGGTTATGCCGACGGCCGGCTCTGGTTTTGGAAGAGCAGGAGCAAATAACAGTAATCTTATGAGTTACAACGAAAAAACACTTGCACCGGGTATGATTACTGAATTGAATGCTGGTGATGAAATTCAAGTTGTTAATCCAAGCGGTCAATCGTCGGATGCCTCAACATTTATTGCTATTCAGCAAAGACTAATTGCTGCAGGTCAAGGGTTAAGTTATGAGGCTACCTCTCGTGATATGAGTAAATCAAATTACTCTTCTGCTCGTCAGGGAATTATCGAAGACGACGAAACCTACAACGAAGAGATTGAACAGCTCAACAACGCTATGGATGAAATTTACGAAACATTTGTTATTTCGTGCGTTCTTTCAGGTCTTGTTGTTATTCCTGATTTTTGGGCAAACAAAAGCAAATATTTCAAACACGAGTGGGTAAAGTCCCCTAAAAAGTGGATAGACCCGCTCAAGGAAGCAAACGCAGATAAAATTGCACTTTCTACTATGCAGAAAACTTTTGCTGAGTTATGCGCTGAAAAGGGTAAGGATTGGAAAGAAACTATTGACGAAATAGCCGAAATTAACAAATACGGCGAAGATGCCGGAATTGATATAGGAGGAATACTTTATGGCAGAAAATAAAAACAGAAGCATAGGCACACGCTCGTTGCCGTTTAAACTTCGCGAGATTGACGAAGATAATCGAACTGTAACACTCAGTTTCAGCTCGGAAGAACCATATTCAAGATATGGTGAAACAGAAATTCTCGACCATTCTGACGGTGCAGTAGATTTAACGAGGCTTAATGAAATCGGGTGCGTACTTTTTAATCACAATCGAGATTTTGTTATAGGAAAAATTATAAAGGCGTGGATTGAAGATAACCGAGGTGTTGCTGAAATTAGATTTGATGAAGACGAAAAATCTAACGAAATTTATGAAAAAGTTAAAAATAAAACGCTTCAAAGCACATCTGTTGGTTACAGAATTACAAGTATTGAAAATGTTGCCGCTAATTCCGTATCTGCGGATAGGCGCTTTGCAGGTCCGTGTTATATTGCGAGAAAATGGGAACCGTTTGAAATTTCAATCGTTTCCGTGCCGGCTGACCCTACCGTCGGCGTAGCAAGAGATTTTGAAATTGTGAATAAGGAAGTCGCAAGAGCGCTTGCTGAAGCACAAATCAAAATAAATAAAAACAAATGTTCATTATAGGAGGTTAAATATGAACAAGAAAGACAAACTTAGCAACCTCATTAAAGAACAGCAGGCACTTGTTGACAAGGCCAAAGCTGAAAAAAGATGTCTTAATGAGGACGAACAACGCTCCTTCGATACTTTGCAAGGTAAGATTGATAACTTGCAAAGAGAAAACGAGCCAAACGAAAAAACACCGACAACCGGTGAAAATCAAAGACAGGGCGAAACTGCCGAAAGAAAAAGATGCATTGAAATTAACGCACTATGCAGAAGCTTTGATATTGACCCGACACCGTTCATCAATGACGGTACAACTGTTGACGGTGTAAGAAGCGCAATCTTGAACAAAATTCAGGCAAACGGCACAGGTATTGAAACCGGCGGCTCGGTAAGAACCGAAGCTTCCGAAGCTGACAAATTCAGAAGTGCTGCATCTGATGCGCTTATGATAAGGTCGGGCATTTCACTTTCAAACCCAACCGACGGCGCAAGAGACCTTTGCGGTATGTCACTTAAAGGACTTGCTATCGAGTGTATGCAGCATGAAGGTTGCAATGAAAGAAATCTGCATTTGAGAAGCGACGGTTATGTTTACGACCTTATGACGAAAAGCTATCTTAACCCAACTTCAGCATTTCCATCAATTGTCGAGCAGACAATCAATAAATCATATCAGGAAGGTCACAAGAGAGCAAATACAACATTCAGAAGATTTGCAAAAATCGGCACACTCTCGGACTTCAAGAAAAATGACAACTACTGGGTTGCCGGTACTGCCGGAGAATTCCTTGAAGTGCCTGAAGGTGGCGAACTCAAAGCCGATATTCCGACAGATATAAAAAGACCAACCCGTCAGCTTCGAACTTTCGGTCGTCAGTTTACAATGACAAGACAGGCGTTTATCAATGACGATATTGGTTTTGTTACAACTATTCCTATGAGATATGCTGAATCTGCAGACAAAACTCAAAACAAACAGGTTTATTCTGCAATGTTTGGTAACGCAGCTATGCCTGACGGCATTAAGATTTTTGATGCAAAGCACAACAATGTTATTACTTCCGGTACTGCACCGACATTTGAATCTATCCAAGCCGGTCTTAAGCTTCTTCAGTTACAGAAAGACGAGTTTGGCGAACCTTGTCTTATTCAACCCAAGGCTATTGTTGTTCCTATCGGTTATGGTATGATTTTAAGACAGATTTTCCACTCTCAGACAATCAATACTGCCGGCAACACTCAGGCATTTAACCCACTTTCTGAAATGGAAGCAAGTATTGATATTATCGAAGATGCTACACTTAACGCACTTGCCGGTTCAAACGCTTGCCCTTGGTTTATTATCGGCGACGGCAATTTTGTCGAAGTTGATTATCTTAACGGTAACGAAACACCTGAAATCAGACTTTCTCAAAAGTCAGGCAATCTCGGTTTAATGTGGGATATTTTCCTTGATTGGGGTATCACAATTATGGACCACAGAGAAGCTGTTCGCAACAACGGCGTTAAACTTTAAAATAAGGAGGTAGTATAAATGGCTACAGCTACATATTGGCAGAGGGGTGAATCCCTCGACTATACTAATTCGACAAGTTCGCCGCTTGCAGCAGGCAGTATCGTGAAATTACAGTCCTGCATCGGTGTCGTTGAAGAAACTATCGCCCCAAACGCAACAGGTGCTATCGCTGTTGAGGGCGTTTTTGAAATTGCAAAAACAGGTACAGCGGCAATCACAATCGGTGATGCCGTATATTATGATGGTACCGGTATTACTGATACATCAACAAGTAATCTGCTTGTTGGTTACGCTGCTGAGAGCGTAACAGCCGAGGCAAAGCTTATTAAGGTTAAGCTTAAAGGCTAATGTATTTGGTTGCACAAAAAGACATCCTGCATAAGAATAAATACTATCAACCGGGAGAAGAATTGCCATATGACGACGAGTATGTTGATTCTTGGATTGAATCAGGCTCGGCAAAATGGCTTGAAGAACTTCCGGTTGACAATATTCCAAAGGCAAAACGAATTTGCGCTCAGCCGGGTGTCGAAGTTAATTCGTTTAACAGTGAATTTGAAATAAATCTTGAAGGCAGAGTGCCTAAAAGATATTAGTAATCGAAAGAACAGGTTGATTAAAAAATATGAATAGTTTTAAAAGCCAGCTTCAAAAGGACATCAACACATTTTTGAATATTGATGAATTTTCAGAAATGCATACAATCGGCGGAAAGCCTATGAACTGCCTTATTGATGATAACGAGGCAGTCGACCGTGAAATTAAATATGTCGGAAAAGGAGACGGCGTTTTTGTTCGTCACCTTTTAATATATGTGAAGTCGGAAGACTTCGGCGAATTGCCGAGAATTAACGGTCTTCTTGATGTGGACGGCAAAAAATATGTAGTTATTGATGCCGTGTCCGAAGCTGGCATCTATTCTATTACTTTGGAGGTGAATTCAACTGGTAACACTCGAATTGGACGATAGTTATCGATATGTTGAAAAAAAGCTCGGTGACTTAAAGAGTAAAACTCCTAAAGTTCTTGCAAAATCAATAAACGACACAGCTGCTTGGGCAAGAAAAGAAATGGCTAAAGAAGCTCAAAAAAAATATACTGTTAAGACAAGCAAAGGGTTTAACAAATCTATGTTAATCCGTAAAGCTAATTATAGTAATCTTGAAGCTGTTATTGAAAGTAAAGGCGAACCAATTGAGCTTATTAAATATCGTTATTCAAAAGGCAAAAAAATGACTAAAGCAAGAGTTTTGCAAAGAGGTGGTCTAAAATCACTTGAAAAAAACGGTATAAAGGCTTTCGTAATAAAATTCGCAAACGGTCACGCTTCTATTGCTCAAAGAATCGGCAAGCCAAGATTACCTATTAAAATACTTTATTCGAATAGTATTCCGATTATGCTCGGCAATGAAAAGCGTGTTTATGGAATAGTTGAACCAAAAATAAATGAATATTTGCAAAAACAAATTGACAGGCATATTGAAAAAGTGCTGGGAGGTTATGAATGATAACGATTAGAGAATTTCAAGACGATTTAAAAAATGAACTTGAAAAGTTATTTAAAAATTTTCGGCTGACCGGTAGCGACGGCAAGCCTGCAAAATTCAGCATTTACAAAAATGACACACCTATGCTAATGGCAAATGATGAAGATGCGCTTGCACCTTATATTGTCATCAGGCTTGATTCGGGTAAACACCGCGAAGAAACCGACAGAGGTGTGCAGGATATTAAGGTTCTTATTCTTATCTGCATTTTCAATGATGATGAAAACTATGTTGGCACTGATGATGTGCTTATCACAATTCAAAGAGTTATAGAAGAATTCACTGTTAACCCAACTTTTAATAAATATTATCGAATCGGCGATGTCGACTGGACTGTCGGGGATACGGAAACTTTTCCGTATTTTTTTGGTGGTGTTGAGTTGACATTCGCTGTTCCGAGTTACACAAGAGAGGATGATTATTGCTAATGGCTAAATCAAAATCTAATGAAGTTGTAATTTATCTCGGTCCGACAATTAAAAATGTTGTTGCAACAGGAACTGTTTTTAATAATGGCTTACCCCAAAATCTTGTTATAGCTATTGAACAGTGTCCGCCTGTTAATGAACTTATTGTTCCTTTGTCCGAAATTGCTACTTCACTTAACAATATTTCAAATAAAAAAGGCTCAACTTATGCATTTTATCGCAAAGTTAAGTCTTTTTTTAATTCAAATCAGGAGGAAAACTAAATGTCATACAATCACGGTATGAGAGTTCAAGAACAGGCTACAAGTCTTGCAACTCCGGTTGAAAGTACAGCAGGTTTGCAGGTTGTTGTCGGTACTGCACCGATTAACTTACTCGATGACCCTGCATCGGCAGTTAATAAGCTCATCATTGCTTACAGTTTTGCTGAAGCAGTTGAAGCACTCGGCTACAGTTCAGACTATGCCAACTATACGCTTTGCGAAAGTATGGATGCAAACTTCAAAATGAGAAATAACGCACCGATTATTTTCGTTAATGTTCTTGACCCAGAAAAACACAAAAAAACAGTTTCTGCAGTCGAATGCAAAATTACAGATGGTCAGGCAGTAATGACCGAAAAGGGAATGTTACTCGATAGCCTTAATGTTACAGTTACAGGTTCAAGTTCTGCAAAACTCACAGCAACAACTCATTATCTTGCTGAATTTGATTCAGACGGTAATGTTGTCATTTCTCTTACAGCAGCGGGTAAGCAGAGTGTTGGCAGTAACACAAAACTTAGCGTAAGCGGTAACGGTATTGACCCAACTGCTGTTAAAGCTGAAGATATTATCGGCGGTGTTGATGCCTCAACCGGCAAGGAAACCGGTATCGAACTCTTAAGACAAGTTGACCCGAAATTCGGAATGACACCGGGCATTCTCATTGCACCGGGTTATTCAAAACTTCCTGCCATCGGTGCTGTTATGCAGGCTAAGTGCGTAGAGCTTAACAGCCGTTACAAGCTTATGTGCATTCTTGACATTAGCGCAACTTCGGCAAAGAAATACACAGATGTTGCAGAAATTAAAACATCAAACGGTTTCACAAGCGAATACGCTATTTCAGTATGGCCAAAGGTTAAGTATGCCGGTAACATTATGCATTATTCAACGGTGCTTGCGGCAGAAATGTGTTACATGGATAGCGAAAATTCAGATATTCCGGCTCTTTCACCGTCAAACAAAACAATGCCTGTTCAGGGCGCTTGTCTTGACGACGGAAGCGATGTTCTTCTTGACGAAAACCAGGCAAATGCACTTAACTCACAGGGCATAGTTACAGCTATTCCTATTAACGGCAGCTGGCGAGTTTGGGGTAACAACACTTCTTGTTATCCGAGTAATACCGACCCTAAGGACCGTTGGATTTCAGTGAGAAGAATGTTCAACTGGCAGGGAAACACTTTCATTAAGACTTATTTTGATAAGGTTGACAACAATGCCAACTACAAACTCATTGAAAGTATCGTTGATGCCGAAAATTTGAGAGGCAACAGCCTTGTTGCTCAAGGTCTTGTTGCAGGGATGAAGCTTGAATTTATTGAAGCCGAAAACCCTGTTACAGACATTATGAACGGCAAAATTAAATTTCACCAAAAATTTAGTCCGTTCACACCTGCAGAATATATTGAAAATGTTCTTGAATTTGACCCTACTCTTATTCAGGATGCACTCACAGGAGGTTAATTATGGATATTAGTAATGTTTTAAACAAATTCAATGTCTACAAAGACGGCGCACTTAAGGTTGGCGTCAGTGCGGAAATTACACTTCCTGAAATCGAGTTTAAGAGCGAAAGTGTTGAAGCAGCAGGCTTACTTGGTACTATTGACGGAATCGCACCCGGTCATACCGATGCGATTGAACAGGAAATTCCGTTTGTCAATGCCGACCAAAGTTTCTTTGATACTTTGGCAAACGGTCAAAATCTTACTCTTACAATCAGGGGTAGCCAGCAGGTTACCGATTCTGCAACAGGTGCGCAAAAGCATATTGCGGTGAGAGTTGTTTTCGGTGGAGTTGTCAAAAAAATTAAATTCGGCTCGTTAAAACAAGCCGGTACCGGCACTCCATCAATCACGCTTTCACTTAGCTACTATCTTCACGAGTATGGTGGTGCCAAGAAGGTTGAACTTGATAAGCTCAACGGTGTTTGTATCATTAACGGTAACGATATAATGGCCGAAATCAACTCACAATGCTAATTATAAGGAGAAAATAAAATGTCAGAAGAAAAGAAAAATGTTGCGAATGCTAAAAATGTTGTTGTAAACGATGTTAAAGAAGAGCAAAGCCTTGTTCTTGAATTTCATAAGCCTTATGTTTTTGAGGGTAAAACTTATGATTCAGTAGATTTGTCACCTCTCGAAAACATCACTGGTCAGATGATGATTGAAATTGAGCGTGAGTGTATAAAGAAGGGCATTATTGCGCTTCAGGAAATGTCACTCGATTATGCACAGTTAATGTCAGCCAAGGTGACAGGCATTCCTATTGAATTTTTCACAGGCTTAGATGCAAAGGACTCAAATAAGCTTAAGAGCACAGTTTCAAATTTTATGCTCGCCGAGGACTAATTGGCGTTGGAGAAGAAATTGAGTCTTTTCGTCGATTGGCGATAAGTTTATCAATGACACTAAAGACAAGTTTTGACTATTTTATGTCAGGCTTGTCTTTTTTTGATGTGCTTGAAATCGCCGAGGAACTCGAAAGGATATTAGATGAGCAGCGAAAGTAAAGAAATGAAGCTGGCTATTAAAATCGCCGGCAAAGTTGACAAATCGTTTGGCTCTACTATTCAATCAGTAGGCTCGAAAATCAAGAGTGTGGCGAAAGCTTCGGCTGTTGCAGTCGGCGCTATATCAACGGCTGTTGCAGGAGTGGCAACTGCCGCCGTTAAGACCGGCAAGGAATTTGAAACCTCAATGTCGCAAGTTGCGGCAACAATGGGGATTAACAAGCAAACTGAGGCATACCAAACACTTGAAAATGCCGCCAAGGAAATGGGTGAAACAACTGCTTTCACCGCTTCTGAGGCGGCTGAAGGTTTAAACTATTTGGCACTTGCCGGATATAATGCCGACCAAGCAGCGACGGCACTTCCTTATACACTCAAGCTTGCCGGTGCAGGCGCTATGGACTTGGCATCAGCTTCCGATATGGTAACCGATGCAATGTCAGCTTTAAATCTAAAACCAACAGAACAAAACTTGGCCTCGTTTTCAGACCAACTCGCGAAAAGTGCAACATTGACAAACACTAATGTTTCAATGTTGGGTGAAGCTATACTTACTGTTGGTGGTACAGCCGCTAATATGGCTGGTGGCACTGCAGAACTTAACACGGCACTCGGTATATTAGCTAACAGCGGTATTAAGGGCGCTGAAGGTGGTACAGCTCTTCGTAATATGATTTTGTCGCTTACAGCACCGACTGACAAAGCGGCAGCTCAGCTTGAAAAGCTTGGTGTATCTGTTTACGATGCAAATGGCAAAATGCGTTCTATTAACGACATTTTCGTTGATATGCAAAAAGGTATGGCAGGTATGTCACAGCAGCAGATAGACGGTGTTTTTGCTACTATTTTTAATAAGCGAGATTTAAAGTCTGCAAGAGCAATGATGCAGTCTTGTGGTGATTCATTTGATGAACTTGAACAAAAAATCGCAAATAGCGCAGGCGCTTGCGACCAAATGTATTCAACCCAACTCGACAACCTTGAAGGTGATATTGCGTTATTTACGAGTGCATTACAAGGACTTGGCATTGAAATTTACGACAATATCGGCGGTGGTGTGCGAGATGCCGTACAGCTTGGAACTTCATGTCTTGGCGATTTGAAAGATGCGTTTAAGGCAGATGGTCTTGACGGTCTCGTTGGTGAATTTGGTAATGTTTTTAGTAAAATACTTAACTACATTGTAAAACAATCACCAAGCATTATCAAGGCAGGCACAGACTTGCTTACGAATCTTATTAAGGGAATGCTTGACAGCTCTGATGAAATAGTAAATTCGGTTATGCAGATAATTGAATATTTAATTGACGGTGCATCTACAATGTTACCAATGCTGTTGCAACTTGGCTGTAAATTACTTCTTGCACTTGCAAACGGTATTGCCAATAAAGCACCTGAGCTAATACCTGAAATTGTTAATGTTATTATTCAGATGATGTCAATATTCAATGATAATTTTCCTTTGTTTTTAGAAGCCGGAATAAAAATTATTATCGGTTTAATTAAAGGAATAATTCAGTCAATTCCTTTGATATTTCAAAATATCGGCACAATTATTGATTTTATTTTTAATATTTTGACTGTTCAAGGTATAGGTCAGCTTGCCAAAGGTGGTATTTCGTTAGTGAAAGGTCTAATTAGCGGAATTAAAAATGGTTTCCCTCAATTATCGTTAGGTTTTCACGGTATAATTGATAAACTGATTGAGATTATTCATAATTTTAATTGGCATACCATTGGTAAGAGTATTCTTGAAGGTATAAAAAACGGAATTCTTGCAGCAAAAACATCACTAATTACTGCCGCAACAAAAATTTTCCGAGCAATAAAAAATATCTTTTCAGGAAAAATCAAAACTAATGTGTCGGTGCCACATAGCGGAGATGGAAAGAAAGCAAAGCCTCACGCAAGTGGTGGCATATTCTCTCGGTCAACAATTATTCCGACTATTCAGGCAGCGCACGCAGCAGGCGGTGTATTCACAAAGCCGACTGTTATTCCGTCGGTTAACGGTGCAAATCATCTTGTAGGTGAAGCAGGCGCAGAAGCTATACTACCGCTTAACAGCTTGTGGAATAATCTCGCTAATGTGATGAATCCTAATTTTTCATCAATGAGTAGCAGAATTGTTGAACTTGCGAATAATCTTGAAAATAATAATCAGGGAAATAACAACGACGGCAACGGTGATAACCCGCCGACTATTGTTTATTCACCACAGATTATAATTCAGGGCAATGCCAATAAAAACGATGTTAATGATGCGTTGAAAATGAGCCAAGCTGAATTTAACAAAATGATGGCTAAATATTTAAAGACTAAAGATAGAGTCAAGCTATAAGGAGTGTTGAAATGGAAAATTCAACTTACCAAACCGTTCTCGGCGATACTTGGGATATTATTTCCAAAAAAGTATACGGCGACGAAAAATATGTTGATGTCCTTATGGCAAACAATTTGTCAAAACTTGATAATTGTATTTTTTCTGCCGGGGTAGTTCTTTCTACTCCGGCACTTTCTTTGATTGAAGACGAAGATGACGACAGTTACCCTGATTGGAGGAATGACGACGATGAGTAAACCGAGAAAATCAACCGTGAGCATAAAGAAACTCGGTAAGACTTCAAAAAAAGACCGTTTTATGACCGATTACTGCGAATCACTCGAATATACAGACATTGCGAGTGGTCAAAGCGACAGTGCTTCAATCACTTTGTGTAACGCAAATAAAAAGTTTTTAAACGATTGGTTGCCAAAAAAGGGAGAAAAATATCAACTGAAAATCAATACATATAACTGGAAAAAAGATAAAGATAAAAAAACGCTAAATTGTGGCAAATTTGTTATTGATGACTTCTCAGTTTCAGGCAGACCACTTGAATGTCAAATCAATATGGTATCGAAGCCTGCCAACAGTTCCTTTTCCACTAAAAAGCAAACAAAAACTTGGAAAAATGTAACATTGAAGCAGATTGCAAGTAAAATTGCGAAAAGATACAAAATGAAACTCGTCTATGACGGTGGAACTGTGAAAATTAAAAATATTGAACAGAAAAAGACCGAAGACGGTTCGTTTTTAAAATCGTTATGCGATGATTACGCATACGGCATAAAAATATTTTCTTCCAAACTCGTTATATATTCCAAAGGCAAATATGAAAAGAAAAAAGCCGTAAAAACGATTAACGAAAAAGAGGTCTCCGGGTGGAATTTTAATACGACTGTTGCCGGTACTTACACCGGTGCAAAATATTCATACACTAACCCGAAAACAAATAAGACGATAAGTGTAAAAGTAGGTAAAGGCAGCAGGTGGTTGACTGTTCAGGGCGAAGCAAGCAACAAAGCCGATGCATTAAAAAAGGCTTATGCGGCTGTAAATAATTCAAATGAGCAGGCGACGACAATATCGTTCACTACAATGCCAGACCCTAAACTTATTGCTACTGCAAATATCAAATTAACAGGCTTCGGAAAGCTTAACGGCAAGTATTTTATCGACAGTGTGAAGCACAATGTTTCACCGAGCAACGGCTACACCGTGTCGCTCGAATGTCATAAAGTCGTTCAAAGGCTGCCAAAGAAAAAGTAGGTGCATTTTATGGAATTAAGAATCGGGAAAGTTTCAACTGTTAACTATAAAACAGGAATGATAAGCGTTATTTATGAAGAAGAAAATAACGCAGTTACAGCAAAAATGCCGTGCCTTTCATTCAACGGCGAATACAAAATGCCAAAAGCTGATGATTATGTCGCCGTTGCTTATCTTTCAAACGGTTCATCAATCGGTTTAATTCTCGGCTCGTTTTGGAATGAAAAAAACAAGCCGAAGCATCCGGGCAAAGGTGTTTACCATAAAGAAATTGCACCGAATGCATATATTCACTACGACAAAGACACATTAACGCTTTATGCGCCGAATGTGAAAGTGATAACAAAATCACCTGTTGACAAGGAGGTGTTGACTGATGAGCAGTATAGGAAGCTGGAATAAGATTGTTTTCAAAGTGTCGAGCAAAAAGGTGTTTTCACTAACGGATATATCGGTGAAATATTCAGCAAATTGGGTAAATCACGAAATTGTCGGGCAAGTGCCAAAAACCGAATTTCAGGGAAAAGGTCAAATTGCAGTTGAATGCAAGATAATTCTTGATGCCACGCTTGGTGTTCGACCCGAAAATGAAGCAAAGAAATTTGTTAAAGCACTCCAAAATGGCACAAAAGCAAAACTTGTTATTGCAGGCAAAGCAATATCGAAATATAAATTTGCACTTACAGATGTCAGCAAAGCTTATGATATTGTTACTAATCAAGGCAAAACGCAACGGCTTACGCTGAATTTGACATTTAAAGAAAGTAGGTGACAAAGTGGAAATTTCAAGCAAAATTAAATTAACTGAAGACACCGACGAAGATGTTATCAATAAGTATCAGGAGCAGTTAACAGTTCTTTGTTCGACTATTGCCGGTACCGTTCCACTTGACCGTGAGTTTGGCTTGGATGCCACTTGCCTTTCACAATCGGTTGAAGTAGCCGAAGCTCTTTTGAGCATTGAGATTATGGAAAAGGTTGAAAAATACATTCCTGAATTAGTTGTAAATTCAGTTGATTTTGAATACATGATTGACGGAAAACTCACTCCTATAATCAGCGTTGGTTATAACGATGACAACGAAGATGAAGAAGCTGAAGAAGACGACGATTTGACAACCGATGAAGACGATTACTTCTATGCCGATGAAGATGATTACGATGCCGACGAATTTAACGAAGACGATAACGAGGAGGACGAAGAATGATTGAAGAATTACAAAATTTGCCCGATATTAGCTTTATTGACAATATGACTGTTGATGAACTTCAAGCTCGGCTTATAACCGAATATGAAAATGGCATTACTGAAATAACAGGTAAAAAATATTCATTACCGAAAGCTGATAAGTACCGAATTATTTTAAATGCTATTGCACTTGTTCTGTATCAAAACTTACAATGCATTGACAGAGCCGGAAAACAAAACACTCTTAAATATGCATACGGTCAATACCTCGACAATAAAGCTTCGGAAAAAGGCGTAACAAGATTAACTTCTACACCGGCAACGGTCAGCGTTAAATTTACCCTTGAGGAAACAAGAAACACAGCGACTATTATTCCGAAAGGTACACGAGTTTCAAACGACTCGGATGTTTATTTTGAAACCTCAATGCTTGAAGAAATTGCAGCAGGAAATACGGAAGTGATTGTTTCTTGCACCTGCACTGAACCCGGAACCGCCGGCAACGATATTCAAATAGGCAAAATTACAACACTTGTTGACCCGGTGGCATATATTGCTGATGTTGTTAATGTAACAGTTTCAGCCGGAGGCACTGATACTGAAGATGATGATAGCTTGCGCGAAAGGATTTTTCTTGCACCATCGGCTTATACAACTACCGGTTCTGCAGATGCTTATGTTTATCACGCTAAAATGTTTTCTAAAGATATTTTTGATGTCGTAGTAACCTCGGATGTTGGAACTGCCGTAGTTAATATTTGCATTCTACTCAAAAACGGTGTTATTCCTAAATCTGAATTACTGACAGCACTTCAAGAATATATAGAAAATGACAGCATTAAAACGCTTACTGATAAGGTCGTTGTTTCTGCACCGACAGCTAAAAATTACGATGTGAATTTGACATATTACATCAATAAAACCGACAGGTCAAAGGCGTTGCAAGTTCAAAAAAATGTTAATAAAGCAATCGAAGATTATATATCTTGGCAAAACTCTAAAATCGGCCGTGACATCAACCCGGATAAACTTGTTGAAAAAATAATGGCTGCAGGCGCAAAAAGAGTAACTGTAACATCACCGACTTATCAGTCTTGTAATAAGACCGAAGTCGCACAAAATCAAAACAAAATTGTGATTTACGGAGGCCTTGAAGATGATTAACTTACTTGACATCAAGCTTTCTCACCTTCTTCCGACGAATTATGCAAATGAAAAACTTAAGGCACTTGATGGTGTGATTTCATTTTCATTACAGCTCTTACAAAAATATCTTGATAATGTAAATTTTACTGTTAATATAGATAATTTGCCGGAAAATATAATCGATTATTTGGCTTGCGAATACCGCACACCGTATTATGATGAGGTTCTTGATTTGAAAATCAAAAGAAATCTTGTTAAAGCAACAATGCTGACATACCAAAAAATCGGTACAACAAACATTATTAAGGAGTACCTTGGCACTCTTAAAGAAGATGCAGACATAGCCGAATGGTACGATTATGGTGGAAATCCATATAATTTTAAAGTTTTTCTCAATATTTCTGATAACAAAGAAATTGACGAAAACCTTTTGAATGATATAAGAAATAAAATCGAAAAGATAAAAAATGTTCGCTCATCACTTGAAAGAATTGAACTTTTGAATTCGTCAGTCTATATGAAAAATGTTCATTGCTCGGTTGCATCAGGATTCCAAACCGAAACAAATATAGGGAATGCAACTATAAATGATGATTTTAGCAATATGACATTCTTAGCCGATGATGATTGTATTCTTATTGATGATGACGGTAGTGTTTTTTACTACGAGGAGGGAAATTAAAATGGCTTTCAATTTTAATATGACTGAATTCGGAAAGGCGGCAACGATTCATGTCTTGGCGGGCGGAAAAATCACAATTGACAATGTTGAAATAGGAAGTTCGGCCACAGCGCCAACCGATTATAACGCGGTTAAGAATTTATTAAACCGTGAACTTCAGGCGCAAATAATATCGCAGAAAAAAATTGATAATACTCTTAATTTAAAATTTCAGTTTGACAACAAAAAGGTGACTAATGATTTCTTTTGGACAGAAATAGCTGTGTTTGCAACAGTAATTAAAGCTGATGATAGTATTGAAACCGGAATAATTATATATGGTTACAACGAAGAAAACGCCAATCATATCCCAGCTTATACTGATAATAATTCTCTTAACAAATTCATCTGCCAAATTGGGATTAACTATTCTGATGAATTAAATGTAACAATTAAGCTTGATGAATTTGGCGATTATGTTGAAAATTCAGAATTCACGAAGCATTTAAATTCAGAGAATCCACATGGCATAACACCGGACATAATAAATGCAGCCAAAGCAGAACATTGCCATTCTGCAAATGACATTACATCAGGCGTATTAAGCGTAGAAAGGGGAGGCACAGGAACAGCAAGCTTATTAGAATTGACCCAAAGTTTGATTCCATCTATATTCAGCGCGAAAGGTATTGCTAATACTAATTTGGATAGTATTCTTTCACCCGGAATTTATTTTGTTTTTAACGGATGTTCAAATTGTCCGGTGACTTATAACGGAATTCTTTTTGTTTTTGAAATTGATAAAGGTAGTTTTTATCAGTGTTACTTACCGAATTACGGAGGAAGATATTATATGCGTAATAAAGCTAATAACTATGAATGGAGTCATTGGCAATAAGGAGGTAAAAAATGCAACTAAAAAAATTAAAAGATATAATTAAATCAATCGGAACGCCTAACAAGGATGATACCTTGTTGGGCGTTTTTAATGGCAAAACAGCTCAAAAGAGCATTGAGGATATTCTCAAAGTTACCGACTACACCGCACTTCAAAATCTACCAAGAACACTATGTTCCGGAACGCTTGAACTTACAGAGATTGCAGACGGCGGCTATGAAGCGAGTGATGCAACTTCTGTAACATATAACGGTGTTGAAAAGTTTAAGCTCGATAAGGGCAACTTGTTGTTCTTAAAGGATAAAATAGTAAATATTCAAAACGGTTATGGTTGCTATTGTATTGACGACATACCTAATAAAGTAGATGTCGATTGGACGGATTATTATGGAGTTACGGGAAAAGAATTACAAGATGAACTTAAGACAGTAAATACTGCGCTCGACGCCCGTCAACACAGTTTTACTGCTGACAACGGTTTAAGTTTTAACAGACCCAAAACAACACTTTCGCTCAATAATGGTTCAACTGTTTTGAAAAAATTAGATATGGCAACAGCCATAACTGCTTCAGGTAGATATGATATTGCCGAAAGTGGTGATATGCTAATTGGCTTTCCGGGAATAACCGACTTCACACCTTTCACATTAAAAGTAAATAAAGGTGATATTATCAAGCTTCTTTTTGATACGGATAAGAATGTTACAGATGTTCTTTATATAGGCGATATTTCACAAAATTACAATGAAACCACAATAAACAATGTCGCAGAAAAAGGATATTATAAAAATCCGTTCTTTGACATTACTGCATTTGAACTGATTGTTGATACAGTTAATAAAGCTTATGCCGATTCAACTGTTGACACTTGTAATAATTACACAAACTTCGGTCATGATTTAACAGATGCGTTGAATGTATTAAACAATATTCCACACAGTCATCATAGGCTGATTGCATCAACAGGGAATAAAGATGAATACAAGAATCCAATTTATAATGAAGTGACAACGGGTAAGGGGTTAGCACTTTTTCCAGGCCAAAAATCATCAGCGTTAAATATTGTTCCGGCACAGCTCGATTTGAGCGAATCATATATCATATATGATTATGAGGGAACGAACAATGAAACTTTAAAGGCCTTCGCTGAAAATGTATATTTATATATTGACGATTTATGGGCCAAAGTAGAAGCATTGGAAAAAGCTGTTGCCGCCAAACAGACAAATGAGCAAAACGAGGTGACAGAGTAATGGCAACAATTATTTCAACAGTTATATCATCACTGACAGCGGCAGTAGTAAGCGGCGTTATTGTATATGTGAAAGGTGTAAGAAAAGAAAATACCGCCATTAAAGAGGGTATGCTTTCTTTACTTCGTGCTGAAATTATAAGACAACACGACAAATACACTCAAAGACAGTATTGCCCCATTTATGCCAAGGATGCCTTAACAAAGGCTTATGCTGCTTATCATTCGCTTGGTGGTAACGGAACGATAACTAAAATCTATAATGAAACTATGCAACTGCCTGAAACAGCAGAGGAGGTAAAACAATGAAAACATTATGTATATCTTTAATCGTTATTGCATTGCTTATTTTAGCCGTGCAAATTATTACAGAAATCATCAAATCCGTATTCAAGGATAAGGAAAATATCGTTTACAACTTGATTGTTTTCGGTGTGTCCCTATTCTTAACAATCGTAACAGTCATTGCAGCAAGTCAAATTGTACCGTTCAAACTCGTTTGGTATATCATTGTCGGTGCAATTGTAGGCTCATTTTTTATTGCCTACGGTGCAATGTATGGCTACGATAAGCTTTTTAAACGAGTATTTGAATCAGTTAAAAATGCAATTAAATCATTTTTGCAAATCGAGGAAGAGGTGAAGAACAATGAAAAGAAATAAAGCTATAATGTCAGTGATAATGTCGTTACTCTTGATTATTACAATCTTTTGCGGTTGCAATAATTCAAATATCGAAAACACAACGAAGCCGACAGAAACGACTACCGTTGAGCAAACAACCGAACCCGAAGTTACTATTTCTGCTGATGTTAAGACAGAAGCCGAGAAAACAAAGGAAGATATTAAAAGCGGTGTTGATGTCGGCACTGACGAAACGATTATCGCAAAGCCAAAAGACGAAAGCGCTGTCGTTGATGAAAGCTTAATTGAACAGGATGCCGTTGTTGAACAAGAGAATATTTCCTATGACGGCACAAACACAGGCAAGGGTAAAGCACTTCTCGGTGCTTGCACAGGTCTTACATATTATAATCAGGCTGACAGCAGGTGGGCGAATACACCTTATACAAGCTCAAAAAATAAAACACAGACGATTAAATCGAGCGGTTGCGGTCCGACTTCGGCGGCAATGGTTGTAAGCTCATCAAAAGGTGCTATTTTGCCTACAACTATGGCAAAGCTTTTTGTAGACAATGGTTACCGTACAAAATCAAACGGAACTGCTTGGTCGGCGTGGTCTTTTGTAGCTGATTATTTTAATTTTAAAGAATATGCTACAACTTCTAATATTGATAAGGTTTTAAGCTATTTAAAAACGGATAAAAACAAAGACGGTGTACCTGATTACTTTATTGTTACATCCTGTAATTATGGTTTATTCACTACATCAGGCCATTACATTGTGCTTGTAGGTTACAACGGCGGTACTATTTCCGTTTACGACCCTTATTCTTATGTCGGTAAGTTCAATACACCAAGCAGAAAAGTAGCAGGTGCTAAATTAAGCGGTAATACCGTTTTTGTTAGTGAGAAAAATTTTAAAAAGTACGGCAACACAGTTAATTACTGGGTGTTCTCAAATGACTATGTTAAGAAAACAACTAAAACTAAAAAATCAGTTAAAAAGTATGTTGCTACTCAGTCACAGTCACTCAATGTCAGAGCAAAAGCTAATAAATCATCAAAAGTCTTAACTCAGCTCAAAAAAGGCACTAAGGTGACTGTTACAAAGGTCAGTGGCTCGTGGTCTTATATCACTGCTCCGACAAAAGGTTGGGTAAGCAGTGCGTATCTTTCAACAACTAAAGTTGTTGCCGATAAGCCGAAGAAAGTTACATACAAAACAACAGTCGGCAAGCACTACCGATTGAAAGGCAAAACATATTTGTATAAAAATAAAAAACTTACAGGAATTAAATTTGAGTATCTGCCGAAAACTGAAATAATCGTCCAAAAGCATATCAGCGCAAGCATTGATAAAGTTAAGGTAATAAAGACCGGCAGAGTAGCATATATCAATTCAAATAATTTAAAATAAATATTGACAAAACGGAATGTAAAAGTTAAAATAAAATTGTGTCGCGGGTATCCTATTCCCGGTACACAGCGCATTATGAAACGCCCTCGGTCACCTATGCCGAGGGCGTTTTGTTGTTTTTATTTTGATAATAAATCGAGTTGATAACCCGGTTTGTTTGAAATTGCGTTAAGCAATTCTTTTTTGTTTGTAATATCAATATCAATAGGAATTCTATATAATTTAAATTCAATGAAATTTTCAGGACTTAAATTGCCGAGACTTTTACATAATTCTTTAAAATTATTTATTGCTTCGTCATACACGCAGCCTAAATATACACATTTCGCTTCATCTTTTGAAATATCATTGATTTGGTATAAAGTAATATAACTATCGTTTTTATAATTAAGCATTTTTTCAATGACAAGATTTTTGCACCAATCAGGACACTTTCTATTTCCAAGTTCCCAATCTTGAAAAGTTCGTTTTGGAATACCAAATAAATCTGTCATATCTTGTTGAGTGAATTTCATAAATTTTCTGATTTCTTTTAATTCCATTGATACGCTCCTAAAGTGTTTATTTTGGTTGCTTGCCTATTTTATTAACAAGGTAAGCAATGAGTTTTATAACACCGAAAATTATCAAAATAATTCCGAGTGATGATAAAAAATTATTCATATTGACACCTCACTAAATTTAATATATAATATATATGAAAGGCAAGGGGCTTTCGCCCCAAGCCTTTTGTCCAAAACTATTTAATCAATTTATCAATTATGATTAAGATAGTTCCGACAACCAAGTCCATTAAAGAAGTTATCAAAATTGTAGTCCAATCAACTTTATGTACTTCTTTTTTTGACTTGGTTTTTTTATTTCGTCTCATTGGTATCAACCCCCTTTCTTTAATTACATTATAGCACGCAATGCGTGTATTGTCAAGACTTTTTCAAAATATATTTAAAAATATTTTTGTTTTTTCAAGTCTTCAAATTTATTTAAATGTATTAAAATAGGGGAGCAACGCGGGGAGCAATCAGACTTGCAAGAAATATGCTGTAAATAGCAAAAATCTGCACACCCGATAAAAGAAAACCGCTGTTTTATGCGGTTTTTTGCTATTTTAGGTAAAAAACAAGGACTACCAAATGGTAGTCCTTTTGGTCGAGGTGACAAGACTTGAACTTGCGGCCTCTGCGTCCCGAACGCAGCGCTCTACCAAGCTGAGCTACACCTCGATATGAAATTTTAAAATAATAAAGACATCCGAGAGGATGTCTTTTGGTCGAGGTGACAGGACTCGAACCTGCGGCATCCTGCTCCCAAAGCAGGCACTCTAGCCAAACTGAGTTACACCTCGTCGTTTTTTCAATGCTTAGACATTCTAATATATATTTTGCTTTTTGTCAAGTATTTTTTTTGATTTTTTTGAAAAAACTTTTACGCGGATTTTTATATATAATATTCATCAATAAGCTGAGTTCTGCTTTTATCCAAAATATCCTGAAGAGTTATTGAATCCAGATAATTATTTATGACTTTATAAAGTCCTTTCCAAACTCCCACCGTCATACAGGTTTCGTATTTGTCACACTGGTTTTCTTCATCTTCAAGGCAGGCAACGGGAGCGAGGCTACCCTCGGTAATTCGTAATATATCGCCGACTGTGTAGCTTTGCGGTGATTTTGCAAGCATATATCCGCCCTGGTAGCCCCTTGTTGTTTTAAGCAAGCCGGCTCTGTTTAATATAGGCACAATCTGCTCCAAATATTTTTTTGATATATCCTGCCTTTCGGCAATGTCTTTAAGTGCCACAAAGCCGTCCTTTTGATTTTGTGCAAGGTCAAGCATAAGCCTTAAAGCATATCTTCCTTTTGTAGAAATTTTCAAATTATCGCTTCCTTTTTACTTCATAACCTAATTATACCATAGGTTTTGTATGTATTCAATAGTGAAACGATAATTTTTTTAGTTTACTATACATATTTCTTTTCGGTACCGTTATTTATATTTAAGCAATAGCCGATATTTTTATCGTCAAGTGAATATTTAATTGAAATATCACCGTTTCTATTCATATCAACATAGTTAATTTTTGCTTTGTTTTGACTTGTGACAGTTGCAAAGCATTCTTTTTGTTCATTGTTATATGTTGAAACATCATCACTTACAAATAACAGATTGCCAAATAAACTTGCTGTTTTTGCAATCAATTTTCTTTGTGAAAAAGGCATTTTTATATTATTATCACGAAGCAAAAAAACATCCGGGTCATTTAAAAATGCCCTGCCGTCAAGTTGCCTGCGAAAGATTGTGTTAAGCAAAGCGTGCTTTGTTGAAACATCTTCACGGGAAAAAGGTTTTTTATTCCAACTAAGTGCCATATCTGCACCGATTCTGCAAAAATCAACTTTTCCGAAAGCCGGCGCAAGCGGAACGCCGCAGCCTAAAATAAGCTTATCACCGCAAAGGCTGCGCAAAAGCTCCATAGCGTCACACATAATTTCGCCGCGGCTTTTATTATTATACGGAATAATACAGCAGGCATAGAGAAAATCAAGCTTGACCATATCGTATCCCCATGTGTTAAGCACGGTATCAAAAACTTTTTTTAAATACCGCCTGACTTCCTCGTTATAAATATCAAGCGCATAAAATCCGCCCCAATTATGCGAAGCAAAAGGTATTTTGCCATCCTTGTCTTTTACAAACCAATCCTTATGTTTCCTGTAAATGTACGATTTTGGAGTTGCGGCAAAAGGTGCAAGCCATAACCCTGCAAGCATATTGTGGCTGTGGATATTATCTGCAACAGATTTCATACCCGACGGAAACTTTTTATTATCGGCAATGAGCCAATCACCTACGGTTCTTTCATACCCGTCGTCTACTTGAAAAATATCAATTTTAGAATCAAGTTTTGATATTGACTCAAGGTCACGCTTAACTATTTCTTCAGTAACGCTTGTGTAGTAGTTATACCAAGTTGTGTAGCCGCACATTCTTTTTGCAGTCGGCTTTTTAATCTCTGCAATTTCAAAATATTTATCAAATGCGGTTTCACTTTCGTCAATAATATCGCATATTTCAAGAATGTTGATTTCTTCGCCGCTTTTATACTCAACACCTTCAAGGTCTTTTTCAATGGTGACGGACGATTTATTTGTATCAAATGTGATTATGGTGTAACCGTTCTTTTCGCTTAATGATGCAAAAAGACGAATATCATTTTCGTTTCGTATGTAGGCATAAGAATATCCGTAAAAAATCCCTGCTTTTTCCGGATATTTATGAAAAGTGAGGTCGCCTGCGCCCCAAATACCTCGGATATTAAGCTTCTTTTTATCAAAAACAGATAAAAATTTCGGATTGAAATCAGCACGCATATCTTCGTTTGGCGCATATTCCCTTGATACTGTCCAACTTTGGTATCCGTTAACAAAAAACTTACTGTTTTGTGAAAATGAAATATCACCTGTCACTTCAAATTTTTGAAATGTTATATCTGTTTTCGGCAATAAAGTTAAAGTGAAAATGTCACCCTTAATTTCTTCCATTATTTCAAAATCGGCAGTTTTGCTGCGGTTGGTTTTATGAATTTTGCCGTTTGCGTTATATATAATGTTATATTTGTACCCCATATTGTTTACCCCTTAATAAATATGATGTGCTGAAAATTTATTATGCTTACAGTATTTCGCGCCCTTCTTCTTCGGGATAATACATACCCCATTCATTGCGGATAAATGTCATAATATCCATAACATCTTTGGTAAAGTTTAAGTGCATATCAAAGTTTTCAAGCACTGCTTTTTCCATATCTTCAATTTCATATTCAAGCGCTTTTTCTGTGTTTCCTGCGGTAATAACTTCTTTTTCGCCTGTTTCGGTATAAGTGATTACTGCTTCGTCGCCGCGTGGATATTCAAAAATTTCAATATACCCTTTATCAAAGCTTATTGTGCCTCTTTTAGGTTGCTTTGCGTGAAGTGAAAGGATAATGCTTGCCATTTCATCTTCTTTGTTTTGCAGCAAAATTCCGGCAGTTTCATCAACACCTGAAGGCGCGTATTTAACCTGCGAAGTGATTTTATGCGGCTTTGATGTCATAAACCACCTTACAAAAGATATAGCGTAAACGCCAATATCAAGCATAGCACCGCCGGCAAGATTGCGGTTGAAAAATCTGTTATTCATATCATATGGCTTGTAACTACCGAAATTCATTTGTATAAGCCTAAGCTCACCGAGTTTGCCAAAGGATATTATTTCATTAAGCTTTTTATAAATCGGCATATGATATATAGTCATAGCTTCGGCTAAAACAACATTGTTTTCTTTAGCTAAATCTATGGCTTCGTCAAGTTCTTTGCTGTTGAGAGTGATTGATTTTTCACAAATTACATTCTTTCCGTTTTTAAGTGCTTTTCGCAAATATTCAATATGAGTGTTATGCGGAGTCGAAATATAAATTATGTCAACATTTTCATCTTCAAATACTTCATCAATGCTGTCATAAACCTTTTCGATTTTATACTTATTTGCAAATTCAACTGCCTTTTGGTGAGTGCGGTTTGCAACGGAATAAAGCGTTCTGCCTTTTGCTTGCATAGCTTCGGCAAGCTGATTTGCAATAACGCCGCAACCGAGTGTTGCCCAATTAAGCTGTTTCATATTTATTACTCCTTTTGAACTTATTATACTTTAGAATTTTCATATAGTCAATTACTATAAATTGTAATTGAAATAAAGCCTATATAATGTTATAATTAAACTGAATAAATTTACGGAGATACAAAATATGCCAAAGGAAGAAAAAGATTACAAAACAAATGATAATTTGATTATAGGCAGAAATGCAGTTATAGAGCTTCTTAAAAGCGGTAGGGAAGTTGAAAATGTGCTTATTTCAAAAGGTGAAAGAGAAGGTTCAATTAACCGCATTGTTGCAATGTGCAAGGAAAATAAAATTGTAGTTAAAACGGTTGACAGAAAAAAGCTTGATTTTATGTGTGCGGGTGCAAATCATCAGGGTGTGGTTGCAAATGTGCCGGCTCACAGTTATTCAAGTGTTGAAGAAATATTGGAATATGCAAAAAGCAAGGGCGAAGCTCCTTTTATCATAATTTGTGATGAGATTGAGGACAGCCATAATCTCGGTGCGATTATACGAAGTGCGGAGGCTTGCGGCGCTCACGGTGTAATTATTCCAAAGAGAAGAAATGTAGGATTGAATTTTATTGTGGCTAAAACTTCGTGCGGTGCACTTGAATATGTTAAGGTTGCGAGGGTAGGCAATCTTGCGGCTACAATTGATGAACTTAAAAAGCAGAATATTTGGGTGTACTGTGCAGATATGGATGGCCAACCGTGGTGTAAAACTGATTTTTCGGGCGGATGTGCGCTTGTTATCGGAAATGAAGGCAGCGGAGTAGGCAGGCTTGTAAAGGAAAAGTGCGATGTTACAGTTTCACTTCCGATGTGCGGTAAGGTTAATTCGCTCAATGCTTCTGTTGCCGGAAGTATAATTATGTATGAAATTGCAAGGCAAAGACTGGGCCTTTAATTTGTGTAAATTAAGAGTGGGGAATTATGAACGATAGCTTATCAATTGATGAAATAATAAAACAGGCTGAAGAAATAAGAGAAAAAACAGTTAAAAAGGCACAATCGGCGCTTGAAGATGTGAATAACAGTGCCAAGGAGATAACCGAGCGTGAAATTGAAGTGCCTAAGCCTGAGCCTGAAAATATAAAAATCGCTTCAAAATCAGATAAATCTTCAAAATTCAAGCAAAACGAAGTTGCGGATAAAACAAAGGTATCACCTGCAATTAAGGTGGATGATAAAACAAAGCACATTGAATTTAAGCCAAAGTCAAATCAAATTGATCGTGATTTTGAAGAGCAGAAAACTGTTCAAAAAAGCTTTTTTTCTAATAAAAATTTAAAAGAACCTATTTATTCAAAAAAACCGCCTGAAATTATTGAACGCCCGGCTACCATTAAAAGCAAGTCAAAGTTTGATAAAACAGACGATTTGGAGCAAATACCTACTATTGTAGCGGTTGAAGAACTTGAAAAAACCAAGATTTTGCTTACGAGGGAAGAAATTAAGCAACGCGAAGAAAAAGCGCAGGAGCAAAAGGAAGAAGAACAAGGTGTTCAAATTGTGCTTGACGGGTTTGACGATGAAACAAAGCAGATAGCTAAAATTGATGAAGAACTTGCAGAGCAGCAATTAAAAGAAAGACGAAAAGAAAAGGTAAATAAATTTAGGATTTTTGCACCGGAAGATATTGAAGATGCAAAAAAGCAGGATAAAGATACGGTTGTAAAAAAAGAATATGAAAGTGCAAACGAGCAGTCAACATTTTCAAAAAGGCTTGATGAATCACTTTCTTCCGTTTCGCTTTCACTTAAAATCACGGGTGTATTAACCCTTATTTTAGGTCTTTTGACCGGGTTTAAGGACAGTTCGTATTTACCATCGCTTTTGCTTGAAAATACACCGTATATAATTACGCTTCTTATTCTTTTTGTTGCGGTGTGTATTGTTAATTCAGGTGTGTTTATACACGGATTTAAAATTAAAAACGGAGTTAACAGCGATTTTGCGGTAAGCCTTGCCGAAATAGTGATTTTTGCACATACTGTCTTGCTTCTTTTTGACAGTAATTTGCTTATTGATGACGGTACATCATATCCTTTTGCAGGTGCGTTTGCGCTTTGCTTAAACGGGCTTGGCAAATATGTGTTTATTACCAGGATAAGAACTAATTTTGATTTTATGGCAAATCAAAAAGAAAAATATACCGTTGAACCGATAGTAAATGAAGTTGACGCGGGTATTATAAGCCGTGGGCTATTAACCGGTGAGCCGAATTTAAAAGCAAGTATTAAAACGGATTTTGCCACAAAATTTCTTGATATTGCAAGTGCTGATGAGCCGGCAAATATAATTTGCAAATATGTTTGCTTTATTTCACTTGCTTTAAGTGCGGTTGTTGCAGTTGCAGTCGGTTTAGTAAATCAAAATGTGAATTATGCAATCAATGTTTTTGTTTGCGCTTTATGTATAACCGCACCGTGCTATGCTCTGTTTTGCACTAATAATACTCTTTTGAGTGTGTCAAAACATCTTCGCACAAGGGGTGCTATGGTAAATGGGTTTGAGGGTGCTTCGGTTACAAGCGACGCCAATGCAATTGTTATTGAAGCGCAGGATTTGTTTTCGGCACGCAGTTGTGAAATTCACGGTATTAAAACATTTAACGGTGCAAAAGCAGATGATGTAATTTTAAAAACAGCTTCTGTTATTATCAATACAAAAAGCCCGCTTGCTTCTGTTTTTGATGATGTAATTATCGGCAAGCAGGCAATCTTGCCGGAAGTTGATGACATTGTTTATGAGGACAGACTTGGTACTTCAGCGTGGATTTATCGTAAAAAAATACTTGTAGGAACAAGGGATTTGCTTGTTCATCACGGTGTTCCCGTTCTTAAAGAGGAATATGAAAGAAAATATGCAAGAAAGGGAAGAAGAGTGCTTTACCTTGCCGAAGCGGGTAAGCTTATGGCAATGTTTGTTGTATCTTACAGCGCAGAACCGCAACTTAAAAAATCACTTAAAAAGCTTGAAAAAAGCGGAATGACCATTCTTGTGCGCAGTGCCGACCCGTTTATAAATGATGAAAGCATTGCTGAACTTTTTGAAATTCCTGACGGATATATCAGAGTAATGAATTCATCAAACGGAAGAGCATTTGAAAAGTATTCAAACCTTTTTGCAGAAAAATCACCTGCCTATATTGTGCATAACGGTTCGGCACTCGGTTTTGTATCTGCTGTAAGTGCGGCAGAGGATTTGCAGGAAACAAGAAAGCTTATAGGCGTTCTTACTTCTTTCGGCTCTGCTATCGGGCTTGGCGTTGTTGGGCTTTTGGCATTCACCGGCGGTATTGACCAGCTTGATGCAATTAAGGTTGCGCTTTTCCAAGCGGCTTGGTGTATTTTTGTAAATCTGCTTGCTAAAATTAAAAGTTTGTTTATATAGTGTAATCAAAGACTTTATCAAAACTTTGTGTTTGATAAAGTCTTTAGACTGTCGATAAAGTGGCAAAAGCGCGCCGAATAAAATAAATAAACCTTTTTGCCTCCCTTGTAAAGGGAGGTGGGTGCAACTTGTTGCACTCGGAGGGATTGTGAAAAAGAGCTTGGACATTGAGTCCAAGCTCTTTTTGGTGCTTTTCGTTTTTTGCAAACGGGCAGTACCTATGTACAGCTCCGTTTACAAGAAAACGAAATTTATCTCACTTTCTCGAAGTCTTTTTCTTTGTTGTCTTGTTTTTACATAATTCGCAATTTGCTTTTACTATAATGCATTTGGGATGTGTAAAAATGACTGTTAAAGATAAAATCAAAATACCTAAAAAAGATTTAAAAAATATTGTAATGTACGGTAAGCGGGTACTGTGGGGACTTGTTGCCTTTCTTCTTTGCTTTTCAAGTGTAGTGGGAGGCTGTTGCCCGTTTGCAGTTGCGTTAATTGCAGTATCAGGCAGAAAAAACTTTTTGTTTGCCACAATAGGTTCTGCTCTCGGATATATTGCATTTTGCTCGCCTGAAAATGCAATCAGGTATGTAAGCGCAGTAGTTATATGCACGCTCGGCACTTTTGCATTGATATTTTTTAAGGTTAAAAGAGATACATATATTTCAATGCTTATCGCCGGGCTTTCGGTATTTTCAACCGGATTGGTTATGAATGTTAAAGCCGGGGCAACGCTCGGCGAATATGCGTTGACTTTCGGTGAATCGGTGCTTGCTTTGGGCAGTGCATTTTTCTTTAACCGTTCTGTTAATTGCAGTTTAAAAAGGCTTAAATTAAAAGCTTTGCCCGTTACTGACCTTACCTGTATTTTGGTGTCGGCTTCTATTGTGCTTTCTGGCCTTTCTTTTATTGAAATTAAAGGTGTTTCGTTTGCACGAATAATTGCCGCTTTGCTGATTTTAACCACTGTTCGTTTCGGCAGTCAGCGTTTTGGTTTAATTGTATCTCTTTGCCTGGGTTTTGCACTCGGTATTACTAAAGAAAACGGACTTTTTTTGCTTGGTGCATATGCTTTTTCGTCACTTTTATGCAGTCTGTTTACTTCTTTTTCAAGCCTTGCTATCGCTGTAAGCTTTGCACTTTCAATGTCATTTTTTGCCATAGCCGCAAATTTGGGGGCTTTTTCATTTTGCACAGTGCTTGAAAGTGTTATTGCAGGGGTTATTTTATGCATACTTCCGGAAAAACTGACATTGAAATTATCTGATTTGTGGGAAAGCGGAGCGGATATTGCACCCGAAGGAAGTTTAAGGCAGAGCCTTGTGGTAAGATTGCGCTTTGCATCAAGTGCGCTTGCGCAAGTGAGCGAAAGCGTCAGAGATGTGCGTGAAAAAATCAATTCGCTTTCGCCGGTTGACCCTAATGAAAGTGAAATCAGAATGGTTGCGTCAGACCAATTTTTTTCTATTTCCGATATGCTTGCAGATTTGGCATTTGAGTTTGATGAGGCTGAAAGCTTTGATTTTAAGTCGGCAGGCAGAATAAGAAGAATGCTTGGCGAATACGATATTTTTCCTGAAAATATATCTGCAATTATTGATAAATATGACAGAATGCGAATTGAAATTCTTGCTCCCAATGATACCAAGGGGCTTGATAATTTACGCCTTACAAATGAAATAAGCAAAATTTGCAAGCGTGAATTTGAGCGTGGAAAAATAAATGTGAGTTCAGCCGGAACTATGCTTTCGTTTATGGAAAAGCCTAATTTTAAAATGAGTATCGGATTTGCTCAATATTCGGCAGAGGGAAACCTGTGCGGTGATACGATTAAAACAATTAACGATTCAAGAGGACATATGATTTTTATTATAAGCGACGGAATGGGCAAGGGAAGCCGAGCTGCTTTAGACGGAGCAATGGGTGCAGGCCTGTTATCAAAGCTTCTGTCAGCCGGGTTTGGATTTGATTCATCGCTCAAAGTTGTAAACAGTGCGCTTCTTGTAAAAAGTCACGAGGAAAGTTTGGCAACGCTTGATTGTATAAGGGTGGATTTATTCAGCGGTAAATGTGAGTTCTATAAAGCGGGTGCGCCGAAATCGTATGTTGTAAAAGAAAACAGTTTGACAAAGTGCGAGCTTACTTCTATGCCGGCGGGAATTTTACGCGGTGTGGAATTTGCCAAAAGAACTACGCTGCTGAATACCGATGATGAAATAATTATGATGAGTGACGGAATAACGGATGTGGGTGATGATTGGCTTGAAGAATTTTTGAAGCTTGAAACATCGTTTGACCCAAATGAAAAAGCAAAAGCAATTTTGCGCCTTGCGCTCGAAAACAGCGATGAAAAGCACCGTGATGATATGTCTGTAATAGTAGCAAAAATGATTGAAAAGTAAAGCAAAAGTGTTTTTTTATATCGTATTTTTTAACTGAAAAAAACACTTGACTTTTTATTATAATATGTTATTATATACACAGTAAGTTTATTGATTCTCATGAGAGTGGACCTAAGAGGCCCGCTCTCTTATTATTGTAAGGAGGTTTTTTCTTGGCAGGAAAAGGAAATACTGTATCTAGGGTAACAGAAATTATTACCCCTTACGCAGAAGAACTCGGGCTTGATATTTGGGATGTCCGCTTCGCAAAAGAGGGTACGGATTGGTATCTTCGTATTTTTATTGATAAAGAGGGCGGAATTTCAATTGATGACTGTGTTGATTTAACCCACGCTGTTACAAAGCCGCTTGATGAAGCAGACCCGATTTCACAAAGCTATACTCTCGAAGTCAGCTCACCCGGGGTAGAAAGGGAACTTACAGCTGATAAGCATTTTGAAAAGTATATCGGTGCTGATGTTATGGTTCGCCTTATCCGCCCTGTAAATAATGTGAGGGACTATGCCGGTAAGCTTGTTTCTTACAACGGCGGTGAGATCACACTTTCACTTGCAGACGGCGAGGAACTTAAGGTAAATAAAAAAGATACATCATATGTAAAACTTGATGACTTTGATATTAAAGATTTTGAAAAAGAAATGAACTAATCGAAAGGATGATAGGAAAATGAGTAAAGAATTTTTTGACGCAGTAAAAGCAATTGAAGCTGAAAAAGGTATTCCTGCCGAATATCTTTATGAAAAAATTTCAGCCGCAATTATTGTTGCTGCAAAGCACGATTATAACGGTAAGGATATTGTTCATTGTGACATTGACCCTGATAAGCAAAAAATCAAGGTTTATGTAAGAAAAAATGTAGTTGATGAAATTGAAGATGAAGATACAGACCTTACACTTGAGCAGGCACAGGTATTAAGAAAGAGTGCTAAAGTCGGCGGTACAATTGATATTCCGCTTAAAACAAAAAATTTCGGCAGAATTGTAGCTCAAACAGCAAAGCATGTTATCCGCCAGGGTATCCGCGAAGCTGAAAGAGGACAGATGATTGAAGAATTCAAATCTAAAAATCAGGAGCTTGTCACAGCAAAGGTAGACAGAATTGACCCTGAAACAGGAAATGTTACTCTTGATATGGGTAAGAATTCAGCAGTTCTTCCTAAAACAGAGCAGGTTCCGGGTGAACATTTCACAGTAGGCGAAAACATCAAAGTATTTGTTGTTGATGTCAAAGAAATGGGCAAAGGCCCTCGCATTATGATTTCACGCACACATCCGGGTATGGTTCGCCGTTTATTTGAGCAGGAAGTTCCTGAAATTTATGACGGAACTATTGAAATTAAATCAGTTTCCCGTGAAGCAGGTTCAAGAACCAAGATTGCTGTTTATTCAACAGATGAGGATGTTGACCCGGTAGGCGCTTGCATAGGCCCGAGAGGTCAGAGAGTTTCCAACATTGTTGAAGTTCTCGGCGGTGAAAAGATTGATATTGTTAAGTTCAGCGAAGACCCTGCACAGTATGTAAGTGCTGCACTTGCACCATCAGAAGTTTGCGAAGTTGAAATTCTTGATGAAGATGCAAAGAGCTGCCGTGCAACAGTTCCTGATGATCAGCTTTCACTTGCTATCGGCAACAAAGGTCAAAATGTTCGCCTTGCTGCAAGGCTTACCGGCTGGAAAATTGATATTAAGCCTGAATCGGGATTTTTCACTAATGAAGAGCCTGAAGCAGACGAAAACGAAACAGAAGAATAATTACCTCGCATTTTGAAAGAAAGGCGTAGTAAATATGAAAACTAAAAAAATACCGATGCGTATGTGCACAGGCTGCGGCGAAATGTTTGATAAGCGCGAACTTGTAAGGGTTGTGAAAAGCCCGGAGGGTGAAGTTTCGCTTGACCTTACAGGAAAAAAAGCCGGCAGGGGTGCATATGTATGTAAAAATGCTGAATGTCTGAAAAAAGCAAGAAAAAAAAGAGCTTTTGAAAGAGCTTTTTCAATGCAGATAGACGATGAAGTATATAACAAAATGGAAGAAGAAATAGAAAATGCCTAATCAAAAGGTTATTTCAATGCTCGGGCTTGCAAGGCGTGCAGGCAAGCTTTCAATGGGGCATGATATGGCGCAGCACGCACTGTTTGGGCACAAGGCGAAATTGCTGATTTTTTGCAGTGATGTATCCCCAAGGCTTGTAGCAGAATTTGAAAAAACAATTGAACTTCATCATTTTAAAGTAAAGGTTATCAAAACAGATATTACTATTGATGAAATATATTTCGGTGTGGGGTACAAAGCCGGATGTATGACTGTTAATGATGAAAATTTTGCTAAAAAAATAATTTCGCTTCTCAATCAGTAAAAGTATACTAACATATAAACTAACACAGGAGGAAATGCCAATGGTTATTAAATACAAAGTTTCCGATATAGCAAAGGATTTCGGCAAAAATAACAAGGATATTATAAATATTCTCAGTGAATATTGCGAAGGTCCGGCAAAAAAGGCAAACACCGTTTTAGAGGAAAATGAGCTTAACATTTTATTTGATAAGCTTACTGAAGATAACAGTGTTGAAAGCCTTAATGATTATTTTAACTCCGCAAAAAAGGCAGAAAAGAAAAAGCCTGCCGAAAAGAAAAATGCCGCTTCTAAAGAAAAGAAGGACGATAAAGAAGAAAATAAAAAGCATAAAAACCAGGCTGCCATTCTTCAAATGGCAGAGCAGGCAGCAAAAAGGGCAGAGGAAAAGGCAAAGAAAAAAGCCAGCCAAGTTCCACAGGCAAGAACAAAGGGCGAAACAAGGCATGTTGATACCCGTGTAAACAATGTTGACCTTGAAAAATACAATCAAAAGTATGAAGATATAGCTCCTGCCAATAATATGAATGACTATCAGAAAAAGCAAAAGCTTAATCAGAAGTCAAAGCAGTACAGAAAGAAAGCCACAGGGTATGCGTGCTAAATCAAAGAAAGAAACAGAAGCACAGCGCCTTGCCCGTATTGCAGAGCAGAGAAAGAAACAGCAAATTAAAATTACTGTTCCTGAAGAAATTACAGTAGGTGACCTTGCAAAGCTTCTTCGTATGACTGCAACAGAAGTTATTAAAAAGCTTATGTCACTCGGTGTTATGGCAACAGTTAATGAAGTTATTGATTATGACACAGCAGAAATTGTAGCAACAGAGCTTGGTGCAAAGGTTGAAAAAGAGGTTGTAGTCACCATTGAAGAGCAAATTATTGAAGAAGAGGTTGAAGATGATGAAAATGCAGTAACAAGACCTCCTGTTGTTTGCGTAATGGGCCATGTTGACCACGGTAAAACATCTATACTTGATGCTATTCGTCATACAGAAGTAACTTCAACAGAGGCCGGCGGTATTACTCAGGCAATCGGTGCATATCAGGTTGATGTTAACGGGCAGAAGATTACTTTCCTTGATACACCGGGCCACGCCGCTTTCACAGCTATGCGTGCAAGGGGTGCAATGGCAACTGATATTGCTGTTTTGGTTGTAGCAGCAGATGACGGTATTATGCCGCAAACAGTTGAAGCTATAAACCACGCTAAAGCAGCAGGTGTTGAAATTATTGTTGCTATTAACAAGATGGATAAAGAGGGCGCAAACCCTGATAAAGTAATGCAGCAGCTTACAGAGCATGAGCTTGTTCCTGAAGAATGGGGCGGCGATGTTATCTGTGTTCCTGTTTCGGCTAAAACCAAAATGGGTATTGATAAGCTTCTTGAAACAATTCTTCTTGTTGCTGAAATGGCAGAGCTTAAGGCAAATCCTGACAGGCAGGCAAAAGGTGTAGTAATTGAAGCAAAGCTTGATAAAGGCCGCGGCCCGGTTGCAACACTTCTTGTTCAAAACGGTACACTTAATGCAGGTGATATTCTTGTAGCAGGTACGGCAGTAGGTAAAATCCGTGCTATGACAGATTATCACGGCAAGCCGATTGAAAAAGCAGGTCCGTCTGTTCCTGTTGAAATTATGGGCCTTGATTCAGCCCCTATGAGCGGTGATGAATTTAATGCCGTATCTGATGAAAAGCTTGCAAGGGCACTTGTTGAGCAGAGAAAGGCACAGGCTAAGGAAGAAGAATTCAAGCTATTCCAGAAAGTTACACTTGATACTCTCTTCGATACTATTTCAGAGGGAGAGATGAAAGAGCTTAACATTATTGTTAAAGCTGATGTTCAAGGTTCGGTTGAGGCTGTTAAGCAGTCACTTCTTAAAATTGAAAATGATGAAGTAAATGTAAAAATTGTTCACGGTGCAGTCGGCGCTGTAAGCGAAAGCGATGTTATGCTTGCAGAAGCGTCAAAAGCAATTATCGTTGCATTCAACACCGGTGTTGACCAAATTGCAGCTGATAATGCAAAGCGTGACGGAATTGAAATTAAACAATACGATATTATTTATGATGCTATTGAAGATATTGAAAGAGCTATGCGCGGAATGAGAGCTCCTAAGTATCGTGATGTTGATACAGGTGAAGTTGAAGTAAGAGAAGTTTATAAAATTTCATCTGCCGGTACTATTGCAGGTTCGCTTGTTACAAGCGGTACTATTAAGCGTGACGGTAAGGTAAGAGTTATCAGAAACGGTAAGCAAATTGCCGATGTTAAGCTTGCTAACCTTAAGAGATTTAAAGATGAGGTTAAGGAAGTATCATCAGGTTATGAATGCGGTATCAGCCTTGACGGATGGGATGATATTCAGGCAGGCGATATTCTTCAGGCGTATGTAGTAGAGGAATATAGGGACTGATTATGGCAGGATTTCATATTGACAGAATAAGTGAAGATATTAAAAGAGAAATAGTTTCGATTATGCGTGAACTTAAAGATCCGAGAATCAGCGATATGCTCACTGTGGTAAAAGTTGATGTCAGCGGGGATTTAAGCTATGCAAAGGTATATATCAGTGCAATTGACGGAATTGAATCGGCTAAAAAGTCGGTTAAAGGGCTTGAAAGCGCGCAGGGATATATCAGGAAACAGCTTGGTACAAGGCTTCATTTAAGAAAAAGCCCTGAACTTAAATTTATTGCAGATGATTCAATTGAAAAAGGAATGGACCTTTTTGAAAAAATTAAGGAAATAACTCATGAAGATTAGTGTAAATGAATGTGCGAATACACTTAAGGAAAAGGATAATATTCTTATTCTTACTCATGCAAATCCTGACGGGGATACACTCGGCTGCGGATATGCATTGTGTCGCGCACTTATGAAAATAGGAAAAATCTGCTCTGTTATAAATGCAGATAATATTCCTAAAAAGTACAATTATCTTTTTGACGATATTGTCGAAATAAAATTCAAACCTGATTATATTGTTGCTGTTGATGTGGCAACAGTTAATCTGTTAGGCGGACTTGAGGAGCAATATAAGGTTGATATGTGCATTGACCACCATTCAACCAACACGGAATATGCCGATTTATTGCTTCTTGAGGATGTTCCGGCGGCGTGCCAAATTATGTATGATGTGGTACTTGCTCTCGGTATTGAAGTTGATAAAAAAATTGCAGATTGCCTTTATACCGGCCTTACTACCGATACAGGATGTTTTCGCTATGATTCAACAACTGCGCAAACTTACCGTGTTGCCGCCGACCTTATTGAAGCCGGTGCCGATAACGGAAGAATAAACCGCATTATGTTTGAAACAAAGACTAAAACATATGCAAGGCTTGAAAGGCTTGCTATTGAGTCAATGCGCTTTTATGAACACGAGAGAGTTGCGGTTATTACCGTTACACAGGAGATGTTTCAGCTTACAGGCTCAAATGCACAGGAAACAGAGGGCTTAGCACCTTTAACCCGCCAAATCGAAGGCGTTGAAATCGGCATTACAATTCAGGAAAAGCCTGACGGAACCTGTAAGGCTTCTATTCGTACATTTGAAAGTGTAAATGCGGCAGAGCTTGCAAAATGCTTTGGCGGCGGCGGTCACGCACAGGCGGCAGGCTGTCGATTCGATTGCGATGTTAAAGAAGCAAGGCGCTTGCTTGTTGATAAATGCAGGGAGATACTCGAATGACGGGTATAATATGTATAAACAAAGATAAAGATATTACTTCTTTCGGTGTAGTTGCAAAAATCAGGGGAATAACTCGCGAAAAAAAAGCCGGGCATACAGGCACGCTTGACCCAATGGCAACAGGTGTTTTGCCCATTATGCTTGGCGGTGCAACAAGATTTTTAAACTATTTACCCGACAGTGATAAAGGCTACCGTGCCGAATTTATGCTTGGCAAAACAACAGATACGCTTGATATTACCGGTAATGTGACGGGTGAATATGAAGTAAATGTTTCATTATCCGATGTAGAGGCGGCACTTGATGATTTTAAAGGTGAAATCGAGCAGGTTCCGCCTATGTATTCGGCAGTCAGTGTTGACGGTCAGAGACTTTATGACCTGGCACGCCGGGGCATTGAAGTTGAAAGGCAGGCAAGAAAAGTTGAAATCAAGTCACTTTCGCTTTGCAAAGAACTTTCAAATGAAAAAGAAAATGTTTATACAATTGATGTTGTGTGTTCGAAAGGTACATATATAAGAAGTCTGATTGATGATTTAGGCAAAAAGCTTGGTACCGGGGCAGTAATGACTGCGCTTGAGCGTACACTCGCAATGGGATTCACACTTGATGATTGTGCCACGCTTGGTGAAATGCAGGAAAGGCGAAACAGCGGCAAAGGATTTGAAGATGTTTTGATAAACATTGAAAAAATGTTTTCATCTTTTGAAAGTGTTTATGTATCACCTGCTCAGGCAAAAAGATTTCAAAACGGCGGTGCACTTGATATTAACAGAATCAAAAAAAAGCTTGAGAACAAGGTTTATACTGTATATTCCGGTGATATTGGATTTCTCGGACTTGGAAAATGCGATACGCAAAAAGGCGAACTTTCCGTTGAAAGATTGCTTGTTAAGCGTGATTAAAATGGTATGAAAAATAATGACATTGTTACAAGGCGAGCTGTTGCATTAGGTGATTTTGACGGAATGCACAAAGCTCACAAAACAGTAATTACCGGTGCTGAAAACACCGTGATTTACTGTGTTAATAACAAATTTTCGCTTTTGCAAAAAAGTCTGTTTAAAAAGCGTTATCCAAACTGCGTGTTTGCGGATTTTGAACAGATTAAGCATATGGACGGCGAAGACTTTATAAATAAAATTTTACTTGACAGATTCAGGGCGCAAACGGTTTTATGCGGCTTTAATTTCAGATTTGGCAAAAATGCGTCTTGGTCGGCTTTTGATATGAGAAATTATCTTGAAAAAAAGGATGTTTGGGTAAGAATACTTGAACATTTGGATTTTGACGGTGAGCCGATTTCTTCAACAAGAATAAGAAAATGCGTCAGTGACGGTAAAATAGAGCAGGCAAATGATATGCTCGGTTATAATTTTACATTTGAATCAAAAGTTGTTTCAGGTGATATGAGGGGGAGAACAATAGGTTTTCCTACTCTTAATCAGCATTTGCCGAGCGGGCTTGTTGTGCCAAAATACGGTGTGTATGAAAGCCGCACTTTTGTAAATGACAAGGAATATAAATCTTTTACAAATATCGGGATAAGGCCTACTTGGCGCCTTACATCTCCGCTGTCGGAAACACATATTTTTGATTTTTCCGGTGATTTGTATAATGAAAATATTCGTATTGAACTTGTCAGATATTTGAGGGAAGAAAAGGAATTTTCATCAGTTGATGAACTTAAAAAGCAGTTGAAGTATGACAAAAGCAGTATTATTTGATTTTGATGAAACTCTTCAGGACAGAACAGAGGCATTTGAAAAATATATGGATTTATTTTTTGACGAATTTTGCCCCGGTTTGCCACAAAAAGAGCGTGAAAAAAGAAAAGAGGATATGCGCATTACCGGCAATGGCGGCTATGTTGACAGGGAAGAATGGTATGCAAATCTTATAAAAATGTGGCATTGGGAAAATGCTCCGTCAAATAAAGAGCTTGCAAAGCATTATGATTACCGCTTCGGTGATTGCTGTGTGATATTTGAGCATACAGTGCCGCTTTTAAAGGAACTTAAAAATCGCGGATATATTGTCGGCATAATAACAAACGGACCGTCATATTTGCAAAATCATAAGCTTGATGAAAGCGGATTGAGGAAATATTGCGATATTACCGTTGTAAGCGGCGATGTGGGAATACATAAGCCAAACCCTAAATTATTTGAATATACAGCAGACAAGCTTGGCTTACCTGCAAATGAATGTACATATGTGGGCGACCACCCGATAAATGATATTCAGGGTGCGCTTGATGCAGGAATGAAGGCAATTCGTATGAATTGGGGTTGGTTTAAAGGCAGAGATTTAAGAGAAGATGTGCCTGTCATTGATGATATTATAGATGTTTTAAAGTATGTATAATTGATTTTTGGTATTCAAAACGGCGAAAAAAGTCTTTTTTATGTGCAAATGTTCAATATTGTAAAATTACTTGACTTTATATAAAATTGAATTTATAATAGTTATAGTTATTTGAAAGGGGTTCAAAATTATGAATTTCAAAAAGTTTTTAAAGGTTGTTAGCGCGATTGTTGCTATTGTAGGTGTAATTGCCGGTATTTATGTTGTTATTCAAAAGCTTACAGCTCATAAGGAGCCTGAGTATTTTGATGACAATGATTTCTTTGAATGTGACAATGAAATCGAGATTGTTGAAGCTAAAGCAGAAGAACCAGAGGAAGCACCAAAGGAAGAAAAGAAAGCTCCTGCTAAGAAATCAGCTCCTAAAAAAGCAGCAAAAAAAGCTCCTGCAAAGAAGAAAGCTGAGTAATAATTATTAGCTTGACGACTTTGGTTATACTAAGGTCGTCAATTTTTTTATGTTTTATTTGAATCGGAGGAAAATATATGTACAGTGCAGGTTTGGTACTCGAAGGCGGTGGCTTGCGTTGCGCTTATGAAAGCGGCGTGTTAGATGCTTTTATGGAAAACGGTATCACTTTTCCTTATGTAATCGGCGTTTCAGCAGGCAGCTGTAACGGTGTATCATTTATTGCGAAGAATTTATACCGTATGAGAGATATTATGGTTGATTATGCTCACGATAAAAGATATATGGGCGTTAAATCTGTATTTGAAAACGGTGAATTTTTAAATACCAAATGGATATTCGGCGAACTTTCATATCAAATGTTTCCACTTAATTACGATGAATTTGAAAAAAGCGGCAGTAAATTTTGTGTTGTGGCAACTAATGCGGCAACAGGCAGAGCGGAATATTTTTATCCGACTGAATTTCGTGACGGATGTGATGAAATTCACGCATCTTGTGCGCTCCCGCTTGTTTCAAAGCCGGTTTTAATCGGTAAAGATTATTATTGTGACGGCGGTGTGGTAGATTCTATTCCGCTTCAAAGGGCTTATGATGACGGATGTGAAAAATGTGTTGTTATACTCACACAAGACAGACATTTTACAAAAAAGCCGATAGGTCACGAAAAGGCAGTTAAAAAGGTACTTCATAAATATCCACTCACAGCCGAAGCTGTTATTAGAAGGCATGAAATGTATAACAGGCAAAGGAAATTTGTTTTTGAAGAGGAAAAGGCGGGCAATATACTTGTTATAGCTCCCCGTTCCTCGCTTGATTTTCATACACTTGACAGCGAACCTATGAAAATTAAGCATATTTATAATCTTGGCTATGAGCAAGGAATTGCGAAAATAGATGAAGTTAAAGAATTTTTAGCTAAATAAGTATAAAAACTCCCGATGATTTATCATCGGGAGTTTAGACTGTCGATAAAGTGGCTAAAGCGCGCCTCGTCTAAAGAAATTTCGTGTTTGAATAAATTTTACAAAATTTATAATAAACACTCCATTCATTTCTCCTCTCCCCAAAAAGCTCACGCTTTTCGAGGACCCCGAAATTAAATTAACCTTTTTGCCTCCCTTGCAAAGGGAGGTGGGTGCAACTTGTTGCACTCGGAGGGATTGAAAAATAGCTTGGACATCGAGTCCAAGCCATTTTTGGCGCTTTTTGCCTTTTGCTCGGGGGCAGTACCCTCGTACAGCTCCCGCTCGCAAAATACGAAATTTATCTCACTTTCTCAAAGTCTACCAGCGTGTAGAAATTTATAATTTGACTTTTTCTACACGCTGAACTCCCGATGATTTATCATCGGGAGTTTTTGTTATATATGAAGTATTGCTGTTGATAATCCAAAATAGATAAGCAGCGAAAGTGCGTCAACTATTGTTGTAATAAAAGGTGACGACATAACCGCAGGGTCAAATTTAAGCTTCTTTGCAAATATCGGCAATGTGCAGCCGACTATTTTTGCAAATATAATTTCGATAAATAATGTTAAGCTTATTACAAGGTCAACCTTAAAGGTAATGCCTTTAGTGCCAAGCAACATTTTATCAATAAGCAAAATTTTGAAGAAGTTTACAACGGAAAGTGTTAAACCGCAAAAAGCGCCTACTCTTATTTCTTTCCAAATAACTTTAAATATATCGTTTAGGTCAATTTCATTAAGCGAAAGCGCACGAATAATTGTTGCGCTTGCCTGGCCGCCGGAATTACCGCCGGTATCCATAAGCATCGGAATAAATGCGGTAAGAACAATCATAGCGGCAAGCTTTTCTTCAAATGATGTAATAATCATTCCGGTAAAGGTTGCACTTATCATCAAAAGTAAAAGCCAAGGGATTCTTGATTTGAAAGTATCAATTATTCCGATTTTTAAATAAGGCTTTTCGGTTGTACGCACCATAGCGTTCATTTTATGGATGTCTTCGGTGTTTTCTTCCTGCAATACATCAATAGCATCGTCGAATGTGATGATACCTACAAGCCTTTCTTCCATATCAACTACGGGAAGAGCAAGGAAATTATACTTATCAAAGTAATTTGCGGCGATTTCCTTATCATCGTGCGTGTTTACGAAGATGATGTTTGTTTCCATAAAGTCTTCAATCTTATCATCATAATTGTGTAAAAGAAGTTCCTTTACCGTTGTAACACCGATAAGGTGCCTGGATGCATCGGTAACATAGCAGGTGTAGATAGTTTCTTTGTCAACACCTGTTCGCCTGATTCTTTTAAACGCATCTTCAACTGTACTGTCCTTTTTCAAATCAACAAATTCCGGTGTCATAATTGAACCGGCACTGTCTTCAGGATATTTTAAAAGTGTGTTGATAGATTTTCGGGTTTGCGTGTCTGTGTTTTTAAGAATTCTTTTTACTACCGTTGCCGGCATTTCCTCAATAATATCAACGGTATCATCAAGGTAAAGCTCATCAATAACTTCCTTAAGCTCTGTATCGGAAAATGCTGTAATGAGCGCTTCCTGGGTGTCACCGTTAAGCTCTACAAAGGTTTCTGCCGCTTCCTCTTTTGGTAAAAGTCTGAATAATAACAGTCTTTGCTCAGTTGGCAATTCTTCAAATATGGCAGCCACATCGGTAGGGTTAATTTCAATAAGAATATCCTTGATTTTATGGTAATTCTTATTTTTGCAAAGCTCGGAGATATTCTCGGCAATTTGCTCGTTTGTTAATTCTTCGAGTTCCATATTATCATCTCGCTTTCCCTAAATTTTATTTTCAATCTGCAAGGTAAAACTGTTCTTCGCTTTCATCATAAGGCTTAATAAGCTTCTTTCTGAAAAACAGGTAAAGCAGTATTAAAATTATTATTCCTGTTAAAACTGTGCCAAGGCAGATGAGAAAATCTGTTTGCTGATAAAACTTTGATTTGTTAATATAAACAGCATAGCCGTTTTTGCCGATCTCTTCTTCTATTTCGCTTACTGTTTTATCAATTCTTTTTATTTTAAATGTGTATTTTTGTGTGTCGCCATTTTCGGCTTTGCAAGTTATTGAAATTGTCGGCTCTTGCATTTCACTGAGCGTAAGGTTAATTTTATTTGCAGTAGCATTTTGGCTGTTTGCAGTAGGTGTAATAATAATTTGCGTTAAATCACTCGGAATATAAAGCGTGTATTTAGTTTTTTCGCTGTTAAATTCAGGGTCAAGAACGCCACAGCTTATTTTTACATCTTTAATGCTTGTATCATTTGATTTTGCAAATGCAGTAGATTGATAAACGCTGAATATTAAGCAGATAATCAGCGGTATAATACTAACCTTGCAAAGTGCTTTTTTCATAATATCACCTTGTTGGCATCAGTTGATGCTTTTGATAATATAGTTTGTAATTTTTTTATTGTCAAGTATTTTTTTGACTTTTTCTGCATTGTTTGTTGAAATGTAATACATTTTATTGTTTGATGATTTTTCGCTTATTTTATTTTCAATCTGCTTTTCAAGTGAATTGTTGCTCTGTGTGGTAAGCTGGCTTGTTGAGCTTTCCTCTGTGCTGTAAACAGGTAAACCGTCGTTACCGTAAACAAAGTCACCGTCTTCATCGGTGAGAGGCACTCTTTCTTTTGTGGTTTCGCCCTGCTCGGTAGGGTAAACAGGCTGCCCGTCATTACCGTAAATAATGTCACCGTCTTCATCGGTAAGCGGTTCACGCTTTTTGGTAGCAGATGTTTCTTCACCGTCAATTTCGCTTGAATCGCCGTAGCCGGTAGTGAATTCCTCACTGTCGGATGATGAAGATGTGGTGTTGTAAACAGTGTCACCATTTTCATCGGTTACATCTTCGTTTGAAATGTTGTAATCATTTATTGTTACATCCACAGCTTCAATAAACTTTATATCTTCGCCAAATTGTGCATACAGCATTTTTGTAAGGTTTTCAAAACCGTCATTGTACTCACCCTCAATTTCGCTTGGCAAGGTAGTGTTGTCAAGCAAAAATACTGTTACACCCATTGCCTTTGCTTCTTCAACTATGCTTTTGATATAGTTATATGTTGTATCATTATTTGGGTCTAAATACGCATTTCCGTCAGAATCCCTGTAAACGCTTTTTCCGCTTTTTATGGCGGTGTCAAGGTCTGAAAGTGCTACAATATTATCTTTGTAGCAAGAAATTTTGCCGATAGGCATAATATCAGCCTGATTTAGTTTCGCTATTGATTTTTCAAGCTGATTTGCAGGTGATGATATTGCACCGTAAGCTTTTATGGTTGCTAAATTACTGTTGTAGCCGATTGTTCCGTCATCACGCTTAAGGTCAAAAGTGATTGATGAATAACCTTCATCCTCTGCACTTTTAATTGCAGAATCAAGCATAACTGAATTATCAAGCGAAATAGATTCAACAGCCATAGCTTTAAGCATAAGGTTTACATCGCTGAAGCTTGCACTTTCACCTGTGCTTTCCTGTGTTTGCGGCATTGCGTTTCGGTCAATGTAAAGGTCCATTGCACTGTAACCCACGCTTATTATAAGAAAGCAGGCTATAATCACAGTGATATTTTTAAACAGCCTTGCTGATTTTTCCTTTGTTATTCTTTTTTTCTTTTGTTTTGGACGCTTGGCATCAAATTTGTCACTGCCACTGCCTGCTTCAATATATTTATCTGCAAAGCTGATTTTTCGGCCGGTCTGCTTTTCCGTCCATTTTATATTTCGCTTTTTGTTATTATAAAAACGTTTTTTTTTCATAAATTATATCACGCCGTTTTATGCTTTTGCATTTTGTTTAAGAAGTTTTATGGTTTCTTTTGGATTTTCACTGTTAAATACTGCCGAGCCTGCAACCATTACATTTGCGCCGGCTCTTCCTGCAATTTTTACAGTATCAGGATTTATGCCCCCGTCAACCTGAATATCAAGTTCAGGGCATTTTGCACGCAGTTTTTCAATTTTAGGCATAGTGCTTTCCATAAAGCTTTGCCCGCCGAATCCCGGTTCAACCGTCATAACAAGCACCATTGAAAGTTTATCAAGATATGGGTAAACAACTTCAATATCGGTGTTTGGCTTAACTGCAAGCGAAGCTTTGCAGCCGCCTGCCGTGATTTTATCAATGGTTTTGTCAATATCACTGTCACATTCAATATGAAATGTGATTATGTCTGCGCCGGCTTTTATAAAATCATCAATGTAAAAATATGGGTCGCTTATCATTAAATGCACATCAAAAGGAACTTCGCAAACTTTTTTCATCGCTGCAATTACAGGTATTCCGATTGAAATGTTAGGCACAAAATGCCCGTCCATTACATCAAGGTGAATTAAATCCGCACCGCCTGTTTCACATTTTTTCAGTTCGCTTTCAAGGTTTGCAAAATCGCTGGCAAGCATTGAAGGTGAAATTTTTATATCCATATTTTTATACCCCTTATTTTAAATTACAATATATTATACTTTAATTCTTTTATAAAATCAACTTAAAATAAATAATACTTGTATTTGATAAACTAATGTAGTATTATATATCCGTGAAAATTTAAGTATCTAATATCTTGTTGTATTTTGGAGGGAAAATAATGATTCAGGCAAACAATGTTACCGTTCAATTCGGCGGCCGTGTATTATTTGAAAGAGTAAATGTTACTTTTTCAGCCGGTAACTGCTACGGTATTATCGGTGCTAACGGTGCCGGCAAATCTACTTTTTTAAAAGTTCTTTCAGGTGAGCTTGACCCGCAAAAAGGCGAAGTTTTTATTACCCCGGGTGAAAGGCTTTCTGTTTTAAAGCAAGACCACTTTGCTTATGATGAATATGAAGTAATCAGAACAGTTCTTATGGGTAATCCGCGCCTTATTGAAGTAATGGAAGAAAAAGACGCCCTTTATATGAAAGAGGATTTTTCTGAAGAGGACGGTATTAAAGCAGGTGAGCTTGAAGCTGAATTTGCCGATATGGACGGTTGGAACGCTGAAAGCGACGCTGCGTTTATGCTTAATAAATTGGGAGTTCCCGATGAATACCACTATATGCAAATGGCAGAGCTTCCGTCTGATATGAAAGTTAAGGTTCTTCTTGCACAGGCACTTTTTGGCAATCCTGATATTCTTCTTCTTGATGAGCCTACAAACCACCTTGACCTTTCGGCTATCCGCTGGCTTGAAAACTTCCTTATGGATTTTGAAAATACGGTTATTGTAGTATCGCATGACCGTCATTTCTTAAATAAGGTTTGTACTCATATCTGTGATGTTGACTTTGGTAAAATTCAGCTTTATACAGGTAACTATGATTTCTGGTATGAATATACACAAATGCGTCAGCGTCAGGCAAGAGACCAAAATAAAAAGAATGAACAAAAGATTAAAGAACTTCAGGAATTTATTGCCCGTTTCTCTGCAAATGCCGCTAAATCAAAGCAGGCAACAAGCCGTAAAAAGCAGCTTGACGCACTTGAAATGATTGATATGCCGGTATCAAGCAGGCGTTTTCCGTATGTTGATTTTAAGCCTGACAGAGAATGCGGAAACGACCTTTTAAGAGTTGACCATTTAACTAAAACCATCGGTGACAGAAAGGTGCTTGACGATGTATCTTTCGTTATTCATCCAAGAGAAAAGGTTGCTTTTGTAGGTTCTGATGTTGTTGCTAAAACAACTTTGTTTAAAATCATTATGGGCGAATTAGAGCCTGATGAGGGAAGCTTTAAATGGGGTGTAACTACTTCTCAAAGCTATTTTCCGAGTGATAACAGCAAATATTTTGACGGGGTTGAACTTACTCTTGTTGACTGGCTTCGCCAATACACAACATACACACTTGAAGCTGACATTAGGGGCTGGCTCGGCAGAATGCTTTTCTCCGGCGAAGAAGCTCTTAAAATGGCTAATGTTCTTTCAGGTGGCGAGCGTGTTCGCTGTATGCTTTGCAAAATGATGCTTTCAGGTGCAAATGTACTTATTCTTGATGAGCCTACAAACCACCTTGACCTTGAATCAATCACTGCACTTAACGACGGACTTATCCGTTACCCTGAAACTATTTTGTTCACTTCGCATGACCATCAATTTGTGCAGACGGTTGCAAACAGAATTATTGAAATTTCGGGCAACAGAGTGATTGACAGAATGGGAACTTACGATGAATTCCTTGAAAATGTAAACGAGGATCAATTAAAGAAATATTAAAATTATGAGAAATAAAGATAAATCTACTTACAGAAAAATTGAATTCCGCAGAAAAGAAAGCTTTTTTCTTTTAGTTCGAGGTGTTGAGGTCGGCATTGTGTCCGGCCTTATTGCCGTATTATACAGATTTTTACTTTCTCTTGCGGAAAATTACTTGATGAAAGTAATTTCGTATGTAAAAGGTAACCCTGTTAAAATTGCTGTTTGGTTTGTTATCCTTGCACTTATCGGCTTTTTTGTTTCAATGCTTGTCAAATGGGAGCCGCAGGGCGGCGGTTCTGGTATTCCCCAAGTCAGCGGTGAAATTAAGGGGCATATAAACCCAAGCTGGTGGCGAGTAATTCTTGTTAAACTTATTGGCGGAACGGCTTCTGTTTTTTCGGGCCTTTCACTTGGCAGGGAGGGCCCAAGCGTTCAGCTCGGCGGTATGGCGGCAAAAGGTATTGCAAGGCTTACAAAGGCTGATAAAACAACCGAACTTCGTATGATTAGCTGCGGTGCCGGTGCAGGTATGGCAGCGGCGTTTAATGCGCCCCTTGCAGGCACTATGTTTGTACTTGAAGAAATACATCACACTTTTGATAAAAGTCTTCTTTGCATGGGCATTGTTTCAGCTGTTACTGCCGATTATATATCAAAACTCTTTTTCGGGCAAAATACCGTATTTAATTATGATACCGTAAACTTTCCGCTTAAATATTATTGGCTTTTGCTTATAATGGGGGTTTTTCTCGGCCTTTGTGGTTCGGCCTATAATGTGGTTATGGGCAAGGCTCAGGATTTGTATAAGAAAATTAAAGCGCCTAATTATATCAAAATGCCTATTATATTCGTGTTTAGCGGTGTTGTCGGCTTAATTATGCCGCAGATTCTTTGCGGTGGTCACAGTATGGAAGTTATACTATTAAAGGAAAATCCTTCGCTTCTTTATTTGGTTGTTTTGCTGTCTACTAAATTTTTATTCGGTGCAGTTTGCTTTGCAAGCGGTGCGCCGGGCGGTACTCTTTATCCTCTTTGCATTTTGGGTGCATATATGGGTGCTGTTTTCGGCACAGTCAGTGTGAATACTTTTGATGCAATTACTCCTGCAATGTGGGAGGAATTTGTAGTTATCGGAATGGCAGGGCTTTTTGCTTCAATTGTAAGAAGTCCGATTACGGGCATTGTGCTTGTATTTGAACTTACCGGTAATATGAATAATATTTTGCCGCTTGCGGTGGTAAGCTTAATCAGTTATGCAACTGCCAACTTTATCGGTGTTACACCGTTTTATGAATTTTTGTTTGAACGAATTGTAAGTTCAAAGCACGAAAAACCGAGATTCTTTGAAACTGATGAAAAGGTGCTTGAAACGTATACTATTCCTGTCGGCAGTCCTGTTGCAAAGAAAAAAATTATGGATGTTGATTGGGGTAAGCATTGTGTAATAGTCAGCATTGAGCGTGACGGTGTATCAATCACTCCAAAGGGCGATACGGTTATTAAAGAGGGCGATGAAGTAGTTGTTCTTGTAAGCCAGCGCCGTTTCAGCAGGGATATAGAAAAGCTTGAACAAATGATAAAGGGTTAGTGCTATGAAAATCAATTTGAAAAATGCAAAGGTAATTAAATCACTTAAAGGTTTCGGCGGTTCTGCGTGCTGGTGGTCACCGCAAATCAAGGATGAAAAAATTCGTGACGATGTTGCAAATCTTCTTTACGGTGATTCAGGCCTCAAAATGAATATTTACCGCTTTAATGTGGGCGGGGGATATGAAAAAAATAATTTGAGAATTGATAATCCCTGGCGATATGTTGAAAGCTTTATGCTTGGCGACGGTACTTTTGATTATTCAAAAGATAAATATGCTGTTTCTATGATGAAAAAATGCTTGGCATTGGGCAATATTGATACGCTTATCTTTTTTGCAAATTCACCCCATTATACCCAAACGGTAACCGGCCAAACAAGCGGTGGATTTACTGAGCATTTTTCAAACCTTGATAAAAGCAAATATGAAGCATTTGCCAAGTATTTTATTGATATTGCAGAGCATTTTATAAGCGAGGGTTACCCTGTAAAATATATCAGCCCTATCAATGAACCGCAGTGGAAATGGGGCGGCGCTTCTGTTTGGCAGGAAGGTTGCCATTATGAACCGAAAGAGGTATTTGACTGCTATTTGGTATTTGCAAAGGAACTTGAAAAAAGGAATTCAAGCCTTAAGCTTTACGGCCCTGAAAGCGGAAATATAAAAGATTTTACAAAAGAATATTATGAGCTTTTATCATCAAATAAACTTATAATGAAGTATCTTGATGTGTTTGCATATCATTCATACGGCTCGGATAAAAATGTGAATGAAAAAGTTGAATTCGGCAAATGGGCAAAGAATAATATTAAAACTCCGCGCTTTGATATGAGCGAATGGTGTGAACTTCCCTGCAAGCACGATACAAAATCAATTGAGTCTGCGCTTATGATGGCACGCATTATCGGTGAAGATTTGATTTACACCGGGGTTGACAGTTGGAGTGCTTGGGTATGTGCAAACCAGTGGGATAACGCAGTGCGTGACGGTAAATGTTACAGTGACGGTTTTCTTGTTGCAAAGGATGATTGGTCGGATTATTATATTGCAATGAGATATTATGCAATGGCACATTTTTCAAAATATATACCAAGCGGCAGTGAAAGCCTTGATATTGGCTTTGATACTTCGCGCGGATTTTCTGCTTTTGCTTTTAAACTTGAAAGCGGAGAATATGCGGTTGTGGCAGTTAATTTCAGCAAAGCAAAAAGACTTCTTGAATTTGACAGAAAATTTTCTTCCTGCCGTATTGTTGAAACTACACAGGAGCACAAGCTTGACGAAAATAATATGAATAATATTAAAAAGCTTGAAATCAAGCCTATGTCGCTTGCAACTGTAATATTGAAATAATGCTTGACATATAGATATATTTTTGATATAATAACACAGCTTTGGAAAACAAAGTATTCCTTGCCTGTGCAAAATGTGCAGGCCAAAAGACCAAAAGGAGGTGCTGAAGAATGGCATTAAGGAATTATGAAATCGTAATGGTTTACTCTCTTGCAAATGGAGAAGAAGCAGTTGAGGCATTAAAGCAGAAGTTTACTGACCTCATCGCAAAGCATGGCACTCTCGGCAATGTTGAGGAATGGGGTAAGCGCAAGCTTGCATATCCAATCAACTATGAAAACGATGGCTATTATGTAGTTATCGACTTCACAAGTGATGAAGCATTCCCACAGGAGCTTGACCGTGTTATCAACATTACTGACGGCGTACTTCGTTCTTTAATCGTAGCTAAAGGCGAATAATAGGAGGGATTTGAATGATCAATTCTGTTGTTCTTATGGGCAGATTAACTTATGAACCGGAGCTTAAAACTACAACAAGCGGTCTTTCGGTTATCCGTTTCCAAATGGCTGTTGACAGAAATTATCAGTCACAAGGCCAGGAAAGACAGGCTGACTTTATTGATGTAGTTGCTTGGCGTCAAACTGCTGATTTTGTTTCTCGTTATTTCCACAAAGGTTCAATGATTGCTGTTGAAGGTTCAATTCAAACAAATAATTTCACTGACCGTGACGGAAACAAGAGGAAATCCGTAGAAGTTGTTGCAAATCAGGTTTCTTTCTGTGGCTCAAAGGCAGAAAGCCAGGGTGCAAATCCTGCATTTTCTCAGCCTGCACCAAGCTACTCAACAGCTGATAATTCAGATTTTGAAGAAATCGTTGATGATGACGACGACTTACCATTTTAAAGGAGGAAACTAATTATGGCATATAACAGAGCCGGTGGCCCACGCAAGGGTCGCAAGAAGGTTTGCGTTTTTTGTGTAGAAAAAGTTGATGAAATCGACTACAAAGATGTTGCAAGACTTAAGAGATTTGTATCAGAAAGATCAAAGATTCTTCCTCGTCGTGTAACAGGTACATGCGCAAAGCATCAGAGAGAGCTTACTACTGCTATTAAGAGAGCAAGACATTTAGCTCTTCTCCCTTACACATCAGACTAATAAGTAATAATTAAAGGACACTTGCTTTATTAAGCAGGTGTCCTTTTTTTTATTCAATATTCAGCTTTTTAACGCATTTCAAATCTTTCATATCATCATTGATTTTAACGCTTGCGCCGTTTTCAAGCCTTGAACAGATGTAATTAACCTTTGTTTTAAATGGTTTTTTAGAAGAATACTTGTTTTTATCAAACCAATTAAATTCATAGTTTAAATGTTTGGAAAGACCTATGAAAAGAAGATTTTTTGAAATTGCCGATGTGGATAAAACATACTCGTCATCAAACCTTATATTTCCGAAATATTTTCTTCTTTCGCTTTCACAAAGTGCTTCAAATTTTTTGGATGGGTTTAAGCCGAGTTTTGCTTTTAGATATGCGCCTTTAATGTCGCTTTCTTCAAAGCTGTCAAAACTGTCAAATCGCATAGGGAGAAGGCGTACACCTTTAAGATATTCTTCACCGTCTGCTTTGTAATTAGGGTTCTTTTCTTCATCAAAGCTGAGGTAAAATGTTTTATAGCTTTGCTCTTTTCTTATTCGCTTGAAGGTTTTAACTCTGTTTTCAGTAAGGTTTCCGCCCATATAATAAATGCAAATTTCTTCTTCAATTTGCTTTTTATTTATGCCGTTTTTTTCGATTTTTTCAAAAAGTTCTTTTGCATTTTCGTGCTTTGAAAATGTGTGGTTTGATTTTTCAAGCTTTCTGATGAAATCGCAAAGTTCAACCGCTGTTTCAAAAGTCGGAATGTTATCGTCTGCTCCGAGTTCTTCATCACTTATAAATCTGTTTGCATCAAGAATAAAGCGGGCAAGCTTTAAATCTTTGTTTTTAAACACATTTAATATTGTGTGATAATCTGTGATAACACAGTCGCAGCTTGATGCAAAATCATATAAGTCATATTCACCCGGCATTTTTTTGATATGGTTAAATACTGTGAAATCGGCATTATATGGATAAGTATCAAGGTTAACATAAAGTTCGTATTTTTGGCTTAATTCACTGTCAATAATCATTAAGTTAGCCATAAATTTTCTGTATGCTGTTGCAGAGTTTTTACCGTTTGTTGCCTTAAATTGCGGGGTAAATAAAATCTTGATTTTATCATTAGCCGTTGCAAAGCTTGTAACCCCTGCCATATCAAGCGCAGGGCTGTCTGCAATTACAGTGCTTGTAGGCAGCATTTCGCACCTGTATGCTTTTTCAAAAGAGTTTTGGCTTACTTCGTTAAGATATACGCTTGCACTTGATGCAATAATGCTTTTTTGTGCAGTCGCAAATTCGAAATATTCCATTTCTCTCTTTTTTGCCATTTTTGCCGATATGCAATCGGTTTGCAAATTGATGTATTTTTGACCTTCTTTAATTTCAAAAAAGTATTCAAGCGCACGGTCGGAAAAAATGTATTTTGCTTCGCAAAGTGCTTTTATATATTCTTCGTTATCACTGCCGATTACCGTGACATCGCTGAAGTTGTAACGCTTTAATCTATCTTCACATTCTGCCTTGTTTTCACTGTTTGCCACTACGATTTGCTTGTAATCGTTTTTCTCGGTTTTAATATATTTAATCATAGCAAGCATAGAAGACGGAAGTGAATGTTCCTGCGCTGTTATATATAAAACTTCATCTTTAAGTGATAATTCTTTTTTCAATTTGAAGTATTTTTCGTCAGCATCTTTTGTTTCTTCTTTAATTTTATCAAAGGTTTTGAATTCGAATTCCTTAACCTTTTCGTATTCCGCTTTTATGTTTTTAACATATTCGTCTTGCTCTTCTTTACTCATATCTTTGCATTTTGCCACAAAGTCCAAAAGTTTTTCCCTTGATGAATAAAAGGCAAAAAGATTATAAATTCTGTAAGGCAGATTATATTTAATATATTTGTTTTGCCTGAATTTTGGAAAGTTTTCTTCAAGATAGTCAAATAATGTGTTAATAAGCTTGACTTTTAATTCAAAACTCTCTTCTCCGTATACCGTTAAAAGTTGCTCAAATCTGTAAAAGAAATGGCGAACCGTAATATATTCAACTTCGTTTTTATATAAATCAAAGCAGTCGCGCTCTTTGAGATTTTTAATCAAATAGTCAATAGCTTTTGCAATGTCGCAGGTAGAGTCGTTAAATTTGCTTAAAAATCCGACCTGAACCGAGTAATTATAGAAAAAGTCATTTATTACACCGATAGATTTAGCTTTGCTTGCAAGGATGAATGAAACAGGCAAATCTTCAAACCTGATTTTATCCGGGAATTTAACTGAATCAAAAAGTTCTTTTTTAATAAATTTATTCCAAGGAAAAGGGGAAAGCTTTAAAAATTCATATGGCTTTTCGCTTAATTTGAAATTTTGATTATAATGGAAAGTACGGTTGCCGATTTTTTCATTTGTTTCGGCATTTACATCGTATCTGCTGAAAAGTACCAAATCATTATTATCTTTTGTTGCTTTATTATATAATTCTTCACAGGCATTAGGCTCTACACTGTCATCAGAATCTACAAACCATAAATATTGCCCGCTTGATTTTGTAACACCAAAGTTTCTTGCGTGGCTTACACCCATATTTTCTGTGTTGTAAACATAAACTTTGTTTGGATACAGTGCCTGATATTCTTTAAGTATTTCAAAGCTTTTATCAGTGCTTCCGTCATTTACTGCAATTATTTCAATTTCATTTAAAGTTTGCGCTAAAAGTGAATCAATGCAGTTTTTTAAATATTTTGATGTGTTATATACCGGAACGATTATGCTTACTTTGCACGCTGTCATTTTCATACCCTCTTTATTTGCTGAATATATAATATAAATATAATAACATATTACATTTTTATTGCAAGCTAAATTTCATAATTAGTTGTATTTAATAATAATGTTATATGTTTTAACGAGATTGTTAAAAATGTAACAAACGGTTAAAAAGTCATAAAATTATGCACAAAAATATTGTTAAAAAAATAACAGGTTTATCAAAATCACTAAAATTATGCATTTTCTCTTGAAAAAAATTAAATAATAGCTTATTATATCCATGATGATATTGTTAAAAAAATAACAATATTAACCAAAACAGTTAATTCATGATTCAAATTATATTTGGAGGTAATCAATATGGCAAAAGAAATTATTGACAGCGTTGAAAAGCTTGAAGAAGAGCTTGCAAGAGTTCGTGAAGCGCAGCGTAAATTTTCTACCTATACTCAAGAACAGGTAGATAAAATTTTCCTTGCTGCTGCAAAAGCTGCAAATATGGCAAGAATTCCGCTTGCTAAAATGGCAGTAGAGGAAACAGGAATGGGCGTAGTTGAAGATAAGATTATCAAAAACCACTATGCAGCAGAGTATATTTATAATAAGTATAAAAATACAAAAACCTGCGGTGTAATTGATGAAGATAAGGCTTACGGAACAAAGCGTATTGCAGAACCACTCGGTGTTATTTGTGCTGTTATTCCTACAACAAACCCAACATCAACAGCTATTTTCAAAACCCTTATTTCTCTTAAAACAAGAAACGGTATCATTATTTCACCTCATCCAAGGGCAAAGAAATCTACCGCAGCAGCAGCCAAAATCGTTCTTGATGCAGCAGTAGCAGCAGGCGCACCTGAAAATATTATTTCTTGGATTGATGCTCCGTCACTTGATATGACAAATCTTCTTATGAAAGAAGCAGATATTATTCTTGCAACAGGCGGTCCGGGTATGGTTAAGGCTGCTTATTCAAGCGGTAAGCCGGCACTCGGTGTAGGTGCCGGTAACACACCTGCAATCATTGATGAAAGCGCAGATATTCTTAAAGCTGTTAACTCAATCATCCATTCTAAAACATTTGATAACGGTATGATTTGCGCTTCAGAGCAGTCAACAATTGTTGATAAGAAAATATATAAAGAAGTACGCAAGGAATTTGAATACAGAGGATGCTACTTCCTTAAAAAAGATGAACTTGATAAGGTTCGTAAAACTATTATTATCAATGGCGCACTTAACGCAAAAATCGTTGGTCAAAAGCCTGTAACTATTGCAGCGCTTGCAGGTGTTAAAATCCCTGAAGATACAAAGGTTCTTATCGGTGAAGTTGAATCTGTTGACCTTAGTGAAGAATTTGCACACGAAAAGCTTTCACCTGTACTTGCAATGTATAAGAGTGAAAATTTTGAAGATGCGCTTGCAAAGGCAGAAAAGCTTATTGCAGACGGCGGTTATGGCCATACTTCTTCAATCTATATTAACGAACTTACCGAAAAAGAAAAGCTTGCTGAATTTGAAGCTCGTATGAAAACCTGCCGTGTTCTTGTTAACACACCTTCTTCTTTCGGTGGTATCGGTGACCTTTATAACTTCGACCTTGCACCATCACTCACACTTGGTTGCGGCTCTTGGGGCGGTAACTCGGTAAGTGAAAATGTCGGCGTAAAGCATCTTATCAATATTAAGACAGTTGCAGAAAGAAGGGAAAATATGCTTTGGTTTAGAGCGCCTGAAAAGGTTTATATCAAAAAAGGTTGCCTTCCTGTTGCACTTGACGAGGTTGGCACAGTTATGGGTAAGAAGAGAGCATTTATTGTAACTGACTCTTTCCTTTATAAAAACGGTTATTCAAAGCCAATCACAGATAAGCTTGATGAACTCGGCATTGTTAACACAACATTCTTCGATGTAGCTCCTGACCCGACACTCGCTTGTGCTAAAGAGGGTTGGGCACAGATGAAGGCATTTGAGCCTGATGTAATTATCGCACTCGGCGGCGGTTCTGCAATGGATGCTGCAAAGATTATGTGGGTAATGTATGAACATCCGGAAGTTGATTTCTATGACCTTGCAATGAGATTTATGGATATTCGTAAGAGAGTTTATACTTTCCCTAAAATGGGTGAAAAGGCTTACTTTATTGCTGTTCCTACTTCAGCAGGTACCGGCTCTGAAGTTACTCCTTTTGCAGTTATCACAGATGAAAGCACAGGTACAAAGTATCCTCTTGCTGATTATCAGCTTATGCCTAATATGGCTATTGTAGATGCTGATTTCCATATGACAGCACCTAAAGGCCTTACAGCAGCATCGGGTATTGACGCAGTAACTCACGCACTTGAAGCTTATGCTTCAATGATGGCTACCGAATATACAGACGGTCTTGCTATTGAAGCTCTTAAGAATATTTTTAAATATCTTCCAAGAGCATATGACAACGGTCAAAATGACCCGGTTGCAAGAGAAAAGATGGCTAATGCGGCTACTATGGCCGGTATGGCATTTGCAAATGCATTCCTCGGCGTATGTCACTCAATGGCGCATAAGCTCGGCGCATATCATCATCTTCCACACGGTGTAGCAAATGCACTTATGATTGATTATGTTCTTGAATTTAACGCTGCCGAAGTTCCTGCAAAAATGGGTACATTCAGCCAGTATGATTATCCTAAGACACTTCGCCGTTATGCAGAAGTTGCCGAAGCACTTGGTGTAAGCGGAAGAAATGATGAGGCTAAACTTAAAGGGCTTATCAAAAAGATTGATGACCTTAAAGAATATGTAGGTATTAAAAAGACAATTAAGGATTACGGCGTAGATGAAAAGTACTTCCTTGATACTCTTGACCAAATGACAGAAGACGCATTTGATGACCAGTGCACAGGCGCAAACCCAAGGCTTCCTCTTATGTCAGAAATTAAAGATATGTATCTTCGTGCTTATTACGGCAAATGATCAACTTGACTGTAAATTTTCGTTTATGTATAATAAATAGGGGGTGTCTTTTATGACAACTATTATTAAGAGAGAGAACAAAGAAATTTATCGCGACGGTGATAAGCTTGTAAAAGTTTTTGATGAAAAAGCTTTTACAAAAGCACAGGTTCTTAACGAAGCACTTAATAATGCAAGAGTTGAGGAAACAGGACTTAAAATTCCAAAGCTTCTTGATGTAAGAAAAGTAGACGGCGGCTGGGCTATCACAAGGGAATATATTGAAGGCAAAAGTCTTTCTGAACTTATGGCTGAAAATCCTGAAAGGGAAGACGAATATCTTGAAAAATTCGTTAATCTTCAAATGGAAATTCATTCAAAGAAATGCCCTATGCTTAATAAAATTAAGGATAAAATGCACGCAAAAATCAGTGCTTCATCATATGAAGCTACTTTGAGATATGACCTTCATAACAGACTAGAAGGTATGAAACCTCATAATAAGGTTCTTCACGGTGATTTTTGCCCTTCAAACATTATTGTTACACCTGACGGTGAATATTATGTAATTGACTGGGCGCACGCAACTCAGGGTAACGCTTCTGAAGATGCGGCAAGAACATATCTTGTATTTAACCTTAACGGTCAAAAAGAACTTGCAGAAAAGTATCTTAATCTTTTCTGCAAAAAAGCTGATATTCCAAAGCAACTTGTACAGCAGTGGATGCCTATTGTTGCTTGCAGTGAAAGTGTTAAAAACAAACCTGAAGAAAAGGAACTCCTTGACTCTTGGGTAAATGTATTTGACTTCCAGTAATACCAAATAAACAGCAAATCCTGCCTTTTTAAAAAAGGCAGGATTTTTTTAAAAAAAGTATTGACAAACGAGTTAGAATATGCTAACTTATATGTAGTTAGTCAGTACTAACTATTACTCCTTAAGTTAATAAAAAAACACGGACCACCCCTCAACCACCTACATCATCGGTTCGTGTTTTTTTATACCCAAAAATAAATCAGGATAACTTTAAGCGTACAAACTTAAAGCTATCCTGATTTTTATTATTATCCGAAAAAGAAATATCCCAGTATGCCGAGTATTATGGTAAGCATTGAGCATATTTTTGCAAATGCGTTGGGTTTACTTTTTGCTACTGAAATTATTATTCCTATTGCAGCGGGAACAAGGCACATCCAGCAGGCAACGGTTTGCAGTTTCATATTTGCCGGCAGTGATGTTGCGCTTATAAAAGTAACAAGTATGCCCAGCATTATTGATAATGCAAAAAATATTTTATGTACAACTTCGTTTTTCTTTGGTATGAACATAAACAGGGAAGTGATGATGAAAGAAAATATAATCACAACTTCCAAAATAAACATTGCGCTTAAAGCCATATTATCCCTCCGGCTAAATTGTTAGTTTAATTATAATTAAAATTTTGGTTTAAGTCAATTATTTGTGGTATTTAGAATTATTTGAAATTGAAAATGCCCGATATACCTGCTCAAGCAAAATTACCCTTGCAAGCTGATGCGGAAGCGTCATTTTACCGAAAGAAAGCTTGTAATTGCTAAGTTTTTTTACTTCATCACTAAGCCCGAATGAACCGCCGATTATAAAGCAAATGCTTGATGAAGTCATTGATATATTTTCAATAAGTTTTGAAAAATCAGGGCTTGAATATTCCTTTCCTTCAATGCAAAGACTTATTATATTGCTTGATTTCGGAATTTTTTTGATTATTCTTTGCCCTTCCTTTTCAATCACATTTTGAATTTGTGCCGAGCTTGGATTGTCACCGATTTTTTCTTCGTCAATTTCTATAATGTTTATTTTGCAAAATGCGCCGAGCCGCTTGGAATATTCATCAACTGCGTCACGCAAATATTTTTCTTTTAATTTTCCAACAGCAATAAGAGTAATGTTAATCATAGTACAATGCTCCTCGCTTCGTTTTCAGGTGGGGAAACATAAAGGCGATAGTCCTTGTTTTCTTCCATTTTAAGCTCGCTGAGGGCTGAAATTGCCGTTTGACGTGCAAGTTCAGGTAAGTTGTTTTCTCGGCTTAAATGCGATAATACGAAGCGTGTAGTGCCTGATTCCGCAAGTTCTTTTATGTACTCGCTGCAAGCGAAGTTTGAAAGGTGACCGTTTGCGCCTAAAATTCGCTGCTTTAAAATATAAGGGTAACTTCCTGCGTTAACCATTGCAATTTCGTGATTTGATTCTATAAATACAATATCTGATTTAGGCATAATTTCTTTTGCATTATCGGTAATAAATCCCGTATCGGTGCAAATTGAAGCTGAACGCCCGTCGCTGAAGTTGAACCTATATCCCAAGCAATCAGCACTGTCATGGCTTTGATGAAAAGATAAAACATTTATTGAATCGAGTTCAATATGATTTTCTATAATGTTTAAATCGGTTTTATCATCTGCAAGGCCCTGCCTGTAAAGTTCATCATAGCACAACTTGGATGCATAAACAGGTGTGTTATACCTGTTAGCAAAAACCCGTATTCCTTTTGCATGGTCTGTATGCTCGTGTGTAACGAATATTCCCTCAATACTGCCGGGTTCAACACCTATGTTTTTTAATGCGTTTTCGCACCTTTTGGCTGATACGCCAATATCTACAAGGTAATTATGCCCCGATGACGAAACTAATATTGAATTTCCGCTGCTGCCTGAAAACAGCTGACATACTTTTGCCATAAAATTCTCCGTTATTACATCTATTAAGAAAAGGGAGTTTTTATAAACCCCCTTAAGTTAATTATTTTATTTATTATCCTGCATTTACTACCGCTTCATCGTCATTCAATACAACACGCTTAATATCAGCGCCTAAAGAAGTGAGCTTTTCGCAAATATCCTCATATCCTCTGTCAATGTACTGAATGTCCTCAACAGTAGTTTCACCCTTTGCAACAAGGCCGGCAATTACCATTGCAGCCCCTGCACGAAGGTCGGTTGCTTTAACATTTACACCCGATAAGCTGTCAACACCCTCAATAACAGCAATTTTACCGTCAACCTGAATGTTTGCACCCATTCTTAAAAGCTGGCCTACATATTGAAATCTGTTATCCCAAACACTTTCCGAAAGAATACTTGTTCCCTTGGCTAGTGAAAGCAATACTGCGATTTGCGGCTGCATATCGGTAGGAAAACCGGGATGCGGCATTGTTTTAACATTGCATTTTGTAAGCGGCTTAAAGCGAGTTACACGCACAGCGTCATCATATTCAATGATTTCTGCACCTGCTTCTTCAAGCTTGGCACTGATTGATTCAAGATGCTTTGGTATAACATTTTTAACAAGAACATCACCACCGCAGGTAGCGGCAGCAACCATATATGTTCCTGCTTCTATTTGGTCAGGAATGATCGAATATGTGCAGCCGTGAAGTTTTTCAACACCTCTGATTTTTATTACATCAGTGCCGGCACCTCTAATATCTGCGCCCATTGAGTTAAGGAATAATGCAAGGTCTACAATATGTGGCTCTTTAGCTGCATTTTCAATAACTGTAAGGCCCCTTGCCAATACAGCGGCAAGCATTATGTTCATTGTAGCACCAACCGATACTACATCCATATAAATTGAAGCACCTACAAGTTTATCGGCATTTGCGCATACCATTCCGTCAATTGTTTCAACCGTAGCGCCAAGCATTTCAAAACCTTTAATATGCTGGTCAATCGGCCTTACACCGAAATCACATCCACCCGGCATTGCAACTTCTGCTTTTTTAAATCTGCCAAGCATTACGCCGATTAAATAGTAGCTTGCTCTGAAATGAGAAGCAAGTTCATACGGTACAGGCTTGTAGGTTACGGATCGTGAATCAATTTCAATTGTATTATTATTTATAAGCTTGATTTTTGCACCCATTCTGTCAAGCGTTTGAATCATTAAGCTTACATCACTGATATTAGGTATATTTTCTATGCGTACTACATCGTCAGCAAGAATAGCGGCAGGAATTATTGCTACGGCAGCGTTTTTAGCGCCGCTTATGTTTACTTCTCCGAAAAGTTCATGACCGCCACGAATTACAAAATTCTCCAAGTACATTTCACCTCTCTGCGTGAGTCTATGTTATATATATAATGTTTGCGTTAAAATCTTAAATATGTATGGGTATACATCCCAAAACTTTTACCATTATAGCAAAAGTTTGAAAGAAAATAAATGAAATTAGTAATATTTTTTCTAAAATGTAACCACTTCAGATAGTATGGTAATATGCCAATTTCGCTGAAACCATACTATATATTGTATATTACCAAAATATTACAAACAATTGTCAAAATATTGTATACTCAAAAGGTAACAAAAGAGTAACACAGTCTGTAATAAATGTCAAGTGAAAACTAAGCTTTTTAGTAAATATTTATATAAATTATAAAGTGTCGTGCTGATTGTTGTATCTGCCGCCTGTTAAAACAGCGTCAACTGCAAAAATCAATTTCTTAAAATCAATGTTTTTCTTGAAAATTTTACTTGGAATAGATATAAAACTCATTACTAATTTGTAGTAATCTGATTCTCTGTCATATTTTACTATACTTCCATCCATAATAGAAAGCGTGATTTGGTCAACAATATCTAATATTTTATGATTTTTAAATTTTTCGGCAAGATTTTTATCAATAAATCTGCCAAAGCCAAAATGCTTTAATTTGCCGTATGCATAGCCTACTGTTTTGTATTTAATAATATTCATAACAGGCCTTGCAATGAAAAATAAATTTGCAATTTTATCACCGCTGATTCCGAGCGCATTAAGCCTTGCGGCAAATTCCTCCTTGTTTGCACAGTCAAGCAGCCTATGCACGAGGGCGGTGCAGTGATTTTTCAAAAATTTTTGCGCGTCAATTTCTTTTGACTCAAGAGTAAAGCTTTCAAGGTGTTTAACATCATATGTCAAGGTCATATCATCGTTAACATTTACTTCTACTATCGGAGCGGGATAACCTACAAGCGAACCCACATTAACTTCTTTAATAATATTTCCTTTTTTTGATTTAAAATCAGTGGTACTTTGCATATGGCTATGGCCTACAAACATATATTTAAGCCCTGCGTCTGCAAGGCGGGAAGCAACATATTCCCTGTCGGCAACACAAGTGCCGCCGCCCGTGATGAGCGGGCTTATATGTGGTGTTAACAGGTGATGCTCCATTCCTATTATTAAGCAATTATCTTCATAAGCTTTTTTTATTTGCTCTTCAATCCAACAAAAATGTTCTTCCGTAAATCCTGCGTGGTCATTTCCGTTTTTATCATCATTAAGGGCAAGAAGGCGCACTTTTTCATTTAGCTCAATTACATAAGATGTTGTGCCGATATGGGTTATGTATTCACTTATAGCTTGCTTTGGACCGAAATCATAGTAAAAATCACGCAGCTCATTGCTTTTCATAGTTTCAACATTGTGAGTTACAATGTCGCCCTGAAATCTTCTTGGGTTTTCATCACAGCACCAATCGTGAGTTGATGTGATGATGTAAACAGGCTTGTGCTTTGCAAGATTTTCAAGCTTTTCTTTAAATTCAATGTGAGATATTTTTTCACCGTCATTTGTTACATCGCCGATTATCATAACTGCATCGGTATCGCTTTTTGCAATTTTATCAAATGCGCTGTCTATTATTTCACCTGTTTCGGCAAGGCATTTTTGGTCGCTTCCGCTTCTTAAAAAATATTGGCGCCCGGTTGTGCCTAATGTTTTGCTGTAATGGTGTGTATCTGAAATAAATGTTAATTTGAGCATATCGTTACCTCTTATTTAATTTGCTCTATTTTGTTACCGTTTACCAAATAAACATGGTCGGCAATATCCATCATTGCTTTGTCATTCATTGAATCTGTATAAAAATTATCAATATGAGCGTTTGGATATAATTCATTAAATATTTTTACTTTGTTTTCAAGAAAACAAAGGCGTTTAAATTTTCCTGTTTTTTTATCAATTGAAGAACCGACATAGTTTTTAATACCCATTCTTTTCATAATTTCATCAAGTAAAAAATCAGTTGAGCCGGAAACAATAATATCGTCATCCTGCCTTACTTCATTGTACCAAGGTTTGATTTTTTTCTCATTTTTATTCCAAAATTTAATTACATCTTCATCAAGAGTTTTGATATGAATAAAATATCCTTCTAAAAAACTTGCATAAGCCTCAATTGCTTCTTCAACCGAAAAAAGATGAAATGCATCTTTAAAACATATTATTAAAAGCTTTGGAACATATTTCCATATTTTAGGATCTGTTCTAACATAGTGCATTGCAAAATCGATAAGTGTTTCGCCGTCGTATATCGTATTGTCAAAATCAAAAACATTCATAATTTCAGTCCTCTTTGCAAAAATCAGTATAATTTTGCTTATATTTTTTATTTTATCATAAGTTATATTACTTATCAACCTTGACAATTGAGAAAAATAATTATATATTAGAATAAGTATAGTTAAAAATTATTGAAGTTTTTGACTGTGCGAATATATCATTATTAACTATATAGGAGAAAAGAGCAAGGCTCTTAATAAAACTGATGAAAAACAAAGAATACATTAAAACAGATGTTGTCATAGTCGGCAGCGGTGTAGCAGGCTTATTTGCGGCACTGTGCCTGCCTAAAGATAAGGATGTTCTTATCATTACAAAGGAAAATACAAACGAATGTGATTCCATGCTTGCACAGGGCGGAGTGTGCGTGCTTAAAGATGTAAATGATTTTAAATGCTATTTTGAAGATACAATGAAAGCAGGTCATTGGGAAAACGACCCGGACTCTGTCAAAGTTATGATTGAATCATCACAGGAGGTAATAGGTACTCTTATTGACCTCGGTGTAGAATTTGATACGGATAAAAACGGTGAATATGATTACACCCGTGAGGGTGCGCACAGAAGAAACAGAATACTTCACCATAAAGATGAAACCGGCAAGGAAATCACTGCAACTCTTCTTGATATTGCAAAGCAAAAAGAAAATATTACAATAGTTCCGCGAACCACTATGATTGATTTTATAGAAAAAGATAATGTTTGCCAGGGTATTGTATGTGAAGATGAATACGGCGAAATGGGTTCAATTATTGCAAGGGATATTATTCTTGCAACAGGCGGAATCGGCGGCTTATTCTTAAACTCTACAAACTATCCGCATATTACGGGTGATTCCTTTGCACTTGCAATTAAGCACGGTGTTGAACTTAAGGATATTAACTATATTCAAATTCATCCTACAACCCTTTATAGTAAGAAAAAGGGCAGACGCTTCCTTATAAGCGAAAGTGTAAGGGGCGAAGGTGCAATTCTTCTTAATGAAGACGGTGAGAGGTTTACAGATGAGCTTCAGCCGAGAGATGTAGTGACTGACGCAATAGTAAAGGAAATGAGAAAATACGGTACAGACCATGTTTATATCACATTGCCTACTATGAATACAGAGGAAGCGGCAAAGCGTTTCCCTAATATATTTGACGCTTGTATGGAAGAAGGCTATGATATTACTAAAGACAGAGTACCTGTTACTCCTGCTCAGCATTATATGATGGGCGGAGTTAAAACAGACCTTTATGGCAGAACTTCGATGGCTCATCTTTATGCAGCAGGCGAAACAGCGTGCAACGGTGTTCATGGTAAAAATAGGCTTGCTTCAAACTCTCTTCTTGAAAGTCTCGTATTTGCAAAGCGTGCGGCAGATGTAATTGCTAATGATAACAGCGAAAAGAAAGAAGATTATAATGAGGTTGACCTTTCGTCATATCCGGCAAAGGAAGAAAGGCAAAAGGAATTTAAAAAGCTCATTATGGATGAAATAAAAGAAAAGGATAAAGATTTTTATGATAAATGGTGTAACATTCAAGGTTAATGTTGATGATTATATTTTAAATACACTTAAAGAGGATATTACTTCAGAAGATGTTTCAACCAATGCTGTTATGCCTGAAGATAAGCAAGGCAAGGCTGAACTTATTTGCAAGCAAGACGGAATAATTTGCGGCTTGGGTATTTTTGAAAGAACTTTTGAACTTCTTGATAAAACTGCCCGTTTTGAAGCTAATTTTAAAGATGGTGACGAAGTTAAAAAAGGTGACCTTTTAGGTGTGATTTACGGGGATGTAAAGGCAATACTCAGCGGGGAGAGAACAGGTCTTAACTACCTTCAGCGTATGAGCGGCATTGCCACTATGACAAGGGAATATATGAAAGAGCTTGATGGTACAAATACCACTTTGCTTGATACAAGAAAGACTACTCCTAATATGCGCCCTTTTGAAAAATATGCGGTTAAAGTCGGCGGCGCAACAAACCACAGATATAATCTTTCAGATGGTGTACTTCTTAAAGATAATCATATCGGTGCGGCAGGCTCAATCACAAAAGCTATAAAAATGGCAAAGGCTTATGCTCCTTTTGTAAGAAAGATTGAAATTGAAACGGAAACTTTGGAGCAGGTTGAAGAAGCGGTTGAAGCCGGTGCGGATATTATTATGCTTGATAATATGGATAATGATACTATGAAAAAAGCGGTGCAAATTATTGCAGGCAGAGCTGAAACCGAATGTTCAGGCAATGTCACAAAGGAAAGGCTTAAATCAATAGCCGAAATCGGTGTTGACTTTGTGTCTTGCGGAGCACTTACTCATTCTGCTATGATTATGGATGTAAGCCTTAAAAATCTTACGGTAACTGAATAAGTAATATTAAACAAAAAAACAGGAGTGAACGAAGTTCACTCCTGTTTTTTGTTTTTGATTGAAAATTTGCTTACTTGATTTAAAACAGTCAAAATAGTTCAAAGTGCTGTGCAAAAATGCCCCAAATTACAAATAATTAAGGCTAAAATGAGCGAAATGACGAAAATATATGAAGTATATTGACTGAAAATGAAAGAGCTGTTATACTTAAGGTGCAATGAGAAGTTAACTTTCAGCACTAAGGAGATTAAGCATGCTAAGTCAAGACAGACAGGCGTTAATTCTTGATATTATTAAGGAGCAAGGTTCAATCACGGTTACAAGGCTTACAGAAATATTGGAAACAAGTGAGTCAACTGTAAGGCGAGATTTATCATTTCTTGCAAATAAAGGGAAAATAAACAAAGTGCACGGCGGTGCAACGGCAATAAGCCAAGAATTTATTAAACTTGAAGATAATATTGAGGAGAAATTGACGAAAAATACTGATGAAAAATCAAAAATTGCACAGTATGCGGCATCACAGGTTCAAGATGACGATTTTGTATTTATAGATGCTGGAACAACAACGCTTTTGATGACAACATTTATTAAAAATTCAAAAGCAACATTTGTTACCAATGGTATTGACCACGCAAAACAGCTTGCAAAAAACGGATGTAATGTAATTGTATTAGGCGGAAAGCTTAAGCAGTCAACAGAAGCTATTATAGGTTTGGTGGCTGCAAAAAATTTGCAAAACTATTCATTTACAAAAGCGTTTATCGGCGCTAACGGTATCAGCGAAAAGCAGGGTTATACCACACCCGATACCGAAGAGGCTATGCTTAAAGCAGTTACAATTGAAAAAAGCTTTGTAACTTATGTTTTGGCCGATTATTCAAAATTTGATAAAGTTTCGGCAGTAAGTTTTGGTTCAATAGATTGTGCCTGCATAGTAACAGATAAATGCCCAAATGCAAAGCTAAAAAAACTGACAGTAATAAAAGAGGTGTTGTAGCTTGATTTACACAGTGACTTTTAATCCGGCACTTGATTATGTTATGAATCTTAAAGAGTTGCAATATAAGGATATTAACCGTACCGAAAGTGAACAGCTTTATTACGGAGGTAAAGGAATAAATGTTTCCGCTATCCTTTCCAGACTTGGGGTTGATAATATTGCGCTTGGATTTCTTGCAGGTTTTTCCGGCAGGCAGATTGAAGAAATGCTTAATGCAGAAAGTATAAATAATGATTTTGTATATTTGAAAAAAGGATATACAAGAATAAATGTTAAAATCAAAGCAGATGAAGATTATGACATAAATGCGCAAGGCCCTGATATTGAAGCAGACGAAATCAACGCACTTTTTGATAAACTTGAAAAACTTCAAAGCGGTGATTTTCTTGTTTTGGCAGGTTCTATTCCGAATTCGCTGCCAAACGATATTTATGAAGAAATACTTGCAAAGCTTCAAAATAAAGGAATTAACTTTGCTGTTGACGCAACAGGTGATTTACTTTTAAATGTTTTAAAATATAAACCTTTTTTGATTAAACCAAATCATCACGAACTCGGCGATATTTTCGGTGTTGAAGTTAAAAGCGAATATGAAATTGCACATTATGCAAGAAAGCTTCAGGAAATGGGTGCAAGAAACGTGCTTGTTTCCCGTTCAAAAGACGGTGCAACGCTAATTGATGAAAACGGAGAGGTTCATTCAATGGGCAATGTGCCGGGCAAGGTTATAAATCCGGTAGGCTGTGGGGATTCAATGGTGGCAGGCTTTGTTGCCGGCTATTCAAAAACTCACGATTACAAATATGCACTTAAGCTTGGCTCGGCTTGCGGCAATGCAACAGCGTTTTGCTCAGGCCTTGCAGATAAAGCTACAATTGATTTAATGCTGAAAAGCGAATATTTAAAATAATTTTTGAAAAGGGGTATACTTATGAAAATCATTGATTTACTTAAGAAAGATGCAATTGAGCTAAACACATCCGTTGCCTCAAAAAGTGATGCAATAGATAAGCTTGTTGCGCTTCACGAAAAAGCAGGCAATCTTCTTGATGTAAATGCATATAAAGATGCAATACTTGCAAGAGAAGCTCAGGGCTCAACTGCTATCGGTGAGGGAATTGCAGTTCCGCATGCTAAAAGTGAAAGTGTAAAAACACCGGGCCTTTCGGCAATCACAGTTCCAAACGGAGTTGATTATGAAGCTCCTGACGGAAAAAACAGCGATATTTTATTTATGATAGCTGCTCCGCTTGACGGTGATTTGCATCTTGAAATTCTTTCAAGGCTTATGGTAATGCTTATGGAACCTGAATTTTGTGCTTCATTAAGAGGTGCAAAAACAACAGATGAGTTCCTTTCAATTATAGATAAAAAAGAAGCTGAAAAATATCCTGAAGAGCCAAAGGCAGAAGTTCCAAAAAAAGAAGGATACAGAATTTTAGCTGTTACAGCCTGCCCGACAGGTATCGCACATACTTATATGGCAGCCGAAGCACTTGAAAAAGCAGGTGAAAAGCTTGGCTATCCGCTCAAGGCTGAAACAAACGGTTCAGGCGGAGCTAAAAATATTTTAACCAAAAAAGAAATTGAAGAATGTGACGGTATCATCATCGCTGCCGATAAAAATGTTGAAATGGCACGATTTGACGGTAAGCCTGTAATCAAAACTTCGGTTTCAAACGGTATTAACAAGCCGGAAGAGCTTATTAAGAAAATTGTTGACGGTAAAGCTTCAATTTATCATGCAGAAGGCGATGAGCTTGAAGCAACGGATGACGATGAAAAGGAAGGCTTTGGTCATAAGGTTTATAAGCATTTGATGAACGGTGTATCGCATATGCTTCCTTTCGTAGTAGGCGGCGGTGTGCTTATTGCCCTTGGTTTCCTTATTGATACAATCGCAGGCAATGCGGATGTCGGCGGAACATTCGGTTTCACAAGCCCTATTGCTTCTGCTGTGTTCTGGATAGGTAAAGCTGCATTTGCACTTATGCTTCCTATTCTCGCAGGTTTCATTGCACAGTCTATTGCGGACCGTCCTGGTTTGCTTCCTGGTATTGTAGGCGGTGTGTTTGCGGCAAACGGTTATACTTTCCAGGCATTTATGGAAAATAAAGACCTTGTAGGTGACGGCAGTGCCGTATCAGGTTTCCTCGGCGCTCTTCTTGCAGGTTTCGTAGCAGGCTTGCTTGTAAATCTTCTTAAAAAAGCATTTTCGTGGATGCCTAAATCAATGGACGGTATTAAACCTGTATTTATTTACCCGCTTTTAGGTACACTTCTTATGGGTATATTTATGTGCCTTGTCAACCCTGTTGTAGGTGCAATCAACACAGGTGTTTCAAACTTCCTTTCATCACTTGGTGAAACAAGTAAGCTCTTACTTTCGATTGTACTTGCAGCAATGATGGCAATTGATATGGGTGGCCCGTTCAATAAGGCTGCATATGTATTCGGTACAGCGGCTATTGCAGACGGTAACACTTGGATTATGGCGGCAGTTATGATTGGCGGTATGGTTCCTCCTATTGCAATTGCTCTTTCAACAACATTTAATAAGAAAAAGTGGACTAAAGAAGAACTTAAGAGTGGCCCTGTTAACTATCTTATGGGACTTTGCTTCATTACCGAGGGCGCAATTCCTTACGCTGCATCTGATCCGCTTCGTGTAATTCCTTCTTGTATGGTAGGTTCTGCTGTTGCCGGCGCACTTACTTCACTGTTTAATGTAACTTGTCCTGCTCCTCACGGCGGTATATTCACATTCATTGTATGTGACCACCCGCTCCTTTATATAGTAGCTCTTGCAGTAGGTTCGGTAGCAGGCGCATTTATGTTCTCAATTTTAAAGAAAAATGTTAACAGTGCAGTTAAATCAAAATAATGAATTTCGAATTGGAGAATAATTATGGTTTCAAAAGTTACTAAAGTTACAAATGAAATGGGTTTTCATATGAGGCCGGCAAATATTTTTGTAACAGCAATGGCTAAATATACATCAAATATCAATATTATTGCCGGTGATAAAAAAATCAACGGTAAAAGCATTATGAATATAATGGCAGCTTGTATTAAGTGCGGCACAGAAATTACAGTTGAATGTGACGGTACAGATGAACAGGCTATGCTTGATGAAGCAATTGCTCTTATTGAATCTGGTTTTGGCGAATAATATATAATTCAAAAGGTGCAGTGCAAAAACATTGCACCTTTTAGTATATGAGGGGGAATAGTTATGCTTAAGGGAATAGGCGCAAGCCAGGGTTACGGTATCGGTAACGCAGTTGTTATTAACGATGCGTCGCTTGATTATAACCATATTAAATACACTAGTGCCGATGAAGAAAAAGAAAGGCTTCAAAAAGCAGTAGACAGTTTTATTAAAGAAACAAGGCAGCTTGTTCAAGATGTTAAAAAAAGTGCAGGCGATAAAGAAGCGGAAATATTAGAGGGACATATAGTTATGCTTTCTGACCCGTTTATGCTTTCACAAATGCAGGATAATATTGATTCAGGCTCGGTTGCTGAAAAGGCTGTTGATACTGTTTGCTCAATGTTTATTGATATGTTTTCCGGTGTTGACGATGAACTCACTCAGCAAAGAGCAAGTGATGTAAAAGATATTAAAGACAGCCTTTTAAGAATACTTCTTGGGGTAAACAGTGTTGATATTTCAAAAGTTGCTAAAGGTTCTGTGCTTATTGCAAAGGATTTTACCCCTTCAATGACAGGGCAGATAAATAAGGAAAATGTAAGCGCAATTCTTACAGAAGTAGGCGGAATTACAAGCCACAGTGCCATTTTGGCAAGGGCTATGGGTATTCCTGCCGTACTTTCGATAAATAAAGTTTGCGAAGAAATCAAAAACGGTGATTTGGTTGCTGTTGACGGTTTTAAAGGCAAAGTTATTGTGTCCCCGACTGATGATGAAATTAAAGAGTTTGAAAAAAAGCAGGAAGACTATCTTAAAGATAAAGAAAGCTTAAAGCAGTATTTCGGCAAACCGACTGTTACAAAATCAGGAATTAAAAAAGCAGTTTACGGTAATATCGGCAAGGCTGAAGATGTGCAAAATGTACTGCAAAACAGCGGTGAGGGTATAGGCCTTTTCAGAACGGAATTTCTGTTTATGGACCGCCAAAGTGAACCGAGTGAAGAAGAGCAGTTTGAAGCATATTCAACCGTGGCTAAAGCTATGGACGGAAAAGAAGTTATTATCCGTACTCTTGATGTCGGCGGGGATAAAGATATTCCTTATCTTAATATTGAAAAAGAAGATAATCCTTTTTTGGGCCACAGAGCCATCAGGTATTGCCTAGATAATAAAGAACTGTTTAAAAAGCAGCTTCGTGCTTTGCTTCGGGCAGCTGTATACGGAAATATAAAAATAATGCTTCCGCTCGTAACTTGCGTAGAAGAAGTAACAAGTGCAAAAGCGGTGATTAAGGAATGTGAAACCGAACTTGCAAGTGAGGGTAAGGAATACAGAAGTGTTGATGTAGGTATCATGATTGAAACACCTTCGGCTGTTTTTATTTCGGATATTTTGGCAAAAGAAGTTAAGTTCTTTTCAATCGGTACTAATGATTTAACAGGCTATACTATGGCGGTTGACAGAGGAAATGCAAAAGTTGAAAATCTTTATGATGTATTTCAGCCGTCTGTACTTCGTGCAATTGAAACCACAATTAAAAATGCTAAGAAAGCAGGAATTCAAGTAGGTATGTGCGGCGAAGCTGCAGCAGATACAAAGCTTATTCCTTATTTGATAAAATGGGGACTTGATGAATTCTCTGTTTCACCGGGCAGTATTTTACAAACCCGTAAAACTATTTGCGAATATGACAGATAGTTTTATATAACTAATCCCTAAAATAGAAAAGCAGACAGGAAACTACGACCTGTCTGCTTTTCTTACTTTTTTCATTTTCTGTTTTGTTTAATACCAATATTATATGACATATTGTCATAATTGTCAATAATAAAATATGACATAATGTCATTAGGTGATTGTATGGGTGAAAACTTAAAAAAAATAAGAAAAGACAGGGGAATGACTCAAATTGCACTTCAAATGCAAACGGGGATAGAGCAGGCCTTGATTTCAAAGTATGAAACGGGCGAGCGTATTCCCCCAACCGAAACACTTATTATTTTGGCAGATTTTTTCAATACTAATATAGATTTCCTGCTTGACAGAACAGATAATCCCGAAAAGATATAAAAATAAACCGCTGATGATATTTTTCATCAGCGGTTTAGACTATCGATAAAGTGGCTAAAGCGCGCCGAATAAAATAAATAAACCTTTTAGCCTCCCTTGTAAAGGGAGGTGGGTGCAACTTGTTGCACTCAGAGGGATTGTGAAAAACAGCTTGGACTCGATGTCCAAGCTGTTTTTGGCGCTTTCTGTCTTTTGCTCGGGGGCAGTACCATTGTACAGCTCCCACTCGCAAAATACAAAATTTATCTCACTTTCTCGAAATCTACCAGCGTGTAGAAATTTATAATTTGGTTTTTTCTACACGCTGGACCTCTAATGAAGTATCATTAGAGGTTTTTATTATATAGTGATTATTTCTTTTGAGGGCCGTTGTAACCTTTTTCTTCCTGGAATTTAGCAATCTTGTCAATAACAGAAAGTACAACATCAAATCCGTCGCCTACTGTTTCCATTTCAAAACGCTCCGGCATATCACGCCAGGTGTGATAATAGTAAGTAAGCATTGGGTTTTGAGCAGCAAATGTAACTGATTTAATGCCTGCTTTTGTCATAGGAGTTGAATCACAGCCTCCGACAGGGTTGTGGATGCATCCGTTTGTAAGTGATTTAATACCCATTTCGTTAAATGTATCTTTAAACATTTTTTCCATATCGGCATCAAATCTAACACCTTGCCAGTCATCTTTAATAACAACTTCAAAGTAATCTTTATCAGCAACGGAGTCAATGTTAATATTCCAAGCATTTTTTGTTAAATCATCAAAACGATGTTCCTGTGCAAAGTGCATCGAACCTCTTAATCCTGCTTCTTCAGAACCTATGTTAGCGTCAACTATGCGGCAGTTCTTTGGCATTTTGTCAGGATTTTCCTTGAAATACTTAATTACTGCATAGCTTAAGCCGATACCTGTTGCATTATCCATAGCGCCGCGCGATGCGTTTCTTGGGTTAGGGTCGCCCCACATTACTACGAATAAAGAGCCAATAGCGGTAACAATAGGAACAAAGTTCATAATAAACATAAATACTTCCCAACCATGTGATGCCATCATAGTTTGAGTCCAAGATGCGCCTGCAAAGTTGCAAATATTTACTATTGCCATAAATGCAGAGAAAAGAGCGATGAAGAAGAAACAAACTGCGCCAAAGCCTACTTTGCCGTATGTAGCAACAAGTCCCATTGCAGGCTTTGTATCTTTATATTTATATGCGTGTTCACTGTGCCTCCAGCACCAAGATGTATCGGTGTGGCCTGAAATTATGATTGTATAATCGTATTTTCCGTCCTCCGGCTCTAAAACACCGAGTGTGTTACGGCTGATTTCCTGCGGGAAGAACATATCAAACCAAGTTTTGTAAAAGAAGCAGCTCATTACAAGCCAAAAAATAGTGAGTAAGCCAAGCGCAGCGAGTGCATACCAAAGCTTTTCAAAGCCACAGGAAATTGCAATAATTGCGCCGATACTGATTATCACACCTGACCAACCTGCATAGCCGAGTCCACCGATACCTGAACGAGGTGATACGGCAAATTCCTCTGTTTGCGGTTCAATGCCGATTTCACGGAGCTTTTCACCCATATATTTATGTAATTTAATTTCTCCGTCAGAACCCGGCAAACGCGAGCCGATTTTATGTGCTGCGTGTTCAACGATGTCCATTGCTTCACGCGCATATTTTCTGTTTTCTTCTTTCATCACACAACCTCCATAGTTAAATTTATAATAAAACAAAAAAACGATAGTTTTATTTTACTACCGTTTTAAAATAATTGCAAGTGTATTGTATTTTTTAGCTGTATAAATATACAAAAAATTAAAATAGTACAATAAATCAGCTCAAATGATGAATAAAAATTCCTGAAAGAAGCTTAGGTTCAAACCAAGTTGACTTTGGCGGCATAATCAAATCAGCGTCAGCGATTGACATAAGGTCGCCAATTGAGGTCGGGTACATTGCAAATGCAAGGTGCATATCTTCCTTACATCTTTTCTCAAGTTCATTAAGCCCTCTTATTCCGCCGATGAAATCTATTCTTCTGTTTGTTTTTGGGTCGTCAATATCAAGAATAGGGGAGAGCAGATTATCCTGCAGGATTGATACATCAAGTCTTTTAACAGGGTCGCTTTCATCAATGATTTCAGGTTTAGCTGTAAGCTTGTACCAGTTTTCACCGATAAGCATACCAAAAGTATGGCGTTTGCAAGGTTTATACTGCCCACCGACTTTCTCAACATCAAATTTTTCAGATATTGCGGTGATGAATTCATCATCACTCATACCGTTTAAATCTTTTACAACTCTGTTATAATCCATAATTTCAAGCTCGTCATCAGGAAAAGCAACAGATAAGAAAAAGTTGAATTCTTCTTCGCCGGTAAAATCAGGCTTTTCTTCACGCCTTTTTTGGCCTACTTTAACTGCTGACGCACATCTGTGATGCCCGTCGGCAATGTATAATGCGCTGATTTTATCAAATTCGCCTGAAATAAGATTTATTGTATTTTCATCATCAATTTTCCAAACCGTTTGTTTAACCGAGTCTGATACAAAATCATAAATAGGCTCATTATTATTTGCCCAAGCGTTTACTGCATTGCTGATTGTATCGTTTTTGCGGTATGTCAAGAAAATCGGTCCTGTGTTTGCATTGCAGGTGTCAACATGGCGAATACGGTCTTCTTCTTTTCTTGCAAGGGTGTATTCGTGCTTTTTAATTATATTGTTCATATAATCATCAATAGATGCACAGCCTACTATACCTGTTTGGCTTCTGCCATTCATAATTTGCCTGTAAATATAAAAACAAGGCTTTTCATCTTGAATAAGTGCGCCTGTTTTTTCAAGATTTTCAAGATTTTCTTTTGCTTTTTGATATACTTCGTCACTATATACATCAGTGCCTTTCGGTAAATCAATTTCAGCCTTGTCAATATGTAAAAATGAATATGGGTTTCCCTTGACAGCTTCTCTTGCTTCTTCACTGTTCATAACATCATAAGGAAGTGCCGGAATAAGCGCCTGCTTTGATTTTTCAGGTCTAAATGCTTTGAAAGCACGGTATAAAGCCATAATTATTATTTCCCTTTCTCTTGTGTGTTTTTATCATATATAAGGCGAAGCCCGTCGATAACTAAGTTTTTATCAACTATTGCCTGTGTTTCGCAATGCTTTGCTATTACACTGCCAAGGCCGCCTGTAATAATAACTGTTGCTTTTTCACCAAGCTCTTTTTCAAATCGCTTAACAAGTCCGTCAATCATTGCGGCAGTTCCGTAAACAGTACCGCTCCTCATACAGTCAATAGTATTTGTGCAAATAGCATTTTTAGGAGCTGTTATGTCAATTTGCGGAAGCTGGGCTGTTTTGGAAGATAATGCATTTAATGCTGTTTTAACACCGCACAATATTGAACAGCCGATAAAGCAACCGCTTTTATCAATAACCGAAGCTGTGGTTGCAGTGCCTAAATCGAATATTATTTGCGGGCAAGGGTATTTATCAATGCTTGCAACTGCGCCTGCTACCATATCTGCTCCAAGTTCGGCAGGGTTGTTTGTTTTTATATTAAGCCCTGTTTTAACACCCGGCCCGATTACTATGGATTTTTTGCCTGTAATAAGCATAATTGCTTTTGATACAGTACGGATAAGCGGCGGCACTACTGATGAAATTACGCTTCCCTCGATACTGTCAGGGTTTATTTTGCATATTTCAAGTATGCTGTGCAGTTTTATTGCGTATTCCTCAGCCGAATCATTAAGTGAAGTTGAAAGGCGGCATTCATTTACAAGCTCTTTCCCTTCAAGAAAGCCGAGAACAATATTTGTATTGCCGATGTCAACAGCTAAAATCATTTTTATCTTTCCCTTCTGCCGAGTGTTGTAAGCTTAACAATTGTTGGCGAAAGAATGATGTTTGCACCAAGCTCAAATAAGAAGTTGAAGCCTACAAGACCTGTTATCATATAAACAAATGCGTTAGTTCCGCCTGCCCATTCCTTGATTGTGTCAAAGAAGAAAAGGCGACAACCGATTAAAAATATACCTGTGTTAACAACAGGGCAAACAATTGCGGAAATAATTGTTGCAACTGCTTTGTTTTTACTTTCGAGTAATTTATAAATTCCGCCTGCCAAAAGGCCTGCAAGCGCACCCTTTAATATAACGGTAATTACTGTTCCGGCAGGGTTTACAGTTAAAAACGCCGCTGCGTCACCTGAAAGTAAAACGGTTATGCCGAATACAAGACCAAGCCACGCGCCTGATAAAGCACCGTAAAGCGAAGCACCTACTACTATCGGAATAAGTACGAGTGAGATTGAAAATGGGCCGAAGTGTATAAAACTGCCTAAAAGCTGCAATACTACCACGATTGCTGAAAGCAGTCCTACCCCGGCGATTTTTTTTGTGTTTGTTTTCATATTAAATTTCCTTTCTGCTACTGTTCCTAAGCTAAAGTGCAAAACACACAAATGCACTAAACTTTGGCAATCTATTTTGCCGGCGGATACAATGCGAATACATTATATATTATTTTTTATTATAAGTAAACATTTTCATACAAAAAAGACGGTAATCCGATTTTCAGATTACCGTCTTAAATATTTGAGCTTTTTATGGTTTACCAGCTTCCGCCGCCGCCACCGCCGACTCCTCCGCCGGAAAATCCGCCGCCACCGGATGAAAAGCCTCCACCTGAGCCTGATGATTTAGGCATTGCTACCATATAGTTACTTGCTGTGCTCATAGTGTTTCTCATAAATCTACCGAAGGTTATATATGAGTATGGATAGTAGCTGTAATACCAATGCGGAGCTTCCATAGTAATACCTTCAAATTTTTTCATCCATTTGTCAGATACACCGAGTACATATGCATAGGGTAGGATATTATAAAAGTATTCGGGATTATCGTTTACAAGTTCTTCAAGCTTTTCCTTTTCTGCACTTTCAAGGAAATTTTTAAATCCATTTATTCTGCCAAGCATTTTAGTACCCTCATCAGTCCTTTTTCTGATAAAGAATGAAAGTATAAATGATAATACCGAAATGCACACCCCGATAAAAGTAAACATTGATTTATATTTGCTGTCTAAAAGATTTGAAAAATTAAACAAAACAGCAAATAAGCTTAATGCGGATAATACCCAGCCGGCAATTCGCATATAAAGCGATTTTAAATTAAATACCATATGCCTTTTTTTAGGCTCGTTATGAAGTTCACGAATCAAGTTGAGTGTGTTATAAAAACTATCCTCTAAATCTTCTTTATATACTTTGCTTCTTGCTCCGTTTGAAAAAAGGCCGTTAAAGAATATTTCTTTATCTTTGTCATTTCCGGTATATGAACTTTTAAGTGCTTTTATTACAAAATCGCTTTTTCGCTTATTGCCTGTGTCAATTTCTTCAATTTGAACATATCCGTCATTTGCAAGTTCAATCAGCAGGGCAGTAAGCTTTTCGTTTGACGCTATCATTCCGTCACGCCAAAATATAAGTTCTGCACTGTTCATATTATCGGGTGGGTAGAACTCAACTGTTTCAACCGCTTTTTCGTCTTTTCCGTATTTCAGCCAAAGTATAAATGCGGTGATTAAAACAATAATAGGTATTATCAGCAAAAGCGACAATTTAAAATTATATAAAGCTTTGTTAAAATAAAAATATCCCTCGTCAAGTTCTAATCTTACCGTCAAAGCTTCATTTGGTTCAAGTGTTTTTGTAACATTACCGGTTATCACATTTTCGTTAACATTATAGTTAATATCATATGTTCCGGCTGTACCGTATTCACCGGTTGAAAAGCCGAGTTTTGATTTATCAAAAGCTTTGGGCATAGTGATTTTAAATGTTACATTTTGAATGTAAGTATCCCAGCTGTTGCCTATTATGTTGTAGTACAATTCATCAAAGCCCACATTTGTATCTTCGCCAAGTATATATGTGTATGAAATTTTATAGCTGTGTTCGCCCTCAATATAAGTGTCAGCATTGCCTATTTTTATTGTACAGTAAGATGATGTTTTATCCGTTTCGGCTTCTTCACTTACTTTTATATTCTTTATTTTTGCTTTTACCGTATGGCTTGAACCGTCTGCACGCTTAACTTGGTTTTCAAGCGGGATTGTTCTGTAAATTCCATGCCTTGATTCATTAAAATATGCATTGATATTTTCTGTAACATCAAAGCTGTTATCTTCATTTACAATTATATTAACATCATATGCTTTAAAATAATATGGCTCATTTTGCAAATCATCATCCTGCGCAAAAGCAGAAAAGCCTTGTAAAAAGCAAATGTTTAATATAATAATCAGGCTTATAATATATTTAATTCTTTTCATCAAAATTCAACCTTAACATTTTGCCTTTGGTTTGTATCATCAACTGCAAACATTGTTTTTTTGCTGTATTTAAACATATTTGCAACTATGTTTGAAGGAAACATTTCTATTTTGTTGTTATATTGCCTTACAACCGCATTGTAATATTTTCTTGCATTTGCAATGTCGTTTTCAACACTTTTTAGCTGTGAACTCAAATCAAGAAAGTTTTGGTTTGCCTTAAGGTCAGGATACTGCTCTGCAAGTACACTGAAATTTGGAATGCTTTTTGAAATACTTGCATTTGCTTCAATCTTTTCTTCTTCGCTCATATTTTGGTAATTACTGTTTCTTGCTTTAATTACATTTTCAAGTGTTTCGGCTTCGTGCTTTGCATAGCCTTTAACAGTAGAAACAATGTTTGGTATTAAATCCCAACGCTTTTTTAAATATACATCCATTGTTGAAAATGCTTCTTCAACCTTGTTTTTCAGCTTTACAAGTGAATTGTAGGTGGTAAAAATGTAAATTAAAACTAATATTACTGCCACTGCAATGATAATGCCGATTATTTGCCCTGTTGTCATAATAATTCCCCTTTATAATATATTTATAATTTCAATATAGCATACCTTTATATTATTTTCAATAATAATAAAAATAAAAGCCACAGATTTCTCTGTGGCTGAATGTTAGAATTTGTGTCACTTCCTATGAAGCGACCGAAGTTTTACACTTTAGCGTGTGCTTATCTGTTATATGCCTTGTCAATTTCGGCAAGGATTTTTGCACACTTGATAAGTTGTTTAAGCATACATATAACCTCCTTTGCTTTTGTGCCTTCATTATAGCACAAAAAATAAATTTGTCAAGCACATTGCACAAAAAATATAGCAAATATTTGTATATAATGCCGAAGATATTGTATTAAATCACCAAACAGAAAGTGTGATTATTGTATAGTATGCACAACAAAAAGACTTGTTACATTTAAAATGCAACAAGTCTTTAACAGTTTTATTTTATATATACTGTTATTTTTTGTTTAAAACGACAAAACTTCCAAAATCTATAATTTCATATTGATTTTTATCATATTTAAGGTTTTTTAACTGCGGTGAATAAACTATTACATAATCTTCTATTATTTTTTCTTTTGGGTTTTTGAATTCAATGCTGTTATCCTTTGTAAATTTAGGCAAGTTTGAAAAATCGTTGTTATTAAAATATCCCGCCTTATAAAGCAAAGCTTCAATATCAGTGAAATCTTTTTCGTTTATATGATGATATAAAGTATCAATTATCATTCTTTCTGTTATTTGGCCGCTGTTGATATTTGTTTCTTCATCTACACAAACAAGCGTTACATTTTTATTGCTTTTATTATAATTTAAACATTCTTCAATGCTTGATGTGTAAAATGTATTGGTGTTAATAACATCGTTTTTATAATAATATGCAAAGCAGTATGTGGTGATTATCAGTGAAGTGGCAACGAGTAAACTTGTAACTTCTTTAAACCGTGGCTTTTTAAACAGCTTTGATACACTGTATATACCGTAAGCACTTATTATGATGAAAATATAATTATATATATTATATCTGTAAAGTGCAGTTGCATAAAAAGTGAGCGAGCATACTGCCGCCGAACTTACAAGTGTTGAAATAATAACAGCTTTCAAAAAAATGCCGAAATCATTTCTTTTTCTTATTTTATTTAGTATAAGGGTTATAGCACCTGCAAGCAGAGCAACTGAACCGAATGAATTTGCAAAGTTGAACGAATTTACACCTTTTGCATTAAAACTGTAAATATCCGTGAATAAGAGCGATATTATTCCTTCGCCCAAGTTTTCAAGTATGTTATTAAGTTTTAATTCCGAACCTCTTGAATAATACGGCATTTTTGAAATTGAAAAGCCGAGAAAATTAAGATTTTCAATTATACCGAACTGAACAAGTCCCTGTAAAATAAAAGGAATTGCTACAATAAAAATCGTAATAACGCTTATAATTGTATTTTTAAATGATACTTTTTTCTTAATCAGTAATATTAAAAAAAGAACTGCAAGAAGAACCGGTATAATAATCGCACTTAATATGTAACAGTAAAATCCCAAGCCGAAAAATAACATTGAAAAAACGAAATATTTGCTTTTTGTGCTGTTAATTCCTTTGGCAAGAAAGTACATTCCAAACATTGCAATATGCGGCAGGAAGTTGCAGTCAAGCGTAAATGCACTTGAATATAAGTGCCACGGTGAAATGCAGGCGAGGCAAAAAGCTATGTTGATAAGCGTTTCGTTTTCAGGTACAACTTCTTTTAAAAATTTATAAAACGCAATAAGGCCGAGCATTGAAAAAACAAACATCGGCACTCTCGTTACAAATAAGCTGTAACCAAAAAGCTTAATCATAATCGCAACAAGATATGTAGCAAAAGGGGATTGCCCGCCGTAAAGCCAGGTATCAAAATATATCGGCAATTTTTCACCAAGAATATCGGTGCCGGATTTTGCAAGGCTGTTTGCGTTTAAAACAGTCATTACTTCGTCTGTATGAATCGGTGTGTTTATCATAAAATATATAAATACGCCTATATGTAAAATAAAAGCAAATAGGAGCATAATTTTATATGCTCCTGATTGTGTGCTTGATTTGATTTTGCTGTTTAAAATAGCAGTTTTCATAATTATTTTGTATGCTCGTCAAGTGTCAAATAGTATGAATTAAGAAAATTCTTGCGGAAGTATTCAACTTCTTTAAGGTCTATTTCTTCAATTTTCTTTTGCTGTGCTTCAAGTGCCTTTTCAAATTCGCGGTTGCCCATTCTGTATTCTTCAATACATTTTATCAGTGCACTTATTTTATCGGCAGCTTTTACAAGTTTCCATAACTCAATATCTTCTTCCTTTTTTTCAAAAAGAGGTTTGTAATCCTCTTTTAATTCATCAGGCAGCATATCAATAAGTCGCTTGCCGGCAATACTCTCTATATCTTTATAAACATTTTTTATATCATCATTATAATATTTTACCGGAGTCGGCATATCACCTGTAATCACCTCGGTAGTATCGTGATACAGTGCAAGAAGTGCGACACGCTCGGCATTGTAGTTTTTGCCGAATTTTTTATTGCCGATAAGCGCAAGAGCGTGAGCAATTACTGCAACGCAGTGGCTGTGTTCGGCGATGTTTTCCTTGGTTGTATTGTTCATCAAAGCCCATCTGTCGATAAGCTTCATTCTGTTAACCATTGCAAAGAAATTACTGCTCATCTTTTTCTTCCTTTGTAATGTTAATTCCGAGTTCATCAAGCTGAATATCATCAATATAGCTTGGTGCACCGCTCATAAGTTCGCTTGCATTTTGAACTTTCGGGAACGCTGTAACATCTCTTAAGCTGTCTGCACCGCAAATAAGCATTGCAAGCCTGTCAAGTCCAATGCCCATACCACCGTGCGGTGGAGCGGCGTATTTATACGCTTCAACAAGGAAGCCAAATTTTGCATCAATTTCTTCCTGTTCCATACCGAGAAGTTCAAACATCTTGTTTTGAAGTTCACAATCAGTAATTCTCATTGAGCCGGATGAAAGTTCCGTACCGTTTAATACAAGATCAAATGCTTTAGCCCTTACCTTGTCTTTATCTGTATCAAGGTAATCAATGCATTCTTCCATAGGCATTGTGAAAGGATGGTGCATTGCAAGCCATTCGCCTGTTTCTTCATCGTATTCAAAAAACGGCATTTCTGTAATCCAAAGGAAATTCCATTTGCCCTGCGGAATAATATCAAGCTCTTTTGCAACAATAAGGCGGAGAGCGCCAAGAACTGAAAGTGCATCGCTTGTTTTGTCAGATACAATAAATACGCAGTCGCCTTTTTCAACACCAAGTGTGCCGATAAGTTCATCAAGTTCGCCGTCTTTTAAGAATTTATTGAAAGAACAGGTAGGTGCTTCGTCTGCCCATCTTATGTAAGCAAGGCCTTTAGCGCCGATACCTTTTGCATGTTCTGTAAGTTTGTCAATTTTCTTTCTTGTATACACATTAGCCGCACTTTTAGCAACTATTGCCCTTACCGAGCCGCCGTTTTGGATAGCGTTTTTGAAAACGATAAAATCAGTTTTATCAGCCCAGGCTGTTATATCTTGAATTAACATACCAAAACGGGTATCAGGCTTGTCTGAACCGTATTTTTCCTGCGCTTCGGCAAAAGTCATACGAGGGAGAGGGAAATCAATATCAACATCTATTGTTTCTTTCATAAGCTTTTTGATAAATCCCTCTGCCATTTGCATAATATCATCTGTGTCTACAAATGACATTTCAAGGTCAATTTGAGTGAATTCAGGCTGCCTGTCTGCACGCAAGTCCTCATCTCTGAAGCAGCGTGCAAGCTGAATATATCTGTCAAATCCGGCAATCATACAAAGCTGCTTGTAAATTTGCGGTGATTGCGGAAGTGCGTAGAATTTACCGTTATGAACACGAGAAGGAACAACATAGTCCCTCGCACCTTCCGGTGTTGACTTAATCATCATCGGTGTTTCAATTTCGATAAAATCATTATCATAAAAATATTCTCTTGCAATTTTTGCGATTTTATGTCGCATTAAGATATTTTTTGTAAGCTTTTCGTTACGAAGATTTAAGTAACGGTACTTAAGTGTTGTTTCGTCACCTACTTTTTCACTTTTTGCAATTTCAAAAGGCGGAGTTTCGGCTTTTGATATAATACGAAATTCCTTTACATTGATTTCAATATCACCTGTTGCGATTTTGTTTGTTTTGCTTTCACGCTCACAAACTGTACCAACTGCGGCTACAACATATTCTGCCCTTACGCTCTGTGCTTTTGCAAAAACTTCTCTGTCGGTTGTATCGTTAAATGAAAGCTGAATAAGGCCTGTTCTGTCCCTCAAATCAATAAAAATGAGATTTCCGAGGTCACGCTGCCTTTGGCACCAACCGAAAAGGGTAACCTCTTTACCTACATCTTCAATTCTAAGGTCACCGCAATAATTTGTTCTTTTAAGTCCCTTAATTGTATCCATTTTATTTAACCTTTCACAAATAAGTTATTATTCTTCCTCACTGTTCTTAAGTCCGAAGAGTGAGCCAAAATCAAATTCTTCACCGTTTATTTCCAAATCTGCAAGCTGGTCATTAAGAGATATGTTATAAAAACCGCTTACAAATGTGTCGAGGTTAATTTCGGTTTCTTCGCCTGTTTGCATATTTTTAAGCTTGGCAATTTTGTTTTCAACTTCATTGTCGCCGATTACAACATTGAATTTAGCACCAAGCTTGTCTGCATATTTCATCTGCGCCCTTACACTTCTTTGGTTAAGGTCTAACAGAGCAGAAAAACCTTCTTCTCTCATATCTTTAGCTATTTCAAGTGCTTTAAGCGTAGCTTTTTCGCCGAGTGCAACAATAAATAAATCCGGCTTTTCGGCTTGCGGAAATTCACAACCCTGCGCTTCCATAAGAAGCATAAGCCTTTCAAGTCCCATTGCAAAGCCGAGTGACGCTGTGTGCTGGCCGCCGAGTTCTTCAACAAGTCCGTCGTATCTTCCGCCGCCGCAAACAGTACCTTGCGCGCCTATTGAGTTTGAAACAAATTCAAACACTGTTTTTGTATAATAATCAAGTCCTCTTACAATTTGCGGATTGATTTTATATTCAATATTTTGTGCATCAAGATATTTCTGTACTTTTTCAAAATGCTCTTTACATTCATCGCAAAGGTAATCAATAACTACCGGTGCGCCCTGTGCAATTTCGTGGCAAATAGGGCTTTTGCAGTCAAGAATACGCATAGGGTTTCTGTCAAGTCTGCCCTTGCAGGTGTCACAAAGTTCATCCTTGCGTGAAGCAAAGTATTCTTTAAGTGCTTTGTGATATTCAGCACGGCATTTTGGACAACCGATTGAATTTATTTCAAGGCTTAAATCTCGAACACCGAGTGTATCGAAAATTGATTTTGCAAGCGCAATTATTTCTGCGTCGGCAAGAGGGGAGGCTGTACCGAAACATTCAACACCAAATTGGTGAAATTCCCTTAGCCTGCCTGCCTGCGGTTTTTCATATCTGTAACAAGATGTAAGATAGCAAACCTTTTGCGGAAGTGCTTCATTGCAAAGTCCGTTTTCAAGGAAAGAGCGAACAGCACCGGCAGTGCCTTCCGGCCTTAAAGTGATTGATCTGCCGCCCTTGTCATCAAATGTATACATTTCTTTTTGAACTACATCGGTAGTGTCACCTACACCTCGCTGAAAAAGTTCCGTATGTTCAAAAACAGGTGTTCTTATCTCTTTATATCCGAATTTTGAAGCTATATCCAAAGCAGTTGCTTCAATATATTGATTTTTGTGTACATCTTTAGGCAAAACATCTTTTGTGCCTTTAATAGCTTTAGTTATAAGTGCCATATTGTTCTCCTGTTACTGTATCATAAAAATTGGGTGAGCGGTAAAACTCACCCATTATTGTTTTATCTTGATGGATTGTATCTTGGGTTTACAATCTCTCTCCATTCAAAGTCGCCTCTTTCAAGACCGCGTATTAACGCTTCTGCTGTGGCAATGTTAGTTGCAAATGGAATGTTGTGCACATCGCACAGGCGCAAAAGGTCGTGGTCACTCGGTTCGTGCGGCTTTGGTGAAAGCGGGTCCCTAAAGAAAATTAAAAGGTCGATTTCATTACAAGCAATTCGGCTTGCTATTTGCTGCCCGCCACCCTGGCTTCCGGCAAGAAAACAGTTTATTTTAAGGCCTGTTGCCTCGGAAACAAGCTTACCTGTTGTGCCTGTTGCACAAACATCGTGCCTGCTGATAATCCCACAATAAGCAATGCAAAACTGAACTAACAGTTCTTTTTTAGCATCATGTGCAATTAAAGCTATATTCATAGTTTTCCTCCAAAATTAGTTTCGTTCGTTAAAAATGTTTACTGTCTTAAAATATTATATCTATACCAAATCAATTTATTTTATCACAAAATCAGCTTTTATTCAACAATAAATTATATATAAGCCTTAAAAAATTAAGGTAAAAGCGTTCCGACTTTTTGGTTTGTTTTTGCGTCGGTGTTGTTTTGATACCAATAATTTATAATATCTTTAGTCATTTCTGCTGTTTCCGAACCTGAACCTGCAAGCTCAACTACTGATGATACTGCAATTTCAGGGTTTTCATATGGTGCAAATGTGATAAGAAAACCGTTATTCCTCTTAACACCGTTTACTTTAACTTCCGATGTACCTGTTTTGCAGGCAACCTTTGTTTTCATATCGGAAAATACTAAATACGGGCCGCCGTTTGTAGCAACAAGGCGCATACCCTGATGCACGGTGTTAACTGTACTTTGGCTCAATCCTACTGTTTCGGCAACAGATTTTGTTTTTTCATTAACCGAACCTGTGGCTGAAGAAATGATTGATTTTACAAAATGAAGTTCATATCTTGTTCCGCCGTTTGCAACTGTTGAACAGTAGTTTGCAAGTTGAAGCGGAGTGAAAAGGTTATCACTTTGGCCGATAGCAGTTTGAAGTGTATCACCGGCATTCCATATTCCGCCGTTATTTTCTCTGTTTTCAGGGGAGGCGAGTATACCTGCCGATTCGGCAATTTCAACACCTGTTTTTTCACCTAAACCAAATGCACTTGCGTATTCGTCAATTTTAGAAATGCCGACTCTCATAGCACAATTGTAGAAGAAAATGTTACACGAATCACGAAGCGCTGTTTTTACATTTTCACCGCCGTGTGCATTACCGTGCAGGCATTTAAATTTTTGCCCTCTGTATTTCATTGTACCGCCGCAGTTGAAAATAGTATCGGAACTTATTGAACCCTCTTCAAGCGAAGCACTTGCTACAACAGGCTTAAAGGTTGAACCCGGTGCATAAGTACCCATAGCAAATCTTGACCAAAGCGGATTGCGTGGGTTTGAAATAAGCTCGTCATATTTATCGTAATAATCGTTTAAATCGTAAGTAGGGTATGATGCGGCGGCGAGTACATCACCGTTGTTAACATCTTCCACTACTACTGCGCCTGCCGATGAAGCTATGCTTACTTTGTTGCAAACCGAAGCAAGCCTTTTTTGTGCCAGCACCTGCAAATCACGGTCAATAGACAATACTACCGTATTGCCCTGAATAGGCTTTTTCGTTATTTCCTGTGAAACGGTTCCGTCTTTTGAAATTGTAATTGTAAGTTCGCCGGGTGTACCCCTGAGTTCGCTTTCGCAAGCTCGCTCAATGCCCGATTCACCTATTTGGTCGGTAATTTTGTAACCGTCATCTTTTTTCTCGTTATATTCTTCGGCATTTATTTTTCGTACTGTGCCTAAAATATGCGGTGCGATTGTTGAATCAACATATTCCCTGTATGCCACAATTCTTACATCTGCGCCAAGATAAGTTTCTTTATCTTCTTTAATCATAGCAACTGTTTCATCACTTACTTCATCAGCTATGGTTACAGGATTTTCATATGAAAAAAGAAGCCTTGTAAGCTCATATCTAATATTGCCTATTTTCAGCGCGGTTTCGGCATCATAACCTTCAATTTCATATTTTTCAATCATTGCGTCATAGCAGTTTTGCGCTGTTGCATATGGCTGAAGATTTAGCATATCCGCACTTTTCATAGTGGCAATATCTTCTTTTTTGCCTTTAAATTTTACTTTTCCGTCTTTTGTTATTTTTAACGGAAGATTTTGAGTGTATTCTTCCTTGTTTTTTTCAAAAAGCTTTATGAGATTATAAATAATTTCATTTCTTCTTTTATTATCTTTTTGAGATGGGAAAAATACCGCATTTAAAATTATTGAATTTCCCTGCTTGTTTGTTACAAGTGCGTTACCGTTTCTGTCAACAATTTCGCCCCTTGCAGCTTCAAGTTCAACTACATATTTACTTTCTGTGTTATTTTGTGCGGCATAATATTCGTTGTTTTTAACCTGAATGTTAAATAAATCTGCCGCAAATGAAAAGATAACTAAGCAGACAACTATCAGTGCAAAAACACTTCTGCCACTTTTATATTTACTTTTCACTAAAAATCTCCTTGTTTATCAACTACCGCTTATTTGTGGTTTTTATCCTCAATAATAAGTTGCGGCGCTTGGTTTAGCTTCCTTTTAATCGGCTTTAAAATTAAGTAAATTATCGGGGTAAGCACAAGTGTGTAAATTACACACGGTAAATAGAAAGTTACAAGCGTCATTTCGCCACCGCTTACTCCCTTTATGATAATGAAAAACAGCCAATAAATAAATGCGTAAAGCACCGTTGTTACTGTTATTGAAACAATATTTGTGATAAAAATGTTTCTTGCAATGTAAGTTACAAGTGCTGATGAGAAAAAGCACATAAGCATAATATATATGCAATTAAAGCCCATATGCACACCTGATGTTAAATCCCATAAAAGCCCGGCAAAAAGCCCTAATAATGCACCGTTTCTCTCATCTTCGCCCATAGCAAGAATAATACTTACCGGAAGAAGAAGAAAACATCTTGCACCGTAAATTTCAGGAAAAAGGCCGCTCACATTTTGCAGTAAATCACAAATAAGAATTATAAGGCAGTAGAAAATATATTTAATTGTCTGTTGCCTTTTACTCATTATTTACCCTCGCTTTCGGAATAATTTGTGAGGATAAGAACCGATGTTAACTTTTCGATATCTGTTCCCGGTTCAATAGAAGCGTAGCTTGAAATATCTTTTTCTTCATTGCTGATGTCTTTTACTGTGCCGATAATTATTCCTTTAGGCATTTTTTTGCTTATGCCTGCTGTTGCAATGATTGAACCGTATGAAATTTTGCTTGATGATGAAAGGTTTTCAAATTTGCAAATGCCTTTTTGTGCAAGCTCGGCATCACCTGAAACAAAGCTTAATTCATTTGTTGAAATATCATAAGCCGATACTGAAAAATCAGGGTCAAGAATTGTGGTTACAACACTGTAAGTGGGATAAGCTTTTTTAATAACGCCGATAAGATATTTTCCGTAAAGTACCGCTGCACCGTCCTTAACTCCGTTTAAAGTTCCTTTGCTTACGGTGAATGAGCAGTAAGGGTTTGCACTGTCCCTGCCGATAACCGAAGCTTCGGCAAATTCAAAATCCTTATGTTCTTCTTTAAGTCCAAGTGCGTCTTTATATAAATCGTTTTGTGCTTTAAGGTTGTTGTAATCTGCAAGTTGGTCTTGTAACTCGCCGAGCTGTTTTTGCAATGAGTCAATTTTTGCATCATATTCTGCATTGCCTTTTGCACTTTCGCTGATGCTGTCAATTCCGTTGCTGATTTTGCTTGCAACCCAATGTGCGGGCGTGAATATTGTGCCTATAATACCGCTTTGCGCAGTTTCGCCATGCCCGTTTGCAGCACAAAGAGTCATACCTACAAGCAGTAAGGCGATTATTACAATTATTAACTTGAAACGACTGCTTTTAAAAAGGTCTTTCATAATTATTATGCCCTTCTGAGTTTAATTGATGTTCCCAAAGCCACACAATCAAGCGGCTTTTCAGGAATATGCACCTGCATTTTAGTTTCTTTTGATATGAGTTCCGGCAAACCTCTGAGTTGGCTTGAACCGCCTGCAAGGTAAATGCCCCTGTCAATAATATCTGCTGCAAGCTCCGGAAGTGTAACCTCAAGAGTTTCTTTGATAGCTGCAATGATTTTTGAAACAGGTTCTGCCAAAACATCCCTTATTTCTGCGGAGGTTATTTCAACGCTTTTCGGCAAACCGTCAGTAAGATTTCTGCCTTTAACATCCATTGCGCCCTCACCGTCATATGAACTTACAGAGCCGATTTTTATTTTTATATCTTCAGCTGTATTTTTGCCTATAAGCAAATTGTGCGCTTTTTTCATATGGTTAACAATGGATTCGTCAAATGCGTCACCGCCGACTTTAATGCTTCTGCTTGCGGCAATTCCGCCGAGGCTGATAACCGCAACATCACATGTACCGCCGCCGATATCCACAATCATTGAACCCGTAGCTTCAAATACGGGAAGCCCTGCGCCGATTGCGGCAGCCATTGATTCTTCAATAAGCTCAACATCCTGTGCACCGGCTGAGCGTACAGCGTCTTCAACAGCTCTTCTTTCAACTTCCGTTACACCACTCGGCACACTTACCACAACTCTTGTTCTGGTAACAATGTTTCGCCTGCTTGAACGGAAAATAAAGCTTTTAAGCATATCCGATGTCATATCAAAATCGGCAATAACACCCTCCTGAAGCGGCCTTACAGCTATTATCGAACCCGGTGTTCTGCCAATCATTGTTTTAGCCTCGTCACCTGTTGCAAGTACTCTTTTTGTTTTCACATCAACTGCAACAACGCTTGGCTCTCTTATTATAATTCTGCCTTTTTTATCACAAATAATTGTGTTAGCAGTACCTAAATCTATGCCAATATCTCTTGAAAAAATCATCACTTTCTCCTACCTTTATATCGAATGATAACGACAGTTACCCATTATTAAAAATCTTAATTGTATCTATTATATAATAGACTTGCATTTATAACAATACTAAATTTAAAATATTTTCAAAATTTACAAAATTGTAAAATAAAAATGAAAAACGGCGAATTTTTAAAATTTATTGCAACATTTTGGCAATTTATTTATACTTAACATATGACGCGTCAAAAGAGGTGAAAAATATGAAAGAAAGCGAACTTGTTAAAAAAGCCCAAAAGGGAGACAGCGATGCTTTTTGTGAACTTTACAATTTGTATAAAAACAGATTGTATAAATACGCATATTACAGGCTTTCAAATGCAAACGATGCCGAAGATGCGGTTATGGACTGTGTTTTAAGTGCATATTCACAGATACATAAGCTTAAAAAAGCAGACGCTTTTTCTTCGTGGATATTTAAAATTTTGCATTCTTCTTGTATTAAATATATTGATTTGCAGGCAAAAAGCAGGGCAAATTCCGATTTTGAAGATATGAAAAATGATGTATCGCTTTCAGATTCTCAAAGTGATTTGTCGTTAGATTTAAAAAATGCATTAAATTTGCTTAATAATGATGAAAAGGATATTGTACTGCTTTGTGCCGTGGCAGGTTTTACAAGTAAGGAATGTTCAAAAATAATCGGTTTAAAGCCTTCAAGTGTTCGTTCAAAGCTATCAAGAAGCCTTGCAAAAATGAGAAATTATTTGGAGTGATGATTTATGAAAAATAATGATAAATACGATAAAGTTATTACTGATTTTGACCTGGATTTTATAAAGAAAAAATTTGATGATGACGGTGTTACACCGCCGGTAAACCTTGAAAGTGACAATATAAAAAATGCAATTGAAAAAAGTCATAATAAGCGTATAAAATTTACGAATTCAAAAGTGCTTAAAACTGCCGTAAGCCTTGTTGCCTGCGTTGCAATTGTGGCTGTATCTCTTAATTTAGCATTCACACAAAGCAATCAAAAGCCGCCGGTAACAAATAATTCGTTGCAAAGCGAAAACGCTGTATTTGATACTTTTTCTTCTGCAAAAGAAATTAAGGAATATTTCAAATCAATTGAAAAAAATAATAAGTATTATAATTTTTTTAAAGATACAATTAAAGGTGCAGAAACCGCCAAGGATACCGCATCATTAACTTATTCAAAAACAAATGTGCAGGTTGAAAATGTCGATGAAGCCGATATTATTAAAAATGACGGGAAATATATTTATACAGCAAGTAGTAATTCTGAAAATAAAATCAGTATTTATAAGCCGGACGGAAAGAAAGTAAAGCTAATGTCACAAATAGAATATAACAATGTTGATGATGACGAAAATGAAGCCTTTATTTCCGATATTTATATTTACAACAATTCTTTAATTGCACAGTCATATTCTTATGATGAAAACAGCTGGGAATATACAAATATTGATATTTATTCCCTTGCCGATATTAAGAAGCCTAAAAAAATATATTCGTTTTCGCAGCAGGGAAGTTATGTATCGTCCCGTATTACAAACGGTAAACTTTTGGTTGTATCTAACAGATATATTTCGTCTGATTTATGCAAAACGGATGAAGATTATCTTCCGAAAACCAAAATAAACAGTGACGAAAAAAGTTTATCCCCAAAAGATATTTGCATTGTTAATGATTCTAATTCAGAGTCTTTCCTTATAGTCAGCGAAATAGACATTTTAAGCAAAGAAAATACTGTTGTAAGCAAAGCAATTGCCGGTGCAGGCACAAATATTTATTGTAATGAAAATAATCTTTATATTGCCAATTCAGTTTGGGATGATAAAAATCAAGCGCGTAGGCTTAAAGATATAACCCCAATATTGAAATTTAATACCGAAATTTACAAAATAGATATTACTTCCGGCATAAAATTTACCGCAAAAGCTACTGTTTCAGGTGCAGTTAATAATCAATTCTCTATGGATGAATACGCCGGCGATTTCCGCATTGCAACAACCGCATCCGACGAAAAATCAAACGATATTAACAAGCTTTATGTGTTTGACAGTAGTTTAAAAAAGCTCGGTGAAATTGAGGGCTTTGCGAAAGGGGAGAGTATCCAAGCGGTGCGATTTTCAGGCAATACAGCATATGTTATAACATATGAAAATACCGACCCTCTTTTTGTAATTGACCTTTCAAATCCGCAAAAGCCTAAAATTAAGGGCAGTGTGAAAATCAGCGGCTTTTCAACAAATCTTATCCCTATAAGCAGTAATCAACTGCTCGGAATAGGCTATGCAGATGATAATACCAACCCATATACCGACGGTATAAAATTTGCACTTTTTGATGTATCAAATCCTCAAAAACCAACAGTGCTTGACAGTAAAGTTATCCATAATGCCACAAGTGAAGCGCAGGATAATCATAAGGCAATACTTGTAAATGGAAAAAGCAGTTTTGTAATTCCTTATGAAGATGACAACTTTGAAAACGGATATACAGTTAATTTGAAAGCCGGTTCAATAGCTTTTGAAGTTAAAGACAATAAAATAAATATTTCAAAAAAATATGCCACAAAAGTACTTTCAAGCGATATTGTAAGAAGCACCATTTTTGATAATGCTGTTTATACTTTTAACGGCGGCGAATATGTTAATTCATTTAGCCTTGAAAACTGATATTTTTTGTTAATATTGCACCAATTAAATTTTGTAATATATAATATGTTTTAAATATTTATATATTATGCATAAAAATCAAGTCTCCCATACTATTAAGCACGGGAGACTTTTTTCGTTGCCTTGTCGCAACAATTATAAGCTTTAATTATTTAGCTTACTTCATGCTTTCTTCGTAAGCCTTAATCATTTTCTTAACCATCTGGCCGCCGACTGAACCTGCTTGCTTAGAAGTAAGGTCACCGTTGTAACCCTGCTTAAGGTTAACACCAACCTCTCAGTGCGTATGTTTACATATTAAAATGCACTGATTTTGGCAAGATATTCGACTAACTTGCTATATCTTGTCTATTAACTATATTTTCTTGAAAATTGCCGATAAATCGGTAATAGATTGTGATTTTTTGCTTGTAAGGTACATTTTTGCCTGCGATTTTTTTGTTGTCGGGCAGTACCTTTTCTTCGATTTCAATTCTCTCTATGAAGGTGCGAACGATTTCTTCCGTCAGCTCATCAATATGCTCATACTGTTTTACGAGTGCAAAGAATTTTTCATAATTGTTTGTTATCTCGTTTCCGTTTGACTGCTTGCGTTCAATTTCGGATAGCTGTTTTTTCAGCTTTGCAACTTCGTCGGACATTTTTGACGCCGTTGCATTCAGCACATCTTCCGATATTGTTCCCGCTGCATAGTCGTTGTAGAGTTTCATAATGATTCTGTCGATTGTATCGATTCTTCCCTCAATAGCAGATTTATTGTCCTCTGAATTTTCGTAAATATTAACTTGTCCCGACCTTTGAATTGCCTGTTTGATAATCTCTTTTTTGTCCTTGTCGGACAGAGAAATCAGCTGGTTAAGGTCGGCTTTTATTATTTCAAGCAAGTCTGTATATTTTATTCTCGCTCCGTGTTCGCAGTGATTTTTGGAACGCTTCGGAATATTGTTGCACGAAAGATACCAATATTTCATTCGCTCGCCTTTATACACTGTTCCCGACGAACACATTGCACCGCCGCAATGCGCACAGAAGGTTAAGCCGTTGAAAATGCTTGAACGGCATTTTTCATAGCTCTGCCAATTCTTTGTGTTCATTCCCATAAAGTAGGCGGCTTGGTCAAATTGCTCTTTGGTAACAAGCGGTGTGTGCGTGTTTTCTGTGATGAACCAATTCTCTTCCGGCACGGCAAGTTTCTTTTTTGATTTGAGACTTGCCTTTTTTGTTTTGCCGAGAATTGTGTGTCCAAGGTAAACCGGATTTTTCAGTATTCGCTTTACCGTTGTGTAATTCCATTCATCAACAGCTCTTGCAGCACCTCTTTCACCGAAGTTATCACGATACAGCACACGGTATTTCAGCGGTGTTATGTCGCCGTTTTCGGTGAGTGCCGTTGCTATGGCTCTGGCAGATTTTCCGTCGTGTGCCATGGCAAATATCTTTTGCACTATCGGAGCAGTTTTCGGGTCAGGCTCAAGTGCCGTGCCGTCTTTATTCTTCATATAGCCGAACGGAGGGCAGGCACAGTATTCGCCTTTTGTCCTTTTTTGATTTATGACTTGCTTGATTTTCCGTGAGGTGTCTCGCAGATAAACATCGTTCATCGCAAATTGGAACGGAGCCATAATGTTAACTTCGTTCGAGTCGAAGTTGTCGCTGATTGCAATATAATGAATTTGATTTTCGGGAAAATAGGTTTCTGCATAGTAGCTCGACTCGGTCATATCTCTGCCGAGTCTTGACAAGTCCTTGGTGATAACCATATTTGCAAGCCCGTCTTGAAGGTGAGCAATCATTTGGCTAAAGCCCGGTCTGTCAAAGTTTGAGCCTGAGAAACCGTCATCAACAAATTCTTTTACAATGGTAATACCGTTGTCCTCACAGTATTGTCTGACGATACTTCGTTGGTTTGTGATACTCGATGATTCACCGCCGTTGGCCTCCTCAACGGATAGCCTATAGTATGCATCGGCTAATTTCAAGTTCGTTTTCATTGGTGAAACCTCCTTGAAAAAAGGATTACATACCCAACACGGAGTATATCACAGGAGGGTTTGAATATCAATTAAAAACCTCCTTATTCTTTGCAGAAATATTTTCCTCTATCAAAGATTTAATATCTCTGCTCTTATCAAATATGCGAACCACTTCGTAATGACTGTTGTTGATGTCGTATGATGTTGTTTGCATCACTTTAGAATTATCTTCCATTGACGCACCTCCAACAGTATTATGCGTTTTGTTCGTGCTGTTTATTACTTTGTTTTTTGCTGCCATAAGGCAACACACTAACTATATTTTTATATCTGCCTCCTTTAATTTGATTTGCCTTTCATTGTGAATTTGTAGTTCATATTAACCTCCTATTTTGCTCACAGGCTTTCACAAATCACCTGTAAGCCGTTTTTAGTTTTAGTCCGACGAGTTACTCTATTTTAGATTGAACTCGTCAATTTTTGCTCACAGCGTTGCTTGATTTTTCAAAAATAGGTTTATCATACCGCAACGCTCAAGTGAATACGCAAAAGCCTTGATTTTCTGCGAAAAACAGCCTTTACTGCATACGAATTTGGAATCATACGCAAAAGTATTACGAATCGAAAAGCCGACAGGCTTTGCCGGACGGCGTTTTCGGGCATTTCAATGCCCGAAAATCATACCCCTTTATCCTGCTTTAAAATCGACGGCTTGAATTTCGCTTCAAAATCGATCCAAAAGCCGCAGATTTTCGTTTCAAAAATCATAAAATTTCAAAATCAAAGCCTTTCATATTCTTTGTCGATAAATCCTAAAGCACGGTGCACTAAATCTTGTTGACCGTGTACAGATTGCTCTTTTGCTCGCCGCCGATAAACCGCTTCGAGATAGTTATGTAACCGCCGCTTTCAAGCGAACGCAAAACTTTTCTGCAAGTAGAAGCACACATCGAACAGCTTTTTGCAATCATAGGCACCGACCAAAAACTTTGCCCTGCTGAGTCCTTTGCACGAACAAGAAAAGAATAAACGATAAATTCATTTGGCGATAACCGTTCATCAAAAATTCTGTTCGGCAAAAGAAAAAATTGCCCGCTGCAATTTCTATGCATACGAAACCCTCCTTCCAAATTATTCGAGAGAATATTTTATAAAGTGAAAACCAAAAAGAAAAACACCTTTCAAAAAACTCCCTCTACTATACGGAGAAAATTTTCCGTTTTGTTCGGGTGTTTTGCAAAAATTTTTACACCTTGTTTACATTTGATTTCACGATGAAAAAAATACCCCTCTATAATACGGAGAAAAATTCAAGTTTTGTTGATGTGTTTTGAGAAAAAATTTATAAATTATTTTCACGTAAAAGAGGTTCGCTCAAAAATGTAGGGCAAACCTCATCTTTTATATTGTTTATCCATCAAAAATGCAAAGGTAAATATAGAAAATCGTACTTGCAATGTCGCTCTGTTCAAGGTAACATACCACAACCTTTTAGGGCTACAATTTTGTTTTCATACTTTTCGGCTACAATATGATTAACACTTACTCGGAGGTAAATACGATGGAAGGACGAATTTTAACGGCAGACATTATTGATGACTTCAGAAAAAATTTAGAGCTGCAAGAGAAAAGCACGGCAACGATTGAAAAATATATTCGTGATGTGAAAGCGTTTTCGGTCTATGCACAAGACGAGGTCATTACAAAAGAAATTGTTATCGCCTACAAAAATCATTTGCAGGAAAATTACGATGTCCGCAGTGTGAACTCAATGCTTGCAAGCATCAACAGCCTGTTTGCATTTTTGAATTGGTTTGATTTGAGAGTGAAATCACTAAAATTGCAATAGCAAGTATTTTGCTCGGAAGAAAAAGAATTGACAAGAGCAGAATACAAGCGCCTGTGTCAAGCGGCAAAGCAAAAGAAAAACGAACGATTGAATTTAATCATTCAAACGATTTGTGCTACAGGTATTCGTGTCAGCGAGCTGCAATATATTACAGTTGAGTCGGCAAAGTGTGGCGAGGCAATTGTAAACTGCAAGGCAAAAACACGCTCGGTTTTTATCGTGAAAGAACTGAAACAAAAATTGCTCCGCTATGCAGAAGAGCAAGGAATAAAAAGCGGTATGATTTTTGTAACGAAAAGCGGTAAACCCATAAACCGCACGAACATTTGGCGAGAGATGAAAGCCTTGTGCAAAGATGCAAATGTCAATCCACAAAAGGTGTTTCCGCATAATCTTCGCCACCTGTTTGCACGCACATTTTACGGTATTGAAAAAGATATTGCAAAGCTTGCCGACATTCTCGGCCACAGCAGTATCAACACAACTCGAATTTATATCATTTCCACCGGTACGGAACATCGCAAAAAAATGGAAAACATGCACTTGATAATTTAGCGTAAAAATAAAAAATCCGCCAAAATCGGCGGCGAATAACATAATCGATAACAGTTTTTTTGATACAATCTATAAAAATAAAACTCAACACACACCTGATGTACTAAGTTGTTTATCAAACCTCTCAAACGACGAGGTTTTTACACCGCCGGATGTGGTTAATCAAATTCTTGACCTTTTACCTCAAGAGCTGTTCACAGATCCGAACACAACATTTTTAGACCCTGCTTGCAAAACAGGCGTTTTTCTCCGTGAAATTGCAAAGCGATTATTGGTAGGTCTTGAAAACAAAATACCCGATTTGCAGGAGCGAATTGACCATATTTTCCATAAGCAGCTTTACGGTATTGCAATTACAGAACTGACAAGCCTTTTATATCTTCATTGCTACTAATATATGCACTTATATCAACAGGAATATGAAAATTATTTGGCTGATAGGCAGCTCCTGTACTTGTTGAATTAGCATCCACTTTAAGAGAAAAGTTAAGAAATTCAACTACCTTTTTTATTGTATTATTCATACAAATTCACCTCCTTATAAGCCACATTTTACTGTTTATCTATTAATACTTCAATAATATAAAAAAGTTTCAGAATTTATTTTACAAATTTGCACGATATTCCAAGTGAAATTATGAAATGTAAAAAATATATTGCTTGTGACAAGTTTAGTTTAGCATTTCATAATAATACTTTGTCTACGAAAATATCAACTAATGCTATGATTAACAAGGGTGATAGAATGTTACTTTTAGAAGATGATTTAATAGCAGAAAGAATTAAACATTTCCGTGAATCAGCTAATCTTACACAAGAAAAATTGGCTGAATTAATTGGTATTTCACGAAATCAAATGTCTAACATTGAGTGCGGCAATAACAAACTTTCTTATAAGACACTGCGAAAATTGTGTGATGCGTTAGATATATGTCCGTGTGAGTTAATTTGCGGAACAAATCATAGAACTGTTCTCGAAAATACTGTAGATTTAATCAAACATATGGATGAAGAACAACAAATCATAATACATCAAATGGTTCTTGCATTTTACGAAACTAATGTAGAATTGAAAAATAAAAAACAATATGTTATATTATGTTCAGGGAAACCTGAACTTTTTTATTATGAGGTGAATTATGGTTATCAATGCTTTAATTTGTGATGATGAACAAAAATACATAGAGCAAATACAAAAATGTCTTAGTGATTATTGCTATGACCATAGTATCACATACCATATTGATACATTTGCAAACGGCATGCTGGCAATTCATTCTCCAAATGCATATAATATAGCTTTCCTTGATATTGAAATTGATAATGTGTCAGGTCTCGACATTGCTAAATCTTTGAAAGAAAAGAATAAAAATGTTGTCGTATTTTTTATTACCGCATATGAAAAATACATAGATGATGCAATGGATTTATTTGCATTGAGATTTATCAAAAAACCTATTGATAATATGCGATTATATGGTGGTATTGATAAGGCCGTTGAATTGATTAATGAAGACGAAATAAGCTTTTTTCTCAAATTTTCAGGTACTGCTGTAAAGATTAGAGCAAACGAAATTATGTATATTGAAATCGGCGATCATAAGACAATAATATTTACTGAAAATAATAATTATGAGTCATCAGAAAATCTTGATTATTGGGAACATAAACTTACAAATGTCTGTTTCAGCAGACCACATAAAAGTTTTATTCTCAATATGGAATACGTGGACAAATACAAAAGGAATGAAGTAACTCTAAAAAACGGAAAAATAATTCCTATTGCCTATCGCAACCAAAAAGATTTTAGAAAAATTTTCTGGGATTATTTAAAAAGGAGAAAATAATGATATCAGAATTACTGAATATCTGTTTGCAGATAATAGAAGCTTTAATAGCGTTCTATTTTTATGAAAGTATATCTCAGGAATCTAAAGGTAAACTGAAAAGAATTTCCATTATAATTATCGGATATTTGATGATGTGTGGTATTAATCTTGCTTTTAATTATAATGTTATCATTAATAATATTGTATTATTGATATTTCATTTCTTTTTTTCACTTTTTTTATATAAGCAAAAGATTCCAACCTCAATTTTTTATTCAATAATGTTCGCCTGCTTAATAACAGTTTCTGAAATCGTAGTTATAGATTTAATATCTGCAGCAACGGGAGCCAATTCACGTGCTTTTATTAATGACATTTCCTTTTATTCACTACTTATTGTTTTTAGTAAATCTCTTCTTTTCTTTACACTCAAGATTGTAAGTCATATAATAAACAGTTTTAAATCTAATGAAAAATTTGATTTTGAATTTTATATTTACCCCATAGTGCTGTTAATTGTTATAGTTGTCTTTGTCATTATATCTTATCAAAATGATTTAACAACTCAAAGTCATATTGTAATGGCGGTATCATCTATAATCCTAATTTTTGTAATAATAGTAACATGTATTTTGCAACAGCAATCTGCAAAAAGAAAAAGTGAATTATTAGAATTAAGGGCTATACAACAAAAACAGGATATAGAAAATACATATTTTGAACTGCTTGAACATCAAAATGAAGAATTGCAGATTTTTGTTCACGATATGCAAAAGCATCTTGGAAATATTTATAATTTATCTGAAGATTCAGAAAAAGCGAAAAAATATATATCAAACTTATCAAATGATTTATCAGACAGCAATAAAATAGGTAAAACCTCAAATAAACTGCTTGATTTGATAATAGATAAATATAAATATGTTTCTTCAAAGCAAAATATTCAATTAAAAACAGATATACATTCATCAGATTTGAGCTTTATAGCTGACAATGATTTAACATCTATTTTTAATAATCTTCTTGATAATGCGGTTGATGCTACTAAAAGATCATCAACTAAGGAAATATCTTTGTCAATTAACAGTTTCGGCAGTATGATGACGGTCGGTTTATCTAACTCTTGTGATATTCCACCGACCCTAAAAAATGGTAAATTGGTATCTACAAAAAAAGACCAAGGATTACACGGATATGGCTTTAAAAGTATAAACAAGGCATTAAAAAAATACGATGGAGATATCGAATGGTATTATAATGAAAAAGATAAAACCTTCAATATATCCATTATCTTTCCAAAATCATAATAACCAATGTATAACACATAAAGCACACAGGTTTTGCCTGTGTGCTTTTCTTCTGTCAAATATAAATTTCGTTTAAGATGTGCAATTTCGTAGAAAAAATAATGCAGTTTTGTTAAAATGTTGAATTTATATTCATATATAGTTTAAGGTATAAAATGACAATGTACAATAATGAAAATGAGAAATGGAGGTTAAATCACAATAAAATTCAAATAAAAAAGATATAAAAAGGAGGATTTTCAATGAAAAAGAAATTAAAAAAAATCCCTTTCAGTTTTTCTTGCAGTGGTAATGGCAATAACAGTAATACCTGCTACTACCTATGCAAGCAAAAAGATGTTGTTGATAACGGATATGGATTTAATTACATTCAATCTGCTATTGATAAAAATACATCTTCTGTAACAAAGTATTCTGTAAACGAGCAAAATACACCATATAAGGTTTCAGAATCTATTGATTAAAATTTATGATACAGATATGCCATTGGGCATATCTGTATCAGTTAGAAAGAGGTAATGATATTATGAAAAAGCTTATTAGTATAATACTGATATTAACAATGTTTACATCTGTGATATATCCTTGTCAAAGTGTAATAGCAGCAGAAATAAAGCAAAATAACGCACTGACTGTTAGTGAAAATATTATTAAAATGACAGATGAATATAATACTGAATACGAAGAAAAATTAGATAATTCTGATTCGGAAAGTATAACAGTTGACAACAGACTGATTGTTGAAACTAAATCAAAAATCAACACATATGATTCTGTTGATGAGGTTTATGGTTTAGGTTATGCTTTTATTCAATTTGATGACAGCGAAGCTGCTGACAAAGCATTAGAGCAATATAAAAAGCAAGGCTTAACTGTATCTAATGACAGAATATATAATCTCAATGCCACTTCATATGCAAATTATTCTAATGATGAAAAATGGGCGTACACATTTACAGAATCAGATACAACTGTTAAATATTTTAAAAATAAAAAGTTATCCGATGTAACTGTCGGAATTATTGATTCCGGTATTGATTATACACATTCTCTTCTTAAGTCAAGAGTTTTACGAACAAACACTAATTTCAGCACATCAGGTAATCAAAATGATGAAATGGATGACCAAGGTCACGGAACAAGCTGTGCAGGAATCATTGCACAGGCTACTACCGATAATGTAAAAATTCAGGGCTTTAAAGCAGGCAGTTCTGACGGTCATGTATATACTTCATCTCTTATATGCACTTATGAATATATACTTAATATGAATGAGAAGCCTGATGTAATCAATATGAGTTTTGGCGGATATGGAAAGCCTCTCCCAACCGAAACGCAATTGCTTGAAGAGCTGAAAAAAAGCGGAATTGCTTTAATTGCAAGTGCAGGAAATGAGAATCTTGATGCTACAGACAGCACACCTGCAAACAATGAAAATGTTTTTGCTGTTTCTGCCTTTGACCAAAATGGGGTAAAATGTTCTTTTTCAAATTACGGAACTACTGTTGACATAGCTGCCCCCGGGATAAATGTATACACATCTAAACTTGGTGGCGGATATACAAACAGCTTTACAGGCACATCAGCCTCTGCTCCTTTTGTTTCAGCGGCTGCTGCAATTGTTCTTATGCAAAATAATACACTGACTCCTGATGAAGTATATGAAAAAATCAAGGCTTCTGCATTCAATACAAACAAACCTGCAGACAAATTGTGGGCAGGTGCAGGGCTGCTTAATTATTTTAATCTTATTGATGGCGATAGAAAAAGCCCTGTCACATTTAATTATGAGAGCGGACAATATGATGACACTATCAAAGTGGAATTGACATCTGCAGACAGAGTTAACACAAAAATCATTTATACTACTGATAATACTTTACCGAGTGCATCAAACGGAACAAAATATTCAGGTCCGATTACAATTGATACTCAAGCAACTATAATTGCCGCTGCCTTTCCAGTCGTTGGCAGTTCACTTCACAGCCAATATACTTCTGCAAGTTATCAAATATTTAAAAATGCAGATGAAAATGATTTTGAAATTACTGATGACGGAACAATAACATCATATAACGGTAAATATGTTGCTATCAAAGTGCCTGATACTATTAAAGGAATAACACCTACTGCTATCGGAGAAAACTGTTTTAAAAACAGTGATATTGTTAATATAGAATTACCAAAAACAATAGATAAATTAGAGAACAATGCCTTTGAAAACAGTTCACTTCAGCGAATTGTGGCAGAAGGAGTTGAAAGCTGTTGGAATACGGCAGTGTTTAAAAACTGTTTTTCTCTTAATGAAGAATATATGCCGAATATAACTTATCTTGGCGAAGAAGCATTTTATAATTGCAGTATGATAAATACTCTTTCTTTTAAGGATAACCTTGAAACTGCCGAAATACAATGCCTTTCCGGAACAGGTATAACCGAGGCTGATTTTCCAAATTTAACATATATAAACAGGGCATTTGAGTCTACGCCCGTAAAAACAGCATCTTTACCTAAACTGAAAGATCTTAATGGTGCTTTCAGAGGATGTACTTTGCTTGAAAGTGTATATATCCCGAATGTTTACAAAATAGGAGAATATGCTTTCGGCGGATGTGTTTCATTACCGCAGGATATGGATTTTTCTAAAATTACAGAAGTTGGATCTAACGGTTTTGCAGAAGCACCATTTGAAATTATAGATTTACCAAATTGCACAAAGCTTTGGGGCTGCGCATTTAAAGATGCATTTTCAAAAACAATAAACCTGCCGATGTGCAAAACACTTGGCGGCGGTGATTTCACGGGTGAGTATATAGAAACTGTGAACATTGAAAATGCAGAAAGCATAGAAAGTACAATTGATGCTGAATTTATCAATGCATTTTCATTGAAAAATATATATGCACCAAAGTTAAAACAAGTTCCTGCATTTGATTTTGACGATGTGGGATTGCAGCAAATTAAAAACGGTAAAAAACCTGTCATTGAATATATTTATACACCTTCAGCAACAAAATTCAATTACGAACGCTCAAACTTTAAAGCTTGCGATAAGCTTGACTTCCTTTTTGCACCAAATCTTGAAAATATAAGCGGCTATTTCTATTTTCCTGAAAATGATAATTTTACATTATATTTATCAGATAGTTTAAAGGTAGGCAGCAATCAAGAAGGCGGCATAAACGGAAAATATACTGTTGTTGCGCCTACAGGCTCTTTTGCTGAACAATGGGCAAAAAAGAAATGGTTTTATTATCCTGATGGATTGAATTTCATTCCGAGTGACAGCCGTGCTGTTGATGAAAATAACAAAGATTTAGCGGAGGGTATTAACACACACGCAAAAGGTAAATCAATCTGCACATCCGTTGCCGGTTTGAGATTTGGTTTTGACTGGACTGCAATACCTGAGATTGAAGAATTGGCAAGCAATATTGAATATGGTTTTATCTACAGTCAGAAGGGTGCAGAAAATCTTTCTATAGACACTGTAGATAACAAGAATGTTAAACAGCTTGTTGCAAATAATCGTGTAACAAACGGTGACAATACATCATTCAATCTTGTTATTTCAAATATTCCAAGTTCATATTACGGCAGAGATATAACTGCAAGAGCATATATCTGCATTGACGGGATGTATTTTTATTCAAATGTTCAAAAGGCTTCATTCAAAAGTGTTGCTGAAATGGTATTAAACGATAATGAAATAGACAAATCAATAAAAGATAAAGTACAAAATTTACTTGTCAGGGAGGTATAAAAAAATGAAGGAGTTATACACAAAGCCGAGCTGCGATATTGAAGAATTCAGCACCATTGATGTTATTACAACAAGCGGTGACATTCAGCCTGACGATAACATAGTTAACGGCAGTAATGGGTGGTAATATGAAAAAACAGTTACTTATTATTTCAATAATCGTTGTTATAGTCAGTATATTTGTTTCGTGTTCCGCAAACAGCAGTAGTGAGAATATTTCCACTACTGCTGTTACAGATGAGCAAGGCACAACGCATTATTATGAGCCTGTGACAGAAAATGAAAGCACATCTGTATTTGCTGAAATCGTGACTGATGATAAAGGCAAAGCAGTTACTGAAAAGAATGGTAAATATGTCACTAAAGAATATACTACCATTCTAACTACTACTGAAAAAACAATTTCATCAACAAAACAGGCACAGAACAATTCCTCTGAAAATTCTGCCGATAATAAAATTGAATTTGAAACAACAACGAAAAGAGATAAAACTACTACAACTACCGCTGCAGTTAAGCCAACCGAAAAAGAAACAACTTCAACTGCAAATCCAACAAAGATTGCTACTGATAAAGACGGCTGGATTGATAAGTGGTATTAAAACATAAGAAAAGAGAAGAATTTTGAAAAAAAGTATTATTAATCATTATGTGTATTATTATTTCATTTGCTTTAGCTTCCTGCAGTAATAATACATCATCTGAAAATAAGATATCATCAAAAAACAATAATCAAATTGTATCAGAGAAAAAAACTGATACAGTTACAGAAACATCAACTGAGCCAAGTAAATATACTGAAAAAAAGATTAAAAAGTTTTATGTAAATTACAGTGGTTTCAAAATGGATGTTGATTTTGACGAAGATGATATAGCAGATTTATTAGATGCAGAAAAGAATGCCACTGTTCCCGATGTAAAAATGAAGACATCCTTTGCTGAACTTATAGCAATATACGACGATAATACTGAAGGTGTTTTCGGTACAATTTATATGTGAGAAGATGATTGCTACTACTTAAAATTCGCTAACAGCGAAATTGAAGGTGCCGCATATAAAATGGGTGATTCTTCATTAACCGAAAATCTATTCTAAAATTTGAATTATCAATAAATTAATTACTATTGCAAAAAGGAGGTCGATATATACATGAGAAAATCTTTTTCTTCTCAAAACAAAGTGAAATCAACGGATATTTACGATAAAAAATGTAAGATTATTACTAAAACAGGATTATATTTTGAATATAGTGTATTCGATATTATTATCAAAGTCGGCAAGCCCGATAAAGTTGATAAACCAAGTATTCACAATATCTCACTAACATATTCAAAGGTTTTAAGCTAAATAAGTTGAAAAAAGCGTTTGAATTACAGAAAAAAATTCTTAAAATGAATAATTCGAACGACAATATTATTTTTAGCTATAATTTAATGCTTTACGATTTGTTTGTTAACGGTTACAGTTCGCATCATCAAATACAAGGCTTTTTAAATGCCCTGATAAATGATGATTTGTTTGATTACGAAAGTGCAATTGTCCTTGCAATATTTTTTGATGATTATGAATTTGTAGAAAAGCATTTAGATTACTTTAATAAAACTTTTTTATATGAAGATAATATCAAAAAAATCATTAACAATTACCTTTCACTTCAAATAAAGCCGAAAATAAATGAGATAGCGAATATTTTAGAGCCTAAAACTTACTATGAAAACAACTTCTATTTAACAAAATAAAGAACACAAGAAAATAATTTTTCCTTATTGACTCAAAGCAGACATCGTAACAGTTGTCTGCTTTATTTTTAGCCATATATTTCATTATTTCCCCATGCAAAGCCTTTAAATTGTTCAACCCAGTTCTCAAGGCTTTGGGTTGTTACAGTTCCTGACAGGTTATGAACTACCTGACCATTACCAATATAGATACCAACATGACTGTAGGGATTAGAAGCATATCCATAGACAGTTGCGCCAACCTGTATCTTACTAAAATTACTTGATATCTTCCAACATATTCATATTATAAATCAGTAAATTTTATAGAGGTTATCTTTGTCGTATATTAAATCAAGTAAGGAAGTTTTGAAATGCATATTACTATATTTGGAGTTTCTTGAAATGTTTCTATTTTTTCAAAAACAGCTTTTCTTTTGGAATTGTCATAATCTAAGATGTTAATGATTAGACCATCACACGGATATTCTAAAAGAAGTTGTTTTCAAGGCGAAGTTCGGAGTGAAAGAAAACGAAGTGTGATTTGTTTTGGCGATAATTATAAAAGCGTTGGAGATTTGATTCCTCCAACGCTTTTTCTTATGTGTATGTAGGCTTTTTGTTAATCTTATGTTTTTAATGTGCTTGACCGATCAATCTATATTGTTTCAAATCTTAAAATAAAAGCTGAAGACCCATTGCGATAATCCACATATATGCACAGGTTTTCGGAATCATAAGCAAGCCAACCTTTGGCTTTGTTTTGCTGAACAATGTTACAGGGATGTAGCAACCGAATGAAATGATGATTGCGGCAACCATTCTTGTCATATGGAGGCCGTTTGCGTTGCCTGAAATTGCGTAAAGAATAATTACGCCGATACCTGTTACTGCGAAAACTGCGTTTCTGATGATAGAGAGCTTCATATTGCCCTCGTCTGAACACCAGTTGTTTTGCGGAAAAATGCAGATTACCATTCTGATGATTGCAGAAATCCAAATCATTGCTTCAACTGCAACAGGTGCTGTCAATTCGGGGAATGTAAGCTTCCAGATGTACAGCAAAACAATGTAGAACGCTGTCATTGTGATTGAGGAAACCTGCAAGCCGAGTCCGAGTTGCCTTTTGATTTTGTCGTTGCTTCCGTGAACTGCTCTGATAATTCTCGGAACAAGGTGGAATGCGTCACCGCCACAAAGCGTCAATGTCAATACGCCGTACAAGATGAACAAAGGATTGCCCTTTGAAAATGCGAAGAATAAAATACCTGCGATTAAGTCGAAAATCAAATATCCTGCGTCAAAAATTGCTTCCATAATATCGGGAACTTTCGGTTTGTATTTTTCGTTTGCCATAATTAAAACTCCTTTTTACTATAAATATATTAACATTCCGGATTTTATTTATTCTTTAAACAATCTTCTGCGTTATTGCAGATTTTTTCAAAAATATTTTTGAATGTTGCAATTTCCTCGTCCGAAAATCCTTTGAGCACATCGTGGGCAAAACGCTTTTGCGTGTCGATACCCTCGTAAATTATGCTTTTTGCACTTTCGGTCACAAAAATCTCTATGTGTTTTTTGTTGCTTTCGCTCTGCTTCTTTTCAATCAAGCCTTTGTTTTCAAGTGATTTGAGTGAGGTTGAAACATGAGATTTTGTTGATTTGCGAATTTTGACAATGTCTGCCGCCGTGTTGAATTCGGGGTTGCCGTGTAAAAACATCAGTATGTCATATTCCATTTGGGTTAAATCGTACTTGTCACAAATCGAACTTGTGAGCGATTCGTAATAGCCGGTAATTGTTTTATGTCTGTCCCAAAAATGCATATTGCCACTCCTTGTCAATCGTTCTAATTAGAACTATTATAGCGCGTGATATATCGTTTGTCAATACATGTATTTTTGCGATTTTTGTTTTTGATTAAAAACAGACAGTCAAAATGCTTGCTTTCTATTTTAATAATACAATGAATTTTGATTTTTATGGATTTTTGGTGAAAAGAAAACAGCGCCAATGCTCAATTAAACATCAGTGCCGTTTTACAAGATTTATATTTATTTCAGTACAAAACGATATTTGAATTTTCTTTTGCGAGGTTTTGCATTTTTTCCGTATAGCCGTTAATGCAAAAGAATACAAAATATTCATTTCTGTTTTGCTTATTCCAATTTACTTTTTTCGCCTTTTCAAGCAAGTCATAATACACATTAACATCAAGCGGCTTTTTGGTATATTTGCATTCGCCGAAGATGATATTATTAGAATTATCTGTTGCGACAATATCAATTTCTGTATCTTTTCTGTCCCACCACTTACCGATTTTTGTGGGAGTGAAACCGAAAGTGTTTTTAATAATCAACTCAGGAAGATATTGATTTTTGCAAATATCCTCATACACATAAGCAACATGATTTTTTATAAATCCCTCTTTAATTTTATCAAGAACAAAATCTATATGTTCGCTTTCAATGTATGATTTATAAGGATATACAAACTTAAACCAAAATCTTATATAGTTATCCTTGATTTTATAAAGCCCCATTTTGCTTTTTTCGGGCTTATCTTCCGTTATGGGAACAACCCTTTCTATAATATCAAGGTCAATTAAAACTTTTAAGTATTTCGGCAAATTTGTTGCCTTTATTTCCAACGCATTTGATATATCGCTTAACTGTTCGCAGCCACAGGCTATTGTTTTGATGATTGAATAATAACTTCCGACCTCTTGAACTTCATTTTTTAATAAAAATTCAGGCTCTTCATATAAGTAACTTTGAGAATTCAAAATAGAATTTTTTATGGCAGTATAGATGTCGTCGCTGCTCTCAAACATTTCTATATATTTGGGAACTCCGCCGGTGACGGAATACGCTTCGATTAAGAATTTTTCATCCGTGCTGTCAATGAATTCTTTGTAATACTTAAACGGAATCTGCTTTAATCTGATTTGCTTTGTTCTTCTTCCGTAAAGCGGACTGTCGTATGACAGGGTTTGGCTGTACATCATATTTATCAGAGAACCGCATAATACAAGCATTACATTATTATTTTTAAGTTTTGTGTCCCATATTTTTTGCAGAACGGAAATAAAACTCGGATTCGATTTGCCTATATATTGAAACTCGTCAATGATTATGAGCTTTTTATCGTCTGTATTATAATCTGTTATTAAATCAAACAATTCTTCCCACGAAAGGCTTGCTTTTTTAATAAGCGGATTTGATGTGTATTCGCTTACGATTGATGAAAAAGCTTCTCTGTTCATCTTTTCAGATTCTTCCGTTGCAAGAAATCTGATACATTTTTTATCTCTCGAAAACTCATTTAAGAGTTCTGTTTTTCCGATTCTTCTTCTGCCGTAAAGCACAACAAAGGAAGATGAATTGCTGTTATATTCATTTTCAAGCGTTTCAAGCTCTTGAAATCTGTCAACAAATTTTTTCATTATATCCGACCTCTCGATATAGTATTTGTATCTCTGCATATAATTATACCACAAAGTATAATTATTTCAAGTATAATTATAAAAGCGTTGAAGATTTGATTTTCTTCAACGCTTTTTCTAATGGGTATGTAGACCTTTTTTCGTTAATTTTATGTTTTTAATGTGTTTGACCGCCCACTATACATATTTTTCAAGTCTCGAAAGTGGCTTAAATAGGGCGTTTTGAAAAATTTTAATGCAAAAAAACACCAACCTCGCTTGCAGCTTCCATCTTAAATCTGTTAAGAGCTTCTTTAGCTTCTGGAACTGTATTCTTTGCCATTGTAAAAACACCTCTCTTATCAAAAATTTGCAAAGCGTGCTGATATTTTGAATAAAATTTTCTTCAAAATATTTATCACATAATATCAATTCGCTCTTGCAAGTATAGTTTATGAAAAGTATTCGTTTTTACAATTGAAAAATTTTTACAATTTGAAACACATATGATGAATATTTAAAATTCTATAAATTTGCTTTGTTTTTCTCTGTTAACTCGTTGTACTTATTTACTATGTAATCGGCTGTTCTGACTGCGCCTTCGCCTTTATATTGCCAAGTTTCTTCAATAAGAGAATCAATGTTGTTTTTATATTCAGTTGATTCAATGCAGCTGTCAATCAATTCTTTTAAATTTTGCATATTATCTTTAGTTAATTGTTTTCCTATTTTCGGCAAAGAAGCAATAGGCCAAAACGGTGTGTCTAGCCACCAAGCGTCATAAGGGCTGTCGTCAAACTCGACATCTGCGTATATAACCGGCTTTCTGTAAACCAAAGAGTAATCGTAAACAATGCCGGAAAAATCTGAAATTAAAATATCAGAACGCCTGAGGACATCAAAATTATCACTGTCTCTGTTCCATTCGAGACTGTTTGAATTTGGAAATTCTGTCATTAAATGATTCATCAAATCTGCTTCCGAAGTAAATGACTGTGGGTGCGGTCTGATAATAATATGATAACCCGTTTCCAAAAGAGTTTTAATTATTTCATCGCCAAATTTGTTGAGAATAGAACTTTTACCCCAAGACGGAGCAAGTAAAACTGTTCGCTCCTTATTTTCCAAAGGTGGTGCGGCTGCAAGTCTGTTTACCATAGCGTCCATATAAGGAACTCCTACCATAACAAGTTCCTTTGCTGGCAGGTTTCTTATTTTTTCAAGCGCTCTGATGTCTCTTTCGTGGTGATTTCCTGAAATTAAAACTGCATCATAATAATCAATCCCGAACATATGATAACCGCAGGTATTACTTGCCGCGTGAAGAACATGCACATAATAATCAACATTTTTTGAACGCTTCCATTGAAAAACATCAAGCCCCGGTGTTGTTGAAATAAGCATTGTGGCATTAAGAAAATTTAACTTTGAAAATGCACGATTGCCTTCGCCTATAAATTGTGCATCGAGATGCTGCAAATTTTCATCAAAAGCAGGATCATCTTTTGAAGCTGTCATATATACAACATCAATACCCCTTGAATTCATTTCTTCGCATATTGGTTTGAACACGCTCCAATATCTTTTGTCATCAGAAAAAATAACAATAGGTATTTTTTCTGTGTTTGTATCAGCTTTTTTTCCGCCGGTAAGTAGAAATTTCAGCTTGACTGCCCATTCTTTAAACACATATGCAACAGCACCGATAATACCTATCAGCACGGCAAAAAGCATACTGCCTGTTCCGGGATCAATATATAACTTCATATTTTTTCCCCTTTCAAAAGGTTGAAATCAAGAATTATTTTACATCATCATTTGTTAAAACATCATCTTTTGCAACAAGTTTCCAATTGCTTTTATCCCAAACACTGTCTTGAATTGTATACCAATCGGCAGGTAAAAATTGATTTCCGTTATTTATGTTAACCGTGCAATAATCCGAGCTGATAATATACTGCTTGTGTGCATATTTTTCTTGATTATCAATCTTTTTGTTAGTGTAAGGATTAACGGGGTTTTTTACTGTGCTTTCAAAAGCGATTGTAGGAATATCGGCATTGGTCATAAATTCATCAGATGTATTAAAGCCTGTTGAATTAAAGTCTTTAACCATAAGTAAAGGAGTGAAATATTCCATATCGTTTGTAACTGTGCCGGTATCATTAAGTATTAAATCGTTTAATTGATAAGTTTCAAAAGCGTGGTCAGAAGCTAAAATGATTTTTGTATTATCCCAAACACCGATTTCTCGCAAATAATCAAACCAATTTCCCAATTGGATGATAGAAGCCATATTTGTTTCGTAACTTGCAATTTGTGTAAAGTTATTCATAGCAAGTTTTTTCCCGTTTAAATTAAATCTATCTGCGTCTTTATAATATTTAGTATTATCGATTTGATTTGCAGGTTCGTATTGAGGTTCTTGAAGCAGTTGCGGCTCGTGTGTCGTATTGTTAGTCATAAGCAGCACTTCTCCTACTTTATTTGAAGTTGTTGAAGTGATGTCTGAAAGGCTTGTAAGTACACTGTAAGCCTTTATGAATTCGCTGTAATTACCTGTTGCGATGTAATCATTAGTGCGGTGCTGTGAAACGCTCGAACCTAAATAGTTGCCGTTATTATATATGTCAGACTGCAAAACAATCGGTGATGACTTCATAAGTGAATAAACAAAAAAGTTCCTGCGATTGTTTTTTATAGTTTCCTTTTTGGTTTTATTGTCAACATAATCATCACCTGTGTTGTACGCTTTTACACCTTTCATATCATCAAAAACGCTTAAATCGGGAATCCACTGGTAGTTGGCATAGTTGCTGTTGCAAAGTGTAACATTATAGCCCTTACTGCTGAATATGGCAGGCATAACTTTAAGTGCTTCATTATGTTTGGTAACAAGCTTTTCGTTTTTGCGTGAATTTATTTCTGCCGGTGTGTATTCATATCCGCCGAAAAATGCAGATGAAGCAAAATTTGTATGCCCGCCGAAAGAAATTGTGTTTGAGTAATAAGTAAATCCGTCGTATTGCTTAATAAGTTCCGGCTTTTCATTAAAGAAATACGGAATATACGGGCCAAACCCTCTGTCAAGCATTATAACCACAACATTTTTTCCGGTTTTACTAAGCTTAATGTTAAAGGTATTGTCTTTTTCCGAGTTTGTGTATATATTCGCAACTGATGAATTGATTTTTACAATGTTGACTGTACCCATACCGCAAAGTGCAATTGTGCAAACAAGAAGCAGTGATGTTATTTGCTTTGTAAGCTTTTTGTATATTATTAACATCACAACTATGATTACAGCAACAACAATTAAGTTAACTATCATTTCATTAGCTGATATGCTTATGGTATTTGTTTCTGCTGTGTACTGCAAAGATGAATTTAATATTCCCGAATTTTTGCCGAAAAACATATAATTTGTTATCGCCAAGCAGCAGATTATACATATAGCTTTGGTGTAAGCGGCTCTGACTTTGCTGTTTGCAAGCCAATAGAATACTCCAAACCAAATTACAAAAGTACCTACCGCAATGCAAGTGGAAGATACCAAGTACCACAATGGGCTTTGATAGTAGCTTGTAAATACAAATTCCTGCGGTGAAGAGCTGATTACGGCAGATGGTATAACGAGTCCTGTTAAAACTGCCATAAACACACAGCCTGATACAAATAATTTTGTATTGTACTTATATTCTTTGATTTTTTCAGGTTTTCTTTTTGCAGGATTTTTTTCTCTTACCAAAGCAAAAAGAATAGGAAATATGCAGACAATTCCCAACAGTGTAAATACAAGTGATTTTTCAGTGTATGTATCATCAATGAAAAAGCTGTATATTGATAATGCTATACCGCCGATTGCAAGAAATTCTTTTCCGACTTTTGCAGGATTTTTACTTTTTAAAGTTAAGGTTTTTATAAGTGAAAATGCATTGTTTAAAGTCCAATAAAATACTAATCCGGATGGTGAATTATACAAAAATACAAGAAAGAACAGTGCAGTTATATATAGCTGTATTTTAGTTTTTGCAGGATAATCTTTTGAATAAAGCGCAGAAGATATTAAGTTTATTACAGTCATAATAATCGGCAAAATATTTATTGATATGCCGAATAATGTTAACAGCTTATCAGGTGTGCTTAAATCATTTATAAGTCCAAAGCTTACATCTTTTATACCGGAATAAGTTGATAAAAATCTGTATGCCGCAATGAAAAAAGGAATTTGCAAAAACAAAGAGGTAACACCTCTTAAAACATATGTAGGTTTGTAATTGTTTTGGCGATAATAGGTTTGGAGCATCATCATTCGCTCGTCGCCTTTAAATGTCTTTTTTATATGCGAAACGCCTTTTTCAAGCTTTGCCTCTATGTTTCTTTCCTGTTCCTGAATAGCGTCGGCACGCCTGTATAGCGGCAAAACCAAAAAGTTCATTGCAAGGCTTAAAATGATTATTGCTACTCCTTTATTTTGAATTACAGAATATGCAAATTTATATATTGCCTCAAACAATATTTGCAAAGGCTGAAAAAGTAAAGCATATAAAATTGAACCAAATGACATTATTTTTGCTCCCGTAACTTTATGATAATTAAACTTGGTATTAAAATAAACAGCGATATAAAAATATAAATTTCAACAGTGTTTACAGCTGTGAAATTGATTAAAAAATGTAACGGTACAGTTAATAAAATACTGCCTGAATAATAAGAAATTGCAGTTAGGCAAAGCCCTAACGAAAATGCAAACAGCAATTGCACCGCTATAAATATTGTGCTTTTTTGTGAAAATAAATTGATTATATGCGAAAATGAAAAAAGCGCAGATACGATAAAAATATTTAGAGCAGGTTTATTAAATGTTTTTTTAAAATATGATAAAATAATTCCTCTGAAAAATAATTCCTCACCAAAAACACAGGAAATCAGCTGTATAATTTCAAATGGCGTGGGGGTATATC